>Ga0335085_10015970_pt1 | contig 10872 bp, 15 predicted proteins | sample Lox_Sample_45_FD_206712 | JGI IMG/M metagenome (GOLD analysis project Ga0335085, IMG submission 206712) | Soil microbial communities from Loxahatchee National Wildlife Refuge, Florida, United States - Lox_Sample_4.5 | ecosystem: Environmental > Terrestrial > Soil > Wetlands | place: USA... | reverse complement strand
AACTCATCGACAAATGGAAGGTGTACACCGGATACGCTGCGCCTGGGACCGGTAATAAGGACACCTATCCGCACCGAATCATAAGCACCCCTTTTATCGGCGAGCCGCAAACCGTCTGTTCGGAGACGTATCTCTGCATTGGTCCGTTTGACTCTAAGACTCAGGCGGAAAGCGCATTGTCCTACCTCACTTGTCGCCTACCTCGTCTTCTGATTCTTCTTCACAAGCCATCACAACATACAACTCGCAAGGTTTACACCTTCGTTCCCGCGCAGAAGTGGACGAGGTCATGGACTGACGGTGACCTCTATAAGAAGTATGGGCTTACCGAAAGCGAAATCGCGTTCATTGAGGGAATCGTGCGCCCGATGGAAATCAATGACGACTTGTTCGATGAGCCTATTGCAGACGACGCCGACGATGAGTAAGCCGACCATCGAGGAAATTCTTACACCCAAGCCGAAAGCTCGGCCGCGCATCTATGCCTACTCAATCGACGACAAATCTCACAAGGGTCTTCTTAAAGTTGGACAGACAACGCGCGATATAAAGCAGCGCGTGGCTGAGCAGCTCAAGACTGCCGCGATCAAGAACTACAGGATCGAACTGGACGAATCCGCCGAGCGCGACGACGGCACCGTCTTTACCGATCACGAGGTGCGCGCGGCACTTGTCAGGAAGAAGTTCGAGAACATCGAGCTGGAATGGATGCGCTGCTCGATCCAGGACTTGAAAACCGTGCTCACGGAACTGCGCACGGGACAACAATTCACCGGCACGCACAACGAACGGTTTCCAATGCGCCGGGAACAGGCCGAAGCGGTAAAGGTGACGCACGCGTACTTCCACTCGCGCTGGGAGGAAGACATGCACGCCGTTCCACGTTTCCTATGGAACGCGAAGATGCGCTTTGGCAAAACCTTCACCACTTACCAACTCGCCCGAAAGCTCGGCGCGAAGCGGGTTCTCGTGGTCACATTTAAGCCCGCGGTGGAAGATGCGTGGCAAACAGACCTTGAAAGTCATGTGGATTTCGACGGCTGGCAGTACCTCTCGCGCCACTCCGACCTCGATCCCACGGAAATCAATCAACGAAAGCCAGTCGTCTACTTCAGTTCATTTCAGGACCTCCTCGGCCGCGACAAGATGGGGAACATTAAGCCGAAGAATGAATGGCTGCACACGGTCAATTGGGACCTCGTGGTATTTGACGAATACCACTTCGGCGCGTGGCGGGAGACTGCAAGGGAACTGTTCGAGGGCGAGGAAGAAGCGGTTGCGGAGAAGGAAGCAAAGCTGGAATACGCAGCCGCACTGGAAGGTGTGAATGAGGACCTCACAATACTTTCGGAAAAAGAAGCCGAGTTCTTGCCCATCACGACTAAAGCCTATCTCTATCTCTCCGGCACGCCATTCAGAGCCCTGGCCACCGGCGAGTTCATCGAAGAACAGATTTTCAACTGGACGTACACCGACGAACAACGCGCCAAGGAAAATTTCGCTGCCAAAACTTCTGACAAGTGGAACCCTTACGGAGCCCTGCCGCAAATGCGTCTGCTTACCTACCAGATGCCGGACGAACTGCTAACAGTCGCAAGCGCCGGAGAGTTCGATGAGTTCGACCTCAACGAATTCTTTTTGGCTACTGGCACAGGCAAAGCCGCGCAGTTCAAGCACAAAAGCGATGTACAAAAATGGTTAGATATTATCCGAGGCCAGTACATGCCGAAGATGGTCGAGGGCCTCAAAACGGGCTCGCCGCCGCCGTTCCCCTATTCGGATGTGCGGCTGTTGCCCTACCTGCAGCACTCGCTCTGGTTTCTGCCGAACGTCGCAGCTTGTCACGCAATGGCGAACTTGCTGGCCGAGAAACACAACATCTTCTGGCATGAGTACGAGGGTGTTGTCGCGGCGGGCGAGTCGGCTGGCATTGGCCTGGACGCACTTCCGCCGGTGCGGCAGGCGATTGGAAGCGGGTTCGATACCAAGACAATCACGTTGTCTTGCGGCAAGCTCTCCGAACAGACGGTTTGCGGCTCGCCGATAAAAGGGGTGCTTATGATTCGGTGCGGATAGGTGTCCTTATTACCGGTCCCAGGCGCAGCGTATCCGGTGTACACCTTCCATTTGTCGATGAGTTCAACACCGGTCGAGATTGATTTCCTGGGTATATAACCTGTACCACCATTTTGATAAACCAGTATGTCCCCGGCTCTTTTTGCAACTTTGCCTTTGAAAGTTGTCGCCAAGCCGAAAGGTTTTCTTGAACTCACCAATTGATCGAAACGCTTCCCTTGCGGCAACGACAGGGAATTAGATTGTCCTGTCTCGACGGCAGCAACCTTTTGAAGAATTGACAGCCCTTCATTGAAACGGATGAACACGTCCGCGCCCTTTTCAAGAAGTGGGCGCGTGCTTGTCGAGACTGGCCACTCTTTGAAATGGGTGCTGACTCGGCATTCCCCGGGATTGTCCCGGTCCCAGAGGAAGAAGTTAACCCCGCCTTTTAGGCCCACGCCGGGAAACACATCAGCCGCGCTGAGATAGTCGTCAATCGAGCGCATATGGCTGTCAGTCAGCATCGACTCTCTGAACTCGTCCAACCCCTTGCCACCAGCAAACCAGCGAGAGGGAATGACCATGGAGAGATAGCGCGGTGCGAGTGCTTTCGCTTGTTGCACGAACAACTGATAGATGGGGGCAGCGCTGGTGCCGAAGCCGCCGTCATCCAACTGATACGGTGGATTTCCTACTATCACGTCAAACTGCATATCGCCTCCAAATATTTCGGCTAGTCGAGTCTTGATGTCGTCGGTGTGGATGAATGCATATGCGTGCGTCTCCAGTCTTTCACCGCGATCCAAGGCCTTCTGGCTTGCCCCGCAAAACTTGCACTTACCATCCGCCCATGTGTGCTCCGTCCGCTCGAACCAGACATTGCCCGCGTCGCTCGCGAAACCTGTGGCAATCGAGTGCGGTCCGTCGGCGTGCTTGGAACAATATAAGCTGCGCCGCGCTAGCAGGCTGGTGAGACGGGTGGTGCCGATCCCAAATACTTGCTCTGTGAGGATGTGATCGACGCGCTTCTGGAGGTCCGGAATTTCGCCCGCAAGCCCCTTGGTGAGACGGCTCGTGATCTCACGTAGGAACACGCCCGACTTTGTGAACGGGTCAAGGAACCTGACTGAACCATCCGCCCAGAGTTCTGCTCCCCCATTGTTAGCCGCCCAAGCCGTAGCAAGAGCGTCGAGCATCCGATTAGCAAACTCCGGCGGAGTGAACACTTCGTCGTTGGAGAGATTGGCTATGCATGTCAAAATGTCCGGGTTGCGGCCGCGAATCGAAAAGCTCGCCTGACCGTTCATATCGCCCATCCCAAGCCCTCGTCCAAGCGCGAGCAAGCAAGCTCGCGCGCAGTCATCGGCGGATATTCCTTGATCGGCGTGAAGATCTCATGCTCACCAAGATGGGAGAAGAGTGAGCCTTCGTGGCTGAAGGAAGACATTTGCGCAAGAGCTTCAAGGCGGAAATCACGCCGCTGGAACTTGCCCTTGCCGAGGTATCCCCACTCGGAGAAGGTAATGGGTCGATCCTCATCGGTGAGCATCGTCAGCGCATCACCATGCACGAGATTCTGCGAAAGGACATAGGAAGCAGCCCGATAGAGTTCATCCGTTTCATCCAGACCCAGGTAGTCAGCAAAAACCTCAAGCATGTTGGCGCGGCACTCCGCGATATTGTCCGCCAAGACCTCAACCCCGTATGTGCACATCACCGCCAAGAGTGCATAATGTCGCCGCTCAAAGTCTGATTTCCCGAACCTTGCCTCAACGGCTGCCAGCTTGCGCTGCAAGACTGGGATAAGGAAGTTCCCACTTCCGCAAGCAGGCTCCAGGAAACGAGAGTCGATGCGGTCGGTCTCCCCCTTCACCAGGTCAAGCATCTTTTCGACCAGCCAGGAAGGCGTAAACACTTCCCCGTGGTCTGCAACGCGCCTTTTGGATTTGATCAGATTCATAGGTGATGGCCGCTATCTCGATCAGCAGCCTGTGGCCGGTTGGCGGCGACCTTCTATCACATCGCACAGGCGACAAGATAGTGCATCGAGACGCTAGTAATTTTCAACTGATGCTATCAGGCAGATGAGACTCAAAACACCTCCAAGCGGCCCGGCACGGGTGGGAACTGATTTTGGAGTTTTCAGTCAGGCGTGCGGTCACCCGCCGATTCGGGTAAGGCCAGGGGTGAAGCCAGGGGGCGGTCCTCTTGGGACTCCAAACAATTCTCGGCGGCCTTTGTTTCTATTGGTTTCCACTTTAGAATTGCGTTATGGCTCGTCCGAAGGGTCTCCCCAAAACTGGTGGTAGGGTCTCCGGAACTCCAAACCGGATAACCGAAGCGCTGGCGCAAAAGCTAGAGAAACTGGGTTGCGATCCGATAGAGGGCATAGCCAAGATTGCTCTGGACCCCCTCACCACCGCAGATTTGAAGGTACGCTGCTTCGCGGAACTCGCTCAATACATCTACCCAAAGCGCAAGGCAGTGGATTTTGCCCTAGACGGGAGTAGCGGCCTCAAGGTCGTTATTGAGCACATCGGCGGCAAGGCTGGCGAACACTGAAATGGTTGCAAGTCTGGCGGTGTTGGCCCGCCGTACGGACCCCCATTTTCCAGACTCCTCACGCTAAAATGAGTGTGCCGGATAGCTGCTGACTGATCATCAGTGGCGATAAGGCGGGACGCCTTCCCGTTCCGCCTTCCAGGTTACTTCGAAAAATTGGGAAGGTCACGGAAGGGTGACAAATGGCCGATCCTGCCGACCATCGGTTTCTCTGGGAAAACCTTGACCGAAGGCTGCTTTCTTCCAAACTTGATGATATTTCGAAGAACATGCACGAGCACGCCGTTGCCGAAGAGCGCCGCATTCACTCTGAGGTTAGAAAGCGCGGCAACTCGGCTGGTTACCTGCCTCGATTGCTCGAATTTCACGAGCGATCTACGGACGAATGGGCAAGGAGAGTTTACGACGCTCATGTCGAGGCATGGGAACAACAGAATCGCACGATTACTCCCGCATTCGTTCGGGCAGTCTTCGACGAGGCCTTAGCGCCGCTCATCGCCAGCCGAGTATCCAGCGTGATTGGGGAGGTTACCCAGCGTGCAACTCGAACGAAAAGGGCTCCCAACGCAGTTGCCTTACGCGCGTTCGCTCGACGGATGGCAGGACTGGCATCACGGTGGCGCAACAATCTTGAAGCTACAGCCGTTGCGGTTGAGTACTGCGTGACCCCAGACCGCGACAGGGCTACGATCAACGCGTTTGATGAGCACCAGGTTCGCGATGCCCTCGCGCAATACGAAGCGGGTTCAAGGCAAGCGATCACGCGAATAGCAGCACTAGAGCAAGCTCTTGCGAGAGGCGAGAGGAATGTTAGAAGGCTGTGGCCCGTCAGGAACAACCTTCGCATTGAGCAACAACGTCATAAAACGTTTTTGCGGCTCTGCGGGCTAGCCAGAGAGCGCCTGCAAACTCTTTCCGGGGCGGATTTCGACAAGGAACGCAACTCGGCAGGCAAGAAAGGAGATGCGAACTTCAGCAAATCGGGGGACTACTGCTCAATTAAATACAAGGGTGTCCTCTATCGGCTGACACCAAATCAATCAAAGATAGTCAGGATGCTTCATGACGCCTACCTCGCGGGTACGCCAGCATTGAGGGGAGATACTCTTCTTGCGGCACTCGAAGCTGAGACCAGCCGCGTTCGGGATTCCTTCAAGAACTCACCCCTTTGGGGCACCTTGATCGTTTCGAATAGGTCGCCGCGCGGAACCTACCAGCTAAAACTCGAATAGGACCGCGAAACACGTCTGTTTCCCTCGAAATACCCGCCTATGGCACCACTTGCGACACACCATGCACTGTTAACGTTTCCCTGAACACAAGAAAGCCGCTGACGTGACTCCTTGGATAAGAACTCGTCAACGGCTAAAGGATGAACGATGCCAGTATCACCTCGCAATTACTGCCCGTCAAGAATTCCAGAAAGCGATACCGAACCTGCTCTCTGCTCCCGGCGCAAGAACCAACGTCAACGAATCCTAGAACGACTCATAGCAGCTTGCGGCGGAGACGTCCCATCGCCAGAACTGGCGAAGGTTTCGCTGCAATACTGCGCACGAATCTCGGAATTGCGCGAGGCAGGATTCGTCATCATCAGTCGTGTCGAAATCTACGACGGCGTGAAACACGGGTTTTTTCGATTGCAGCAGTGCCCGACCTTAGATAGGGATCATCCTGGGATTACGAAGTGAACCAGCAACCCAAGATAACGCTTAGCGAACCGTTTCCCTTGCTTGACCCTGGGCTGTACGTCGCGCGCTGCACCGAGGCGGCCTACGCTTGGGCGAGACAGTGGAAGAAATGGATTGCTCGCCTTGTTCTCGAACCGATGAACTATACGGGCCGCCCGTACGCCGGACGCCTCTGCAAGTTCCTGGGACTTGGCAAAGAAACCCAAAGACCCTACGCGGGCCCGCAGAGTCATTTCCGGCGCCTGCTGGTGGAAGTGAACGGCGACCAACCGACAAGCGCACACACGGAGATAGGGATATTTGTCGGCGTTTGCTACGACATCGAAGTTGTGACCGTAAGCACCGATAGGGAGGGCAAGCCCCGTGCTGCCGAGCATTGGTACAGCGTCGTCCGGGCGATGCACCCGATTAAAACGGGTTTGTCCGACATGCGAACCCATCAACCTTTCAACCCTAGACCTTTCAACTCTTCAACACCGAGAACACAGACAACACCTTCAACCGACCAACACAGCAACACCCTAAACACACCCCTAGGCAACAGCAGCGAAGGAAAGTTAAGACAAATTGATTTTGGAAAAAGCGAGCGTTGAACGAAAACGGTTTGGGTAGTAAGCAGATCGACCATCAGCACCAACTACCCCGAAGGCAGGGCTGGCAGAAATCGTCTGTTGGCCCTGCCAGGCAAGAATGGCGGTTACCGTAACCGCTGTACATGCATAGGTGATTGAAAACATGAGCCTAGAAATGCCAGATGTCCAATCAGTGTCCCAAGCATCGGAAAACGGCGCAGAACTGATAGACGCTGCCGAACTCGCTTCGCGCTGGCGCGTGCCGGAATCGTGGGTTCGCAACCATACTCGCGCCTGCACTCCAAAGGACGAGCGTATTCCCTGCATCCGGCTTGGTCGTTACGTGCGGTTTGAATGGGGATCGCCTAGGCTCACGGAATGGTTAGCTAAGCAGCAGCATTAGTGCATTTTCCTCTTTACATACTTAGCGCTAAGCAAGATAATACGGAGATGGGAAGGAAGCCTAATCCGCACGCACAAGCGCTCGGCAGTCTAGGCGGCAAGGCAAGGGCTGAGAGACTCTCAGAAGCTGACCTGACCAAGATCGCCAGCAAGGGCGGGAAAGCAAGGTCGCTAAAGCTTTCGGCTGCTGAACGCAGCCGGATTGCGAAGCTGGCCGTTGCTGCCCGTGAAAGGAAGCGAAAGGGGAAACGTTAAAAATGCGAGAACAGAGAGGACAAATCGTTCGAATCGGGGAACGTTGGTTCGTTCGCTATTGGGAACGCCGCAACACTGGCGGGACGATTGAACGTAAGCGGGTCAGTCATCTACTTGGCAATGTAACAACTCGGGGAAAGCGGCCTCCGGCTGACATCGCTACCGAGGCTCAGCGGCACATGGCAACAATCAACAGCGGGACAATTCCTGCTGAGCGGATCGTCACAATTGGCGATTTCGTGGAGGTTGTGTATCTACCTTGGACGAAAGAGCACAAGCGGCCATCCACCGCGAAAGGCTATCGGGATATCTGGGAAGATCACCTGAAACCTCTCTGTGGTCGGGTCTGGCTGCGAGACACCCGCACTTTCCACATTCAGGCGTGGCTCAATCAGGTAGGGATGGGGAAACTAAGCCGGAACACTCTGAAGCACATCAAGAGTGTTTTAAGTGGTATTTTCACGCTGGCAAAGCAACAAGACTATTTCCAAGGAGAAAACCCCGTCCGCGACGCAGCAGTGAATCCTAATGCCACGGAAGCTCAGGAAACGTATGCCTACAGCCTGGACGAGATACAGACCATACTTTCTCTACTTCCCGAGCCAGCCGCAACCGCTTTTGCCGTCGCTGCGTTTACAGGGCTGAGACATGGCGAGATCCAAGGCCTCCTGTGGGAGAACTACCGCGACGGTGAGTTATTTGTTTCGCGCTCCATCTGGAATGGCCGAGTTAACGATCCAAAGACCCGCAAGGGACGTGCGCCAGTGCCAGTAATTCGCCCTCTTGCAGAAAGGCTCGAATTGCATCGTTTGCGCTCGGGCGATCGGAAAGTCGGCCCTATCTTCGCCAACTCTCTCGGGAATCCTCTATCGCTCGGCAGTATGGTAAATCGCACGATTCTCCCCGCTCTGAACCGCTGCCGACACTGCGGCAAGATTCAAGCAGACCACAAAGAAGCCACACACGACTTTGAACGGGATGGGCAAGTTCCCGTGTGGCAAGGCTGGCACGCTGCACGCCGCGGTCTCGGCAGCAATCTTTATCGCCTCGGAGTGCCGGATATGGTCATTCAGCGGATTCTGCGGCACGCGAACGTGAGCACAACTGCGACCTACTACATTAAAACCGCAGCCGAGGATGTCCGTTTCGCTATGACGCAGTTAGAAAAGAGCATCCAAAGCAGTGTTCAATCGCGTGAAATAAAGAGTGAACCTGATGGCATAGAGCAAATGCAATCCACTGTCCGCACAGTTGTGAACTGAAAACTGCGACAAGTGATGCTCTAGACCAAAGCTCGAAAGGATCTCAGCTACCTTCGCGTCGAGTTTGTGCCCTGTCGCACGTTGTTCTCATCTGGATGCGAAACCGCTTCAACCCCTTGCTGTTCGGAGCGAGGCGAGTCCAGGTGAAATTGCGGTGTTTCTCGACAAACCATAGCGTCCGTTTCCCGTGCAACTGTCTCGACGTGCGACCAGAATCGGCGGTTCTGCTCAGTGCTCTTGTTCTTAACTATTGGCATTTTCTTGGCTCTCTGCTCTAAAGATATTCAGTTGTTGGGGAAGGCGGTCTAGCAGTCGAATCGCCATTGCTTCCCGAATAATATATGAATACGGCGACAATGGCACTCTCGCCCATCCGTTTGACTTGACGATCTCGATAACCTTGTCTTCAACCTTGCGCTGCAACTCGTGACCACTGCTGAGGGTCAAGGAATAGAGGTCAAAATACCTTCTCGGACCCACTCCGACGAAGTGAGCGAAGGGAATTTTGTTTCTGTAACGCTTCCGATCCTGAGCCTTCTCTTCAACGATGATTGCGTCTTTATGAAGTTCCTCGGCGCGGCTCTTAGCGTAAGGCTCAATGTAAATCACCCTTTGAATGCCTGCAGCGATGATGTGCCGTGTGCAGTTGTGGCACGGGAATGTGGTCACGTACAGAATCGCGCCTTTGGGAGTGACTCCTGTACGTGCGCAGGTGAGCAGGGCGTCCATTTCCGCGTGAACAGCCCGACCGAACTCAGTAATATCCAAGATTTCTTTGAATTTACCGCGGAGCACAGATTTGTCTGATGGCGTCGCATCATGAAGTTCATCCAGCAAACGTTGAATAATTTTTTCCCTCTGTTGTTGATTAGTGTCCAGCCCTAGAATGTGATCGCGCTGATCTTCTGATCCAGGCCAATACAGGCCTCCGCTCGCTTTCGGCACGTCGTTGCATCCGACGGCCAGGACATCGCCCTCTCGCGTCGCAATCGCGGCACCCACTTGTCGCCCGAGTTGTCCCGAGCGCAAGGAAGCTGCATATGCCAGGAACATAGCGTGCTCGGCAGGTGTCGGAGTCACATAAGGATCGGCAAAAACCAGCCTAAAAAAACGGCTAAGCTCCTCTTTGTACTCGCCACGTCGCAAGTGTACGAAGACATCACATAGCTGAAACGTGTCTCTCGTCTGCTGTCCGTGTGTAAGGGGCTCATCTGCATCACGTCTAATCAACGCTTTCGCATCTTCCTTTGGAACGTTTATCTCAATAAGGTGGTCGAGCCGCTCTTTTTCGGTTGCAAACACACCCACCAGAAAAAAACCCGGACCATAGACCTTTCGAAGAGTGGCCACCTCTTCTGGACGCTTTAGAGTGAATACCAGATGAGCTGTACGCGGCCTTGGTAGTTGGTGTTTCGCCTCGTTCCGCGACCGTGTCTCGTTGATCTGAGCGATCGCGGCGAGAGCCCACAAGTCATTGCGTCCAGATTCTCGGCAACCAATATTGCCAGCGTCCATGCGCGAGGAAATACGATCGAACTCCGGCGAGTCAGGGAGGTCCCTTTCGGAAAAGGCGGTAATAAGATCGCTGACGCGAAATACATTTACTTCATAACCAAATTGCTTAAGGATTTCCTGCACAGAATCGCGAACGGGTCCGTAGTCCGCACCCACGGCGCACACAAAACCGATGACCAATTCGGAATCGGGATAATCGTAGTCCTCTAGAAGATTGACGAATTGGCGGTGATGCACTGCGTTCATTGTGGCGTGGCCAGTCAGTCTACGACGAAAACATCCATTTGTGGAGGCCATTCTGAATGATCATTTTGGCATGTTGATGATGGTCTCTGTGAAGCGTTGGGGACACTCCTAGGACATTGATCGGAAAAATCAGAGAACTACCGCTGACAGGGAATGATACGTAAGTGATTGAGATTAAAAAATATGGCGGAGAGGGAGGGATTCGAACCCTCGGTACAGGTGTTAGCCCGTACAACGGTTTAGCAAACCGCCGCATTCGGCCACTCTGCCACCTCTCCGCGACGATTTGCACCAGTTTACCACGTTAGA
>Ga0335085_10015969_pt1 | contig 10873 bp, 3 predicted proteins | sample Lox_Sample_45_FD_206712 | JGI IMG/M metagenome (GOLD analysis project Ga0335085, IMG submission 206712) | Soil microbial communities from Loxahatchee National Wildlife Refuge, Florida, United States - Lox_Sample_4.5 | ecosystem: Environmental > Terrestrial > Soil > Wetlands | place: USA: Florida... | reverse complement strand
TGACCACCAATATCGGTGGCACGACGGTGGTCAACGCTGCGCTGTCCAGCGCGACATTGACCTTCAATGACGCGGCGACGCTCAACAACGGCAGCATCACGACGACCGGCAATCAAACCTATAACGGGGCAGTGACGGTAACGACGCCAAGCACCTTTGATGCGGGCATCGGTACGCTGACTTTCGCTGCTCCGCTGGCGGCGGGAACGAACGACCTGACGATGACTGCCGATGAAATCGACTTCACTGGAGGCGCGAATACGATCAGCGGCAGCGGCAGTCTGTTGCTGCAGCCGTCGGCTACCGGCAATGCGATCAATATCGGTTCGGCGGCGGGCGGCGGCGGCGCGCTTGACCTGAGTACAACAGATCTTGCCGCGCTCGCCGACGGTTTCAGCGGCATCACGATCGGGCGGTCGGATGGTACGCATATCATTACCGTCGGTAACGCAAGCTTCAAGGATCCATTGTTGATACAAGCCCCCGCAGGCGGCAGCATTACAATCACCGGAGTGTTGAATGCGCCGAGCGTCGATTTGGACACAACGGGCGCAATCAGCGGCGGCGGCAGCATTGGCGGCGGCGGTACGCTGACCATTGTTCAGTCGGGCGGCATCGGCACGCTGGCAACGCCATTGCAAACCGACGTTTCATTCCTGACGGCATCGAACAGCGGCAGCGGGGATGTCGCGATTAACAATGCCGGTTCACTGACGCTGGTCAGCCAGTTCCGCAACCTGGCAGCCGGCGGCGATCTGCGATTGAGCACGACCAACGGCTCGATCAATACCGGTACCGCAACGGTGTCGAGCAACAATGGCCGCATCGTGTTTACGGCGAGTGACGCCGGCAGCGGCGGCAACATCACGGTCGGCAGCGGCGGCATCGTTTCCAATGGCGGCAAGATCGCGCTGCACGCGGCGGACACCATTTTGATAAGCGCGGGCGCCGGCCTGAATTCCACCGGCAGCAGCAACGGCAACATCGAATTGATCGGCGGTGTTTCTCCCGGCGTGGATAGCGCGGCATTGATCAATCCGGCCACCGAAACCACGCCGGACGACAACGGGCTGATTGATTTGCGCGCCCCGGTCAACGCCGGCGCCGGAATCAGCGGCGGCAACATCGTATTGATTGCGGCGACACAGCCGACCCATACCATTATTCCGGGCATTGTGCAGGATGCGAATGGCCGCATCATCGGCAATAATCTGACAGCCGTTACTCTGCGCGGCGACGGCGGCTCCGGCAACGGCGGCGCCTCGATCGCGCTCAACGTCGCATCGCCGCTGAATACCACGCAAAATATCAATTTGTTCGCGTGTCCGAGTAATGGTTGCCCCGGTACCGCGGCCAGCGCGCCGATGACCTCGGCTCCGATCGTCGCCATCGGCGCCAGCTTCTACGGCGATGGCCCGATTGATTACAGCGATGTTGGCGGCACGACGGTGTCCGGCGTTGGCACGGTCAACTCGTTCTATTCGTACACGCCAGGTACTTTCCTCGTTGCCGCCGGTTTAATTCAGGCCAAGTTCCTGACCATCGAGGCCGGGGACACGATTGATTTCACCGGCTTCAGCGGCATCGGCAATAACGATATCAATAATGGCGCGGCGGGCGGTTTCCTGCGCTTTATCGCGAGAAACAGCATCAACTACAGTCCCGCAGACGGTGCATTAAGCATTGGCACCGCGGGTACGCCGTTCAATCACGATCTGCTGTTCCAGTCGGCCGACGACATTACTCTTGCCGGCAATATCTACATGGGCAGCGGCGACTTTACGATCGCCGCCAACAGCGCGCTCAATACGCCCAATCAGACCGTCGCGGCGTCGGGAAACGGCAATGTATTGATGAAAGGCAACTATGAGATCGCGACACTGGGCTCGGTGAATGTTTCCGGTGTGGATTTCACTTTGCAGGGTGGTGATCTTGGCGGCTCGAACCAGGTGGCGAGCGGCCAGCGCCTGCACGCCGGCAATGCGATCAATCTGGCGATGACCGGAAATGTCAATGTTCTGGCGGGCGCGGCTACTGCTAATTCGGACAGCGGAGCCGAAGTTTCCGGCGCTGCGATCAATATCGGCTCCGCTGGCCAAAACGTGCAAAGCCTGACCATCAGCGGCGGCAGCAATACTGTCAACAGCGCGACCAACCATGCGTCCAATGCCGTGGTTAGCGGCAGCGGCGCCGTCACTGTCTATGACGCCGGTGATTTCGAACTGAGCGGCGGAGTTGCGACAGTGACTTCGGGCAGCGGCGCGTCCTCCGCCTCCGCATTGTTGTCGGGAGGGGCTGTGACCTTGAATATCGGTGGCGACATAACCATTATGGGCGGCACTGCCCAAGCTGCGAGCGGCACGGCGACCAGTACGGCGATCGTCAGCGGCGGCGGCATCAACACCAATTCCCACGATCTGGTATTGCAGGGCGGCAGTAGCATCGTGAATGGCGGCGGCAACGCCGATTCCGCCAATGCCGAAATGGTCGCGAGCGGCGCCTTGAATGTAACGCTTTCCGGGAAAGCGCTGTTAACGGGTGGCAGCGCGACAGTAGCAGGGGCCGGCAGCAGCGAAAAATCCACCGCGCTTGCCCTGCTGCAAGGCAACAGCGTAGTGTTCAGCACGGCTGGCAACACCATTCTCACCGGCGGAACGGCGTTCGCAGACAGTGGCGCTTCCGGCGGCGCCGATTACGGCGCCGATGCTTCGGCCGAGTTGATTTCGAACGCGGATTTTGCGCCTCATGTCGGCGGCATGCTGAAGATATCCGGTGGCACGTCTTCGGCGGCACCGGGCGCCGGCGTAGCGGCGAAAGCCAGGGCGCAAGGATTGCTGCAGGGCGCGAGTCTCGACATTGGCGTCGGTGGTGACTTCAATCTCGACAACAGCGCGGCAACTGCGAACGCCAATGCGGCCGCCGCCGGCTCGACTGCCGAAGCGTCATCGTCCGCGTTGCTATCGGCGACGACGACCAAGGAAATAACTGTCGGCGGCGCCTGGAACATCATCGGTGGCAATGCGGCGGTAACCGGCGGTAATGCCATCGCCGACACCATTGCCGGCACTGACCCGGGGACTCTGGTCAGCGGGTTGGCGCTCGAAGCCCATGTGCAAGGGCCGATTAACCTGACGGCGGGACATGAAAGCGGCGGTAGCAAGGCGACTTCCTCGGCAGTGTTGTTGTCGTCGGCCGAAATAAAACTTTTCGCGAGCCACCTTACCCTGACGGGCAATACCGGATCGGGGTTGTTCCAGCAAATCGGTCCGACTACCATCAATCGGATTTTCGGCAATGCTTATCCGATTACGGTCAACGGTGGGGCACCCGGTACGATTACCCTGGTGCAGGACGCGACTCGCGGCGATGCTATCATTCTGTCCGGCGCGCCGCCGCAAAATCTTGAATCCCTGCAACGCGGGATTCTGGCGGCTATCGAACAATCGAAGGAAAACCGGATCGTCGGATTCCTTCAAGACCAGAATCTGGATCGGAGCAAGAACGATACCTCCAAGGTTTGCAAATAAAAAGCCTGCTATAGTGGATCGAAATAAAATCCGGTGAACCCTCAAATCCTCAAGACCGTGCCGCTGTTTTCGTCGCTTTCCGACGAGCAGCTTGGTTTGTTGCAGCCGTGTTTGCAGCAGCGTGCTTATCCGCGCGCGGCCTTCATTCTGCGCGCCGGGGAAGAAACCGATGCGCTCTATATCATCCTGTCCGGCCGCGTCAAAATCCTGATCCCTGACGATCAGGGCCGCGAGGTGATACTCGCGGTGCTCGGTACCAACGAGTTTTTCGGGGAGATGGGATTGCTCGATGACCAGCCGCGTTCGGCAAGCGTCGAAACGCTTGAGCCTTGCCAGATGCTGCGTCTTTCCAAGGCCGGTTTCATGGGCTGTCTGCAGAATAATTTCGACCTGGCAATGCTCATCATCCGCAACCTCGTGAAGCGGCTGCGTCATGCCGACCGCAAGATCGAAAGCCTCGCATTGATTGACGTTTACGGCCGCGTCGCGCGATTGTTGCTCGAACAAGCCGAAGAAGTGGATGGACAATGGGTCGTCAAGCAAGCGCCGCCCAAGCAGGAAATAGCGCGCATGATCGGCGCTTCGCGCGAGATGGTGAGCCGGGTGGTAAAGGATTTGCAGCAACGCGGGTATATCCGCGCTGAAAAAAGGAAGGTTTACCTGCTCGATAAAGTTTCAATGGTACGCCGCGCATCGGGCGGGTAGTCCGGCTCGGATCGTCTTGACTCTGTCATAGTCTGGCCGGGTGTGCGGTATCGCACGGTTTTGGCGCATATTCTTTTTCCATTCGTGACGTTTGCCTGTTGTGTGTCGAAGAATTGCCCTATAATCAGGGTGCAATATAGTGTACGCCGCAGATTGACAGGGAGAATCTTCATGGCGAACAGTCGTCGACCAGCCCATATGCGGGCTGCCAGTCGCAAGAAGAAAAACGGACAATACCATCCGCTGCCGAAGGCAGTGGCATGCATGGTGGCGGCGTGTTTTGCGGCGGATGCGGCACTGGCCAATCCGACGGGGCACGTAACGCGGGCGGGCGCCGTCAGCTACAACGAAAATGGCGGCACACTTACCATTACCAACACGCCAGGCTCGATCATCGACTGGCAGAGCTTCTCGGTGGGCGTCGGCGAACTGACGCAATTCATCCAGCAATCGGCCTCAAGCGCGGTTTTGAATCGCGTCGTTGGCGTGGATCCCTCGCAGATTCTGGGGATGCTGCAGTCCAACGGCCGGGTGTTTCTGATCAATCCCAACGGCATCCTGTTCGGGGCGGGCGCGCAGATCAATGTGGCGGGGCTGGTGGCCTCGACGCTGAATATTTCCAATGAGGATTTCCAGGCCGGCAAGCTCAACTTTACTGCCGGCGCGGGCGCCGGCAGCGTTGTCAATCAAGGCGCCATTAATGCGGGTTCCGTTTATCTGATCGCGCCCGACGTGCAGAATGCCGGTGTCATCACCAGCCCGCAGGGCGAAGTCATTCTCGCGGCCGGTCATTCGGTCGAACTGGTCGACGCCGGCACGCCGAATCTGCGGGTCGAAGTCGCGGCTTCCGATGAACAAGCGATGAATCTTGGTCAGATCATTGCTGACAGCGGGAAGATCGGCATTTATGCGGGACTTATTAAAAACAGCGGCACATTGCAAGCGAACGGCGTTGTCAATGAAGGCGGCAGGATCCTGCTCAAGGCGGTCAACAGTACGACGCTCGACAGCGGCAGCAAGATTACGGCGACTGGAACCCATGGCGGCACGGTGCAAGTGCTCGGCGACACCGTCACCGTCAAGAGCGGCGCCACCATCGATGCTTCGGGCACAAACGGCGGCGGCACGATCCTTGTCGGCGGCGACGAACACGGTGCCAATCCCGACGTGCAGAACGCAAAATATACGACGGTCGAGAGCGGCGCCAACCTCGCGGCCGATGCGACCGACAACGGCGACGGCGGCAAAGTCATCGTATGGTCGGACGACACCACGAAATTCGACGGCCATATCAGCGCCAAAGGCGGGCCCGATGGCGGCAACGGCGGTTTCGCCGAAGTGTCGGGCAAGCAGAATTTATATTTGACCGGCCACGCGGACCTGAGCGCAGCACATGGCGCCTTCGGCACCCTGCTGCTCGACCCGGGCACGGTGCATATCAAGCACAATGACGGCGGGGAAAGCGGCCCCGACGTATTCGATGACACCTATATTAATAGCCAGTTGGGCTCCAGCAGTCTTACGATCCGGACTTCTGATGCGAGTGGTGCCGAGGGTGCGACGGAAGACATCAACTTCGACAGCAATGTCAATATTTCCTGGTCGAATGCGACGGCGCTCACATTCAATGCCGGTCATGACATCAATTACGATGGCCAGATTAATGCTACTAATTCCGGCGCGAGCGTGAATTTTACCGCGGGCAATTCAATCGCGGTTGATGGCACGATCAATGCCCCGACAATCGCGATGAACGCGGGCAACGCGATTATTGTGAATCAGGGCGTTACCGCTTCCAGCACTGGTGATGCATCGGTAACGATGACCGCCGGCGCAGGCGGCATCACTGTGGATGGCGGCGAAGGCGGCGGTTATGTCGAGGCGTACGGCGGCGACGGCAGCGAAGGCGGCGCTGGTCATAACGCGACTATTTCTCTCAGCGCGAGCGGCGGCATCGGCATTTTCGATACGGATGTTTATGCCGAAGCCGGTGGTGGCAGCGGATCTGGTAATGGCGGTGTCGCTACCATCAGTTTGAATGGGGGTGCTGGCGGCATTACGCTCGATGATAGCCCCGTCGAGGCTGATGGTGGCAGCAGTGATAGCGGTACGGGTGGCGCTGGAACGGTCAATCTGAGTGCGGTCGGCGGTACACTTGATGCCTTTGATGATGTTTATGCTTATGGCGGAGAAGGCGCCGTCGGTGGCAGCGGAACCCTCAATATCAATGTCGGTACGCTCAACATGGAAGACGCATCGTTTTATGTCTACGGTGGTGAAGGATTAAATGGCAATGGGGGCGGCGCGAGCATTACTTTGACTGCTGGCGCGGGCGGCATTTCGCTACAGAACGATAGTGGTGTGGGCGCCTACGGTGGAGACGGCGATGGCGGTACGGGTGGCGCTGGAACGGTCAATCTGAGTGCGGCAGGCGGCATTCTTACCATCGCCAACGACAGCGGTGTTTATGCTCATGGCGGCGAAGGCGATGGCGGCAACGGCGGCGACGCGACCATCAATGCCAACGTCGGCGGCCTGGTGCTGGGCGACGGCGGCGAAGGCTATGCACAAATCGAAGCCTTTGGCGGTGAGGACGCAGGCCTCGGCAGCACGAGCGGCGGCGCGGCCACCATCACCCTTAACAGCGCCGGAGGTATTTCCATCAACGGCGGCGATGGAAGTGAAGGAGCAGGATACGTTATCGCTGAGGGCGGCGATGGCGAGAACGGCGGCGCGGCGAGCATAAACCTCAACGGCGGAAGCGGCGGTATTTCCATCGTGGGTGAAGGCGAGGAGGACGAGAACGGCTATGTCGAGGCCACCGGCGGCGAAGGATTTAATGGCAACGGCGGCGCGGCCAGCATCGTCCTGAATACCAGCGGGGCCCTCAATATTACCGAAAACATTGATTATGCTTTATATGCGACTGGTGGCGTGGGTGAAAACGGTAACGGTGGCGATGCCGCTGTCATAGTGGGCAACGTTACGCCGCCGAGCAGCATCACGCTTACTACCATGGGCATCGAAGCCGATGGCGGCGAAGGTAGCGTTAACGGTGGCAATGCGACTGTTTCGCTCGCTAGCACTGGTGCTTTCAGCGTGCTTGGCGACAGCTATATTGCAGCGGCTGGCGGAGAAGGAAGTAGTGGAAGTGGCGGTAGCGCGAGTACCACTTTGACCGGCAATGGTATCACCCTTCAAGACGTCTTCCAGGTTTTCGCCGGTGGCGGCGAAGGGGGCACTGTTGGTGGAGGCGCGGAAGTCTTCCTCAACAGCGGCGGCGCGGTGTCAATCAGCAATTCTGGCGTGATCGCCGAGGGCGGTGATGGCGACAGCGGCGCCGGCGGCGCCGGCACCGTCGGCATACTCGCGGCCGGCAATATCACCGACTTTAGCGGCGGAGAATTTGCCTCCATCAATGCTTCCGGTGGCGATGCTTTTAACGGTAATGGTGGGAATGCCAGTGTTTATTTAGTTAGCACCAACGGCAATATCTTGATTGACGGAGATGATGTGGCCGCGTATGCCGGTGATGCTAATGACTCGGGGTTCGTCGGCGGCAACGGAGTTGCCGCCGTTGTCGCATCCCATGGCGATGTTACCGTCCAGAATGGCGGTTACATCGAAGCGGACGGGGGCTATGGTTCAGATCCGGGCAGCGGCGGGAAAGCGGTCGCCGCGCTGAATGCGAGCGGGAATGTCTTGTTTCAGAACGACGATAGTTATATCGGTGCTTACGGAGGGGCTGACGGGGCGGAAGGATACGCAAATGCCCAAACCTTAATCGGATTTCCCCTGCTGGATAACACACTATTCCCATTATTGAGCGGCACTGTTTTGCCGACGCCGGCATCAGTGACATTTAACAATGATGCGGGAGACTATGCCTATGGCACTGGATCCAGTGTCTATATAGGCACGATAGGTAGCCTCAATATCGCCAATGGCTCTTATGTGGAGGCTAACTCTCCGCTGGAAAACGATGGTTCGGTTTTAATTGATGCAAGTGACGTAAATGTCAGCGGAGGAGATGGCGTTTTTGATTATTCCTACATTTATGCTGGTGCGCAAGTTAGCATGATCGTTGAGGGCGGTACCGTTCACATTGATGCCGGGGGTGGCGAAGGCGCGTACGCGGAAATTGCGACGGGCTCGCCGGATACGATATTTGTTCATTTCTTCGGCTCCCTTACTAGCGGCGGTTATTTTGTCAACGGGCAGGAAGGCACGATTTATGATGCGGCCACCAATAGCGGCTTTGTAGTTGACGGTGAAGCCGCGATATTGAACGAGAACCTGTTTATTGACTATACCAATGAACCCTCGGGATTGCCGCCCGATGTGACGGCGGCGTTGAATCACATTATTGCCGAAATCAACCAGCACAAGAACGACACCAACAATAATGAAGACCAAGAAAGCGATGATGACAAGAAAAAGAACAGCTGCAGCTAACTCTTGGCCCGCGAGGTTGACAATAGCATTGTTGTTGGCACTGCTGTCCGGCGGCGGGATGGCGGCCGACGTAGATATAGTACGGCTCAATATTTTGCCATTGCCGCTGAATACCGAGCGGCTTATGCCGTCGCTGCAGCGGCCTGAAGCGGCGCAGGCGTTGAATTCCGTTCAACGTTCGGTCCAGGGTGATAACGAGGTGGCAACAGCTGAAGAGCGGGACGGTGCGGGCGATAGTTCGCCGCATCAGCAACTCCCGGATTGCAAATAGGAGAGCGTCATGAAAAGCACTTTTATATACGGTATAACCGGGATGCTGCTGGCCCTGCTGAGCGGCGCCGCGTTGGCGGCCGGGTCCACCGGACAGGTCCAGCATTTGAGCGGCACGTTGACGGTGCAGCGTGCCGACGGCACGACGCGAATTCTGTCGCAGAAATCGCAGGTGCAGGCCGGTGACACGCTGACGACGCAAAAAGACAGCTATGCGCAGCTGGCGTTTCCTGACGGCAGCTCTATGACGATGCGTCCCAACACCAGGATGAAAATCGAGGGCTACAAGTTTTCACAGGAGAAACCCACCGAAGACAACGCATTTTTCCGCCTGCTCAAGGGTGGGTTGCGGACGGTGACGGGACTTATCGGCAAGCGCGGCAATCAGGATGCCTACAAGATCGGCACCACCACCGCAACGATCGGGATTCGCGGCTCGTCGGGCGATACGCTTGACTGTACCGAGGGCTGCGACGGCGTCGTGGACAACGGCGACAAGCTGGAGCACGGCGTCTATCACACGACCTACACCGGCAGCTATATTCTGGAAAACGGCGGCGGCTCGCTGATTATCGGCGAGGGCCAGTTCGGTTTCGTCAAGGACGGCAGCACCGCGCCGCAATTATTGCCGGGCGATCCCGGGTTGCATCTGCAGGATTTGCCGTTCGTGCTGGGCGTCAACGGCAGCCACGGCAATCAAGGTGAATGCGTGGTACGCTGATTTCCACGCAACGATCGTTAAAAAAAACCCCGCCGCATGGCGGGGTTTTTGTTGGTGCGTCCGCTTTCAAGAAGTTTCTTCGCTCCATTGCTTAACGCCTTGTTTTAATGAGTTGGCGATATAATCTCGCGCATGCCATCGATGAGCGATAGAGCAAGCGGCACACGGTCCAGCCCGTTGCCGCCCAAAATTGCCGCATTGTTGCGCGAATCGCGCTGGCTTGCCCTGCTGGCGTTGGTGCTTTATCTGACGTTGGCTCTGATTACTTTCGACAAGACCGATCCCGGCTGGTCGCACAGCGCGAGCGTCGAACCCATCCATAATGCCGGCGGCCATTTCGGCGCGTGGCTTGCCGATGTCCTGTTTTATACCTTCGGCATTTCCGCTTGGTGGTGGGTGATACTGGGCGTAGCCGCAGTGCGCTGGAGTTTCCGCCGCATCGATCGGATAAGCCCCGCCGATCGCCGATCGTACTGGATTACCGGCGCCGGTTTTGTGCTGCTGTTGTGCGCGAGTTCGGGTTTCGAGGCGTTGCGCCTCTACAGCCTGAAAGCCGCATTGCCGCTGGCGCCCGGCGGCATGCTGGGCGCGGCATTGAGCGGCCTGCTGGAGACCGCCACCGGCTTTACCGGCGCATCCATGATTTTACTGGTAATGATGGCCATCGGATTGTCGTTGTTCAGCGGTGTTTCCTGGCTGGCTTTTATCGAGGGGCTCGGTGCCGTGTTCGACGCCGGCTATGCATTCCTAAAAAGGCGCTGGGATGACCGGCAGGACCGGCGCGCCGGTCTGGCGGCGACGGTCGAACGGGCCGAAGTTGTCGAAGAGAGCCGGAAAATACTGGAAATTCACGAGCCGGTACGGATCGAGCCTCCGAAGCTCGAGATCCCGAAATCGCCGCGGGTCGAGCGCGAAAAACAGGTGCCGCTGTTTGAAAATCTTCCCGATTCGCCGTTGCCGCCGCTGCACCTGCTTGACCAGGCCGAAAATCGTGTCGAGGTCATCAGCAACGAGACGCTCGAATTTACCTCGCGCCTGATCGAGAAAAAACTGCTCGATTTCGGCGTCGAGGTGAAGGTCATCGCCGCCTATCCGGGGCCGGTAATCACGCGCTACGAAATCGAGCCGGCAGTCGGTGTCAAGGGCAGCCAGATCATCAATCTTGCGCGCGATCTTGCGCGCGCGCTGTCGGTAG
>Ga0335085_10015967_pt1 | contig 10873 bp, 9 predicted proteins | sample Lox_Sample_45_FD_206712 | JGI IMG/M metagenome (GOLD analysis project Ga0335085, IMG submission 206712) | Soil microbial communities from Loxahatchee National Wildlife Refuge, Florida, United States - Lox_Sample_4.5 | ecosystem: Environmental > Terrestrial > Soil > Wetlands | place: USA: Florida... | reverse complement strand
CAACCTGGGTGCACAGGGCGCAAGTGCTACCGAAAGAGCAGTTCAAGCGGGAGGTGGAAAAACACCTAACCGGGCGCGAGACGGAAGCTTGGGAATTGCTGTACTTCAAGCTCTATAAGAGCCAACTTGCGGTCATTGAGCAAGCTCTGGAAACCGCGGGCCTGATGTTCGGTTCTGGAAAATCGCGGGGTTATTGCCTCGAAATGATCTGTGCGGATTTTCTCGCCGGGGCGAACTTGCAAGAGGGGAATCCAGAAGCTCTGTTCCTGTCCGTGCATCGATTGCTGGGAATGCTTTCCCCCGAACAAAGACAAGACATTTTCGAACAAGTGGAGGCGGCTGGTTGAACCGGCCCCTGACAAAACGGAAACGAAGACGCCTTCCGCTGGAAGCGTATCAAGAGCTATGGAAGGAAGTCTTACGCCGTGATGGCTGGCGCTGCCAATTGTGTGGACGAGTAAAAGATCTGCAGGTCCATCACATCGAGGCGAGAAGCCACCTTGGTGATGACAGCGAGCAAAATCTGATTACTTTGTGTGCAGATTGTCATCGACGGACGCACGAAAAACGCCATGGCGATGTCTTGGACCGCTTTGAAGCAACTGCAAATCGCAGGGAAGGAAGCGCACGATACGGGGGCGAACGCTTCTCGAGCAAGTGATTCGGGAGATCACACGGAGGCGCGATAGTCGATACGTCGGGTACTGCCTTTGGCTACCGGTGTAGAGGCTTTGGACGTGGGGCAATCCATCAAGGAGCTTATACGTCCCCGAAAGTAGGTCGACATTCAATTCAGTGAGCAAGGAGTGAAGAAGATACCGTGGGTAATGTGATCGCGCTATCGAATGCGTCGCCGGGCCCCTTGGCGTTTCCCCATCACATGGGATGGAGGAGCCAGCTCGGTGGCGATGAAAACAAAGGAGGAGCATGAGATCCAATCCGAAGTTGCTGTGGGTTCACCTGAATTTCAGGGTTAATGATTTGGAGTTTGAAGAAGCGCTCATGCGGCCGTGCAAAGAGGAAGCGACCGATTTTCAACTCGTCGTTGAACACCGGTTTCTGGGATGGTTCGCCTTGCACGAGGAGTTTCTCCTCGAACGGCGCGAGAGCGGCCGCTGGTCAGCTTGGCGCCAGGTGTCCTTGGAGGAGCTAAAATTGGCATTCCTTGAAGCTTCGCGGAATGATGGCGGTGTAATGAAGCGAGAAGTGGGTCGTTGGAAGGTGTCTGGCCGGGATGTGGACGCCCATAATACCAATCTTCCTCGAATGCCCGTGGAAGGCGATTCCAGTCATTTCGACAGCGCGAAGGAAGCGTTCGAGCGTGGAGAGATCCGCTACCAGATCGCTGGCGGTAGAGGAAGCCACGGGAAAATCTGGGGCCACGCCACATTTGTCGTCGATTCGGTTCCGCGAGCGCGCGCACTTCTCTTCAACGCAGGCTTCATACCCAGTTCTGATTCCCAGCAGGTTCTGATCAACTCCCGAAATGGTTGGAAGGTAAGTCTCCTCGAAGCAGCCAACGCTACTTGCCGTTAGGCTGCCGTTCAGCCGAGGGTGAGGTCGGCAGCCGGCAGCCCCATGCCTGCCTCCCGGGCTGACAACTCCAGTCGGTCCAGAGGCGGGGCGGAGCACCGAATTCCAGTCGGGGGGAACTCATTCGTTTCAGATGGGCGGCGGACTTGGTGCAGGTCCCCGCTCGCTGCTTTATTGAGCCGGCTGGGACCGCCGGCAAGATCCGGAACATCGCCATACCGAAATTGCGAAATGCCCCCCCGAGCACCAGAACCCGTCCTGACAGGCTGCGACCGTCAAATGCCGGCTGGTTACCCCCCGCCGGGCGGGGTCCTTAGGGCTTTCCAGCGAAATTCGCTAAATTTGCGGTCCAAGTCGCCTAAAGAGTCGAATTTCGCAGTATCAGGTAGGGAGGCAGCCGGCGGAGCCAAGAGCTCCTGCTAGGCTTCCCAAATTTAAGGGATGACGAGCCGCGGCTTTAGCCTTCGGCTCCTACCCCGAACTTTAGAAGGAACCTATGAAAGCAACCAAGCAGCACAACAAGAAGGTTAGCGTCGCAAACGCGCGGAAACTCTGCATCATGGCACTATCGGTCATGATCGACGAGTATACGGGATTCGCGTATGACTTGCGCTATGACCAGAAGGAAATCACGGCTTACGCTAAGGCAGTGACACGTTTGGCGGAAACCGCGCGCGGCAAAAAGCATCTCACGGAGCTTCTCTTCGCTCTCGAAGCTGAAATCGCTGACGACTGGGTGCCCCTGGACGAGCGAGGCACCGAACTCCTCAGGCGTGTGTCGAAGCCTCGTCGCCGGAAGATTTAACGCCGGACGGCGATACTGTTAGCCGGGCGTGAAGGAATCCCCCACAACGCCCGGCTGCTTGCCGGCGCAACCGAGGCAAGCTCCAGGACCGCCAACTCCATCCCCGGAGATTGTCAGCTAGGCGGTCCCGCCCACCCCGCGGCTAACCGACCCCCAATTCCCCGCCTTACCCTACCGCTCGGTTCTTGAAACATCCCCCCTTCTCCAGGCGCCACTCCGCGGTCAGCACCAATCCCGCCATCTAGATCAAGTTTGTACTGACAAGTTCTTGCGCCGAGTAGCAAGCGCCGGAGCATGCTGCCATCGGCGCTGGCGTTGGTCTGTTTTGGTTCCTGGACCGCCCCACTGCCCCGGACCATCGCACCCTCTCTGCCCACCTGAGCAACCGCCCCGGGCGGTCCGCTGCGAGTAGACCGGCACGAACCGTTCCCTGGACCGGTTTCCACCCAGCTGCTGGTCCACGACAGCTTCTTTCCGAGATTCCTTTCTTCCGCCGGCACGATCGCCAGCGTTGACAAGAAAACGTCTACCAGCACCCTATGTAGAGGCACAGCACGTTGCCTCCGTAAAAGGAGACACATAAATGTCAGAAGCCGAACTAAGCAGTACCCAGCAGTCTGGAACTTTAGAAACCGATGCCGCGGTGTTGACCCCCGATGAAGCGCAGCCCGCCGCAGCGGATCAGGAGACCGGGACTACCCAGCCACTGCTGAAGCCGCCGGTCATGGCGGCGTCCTCGCCGGGTCGCGCCATCGAGACGGGAGAAAAGCGCTCTGTTTCTGGAAAGAAATTGGCCGCCAATCGCATCAATGCCCGGCGCTCGACGGGACCGAAGACGGCGGAAGGCAAGGCGAAGAGCGCTCAGAATGCGATTAAACACGGGATTTTCGCCAAGAAATTCCTGCAGGGGGCTTCGGCGGAGACCGTCGCGGAGATGGAGACCTTGATTGGCGAAATGCGGGACTATTATCAGCCGGCCGGCAAGTTGGAGGAAATGTTGGTCGAAAAAATCGTCATTGAAAACGCGCGCTACGCGCGTATTTTGGGGGTTGAGCAAGAGGAACTCGCGCGCAAAAACGCGTTTTTCGGCCCGGCGGTCGATCGCGTCGCGCGCTATGCCACTTCGACCAATCGTGCCCTATCCCGCGCCATCGAAGATCTCGAACGCGCTCAGGCCGCACGGAAGGTGCGCGAGAGGGCGGCGGCAACCACCAGCGCGGAGAAAAACCAGCTCGCCTCTGCGGTCGTGGACGCCGTGGTTCCTAAGAGCGGTGCCTAGCTTCGGCGATGGCGCCCTTGGGAAGGAGGTACCGTCGTTAGGCTCAATGCAGCGCTAGGGGCGCCGAAGTCGGGGGCAAAAAAGTGATTTTGCAAAACGAACCCACCGATCACTGACTGGAGCCGTCGTAACTGGAGCTAACCTTGAGTTGAGGCGAGCGGCCGGGCACAGTCAAGGACTGTCTTGACCCAACTCCCCCACCGAAAAATACGCACAATCCGGATGCGCGTACACTAGCGCGCTCACGCTAGCTTCCGGATCCATCATGAATCCATCCGTTAACTCCACGCCGATTTCTTCCGGCCGCAGCAGCTTCCAGATCCCCGCTTGATCTTCGAGGTTCGGGCACGCTGGATACCCAAAACTGTATCTCTTCCCCCGGTACCGCGAAGTGAATCGCTGCGCCATCGTCATTTCCGGCGGATCAGGAAATCCCCAATCCTCGCGAATGCGCCGATGCAGCCACTCCGCGCACGCTTCAGCTGTTTCGATGGCCAGCGCCTGCATTCCGTGTGACTTGAAATAGTACCCGTCATTCTTTGCCTTTTCCGATCGTTCTCGCACTCCTTCGCCCGCCGTCACAACGAAGAGCGCGATGTGATCGCGTTTCCCATCCTTTGCCGGCAGTACGTAATCGCTCAGGCACAAAAAGTCGCCCGCGCGCTGGCGCGGGAACTTGAACGTGTGCACCGGCTCGGCTCCGCCCGGCGCAAACAAATGCATCATCTCTCCATCTGCCTCCGCTTCAAAAAATTGCCACACTGCGCGCGGCTTCATGAATTCCGCCGCCTCGCGTTTCACTTCCTCCATGCTTTCAAACAGCTCCACCGCCTTCGCATCACGTTCTGCGAACCGCTTCTCAAAATCCCCGCGGAATCCCATGTGGCGCCCGTACAGCATGAACGGATTGATGTAGCTCCACACCTCGTTCAAGTCCGGAATCAGCCGCACTTTTCTATCGAGATAAGCTACCTTCGGGATCGGAAGATCCGTCCTCACCTTGGGGGACCTCGCCACCTTGGAGATCTCCGCGACCTGCACCGTTGTCGCAACCGCAAAGCCGTTCCCCGACGCCGTATGCTCATGCAAAACGTGCTCGCGCGTCGCTGGGTCCATCAACTGATTCATCAGCCGCAGCCCCGTCATCGCATCCTTCGCGTAACACACAGCTTTTCCATAGCTCGGTGCAATCTTCGTCTGCGTAAATCTCGCGGAGAGCGCCGCCCCGCCAACCAGCAACGGTATCTCGATCCCCGCATCTTTCAAATCGTTCGCCGTGATCACCATCTGCTGCGCGCTTTTGACCAACAGCCCCGAAAGCCCGATCGCGTCCGGATGATGTTGCAGATAAGCCTTAATCAATTCTTCTGGCGGCACTTTGATTCCCAGATTCACAACGTCGTACCCGTTGTTCTTCAAGATTATCTCAACAAGATTTTTCCCGATGTCGTGCACGTCTCCCTTCACCGTTGCCAGAACGATCTTCCCCCGCTTCGCCGTGTCCGCCTTCTCCATGAACTGTTCGAGATGATTCACCGCAGCCTTCATGGCCTCCGCCGATTGCAGCACCTCGGCCACAATCAACTCATTCGCATTAAACAGCCTGCCAACCTCCGCCATTCCCGCCATCAGCGGCCCGTTGATGATATCCAGCGGTGCCGTGCCTTCCGCACGCTTACGTTCCAGGTCTGCGATCAGCCCGTCGCGCGTTCCCTCGATGATGTAATTCGCCAGCCGCTCATCCAGCGGCAGGTCCGCGGCACGCTTTTTTTCTTTCTTCGTTGCCGTACGGAAATATTCGGCAATCGCCGTGATGTGATACTGGTTGACCGCCGCGCGCTGCTCTTTTTCCTGTTCCCGCCAATCCGCCGGAACATTGCGCAGCAACTTCGCCTGCGAATGCTCTGCTGGCACGTCTTTCGGCGGGTGCGAAAAAAGCAGGTTCTCTGCAAGGTCTCGTTCATGTTGTGGAATCGAAGCGAATCGTTCCAGCTTTTCCGTGTTCACGATCGCCAGGTCCAACCCCGCCTTGGTGCAGTAATACAGGAAAACCGAGTTCACTACTTCGCGCGCACCCGCAGGCAATCCAAACGACACATTCGAAATCCCCAGAATCGTCCGGGCATCAGGCAGAGCTTGCTTGATCAGCCGGATGCCTTCCATCGTTTCTACCGCCCCGCCAATGTAATTCTCGTCCCCAGTCGCGCACGGAAACACCAGCGGATCAAAAATAATGTCTTCCGGCGCGAGCCCGTACTTTTCCGTCAACAGAACGTAACTGCGTTTAGCAACGGACAGTTTTCTCTCTCTCGTGAATGCCTGCGCCTGCAGCTTGTCCTCATCTATGCACCCAACGACAACCGCCGCCCCAAAATCATGCGCAATCGGCACCACGCGCTCGAATTTCTCTTCGCCGTCCTCGAGATTGATCGAATTGATGATCGCTTTTCCCTGGCAATACGTCAGCGCCAGTTCGATCGCCGAGGCGTCCGTCGTATCGATCATCACTGGCGCCTTCACTTTTCGAATCAGCTTCTCGTAGAACGGCGCAATGTCCTTCTTCTCATCTCGCTCCGTGCTCTGCAGGCACACGTCCACGATATGTGCGCCGCCTTTCACCTGCCTTCGGGCAATTTCGCTGGCCTCTTCCCATTTCTCTTCGGCCACCAGGTTCTTGAACAATCGCGAACCAATGACGTTCGTCCGCTCGCCAACTAGAAGCGGCCGCGTACTGTCCTCTGCCTCAATCGTCTCTATACCCGAATACACGGCCCGGTGCGATTCCGCTGGCCGCACCCGCGGCCTCTTGCGGTGCACCATTTGAGCAATCGCGCGGATGTGCTGCTCTGTAGTTCCGCAGCACCCGCCCACAAAATTCAGCCAGCCATGATCCACAAACTTTTCAAGTTGCGCCGCCAGAGACGTCGGTGTTTCTAGATACTTGCCCTCTTCGTCCGGAAGCCCTGCATTTGGATAGCAGGAAACGAACTCTCTAGAAAGTTGGCTCAGTGTCCGGATGTGATCCGTCATGAACTCCGGCCCCGTGGCGCAGTTCATACCAAACGCCAGTGGCTTCGCGTGGCGCAGCGACGCCCACATCGCCTCAACGGTTTGCCCTGCCAGCATTGTCCCCATCGGCTCGATCGTCACCGACACAATTACCGGCACTTGCATCCCGATCTCTTTCGAAAGTTTCTGGATCGCCAGCAGCGCTGCCTTGATATTTCGTGTGTCCTGGCAAGTCTCTACCAGCATCAAATCCACTCCGCCTTCAATCAGACCTCGGGCCTGCGTGTAATACGCTTCCAGTAAGCCGTCGAACGTCACGCCTCCGGTCACCGTAATCGCCTTAGTTGTCGGCCCCACGGATCCCGCCACAAACCGCGGTCTCCCCGCCGTTGTAAACTCGTCCGCCGCCTTCCGCGCCAATTCCGCCGCGCGCTTATTCAACTCATGCGCGTCTGCTGCCAGCCCGTACTCCGCCAGCACAATCGGGGCTCCGCCAAAACTGTTCGTCTCAACGATGTCCGAACCGGCTTCGAAATACTTCCGGTGAATATCCAGAACCACGTCCGGCCGCGTCCGCACCAGATTCTCGTTGCACCCTTCGAGCGCAGCTCCGCCAAAGTCCTCCGCCGTCAAGTGGCGCTGTTGCAGCATTGTCCCCATCGCTCCGTCGAGCACAAGAATCCGCTCCGAGAGCAGCTCTCGCACGGCCTTCGCAGATTCGTTCAAGTTACGCATGCGTGGGGAGTCCACCACTCCTTATCGGACTTCCTCTCGATTTGAGGACACCAGCAGGGAAGGCCGCGTTTGGGGTACCCCTCCATTTTACGCAGCTTCCCCGCAAGAATCGAACGCCTTGCAGCGAACTAGTGCTTTTTAGGCGCGAAAGGTCGTTTCAGCGCCCCGAACGGCATAATCCCAAATGCTATACTGCGCTTCGCCATCACACGCGACGAATCTATGAGCCGCCATCTGAGAATCATCAACATCGTGGGCGCACGACCTAATCTCCCAAAATTGCTCCGCTCATTCGCGAGATGCAGCGCCATCCGGAGATTGATCCCATTCTCGTCCATACCGGCCAGCACTACGATGAAGCGCTTTCCGACATTTTTTTCCGTCAGATGGGTATTCCAGCCCCCCACGTCAATCTCGAAGTCGGTTCCGGCTCCCACGCCGCCCAGACCGCCGAAGTTCTCAAGCGTGTCGAGCCAGTTTTGATCGAACGCAAACCCGATCTCGTCCTCGTCGTCGGCGACGTCAATTCCACTATCGCCGTCTCCCTCGCCGCCGTGAAACTCGGCATTCCAGTTGCCCACGTCGAAGCCGGTCTTCGCAGTTTTGACCGTTCCATGCCCGAAGAAATTAATCGCATCCTCACCGATGCCCTCGCCGACTATCTCTTCGTCACCGAAGAAGACGCCATCGGCCATCTCCTCAAGGAAGGCCGTCCCCGCGAATCTATCTATCTCGTTGGCAACGTCATGATCGATTCGCTTCGACATTTTCTGCCCATCGCCCAAAAATCTAGCATCGGCGATGACCTGGCGCTGAAGAAGGGAACTGCCTGGCAGCGCTTCGCCGTCCTCACCTTGCATCGTCCTTCCAATGTCGACTCCACGGAAAAGCTCGCTGAACTCCTAAGCGCCATCAACTCCATCGCGGCGGAAGTTCCTGTCATTTTTCCCGTCCATCCCCGCACCCAACAGCGCCTTTCTAGCGCAGGCATCAAGACGCATCCTGAGCTAAAGCTTATTTCCCCCATCGGCTATCTCGATTTTTCTGCCTTCTCAGCAAGTCCACCCTTGTCCTCACCGATTCCGGCGGCATTCAGGAAGAAACCACCGCCCTCGGCGTCCCTTGCCTAACCCTCCGCGAGAACACCGAACGCCCCATCACTATCTCCGAGGGCACAAATCAGCTCATCGGTACCGATCCCGCCAAAATCATCGTCGCCGCCCAACAAATCCTCGCGGGGAAAGGCAAGCCCGGCCGCATCCCGCCCTACTGGGATGGCCATGCCGCCGAGCGCATCGTCCAGGTTCTGCTTCAAAATCCACCCGTTGGCCCTCACCTAAAAAGCGCCCTACCTGCCACGTAACAATTCGAGAACAGCCCCTTCCCAAGAGACTTGCCCCTTAGGGCAGTTTTCACTACGCTGGCCTACAGTGGCTACCAAGCGAGCATCTCCCAAATTAACTGTTTGCATCCTGTCGCCGCACCCGCTGGTGCTGAGCGAATTCGAACGCGTTTTGGCGAAGGCTCCTTTCAAAGTCGTCTCCAAGCAGCTCGAATCCACTCTCGCGCCCGACATGCGAAATTTCGAGCCGCCCGTCGCTCAGGTCTACGTAGTCGATGGCCATGCAGCACGCCCCGCTACCGGCGCACTTCTGGCCAATCTTCTCGAGCGCCATCCTGAAGCGCGCCTCATCGTCGTAGGTGAACAACACACCGACGCCAACAGCTATCAACTCCTGCGCCTCGGCGTGAAGGGCCTCCTGACCTACACCGAAGCCCGCGAGCAGTTGACCCGTGCGCTGCCTCTCGTCGCGAATGGCGGGTTCTGGGTTCCGCGCTCCGTCCTCTCCGGCTTCGTCGATTCCGTTCTTACCAGCCAGGGCCGCCGCCTCAAAACCGATTCCGTCACGAATCTTAGCCGCCGCGAGCAGGAAGTTCTCGATTCTCTTCTCGAGAATCTCTCCAACAAGGAAATCGCCAACAAACTAAACATCGCCGAGCGCACCGTGAAATTTCACGTCTCCAATCTCCTTAGTAAATTCGGTGTCCGCCGCCGTGCCGATCTAATTCTCCTCACATTCCAGCGTCGTATGACTCCCGTTTAGACTTTTCGCCCCGGATTCCCCACGCAACGTCCGTCCTTATCCAATTCGCCGCTGACAACTCTTCGCCATCCTGCTAACTTTGATGTTTGCGTGATTCCCCAATTTTCTTTCTAATGAAGGCGAGGTCACTTCCTTGAACGTTCTTGTCACCGGAGCAGCGGGCTACATCGGCAGCATCTGCGCGGAGTTTCTTCTCTCCCGCGGCTACCACGTCATCGCCTTGGATAACCTTCAGGAAGGCCATCGCGCCGCCGTCCCGCCCGCCGCGCTTTTCTGCCAGATCGATCTCGGCGTCCGCGCCCAAATAGAAGAAGTCTTCTCCAAACAAAAAATCGACGCGGTGATGCATTTCGCCGGCGAAGCCCTCGTCGCCAAATCTGTTCGCGAACCCAGCACGTTCTACGCTGCCAATATTGCCTGCGGCGTCAATCTTCTTGATGCGATGACGCGCCACGGGGTGAAAAAACTCATATTCTCCTCCACCGCCGCCACCTACGGCGAACCCCACACCGTCCCCATCCCCGAAGATCACCCTAAAAATCCCATCAACCCCTACGGCAAATCCAAACTCCGCTTCGAGGAAATCCTCTCCGACTATCGCGCCTACACCGGCCTCCACTACGCCACCCTCCGCTATTTCAACGCCGCCGGCGCCTCTGCCGAACGTGGCGAAGCCCATCGCGTCGAAACACATCTCATCCCGCTCGTTTTCAATGCCGCCCTGGGAATCATTCCCCAACTCGAAGTCTTCGGCTCCGATTACCCTACGCCCGATGGCACCTGCGTCCGCGATTACATTCACGTCCTCGACATTGCCGATTCGCACGTCCGCGCTCTCGAATCCATCGAAAACGTTTCCGGCGAAGCTTTCAATGTCGGCAATAGCCGCGGCTTCTCCATCCTCGAGGTGCTCGACGCCGCCGAACGCATCACCGGCCGCAAAGTTCCACGGAAACTTTCGCCTCGTCGCCCCGGCGATCCCGCCGTCCTCGTCGCCAGCAAGGACAAGCTTCAACGCATGCTTGGCTGGGAAGCCCAGCACTCTTCTCTCGAAGAAATAATCACTTCGGCCTGGTTATGGAAACAGAAGCATCCCCACGGCTACGCCGAAGCCACTTCCGCTTAGCTTTTAATGGAGTTCAAGAGTTCGAGAGAGGCCAAACTACCGCGCGCAAGCTTTGGACTACTCACTACTTACCACCCACTACTCACTTCATATCAATCGGCAATCTTAAACCAAAAAATGCACCATAACGCCTTCACGCCGTCTTTCCACGTAATTTTCTTCCCCTCTTCATACGTCCGCCCCGCGTAGCTGATCGGCACCTCGTAAATCCGCCACTTGCCCTTCGCCACCTTTGCCGTAATCTCCGGCTCGAATCCAAACCGGTTCGATTTCAGCTTGAT
>Ga0335085_10015965_pt1 | contig 10875 bp, 6 predicted proteins | sample Lox_Sample_45_FD_206712 | JGI IMG/M metagenome (GOLD analysis project Ga0335085, IMG submission 206712) | Soil microbial communities from Loxahatchee National Wildlife Refuge, Florida, United States - Lox_Sample_4.5 | ecosystem: Environmental > Terrestrial > Soil > Wetlands | place: USA: Florida... | reverse complement strand
GTTCCCTCAAACGCACCGGGCGGTAGTAGCGCTGGAGATGCATCAGCTGCTGGCGAAACATTCGCGCCGAGGTGCGGCCGCTGGGTGCAGGCGTCTCGCCGCAGAAGTTGTGATACATGAGAATTCTCGGCCGCTGGGCGGTGAGACGCCGAGCGAGCGCGGAGACGCCGCTGAGCCCCACCGCCGACAGCGTAAATCGTTTGAAGCCTGTGATCATATCGAGGAGAGCGCCGCGGGTCGCCCCCGCCGACGGCGGGCAGAGCGCCGCCCATCCCAACGATGATCGTCGACGGAAGGGATCATCCGATTCGTCATTGCGCCGCGACCGGATCGATCCGGAACCTGGTCAAATGAAGACCACCGGTGACGGTGCGTGTTCCCTCCGACGCGCGGTGCAACCACGGCACGCCGAGCACACCGAGCTCTTCGTCCGTCAACGGTTCCTCTTCCGCCAACGTGAAGGCGGCTATTCCATGTTGCCTCGCGAGCTCGACCCAGCGCGCAACTCCCGGCGGCCGCGTGAAGAACATTTCGTGCGTCAGAAACAAGTCGGCGACGGTCGGTGCGAGCCACGGGATGGTCGTGAGGATCGGCCCTTCCGACCGCATGGCCTGGTCCCATTGCGCCATCAAACTCCGGGTGCCGTACAGCATCACCTGGCCGCGAACCTCGAGACAGACCCCGGCGGCAGCCAACAGAGCGAAGAGGGTGACCGAAACGGTTCTCAGCCAGGCGGATCGTGACGACGCTCGCAGGGCGCGGATTCCCACCAGCGCAAGAACGGTGAGCATCGGGTAGGCCGTCAGCAGGTAGCGCTGGCCCCACTCCATTCCGACGGAGAGCAGCCCGTGGTGGATGTATGTGAGCTCGAGGGCGACGAAAGCGAGGAGAAGGTACACCCAGGTCGCGGTGCCGAGCGCAAGGAGGGACGTGTTCGGTTGCCGCCACGTATGGCGCAGCGCGAGGGACCACACGATCAGGAACGGCGCCACGGGGAATAATCCATGGAGGGCGCGGTACGGCTCCCCGGTGACGATCAGCGCCATGCTGCAGGTGAGCATGAGCGACGACGCCGCGACGACCATTACCGTTTGGGCGCGCACGGAGCGAATCAGTGGCGCCACCAACGCCAAGAGCACGGCGATGATCGCCATCGTGCTCCACGCGACTCCCGCCGGCGGGCCGAGCTTCTCGCTGTGAATGAAGACCTCGACCATCGCCTGGGGAACGTTCGCAATGCCGGAGAGATCCTGATTGATGAGATATGGCAGGATGTGAATCACCCGACGATGACGAGCGATCAGGAACAGGTTGAGGACCGCGGCGAGGGCGACCGTCGACCCGAGCGAAAGAAGGACGAGGCTCCAGCGCCCAGCGGGTCGTCGGCGTCGTCCGTCCACCGCACCGTTCGCTTCAGCTGCCGGCCGGCGCCACCCGTTCACGGCGACTACCACCCACGCCGCCACGAGTGCCGCGCCCAGTATTGCCACCTCGATGCGGAATATGCTGGCAAGAAGGAGCACCGGCACCGTGGCCGCGACGCTCTCGATGCGGCGCGGCGCGCGAACCAGCAGGCCCACCGCGATCATTCCCAACAGCGTCGCCAACGTGTGCTCCCAGAAGAGCATGCTGTAGAACCACACCGGCGTGCCCAAGCCGACGAGCAGCACCGCGGGCGGCCCGAGACGAGGAGCGAACCACGAGGCCATCACACCGCTGAGAAGCGCGATCAGCCAGCCGCTCACAACCGGCAGGATGTAGAGACCGACCGCTCCGAAGGCGTGATAGAGCGGGGCCGTCAACAGCGGAAGTGCGAAGGGGCTTTCGAACTCCAGGTACAGCTTGCCATTGACCGTTCGCGGCTCGGGAAACACGCCGAAGTCGGGGAGAAACTCGTTGCCCGGTAGCAGGCGCTGTCCGGCGAAGGGAATCCGATACGTGAGCCCATCTTTCCAGGACAGCCTGCATGCCTCGAGCTCGAAAAACTTGGCGCCCTCGTCCAGCACCCAGAATACGTGCTTCGGCATGATCGAGAGCGAGATCCCGTAGACAACCGCCACGAGCAGGGCGGCTGCGACGGTCCAGCGGTAAGGCGCAATGAACGTCAACAAACCCGTCCTCTGCACTTGCCTTTCACGAGCTGACGTCAAAGAAACCAGCCCATGGGCGCCTTTCATGGCAGCCGGGAGCCTCCTCGGCAAGCTGCGCGACCGACGCCGGCGGATGTCGGGGAAACGCCCACGGCGGGGTGGCGAGGCGCGTGGCTGGCAGTGTTTCTCGCCGGCGCGATTCCGTTCCTGCTCTACCTGCGCACGATGGCGCCCACGGTGTACGGGCTGGACAGCGCCGAGCTCACGACGGGATCGTACGTGCTCGGCATCGTGCATGCTCCCGGCTCACCCACATTTCTCCTGCTCGGCCATCTCTTCACCTGGTTGCCCGTGGGCGACGTCGGCTACCGTGTCAACCTCGTGTCCGCGGCGGCCGCGGCGGGTGCGATCGCGCTGTTTTGCGCCGTGTTGTTGCAGTTCCTCCGCGATCCGATTGCGGCGACCGCGGGCGCGTGGCTGCTCGCGTTCACGTACTACTTCTGGGTCAGCGCGCTGGCCGCGGAGCTGTACAGCCTGCAGGCCTTCTTTCTCGCCGCCCTGATCTGGCTCTCCTTGCGATGGCGAACCGAGCAGCGTCCGTGGCAGCTGTACCTCTTTGCACTCTGTTTCGGCGTCGGCCTGGGCAACCACCTGTCGCTCGTCCTCGCCGCGCCCGGCTTTGTCGTTCTGCTGCGAAGCGAGGAGAAGCACGCACTGCCGTCGGTTCGTAATCTCGCGGTCGCAGCGATGTGGGGTCTGCTGGGAGCGGGCGTCTACTCATACCTGCCCCTGCGCAGCCACGCACCGATGAACTATGCCCGCGCCTTCGGCGTCGACGTGGCGACCTGGCGAGGGTTCTGGTGGATGGTGACGGGTCAGATGTTTTCCTCGCAGATGTTCGCCGTTCCTCTCGCCGAGATTCCTGGCCAGATCACGTTCTTCGTACTGCGCTTGTTCAGCAACTTCATCGGCGCGATCGCCCTCCTCGGCATACTCGGCGTGCTCGACGGCTTTCGGGAGCGTCCCGACGTGCACCTGGGGCTCGCGACGATTCTCCTCGGGCACCTCGCTTTCGTGCTCACCTACGACGTCGCCGACAAGGAGCTCATGCTCGTGCCGACGTTTCTCATCTGGGCAATCTGGATCGCGCTCGGCACCCGGGCACTCGCGCGGCGAGTCTCCAGCTGGACGCTCGGGAAGATCGCCATTCCGGTCGGGGCGCTGTTGTTCATGTTTGCCGTCGGTAATCTCACGATCAATTTCGCCCGGGCGGATCTCAGTGATGACTGGTCGGCCCGGCGGCGCGGCGAAGACTTGTTCGCCTATCTTCCGCCAGGGGCCGTATACCTCGGAGGCTGGGGTGACGTACCGATTCTCGACTACCTCCAGCTGGTCGAGAGGCAACGGAGCGACGTCGAGACCGTCAACGACTTTCTGGTGGGCAAACGCGAGCGCAGCCGATTCGTCGAGCGCTGCTTGCATGCGGGCCGACCCGTGTACGCCGCAAACAGCGGGGAGATACCCGATGTCAATGCCGTCTTCGAGTACGTCGCGGCCTGCAAATGCTATCGAGTTCGAGCCCAGCGCACCGATCCCGAGGTCTTGTCACCGAACCCAGCCAAGACGCGTCCGGGGTCGGAAGTGGACGAGGGCCCGCACAGATTTTGAGCACCTTACCATTGACCGGAGGCGCAATGCGGTGTAGTGACTTCGTGGCTTTTTAGACTTTACGCGAGCGAGGCCGTCGTGGGATGAGGCAACAGTCGCAGGGACTGGCCAAATTGGGTGCGATCTTCCTCGGGATTGGCGTGGCTGGTCTTTTCGTCCTGATCAATGGCTTCGCCGCCTTCAACTTCATTCCTTCCTCCTACGAACGTTTCAGCTGGCAAGCCTATGCGGAGGTGGTCTATACGAATACGCCGACGGCGGCGCCGGCCACCCCGACCCCGACGCCCGGGATAGCAACCGCGACGCCGACCCCCGGGATACCAACCGCGACGGCGACCATTACGCCTACCGACAGGGAGAACTCGTCGGGCGCTCAGGCTTGCAGCGACGGTATCGACAACGACTTGAATGGCCTCATCGACTGCGCCGACCCGGCCTGCGGCGGTACGTTCCCCTGCGGTGTGCCCGCTCCCGCCATGTCGAGCCGAGCACTGGTTCTCTTGGTCGTGCTATTCTTGTCGATCGGGTTCTTCGCGCTGACTCCGTTGCGTTTTGGCCGACGGCGCTAGCGCCGGCCCCACGGGCTCCTGCGCCGGTCGAACGCAGCTCGTGCAGCGGGATGCGCAGTTGGCCGGTCCTTTTCCCACGCCAGCCGAGCACGAACGCACGGTGACCCGCTGATCTGCCGTCGCGCGCGCTCCTTCGATCTTCCAAGAATTGCCGTCCTTCTTCCCAGGGCTTGCGAAAGTGAAGATTCTCTACGTCTGTCATCGGCTCCCGTTCCCGCCGGCGCGCGGCGGCAAGATCCGCCCGTTCAACACGATCCGACACCTCTCTCGCGCCCACGACGTGACGGTGGCGTCATTGGCCCACACGGCGGGCGAAGCTGCCGCAGGCGCCGGTCTGGCCGACCATTGCAGCGCACTGATCGTCGAGCGCACATCCCTTATGACGCGCGCGGTGCGCGCCGTCGCGCGCCTGCCGACGGCCCTCCCGTCGACCATGGGCTACTTTTATTCGCCGCGTCTGGCGCGACGCATTCGAGCAGCGCACGCCGCTGCCGCGTTCGACCTCATCATGGTCCACAGCTCCTCGATGGCTCCGTACGTGCTTCACGGCATGCGCACCACCAAGATCCTCGACTTCGGCGACATGGACTCCCAGAAGTGGCTGGCGTACGCGCAATTCAAGGCGTTTCCGGCTTCCTGGGCGTACTACCTCGAGGGCCGCAAGCTGCAGCGCGCGGAAGCACACCTGGCGGCGGCGTTCGATTTCTGTACTTGCACGACGCGTGGCGAGTTGCAGACGTTGGCGAGCTTCGCGGCAACAGAGCGCCTCGACTGGTTCCCCAATGGGGTCGACACCGAGTACTTCCAGCCGACCGGCATCCCCTACGATGCCGATACGATCTGCTTCACCGGCCGCATGGACTACTATCCCAATCAGCACGGCATGCTCGAGTTCTGCCGGCAGACGCTACCCCTGGTCCGCGCCGGATGTCCTGCCATCCGCTTGAAGATCGTCGGGGCCGACCCGACGCGCAGCATTCGTGATCTCGGCACGATTCCCGGCGTGACGGTCACCGGAACGGTTCCGGACATTCGACCGCATCTCGGGAGCGCCGCGTTGTCCGTGGCGCCGCTGCGCATCGCGCGCGGCACGCAGAACAAGATTCTCGAGTCGATGGCGATGGCGGTACCGGTGGTGTCCACGGAGCTGGCCGCTCGCGGAGTTGATGCCGTGCCTGGCGAGCATCTGCTGACCGCTGATGGACCACGCGACTACGCCGATGCCATCCTACGCCTGCTCCGCGATCGCGCGTGCCGCGACCGCCTCGCTCGGGCGGCACGCGCACGCGTGCAATCGCACCACGACTGGGGCGCGTCGATGCGCAAGCTCGACGGGATCATCGCCGAGTGTCTGGCGGCAGCGCGTCGTCCGCCTGCGTAGCGCTCGGCGCTTGATCGGACGACTGCAGTCGTATGCAATGCAAGGGGAGGAGGGTCGATTGGGAGGCAAGATCCTGTTGCGAAGCCGCACGGCGCGGATGGCCGGACGGCTCGGTCCACGAGGAATCGGCCGGTGAGCGCGCGGCCGCGTCTGCTCTTCGTCGCTCCTTGGTTTCTCTTTCCGCGCGTGTCCGGCGGGCGTATCCGGACGACGGACGTGCTGCGCGGAATGAAAGGGGGGGCCTTCGAGATCACGCTCGTTTCGCCGCAGCCTCCGGACGGCAACGACCGGAGCGCGGAGATCGCGTCGGTCTGCGATCACTTCGTCTCGTGGCGAGACGACACGAACCGGTCCGTGTTCAACAGGTTCCTCAGTCTCGCATCAGGCCTCCCCGTTTCCGTCGCGCTCGATCGTTCGCGCAGGGGACGCGAGCGCATCGCGCGTGAGCTCGCGTCGCGGCCTGACGTCGTCGTACTCGACTTCGTACATACGGCCGTCCTGGCGCCCACCGGGCCGCTGCCGGTGCGGTCCGTTCTCTTCACGCACAACGTCGAGAGCGAGATCTACGGCCGCAACGCCGACGTTGCCCGGAATGCGCTCGCACGCGCCGTATGGCGCAGTCAACGAGTCAAGATGGAGCGCTTCGAGCGAGACGCCATGCGCCGCTTCGACACCGTGGTGGCCGTCTCCGAACGTGACGGCGAGTTCTTCCGCGACGAGCTCGGTATCGCGAACGTCCGCGTGATCCCGACGGGAGTCGACGTCGACTTCTATTCCTTCGCGCCGAAGCCGGGTGGGGACGACTTGACGGGGAAGGGCGGCAAGCTCGTCTTCACCGGCTCGATGGATTGGCGGCCGAACATCGATGGTCTGCAGTGGCTCATGGACGAGGCGTGGGCGAGGATCGTCGCGGCGAGCCCCGCCAGCGAGCTCGTCATCGTCGGCCGCAATCCGCCCCGGCGGCTCGTCGCGGAGGCGGCGCGGCGGGGATTGGCGTGGACGTTCACCGGCCTGGTCGACGACGTGCGGTCTTACGTACACGACGCCGACGTCTGCATCATCCCGCTGCGCGCCGGCGGCGGCACGCGGCTCAAGGTCTACGAAGCGATGGCGCTCGGCTGCCCGGTCGTATCCACGGCGGTCGGCGTCGAAGGGTTGCCGCTCGTGGCCGACGAGCATTACGTGCGCGCAGAAGACGCAGAAGACTTCGCCGCCGCCGTCCTGCGCCTGCTGCGCGACCCGGAGCTGCGCGAGCGCATTGCGGCTGCGGCGCGCAAGTACCTGGCCGCGAACTTCTCGCCGCGCATGGTCGGGCGCGCCTTCGAAGAGATCTGTCTCGAAGGCGTCTCGCGATGATCGCTCTTCCGGCAACGCAGATGAGGCGATCGCGAGGCGTTGAAGCAACCTGCGAATGGCCTCGCGGAGGTCGATCTCCCCCACCCGTAAGGGCAACAGATCTCGTGGTCTGTGATCGATCCGCGCTAGCTGACCGTCAAGCGAGTGGACGGCCAGCTCACACGGGCGGCAGCGGATGCAACGGCTTCTGCTGGCTGCCAGCGGGCGCGCAACGATGCCGGCAAGGGCAATACCTGCGCCGCCCGCACCTGCAGCGCCGTGAGCTCCGCGCCGACGCGTTCGCGCGCGTAGCGCACCGGAATGCGCAGCATACCCTCGGCGAGATCCCGCAGCAGCAGGGTCTTGGGGGTCTCCTCGTACAGCGAGCTGAAGCTGCCCACGGCCGCGATGAGCGCGCGCGACAGGTGCAGGTAGTCGCGTCTCAGCACGATGCCGGCTTGCTGTGTGTTGGACATCAGGTGCAGCACCGCCCGGCCGCGCAGGCGCAGGCCTTCGATTCCTCCCTTGCACAGCTCGCCGACGAAGTTCTGCTTCGAGAGCGTGCTCACCTTCTTCTTTCTCAGCGTGTCCTTCAGGGCGAGCCGGATCGCCTGGCGGCGACCGCGGTGAAGATCGGGCTGGGTGCTGATTTCAATCAGCGCCTCCGTGAGCAGCTCCGGATCGCCCAGGATTGCGCCGGTCAGGTACCTCCACATCACCGCCCATTTTCCGTCGAGTCGCACGGTGTTGCCCCAGTCGATCAGATACAGTGAGCGGTTCGAGCCGACCATGATGTTTCCCGGATGCAAGTCGCCATGCATCTCGTCGTACACGAAGATGTGCGACAACAGCGTGTAGAGAAGACATTCGCTCACCTCCCGCTGGAAGCGCCGGCGTTCAGCCGCCGGCAGCTGCCGCAACGCGGGCATCAGACTTTTCGCCTCGGACAGGTATTCCATCTCCAGGATGCGCCGGGAGCTGCTGTACAAGGCGGGAACGCGCCAGGTGCGTCCTCCCAGGCTGCGCTGTCGGAAACGCTCCTGATTCCGCGCTTCCGCGTCGAAGTCCAGCTCCTGCGTGAAACCGGCAACAAACTCGTCCACCTGCTCCTGAAATGCCCGCAGGAACGGCGCCAGCTTGGAGTGCGGGGCCCAGTACTGGCTCGACAGGATCGCCAACCCGATGACCAGCTTGCCGATCACGAATTCGCGGTCGATGTTGTGGCGCCCGACCTTGATGACGACGGGCCGCAGCACTTCCACGCCGTTCTCCGCGAACGGCTTCTTGGCGACATACACCGACCCAATCGAGCCGGACCGCACCCGCTTCGAGGCGTCAAAGCCAATGTACCGCTCCGTGGGCGGCTGGCCGAAGCACTCCAGGAACGCCTGGTTGACCTCCGCCTCGCTCATGGGCGGCACGTCTTCATGGAACACGGCGAGTTCCCTGGCGATCTCGTCGGGCAGGAAATCCGCGTTGGCCGCAGCGGTCTGCGCCATCTTCACGAAGAACGGCCCGAACTCGCGCACCATCAGCGCCACGATCCGGGCCTGCGTGTGGAAATCCTTCGGGTCGGCAAGGAAGAACGGCCGGATGTAGCGGATGGCCTGGACCTGCCGCCGCAGGATGCCCGCGTCCTCGCGAACCATCTGGGCCCGGCGCATCAGCTCCTGCAACTGGTGCTGGTTGAAACGCCGCCCGGCCTTGAGCAGGTTGACCACTTCCACCAGCAGCGGCTCGTAGGTGCGCAGCACCAGGCGCACGATATCGAGGGTCAGCTCGCCCAGGCCCTTGAGCTCGTTGGAGCTGAGCAGCTCGTCGAAGAAGTTCCAGAATTCCTGCACGAGCCCGTCCGGAACGGCGACCGGGCTGCGCTGCACCAGCTGGTCGATGACGAACCGGATCAGTTCCTCCGTGGATTGCTCGTTCGGGATCAGCTGGCGCTGGCGCAGGTAGACGGTGATGCGCTCGGCCGAGCGCGTGATCGGGTGCGCGTACAGCCCGGCAAAAGCCGTGTCCACCGCCTGGGCCAGCTCTTCCTGCGTGATGTCCTTCTCGTGCGCCAGCAGCTTCACCAGCGGAGCGAAGGCGCGCGAGACCTGGTAGGTCTGCACCGTCAGCGATCCCAGCTCGCGCAGAATCCCGCGCGGGGCTCCGGCGACGCGGTGAATACCCAGCGTGTCCGACGCGCCGGCGGGTGGGTGGCGCCGGATCCTTTTCTTCCGCTTCCTGGCTGCTCGCTTTGCGCCGGCAGCCGACACAGATGCCCCGCCTTGTCCGCCCGGGTGCCGAGTTCCGTGTGATCGTCGGGATTGCGGCCGCATTCGGTGGGAACTGCTCCGGAAATTCGATGCCGCCCTCGTCAGGGCTCAATGGCTGTCTGCCCTATTGACCATTTTCGGGCGCGGAACGCCACCGCCGGCGGCGGTCTGCTTCGCGGTTCTGAAGTATGCCAGCATACCGGTGAGAAGTTTCGCCATCTTCGAAGCGCATTTCCCGCACCGGTCGCCTTCAGGGGTCAACGTGGAGGCCCGAACGCGGAACGGGTCGGCGCGGGCAGGTTTGATACGGACAGTGGCAAGCGATCCGGCAGCTCACGCGCATCGAAACACAGCCAGTCCCGACCCCGGGCTATCACCGGATACGCGCTCCGCCCGCCGCCGCGGACCAGTTGCTTGAAGTTGTCGACATGCGCCGCGGTCGGACCCTGTTCCCACGTCCCATCGACTAGCTGCCACAGGAGCACGTCGCTGAGGTACGTCTCGATCGGTGGACGCCGGAAGAAATACGCGTAGACGAGCGGCGGCATCCCGGTCCCGTATAGGTCGCGCAGGTGATGGAGCGTCAACTCGATCATCACTCGCGCCTCCGGTAAGGGGGCCCCGCGGCGGAACGGGTACGGGAGCAACGTGGCGGGATAGACGGGCCGGTTTGTCCAGTACCGCAACGGCGGCAACCGGTTGTTGTTGGTCAGCACCACCACGTCCGCCGGGAGCTTGCGGGCGAGATCCGACAGATTCTCGCTCTCGGGCCAGCCGGCGTCCCAACCGTTTGGATCCCGGTAACGCGGGTCCATGTGCAAGCGAATGTTCTGGTACGCGCGCGCCCCGTGAATCCACGCGATCACGACGACGGCCACCCCCGCGAGCACCCGGCTCCACCAGGGTCGTCCCCGGGCCAGCACCCACTCCAGTCCGGTGGCGAGGACCAGGCCGAATACGAGCGCATACGCAAAGAGGGCGTGCCGCATCACGTGCGGATGGACCGCCGTATGCTGGATCATCACGCACCACCACGACAGCCCGCACAGTGAAAGAAGGATCGCCAGCCGCAAGCCCGCGTGCACGGTCCATGCGGGCGGCCGCAGGCCGCCCCGCAACACGCCCCACGCGAGGCCGAGCGCGGCCACCCACCCCAGCCCGATGCCGTAAAACTGCCCGAACCGGCGCACCACGTGCCAGGGGTAGTTGGCGAGGGTCACCTCGGGAGGCGTGTCAGCCGTCTCCTCCAGCCGCACGGTGCGCCGCAAGAAATCTTGCACAAAACCACTGCCGGGACCCGACCCGAGGGCGATCGTCCGCTGCCGCGCCTGGATGGCAAACGCCGTTAGCACCACCAGCGCGAACAGGAAGAGCCAGCGTTTCTTGAACGATATCCCAAACAGTAGCGCGTAGCCCCAGACGAACGCCTGCGACCACAAGCACCACTCCCAGCTCAAGAAGGCGTTCAGGAACATGAGCAGGCCGCTCGTTCCCAACAGCAGGAGACGGCGGCGGCCCCCGCTCGCGACACCGGTGACGAACGTGAGCATGGTGCCAGTCACTATCACGTG
>Ga0335085_10015964_pt1 | contig 10875 bp, 7 predicted proteins | sample Lox_Sample_45_FD_206712 | JGI IMG/M metagenome (GOLD analysis project Ga0335085, IMG submission 206712) | Soil microbial communities from Loxahatchee National Wildlife Refuge, Florida, United States - Lox_Sample_4.5 | ecosystem: Environmental > Terrestrial > Soil > Wetlands | place: USA: Florida... | reverse complement strand
CCGGTTGGTACGTCTATGTACTGATAGTTGAATGGGTTCCGGCCAGTTGATAATATTGGGCAGCGGGTCGGTAGGGTTTCGGAGAGACGCCTTTCCCCTTTCTCCTCGATCTTCTCCGAAGAAAGACGGGCTCTCGATCCGATCGGGCGACGGGTGACTTTTTTGCAGGCATCTTTCGGCTGGTGGCGAGATTCCAAGAATTTAACTAAGGGTCATCCGTTTCCCCCGAGTTCCTGAGAGCTTTTCGTCAGTGTCTTAAGCAAGGCTTGCGCATGAGTTCTGTCGAACGAACGGCCATCGAGTTGCCCGAGTTACCAGCCGTTGACGATCTTCCATCGGACACTTCTCCGGATGCGATTCGCCCACCGAAAAAGGCTTCGCCAAGAATCCTGGCGGCCGGACTCCTGGCAACCTGCCTGGTGGTGGCGGCTTTTTTTTACGGTACCCACCGTCCCAAGGGCGATTCCTTCGAAACCTTCACCGTGGTGCGCACAAACTTTACGCGTACCTTGCGGTTGAAAGGCACCACCGAAGCGGTGCAGTTCCGCACGATCACGGCTCCGATCATGGCGGGGGCGCAGCTGAACAATCTGGTAATCACCCGCATACGGCCGGCAGCCGCCAGGGTAAAGCGTGGCGACTGGCTGGTGGAGTTTGACCGGCAATCGCAGATCAAGGACGCACTCGATAAACAGGCTCAATTCCAAAACTTTGCCAGCCAGGTGGCCGAGAATCAGGCGCAGGAAGAAGCCGCCCGGGCCAAGGACGAGACCGAACTGAAGCAAGCCGAGGACGAACTCGATAAAGACAAGCTGGAAATGCGCCGCAACGAAATTCTTTCGCGCATCGACGCGGAAAAGAATCAGGAGAAGCTGGAGGAGGCGCAAGCCAATTTGGCGCAGTTGCGCCAGACGTTCGATCTCAAGCGGAAGTCGGCTGCCGCGGCCATTCGCATCCTGGAACTGCAACGGGACAAGGCGCGCGAGGATATGCTGCACGCTCAGGGAAATGCGGACAAAATGCGAATCCTGGCGCCGATTGAAGGGGTGGTGGTGCTGCATTCCACATGGCGGCAGGAAACTCTGGCGCAGGTTCAGGAAGGCGATCAGGTACGGGCGGGGACGCCGGTTATGGATGTGGTCGATCCCTCGTCAATGGTGGTGCGGGTGGAGGCCAATCAGGAGGATATTGCCGAGCTACATCCCGGAGAGTCGGCTGAGGTACGGCTGGATGCGTATCCCGATACGGTTTTCCCTTCGAAGCTGGATCAGTTGGCTCCTTTGGGTATAAGCGGAAACTTTTCTTCGGAGTTGCACTATTTCATCGCCAACTTCTCCATCCAGGGAAATAATGCCAAGCTGATGCCCGATCTCTCCGCCGCGGTGGACGTGGAGTTGGAGCGGCACAAGGATGTATTGGTGGCGCCACGGGAGAGTGTGGTCACCGAAGGCCAGGAGCACTTTGTTTGGCTGAAGAACCGTTTGGGCTTTCACAAACAGGAAGTCGAGCCGGGCGCCAAGAATGACACGCAGGAGATCATTCAGTCGGGTCTGTCCGCTGGCGACATTCTGGAAAGGAATCCAGGGGAGGCGCGAAGCAACTGATGAACCGGCTTTTCCACGCGGCGAAGCTGAGGAAGCACAGGCGGGTGACTGCGATTCTTGTGGTGGGGGCGATTGCCGTGATGCTCGGCGCCTGGGCAATGTCACGCGGAGCGGTTTCGGTTCCTACGACGGTTGTGGAACGAGGGGAGTTTACGGATGCGCTGCCATTTCGTGGGGAAGTGCAAGCCGGGAAGTCGGTGACTATTTCGGCGCCAAGCCAGGCCGGCGACCTGCAGATTATCAAGATCGCGCCGGAAGGGATCGCGGTTAAGAAGGGCGATGTCATTGTGCAGTTCGACGCCACGAAAACCGAACAGGATTTGGCGCAGTACCAGTCGGCGCTGAAATCGTCGGATGCGGAAATCGCCAAGGCCAAAGCGCAGGCCCGGCTGAAAGAAGAAGGGGACAGGACCGCGCTGATGAAGGCTCGTTTCGATGTAGAGTCGGCCAGGCTGGATGCGAGCAAACAGGAAATCCTTTCCGAGATTGAGGGCGCGGAAAAGAAGCTGGCGCTGGCAGATGCGGAACAAAAGGCGGTGCAAGCCGAAAAGCAGTTGAAGTCGGACCACGACGATGGGGCGGCCAAAATTGCCGACGCAGAACAAAAGCGAAAGCAGAACGTATACAACGTGCAGCTGGCCGAGCGCAGTCTGGCCGCGCTGACGCTGCGCGCTCCATCCGATGGCGTGCTTGATCTGCTGCAGGTCTGGCACCGCGGTGCCGGGATGTCTATTCCTAAAACCGGAGAGAGCCTCTGGCCCGGGGCGCCGGTTGCCAATTTGCCTGATCTCTCGACGCTCCGGCTGTCCATGCGTGTAGATGAAAGCGAGCGCGGGCGGCTTCAGTTGGGTCAAAAGGTGACCGCCCATTTCGACGCTTTGCCGGACCGGGATTTTAGCGGGCAGATCAAACAGATCAGCACCACTGCTTCCATGGATTTTTCCGGCGGCTGGCCGTTCCTGCGGAACTTTACGGTGGAGGTTGCGCTAGACCAGACGGATGCGCGCATCCGACCGGGAATGAGCGCCAATGTACGGGTCACTGTAGACCGGGTGCGCGATGCGATCATGATTCCTGCCCAGGCTTCATTCCAGAAATCGGGGCGCTCGGTGGCGTACGTGTTGCAAGGGACAAAGTTCGAAGAGCGCGCCATTGAAATCGGGCGCCGAAGCGGGGACCGCTTGCTGGTGGCCAAGGGTCTGCAGCCGGGCGAGAAGGTGGCGTTGCAGGATCCCTCGGCAAAGGAGTAGAGGCGGTTTGATGCAGAGGAAGCTTTGGAAGATCGGCGTCCTTGCCGGGGCGCTCATTGTGGTGGGAGCCATTGCCACGGGTCTGCGCACCAACGTTGGCCCTGCGGCCGGCCCCGACATACCATTCGCGGAAGTCAGGCGCGGCGATCTGAATCCGCGCATTCATGCCAAAGGCGAGCTGAGCGCGGAGCATTCCGCCCTGCTTATGGCGCCTACCATCGGCGGCGGCGCGCTGCAGATTACCCACCTTCTGCGTACCGGTACGGTGGTGAAAGCCGGAGACGTGGTAGTGGAGTTTGATCCCAGCGAACAAGAATACAAACTGGAACAAAACCGCTCGGATCTCCTGCAGGCCGAACAGGAGATCGCCAAAGCTGATGCCGATGCAGCGGTGCAGACGGCGCAGGATAAATCATCGCTTCTGAAAGATAAGTTCGACGTTCGCAGCGCAGAATTGGATGTAAGCAAGAACGAGTTGCTGAGCGCGATCGATGCCAAGAAGAACGATCTGGCATTGAGTGAAGCCCGGCGCGCTCTCCAGCAATTGGAGCAAGACATCCAATCCCATACAGCTTCAAACCAGGCCAGCATCGCGGTTGCCAGAGAAAAGCACAACAAAGCCGAACTGGCGATCGAGCAGGCGCAGCAGAACATTGAAAGCATGCGGGTGCGAGCGCCGATTGCGGGGCTGACGGTTGTGGAAAGGAACACGGGCGGCGGATTCTTTTTCGGGGGAGGGTCGTTTCCCGACTACCGGGAAGGAGACCAGGCGCAGAGCGGGAGCATTATTGCCCGAGTGATCGATCCGGCGGGCATGGAATTGACCGCCAAGATCGGCGAAGTCGAACGCGGCGGCGTACAAGTTGGCCAAGCAGCGGAAATCCATCTTGACGCCCTGCCCGGTGTGACCTTTCATGGAAAGGTGAAGACGGCTAGCGGAGCGGCGTCCGGATTCATTTGGGAGTCCAGCCGCACCTTCGATGTGACCGTCGAAATTACCGACAGCGATGCCCGTCTGCGTCCCGGCTTCAGCGCGCAGGTGATCTTCCTGGGTGCACCGAAAAAGGATGTCTTGTACGTCCCGAGGCCGAGCATCTTCAAGCAGGAAGAAAAACCAGTCGTATATGTGAAGAGGGGCGGCGGGTTCGAAGCAAAAGCAGTAAAGATCATCGCGGAGACGGAAAGCCGGGTTGCCATTGAAGGCTTGAAAGAAGGGATGGAAGTGGCGCTGGTGAATCCCACCGGGCAGAGCAGGAAACCGACCGATTCCGCCGTCCCTGCCGGGGGCCCGCAGTGAGCCCACTCAAGGCGGATGGATCCCGACGAATTCAGCTGCCGAATTTCCGGCGATGGCTTCCGGACCTGATCGGCGGCATCAACAATTTAATGGTCCACCGCCTGCGTTCCCTGCTGACCATGCTGGGAATGATCTTCGGGGTGGCGGCTGTCGTTTCCATGCTTTCCATCGGCGCGGGAGCGCGGCAATCGGCGATCGCTTTGATCCAGCAGCTCGGCGTCAATAATCTGATCATTGAAGCCAAGGAAACTCTGGAGTTCATGGCGCATCAGAAAGTCCGGAAAACCTCTCCCGGATTGACCTTTCAGGATTACCGGGTCATCGGGGACAGCCTGACCGAGGTTTCCGCTTCTACTCCGCGGCGGCGCTTCACGCCGTCCAAGGTCATCCCCAAGCCGCAGCAGGATATTCCGGTCATTTACGGAGTGAATCCCAGTTACGTGGCAATTGGAGGGCTGCGGCTGTTGCAGGGAAGATTCTTCGACCAGTCCGAGGAGGACGGCGGCGCGGCGGTGTGTGTTCTGGGGGCCGGCGCAAAGTCGGGTCTATTTGGGGTGACCGACCCGATCGGGCAATACGTAAAGGTGGACGAGCAGTGGTTCCACGTGATTGGAGTAGCGGCTCCGCAGTTGAGCTCACAGACTGAAGTGGCGGGGGTGCCATCGCAGGACCTCAACAATGTGATTTATGTGCCGCTGACCTCGGCGCTGTTGCGCCTGGAAAACAACTATAGCGAGGTGCGAGACGAAATCGACGGCATCTATCTGAAGCTGCGGAAGGACGCCGACATCGTCGGTGTGGCACAAATCGTACGCGCGATCCTGGACGCCTCGCACCATGGCGCGGGCGATTTCAGCGTAATTGTGCCTTCTGAACTTCTGGCTCAGCAGCAAAAGACAGAGCGGCTTTTCAATACCGTGATGGTGGCGATCGCGTCGATTTCCCTGCTGGTCGGCGGCATTGGGATTATGAATATCATGCTGGCCAGCATTCTGGAGAGAACGCGGGAGATTGGAGTGCGGCGCGCGGTGGGCGCGCGGCAGTCGGACATCGTCCGCCAGTTTGTGGTGGAAGCGGTCATGATTTCCTTTGTCGGTGGAACTTTTGGCATTGTGCTTGGCTTTGCCATGTCGCGGCTGATCGCGTGGTTGGCGGGGTGGTCCACGGTGGTGACTGCCAGTTCGATCATCCTGGCGTTTGTCGTCTCCATCAGTGTCGGTCTTATCTTTGGCACCTATCCGGCCGTCAAGGCGGCAAGGCTCGATCCTGTCGAAGCTATCCGTTACGAGTAGTCAATCAATAGATCGTGGAGGAGTGAAGCATGAGATTCGCTCATACGGTTGTGTACCTATGGTTGTCCGCGATGGTTGCGCTTCCGGCCGCTGCGCAAACGGCTCCGGCCTCCGGTGCTCAACCCAGCCAGGTAAGCCAGACCCAGATGCGGGAAAGCTACCGCGGTCTTACCAGTCCGCGCGCGGTATCCGCGGTTCTACCGGCGCCGCAGTACCTGGCCGATTATGTAGCGGACGGAAAGCTGCGACTGAGCCTGGAAGACGCGATTCAGTTAACTTTGGAGAACAATACTTCCATCCGGATCAACGAGCTCCAGGTGGAAAACGCGAAGTACTCGCTTTTGCGAACCTTTCAGCCCTTCGATCCGCAGGTGTTTGCCAGCTTCAATGCGGAGCGATCAATCACGCCCGCTTCTTATCAGCTACAGGGCGCTTCCACCCTCAGCACTCTGAATCAGGTGAGCCAACTGACGTATTCGCAGATCTTTGAGACGGGCACCAATGTTCAAACGTCCTTCAATACCTCCCGGTTTTCTACGAACAGCAGTTTCTATTTCCTGAATCCTTCTTTGAGTTCTGGACTAACCTTCCAATTTACGCAGCCGCTGCTCCGCAATCGGGGATTGTTTGTCAACCGCGCCCCCATCGTGATTGCGCGGCGTAATTTTCAGCAATCGCGCGCGTTTTTCGAGACGCAGGTGAACGATGCAATCCTGCAGGCCGTGGAGCAATATTGGAGCGTGATACAGGCCAACGGGACGCTCGACGTGGAGCGCAAATCCCTGGAAGAGGCCGAGGCCAGTTACAAACACGATAAGCGCGCTCTGGAACTGGGTGCGCTCTCGCCGCTGGATATTTATCGCTCCGAATCCACGGTGGCCTCTCGACGGGTAAGTGTGATTCAAAGCGAATACGCCGTGAAACAGCAAGAGGACATTCTGCGCCGTACGATTGGGGCGGATCAAGATCCCTACTACCGCGCGCTGGATCTGGAGTTGACGGAGAAACCGGACCCGGATGGCATCATGCTTGAAATTGATGCGGCCACTGCGTTGCAAGAGGCCATCGCAAAACGTCCGGAACTGGAGCGTGTTCGCCAGTCTCTGGCGAATGACGATACCAGCATCCGGGTGGCACACAACCGCCTGCGGCCCGACCTGAGCCTTAGCGGTCTCTACTCCAGTAATGGGGTGAGCGGAAATCAAATTGACACTACAACCGGCCAGGTGGTCACAACGGGGGGCTTGGGATCGTCTTTGAACCAGCTCTTTGGCTTTGGCTATCCAACCTATGGTTTCACCTTGAGCCTGAACTTACCGGTCAAGAATCGAGGCGCCCAAGCCGATCTGGGGAGCGCTCTGGTATCGCGGCGTCAGGACCTGTATACGCAGCGCCAGTTTCAGGAAAGCATTACGCTTGAGGTCAGTAACGCGGTGCATCAGTTGGAGCAGGCAAAGCTTTCCGTCGCGGCAGCGAAGGTGGCCTTAGATCTGGCCAGGAAGAATCTCGCCGCCGAGCAACGCAAATATGAACTTGGAGTGGATACGCTGTTCTTCGTGCTGGATGCGCAGAGCGAATTGGCAATGGCGGAAGGAGTTCTGCTGAACGCGCAGATCGATTATCAACTTTCGGTCGCGGCCGTGGACCATGCGACCGGCGGCCTGCTGGAGCACTATCACGTAAGGATCGCCGAGTTAACCCGCTAGAGGCAGGTTCTCAAACTGAGGGCCACCGCCGTACACCTCGCGACGGCGGCCAAAGTTAGCTGAGGGAGGCAAAGGAATATCCGCGGTTCCCTTCAAGCCAGTTGAAACATGATGTGCAGCACCGCAGTAGAATCTGAGGGCTGGCCGTCCCGCATCGCAGGCTTGAATTGAATCTGTTGTGCAGCGCGAATCGCGGCTTCATCCAGTCCGTGACCCAAGCCGCGCACCACGCGGACGACCTCGAGTTTCCCGGACGATTGAAAGACAACTTCAAGCAATACTTCACCCTGGATGCGGAGCTTCCGGGCTTCCTCGGTATAGACCGGCAGCGGCTTGGCAAGTATTTCCGCCGGCACGACTCTTGGTGCAACCGCTTCTGTCTTCGGCCGGCTTGCCGCTGTAACTACCTCGGCTTCGCCAAACCCTGCCTGCTTGACGGTGCCGCGAGTTGTGTTGACGGTGCCGCTGCCATCCCCAATGGCCGTGCCATTGCCAAAGCCAGCACTGGCAACCACGCCACGGGCGCCCTTGGCGCCGCCGGTTCCGTTTCCATATCCGGGTCCAGAGGGCAGATCAAAGGAACCGAGTTTCGCAATGGTTACGGGTCTGCCATGATTCTCTGCCGCCGGTACCCCATTTGGATCACCGAAGCCGCCAGTTTGGGTTTTCTGGGGTACGGCTGCAATGGTGGGAGGAGCAGAACTGCCGGTGGAGAAATTATCGACCTTAACCAGCTTGCGAGGAATCACCGTCAAAGCAGGCACCGGCAAGTTTTTCGCGATCTCAAGTTTTGGAGCCACCGGCGTTTCCGGTTTTGGCGCGATGCGTTTCACTTCGGGAGGAAGGCGCAACACCGGCTGCGTGGAAGCCACCTCGGGTGGCGGTGGAGTAAATTTGGGCTTGAGTACGCGAACCGGAGCCGGTTGATGGTTGACTGGTGGGGGTGTGTCAACCAGTTCAATCGCCTGATGATCATGCTTCGGCTGCATGATGATTTCCGGGTGGAGCACTCCCACCCAGGCAAGAATCACCACCAGCGTGCTCTCGGTACCCACGCTGAACACGAACTCCTTCCAGGGTGCACGCCTGGCAGGAAGCATAGAGAACATGGTGGTTTCGGAGAATTGCGGCATAGACCAGTCGGTTCCTTTCGCCAGAAAATAAACCACGACGAAGGGCCAGCAAGACCAATCCCCGCTAACCTGCCTGGGAGACGGTCAAGGGCACAACACCCTCCAGTCCGTTCACAGCACGAATAAGACCACTTCCGCGGGGGGGACGGAAGGTAAGCTTGTTGCTAGGACGGACCCTCGACCGAGGAGAATGCTATGTTACCAAAGTCCAACCCGGTGAGCGCAAAAAAGTTGCATTTTGGTAGGCAATTGTTGCCCAACTGGTCGCACCAGTCGAACCGGCAAAAGGATTGCCGACGCTGTCTATGGTGGTTGGGCCGGGCGTAAGTCTCAGCAGTGGACGATTTTAGGGCTGGCGATACCGCGAGTTGCATTGCGCGTATCCACGATCAGTTGTGCATCGCGGACAACGCGTTCGTAGTCGTAATCCGAGTGGTCCGTAACGATCAATACGCAATCGTACTGACCGAGGTTCTCGAGCGGAGCGCACTTCATTTGCAGATCATATTTACGACCCTTGCCAATGGTTGGGAAATAGGGGTCGTTGTAGCTCACTTGCGCACCTTCTTTCTGCAACAATTCAATAATGGTCAGGGCCGGGGATTCGCGCAGGTCGTCAATATCCTTTTTATAGGCCACGCCCATCACCAGGACGCGCGAGCCGTTCAGAGCCTTCTTCTGGCGGTTCAGCGCCTTAGCGACGGATTCAATGACGTGGTAGGGCATCCCAATATTGATTTCGCCGGCTAATTCGATAAAGCGGGTGCGAAAATCCCATTCTTTCGCCTTCCACGAGAGATAGAAGGGGTCGACAGGAATGCAGTGGCCGCCCAGGCCGGGTCCCGGGTAGAAGGGATGGAAACCAAATGGCTTGGTAGAGGCGGCAGCGATGACTTCCCAGATATCTAATCCCATACGCAAAGAAAGCAGCTTCAACTCATTGACCAAAGCGATGTTTACGCAGCGGTAGATGTTCTCCAGCAGTTTGGTCATCTCGGCGGCGGCCGGGGAAGAAACCGGCACCACGCGATTGAAAATGGTCCCGTAGAGAGCGCCCGCCAACTCGGAAGCTTGCGGATCCAAGCCGCCCACTACCTTGGGAATGTCGCGCCGGGCCACCGAGGTGTTGCCGGGATCTTCGCGCTCGGGAGAGAAGGCAATAAAGAATGACTTATCGCTGGCAGTTTCACCGCGGGATGCCTTCAGCTCCCGCCGGTTTCCTTTCTCCAGAATGGGGACCAGCACTTCTTCCGTCGTGCCAGGGTAAGTCGTGCTCTCGAGGACCACGAGTTGCCCGGCGCGCAGGTGCGGCGCAATCGCCTTTGCCGTATCGGTGATGAAACTCAGGTCCGGTTCGTGGTACTCGTTCAGCGGTGTGGGGACGCAAATGATAATCGCATCCATCTCATCGAGCCGCGAAAAATCGGAGGTGGCCTCAAAGCCGTGCGCCCGGGCTTCCTGAATCTCCGGCGCCGGTATGCGGTAAATGTAGGTTCCGCCCTTCATCAGGGTGTCAACCTTGCGCTGATCAATATCGAACCCGGTAACACGGACTTTCTGGTCCGTGTAGAGCAGGGCCAGAGGCAATCCCACGTAGCCTAACCCCATTACGGCTACCCGTGCCTGGCGGGTTTCGATTTTCTTCTTCAGATCGGCAAACGCGGAAGCAACAATTTGAGTTGTCATGACGGCGAGTTTCACCTACCGAACAGTAGTATGCCACAAGGCTCCCCATTAAGAAGGCAACCAGGGAGAGAGTCTAGGTTCCCAGATGACTCGACGGCTGTCATTAGGAGTTTACGTAGTAGTGATTACTTTGGTTACCCCAGATTTCTTTGCCTAGTGCGATAAACCTGTGGGCAACGGTGATAATCTTAACCTCGGAGTTTCCCAGCCCAGCAGTGTGCAACAAATTAATTGACTGTGCCGGTAAGGCCGGGCTAGGATTGGAAAAACCCAAAAGCTTAAGAACCGTATAGAAAGGCAGGCGTCATGGTACGCAAGCTGGTTAGCTGGGCACTGTTAGCTTTGTTTCCGATGTCGGTTTTTGCGGCGGACACAAACGCAGCGATGCTCTACGCGAAAGGCACCACGTGGGTTAATGGCGGGCAGGTCGCGGATTCTTCGGCAGTATTTCCTGGAGACCTGGTCCAAACCAAGGCGGACTCGATGGCCAATATCAATGCTTCGGGCTCGAACGTCATGGTGCTGGCCGACTCGCTGGTGACGTTTAATGGGAATGACGTCTCGATTGATCATGGAACGGTAAGTGTCAAGACAGCTCGCGGCATGCAAACCACCGCGGACGATGTGACAGTGTCTCCACTCTCCAAGAATGCCACGGAATTCAACGTGACCAAGGCGGATGGCAAGATCAAGATTATGGCGCTGAAGGGCGATGTGAGTGTCAGTGACGGGTCGGGCACGACCGCGACCCTCTCACAAGGCCAGGAAACCACACGCGATGTTCAGATCAAGAAAAGACGGGGCGGCGGCGCAGCTCCTGCGGCTGCCGGCGGGGTCCTGGATTCGCCGATCGCGGTGGCAGTGGGAGCGGCAGCCATAGGCGGGTTGATTACCTGGGTGGCGTTGC
>Ga0335085_10015963_pt1 | contig 10875 bp, 9 predicted proteins | sample Lox_Sample_45_FD_206712 | JGI IMG/M metagenome (GOLD analysis project Ga0335085, IMG submission 206712) | Soil microbial communities from Loxahatchee National Wildlife Refuge, Florida, United States - Lox_Sample_4.5 | ecosystem: Environmental > Terrestrial > Soil > Wetlands | place: USA: Florida... | reverse complement strand
GCCACGCGAGACCGCTCAGCTGCAATCGCGTCCGGGGCTTCATCGGTAAGGTCCCTCATCACCTGCCAACGGATAGCCGGGTCCGAATCGAGCAGCCATCTGAGATGCCCGGGCCGCGGTACGTATTCCTGTAGGCGCATCCGTCTTTTATAGCACGTGGCGTGTAGGGTTTGTCCCATACGCCCAGCCGCGTTCGCATTGGCTCCAGCATCTGTTAAAAGGCGGAGTGAAAGAACTTTCCGGCTGGATCCTCGGAGATCCGGAAGCCTGTCAAATAAGTTGTTCTGCGACGCAAGCAACCAGGTCCATGGCTTGGTAATCGTCGACCCAGAACAGCCGCACCTCGTCCTGGATTCGATCGCTCTTGGATTGATGCAGGCGTGATTAGGCTGATGCACGCCGAAAAAACTCTATTCGTAGCGCAACGCCACAGTGGGATCCACGTTCAAGGCCCGTCGCGCGGGAATCCAGCACGCGGCCAGAGCGACCAAGGCGAGCAAAATCACGACACCGATGAACGTCACCGGGTCCGTCGCGCTGACACCGTAAAGCAACGAGGACATCAACCGCATCAGCACCAGTGCCGCAACAATGCCTACCGCGACGCCAAGGACAACGAGCTTTGCTCCCTGCCCGACTACCAACTTGAGTACGTCCTGCTGTTGCGCACCCAGTGCAACGCGAATGCCGATTTCATGCGTGCGCTGCGCCACCGCGTAGGACAGTACGCCATACAATCCGGCCGCCGCTAGCACCAAGGCCAGCGCTCCGAAAACTGAGAAAAGAAAGGTGCGGAAGCGAGGCTGCGCTACCGACGCGCTAACTAGCTGGCGCATAACCTCGGTGTCGTGGACCGGCACGCCCGCATCCAGATGCGCGATCGCAGTGCGCGCGAATCCAATCAGGACGGTAGGATCAGCTCCATCGCTGCGCATAACCAGGTACAGACCGCGCGCGGCGAGCGTTGTGTCTGCATCGCTCAACTGATCGTATGGCAGAAAGACCTCCGGATCAGCGGGCGTCTCCAAGTCGCGTTGCTTGCTGTCGGCTACCACCCCAACCACCGTGCGCCACTCGCGCTGCTGGTCCGGACGTCCCAGCTTGAGTGATTTTCCGAGCGGGTCGCCATCGCCAAAGAACTTACGTACTGTGCTTTGGCTCACGATCGCCACGTGCGCCGCCGATTCGTTATCCGCAGCGGTGAAGCCGCGGCCTCGCAGAAGCGGCGTGCCTACGGCGGGGAAGTAATCGCCGGCGATCAGGCGGATGGCCGCCAGATCGTTGAGGTTCGAGCCGGAGACGGTGATTGGATTCACCCACCCGTCATGGCCCTGCAGCGGGATCGCGGTGGAGATTGCAGCGGCACGCAGCGGCAGCGTCGCACCCACTGCCTCCAGCAAACCGTGCACGAAGCCTCTCATCTTTTGCGCAGTCGGATAACGGCTGTCTATCAGCACAAGATTCATGCTGACCGCGTGATCGGGATCGAAACCGGGATCCACCCCCTGCAGCCGCAGCAGGCTGCGCACGGTCACTCCTGCGGAAACCAGCAATGTAGCGGAGATGGCAATCTCGGCGACAATTAACACGTTGCGCAGCTTCAGCGCGCTGCCTCCGCTGCTGGCTGCCCGGGAAGTGTTCTTAAGTGCATCAGCAGTCGTCACGCGTCGTACCAGGAACATGGGAGCCAAGGCAAACAGCAGCCCGGTGAGTCCGATAGTGACGCAGGCCAACGTCAGCGCCGCGGAATCCACCCGCACACCTTCGAGCCGCGGAAGGCTGGCCGGCCCCAGTTTTACCATGGCGGTAACAAGCGCGTAGGCGAAGCCAATGCCCAGTCCTCCTCCCAGCGCCGTCAGTACGGCGTTCTCAGTTAACAACTGCCGGAAAAGTCGCGACTGCGCCGCGCCCAGCGCTTGCCGCAATGCCATCTCGCGCTCGCGCGACGTGGCACGCGCCAGCAAGAGGTTCGCGACGTTCGCGCAGGCAATGATCAGAAGACACAACACCGCCGTCAACAGAAGCCAGAGTGACGGACGCACGTCGCCCACGATGTTGTCCAGCAACGGTTGCAGGCGCGCTCCTTCGTTCCGGTCGGTGTCGGGATACTCGCGTTCGAGTTCGCCTGCAACTGCCCGGATCTCTTTGTCGGCCTGGGCGAAAGAAACGCCGTCGTGCAATCTCGCCACCACGTGGAAAAAATGCGCCGAACGGTTTATTTGATCTGGGTCCACGGCGCCATGTAATTCGATTGGCACCCAAGCCTGATACTCGGGAGAGGGAAACTCGAAGCCGCGGGGCATTACTCCGATGATGGTGTATGGCAGGCCGTTCAGTGTGGTCGCTTCGCCGATCACCTTGGGGTTCCCGGCAAAGCGCCCCAGCCACAACCCGTAGCTCAGCACAACTACCCGATCGTTGCCTGCCGAATCTTCCCCTGTGCGGAATCCTCGCCCCAGCACCGGAGCCACGCCGAGAACGTCGAACAAGTTCGCCGACCCGGCCTGGCCCAGCACTAGCTCCGTGCCTTCAGCCGTAGCAAATGCGAGTCCGCGGCCGGTGAAGGCTGCCATGCCGCTGAAGGACCTTGCGCGCTGCGCCCAGTCCAGGTAGTCGAACGCCGTGACCCTCCAGTTGCCCACATCGCGGAACTGGTCGTATTGATGGGCAAGGACCAGCCGGCTAGGATTCTCGTAAGGCAGCGGTCGCAGCAGAATGCCATAGGCGACGCTGAAGATCGCCGTCGTTGCGCCAATGCCCAGCGCCAGCGTCAGAATAGCGACGGTGGTGAAACCCGGAGATTTGCGCAGCATTCGCATGCCGTACCGCAAATCGGTCCACAGCGTTTCGAGCCAGTGGCCGCCACGTTCTTCGCGGCATTCTTCCTTGAAGCGTTCTTGGCCACCGAACTCCAACCGCGCCCGCCGCTCCGCTTCCGCCCGCGTCAGTCCTTCGCGCTGCAAATCCCCGGCGCGGTTTTCGATGTGTCCGCGCAGTTCCTCGTCCATCTCGCTCTCCGTTCGCGAGCGATGAAGGACACTGGAAACAAGAGAGCGAACATAAGCGAGGATATTCATACTTCCTCCGGCCGCGTCCCAAGAGCAGAGGCGATTGCCGTAACAAGACGATTCCAGTCCTCGGACTCCTGCCGCAAACGTTTTCGGCCTGCCGAAGTCAGCTCGTAAAACTTCGCCCGCCGGTTATTATCGGAAGTACCCCAAGTCGCTTTCAGCAATCCCTGACGCACAAGTCGAAATAAAGCTGGATACAGCGCGCCCTGTTCGATAAGCAGCGCGCGGCGGGAAATTTGCTCGATCCTCAGAAGAATTCCGTAACCGTGCAGAGGCCCAAGTGACACAGCTTTCAGAATAAGCAGATCGAGAGTTCCCGGTAGAAGTTGTGCCTGGCCAGCCACGCGCCCTCCTAAGATGATTAGGAGTCTAATCCTGTCTCTCCTAAGCTGTCAAGGAAAGTCGTTCTGCGCGGTCCGTCGTCGGGCAGCCTCTGACCCTCGCATTGCTGAATCAGGTAGGATGCGTTGAAGCCCTATCACGGCGTGGAAATTCGTTTTATTCGGCTCAATCCAGGTAGGGCATACTTCTTATCTGGCTGAAAATCTAGTCCGTGAACACAACGCCGACGGCGCTGTGCCCTTTCTCCGCCCCTGCATCGATGCGCACCACGTAGCCCCTCAGCCGCATTGACGATTGCGAGCCATTCTCGCCGGGCGTCTCCATTGTTACTTGCAGCTCCGATTGCAGCCGCGGCATGTTTTGCAGCGAAATCAGCGCGCCTTGCAGCGAAATATCGCGCACCACGGTCTCTTCCTCAAACTCTTTTCCGCCTTCCGTCACTCCGCAAACCTTCGCGCGGAAGTGCGCTTCGCGCTTCAACGATGTCCGCGTTCCAGGCATGTGCGCCTGCACGTTGTCGCCCGGTGAACCCAGTGTAATCACCATGCCCTCGCTCGCCGCAAACACGGAATCAAATTCCTCGCGCGCCTGACGCAAAATGGAATCCACCATGCGGTCCGTCGAATCTGGATCGTGATGAAAGAGCACCAGCGTCTTCGCGCCCGCTTCCCGAGCCAGCTTTACGCCCTCTTGCCACGACGAATGTCCCCAACCCTTCCGCGTCGTCTTCAATTGCTCGGGAGTGAACTGCGCATCATTGATGAAAATGTCCGCCCCCGCCGCGAGTTCCTTCAAATTCTCATCCAGCTTCGCATCGCCCGGCTCATTGTCTGTGGCATACGCCACGATTCCCGCTGGCGTCTCAATGCGAAACCCCAGGCATCCCTGCGGATGGTTCAGCCAGCGCGCGGTGATTTTATTTTCGCGAATCGTGAACGTTTCTCCGCCTTCCACTTCCTTGAACTTTCTCTTCGCGTTCATCGCCGATACATCGACGGGAAAATACGGCATGGCCATCTGCGCTTCAAACACCTGTTTCAGGCTGTCGCGCCCCAGAAATTTCGAGCGAAAACTGTAAAAGTGAAATTCGTTGTTCTCCGCATAGAGCGGCGAGAAAAATGGAATCCCCTGGATGTGATCCCAGTGGTAATGCGTCACCAATATGTGCGTCTCGGGATTCCCTCCGCCATTTGGGACTCCCCAACGGCTGCCCAGCATGCGCAGCCCCGTGCCGCAATCGAGAATAAATTGCGTCCCGTCCGGCGCCGTCAATTCGAGGCAAGGCGTGTTTCCGCCGTAGCGCCAGGTGGCAGGATCCACCGTTGGGGTCGATCCTCGTACACCCCAGAAACTTAGTTTTGCTATGGGAACCGTCATGTCCCTCGGCGCACACCCTGCGCGCAGGCCATTCCCGCCGCCAGGAACGCGGAAGGGGAAGCTAGTTCGATGTTGGCAGCCGCCGCGAAATGCGTCAATGAATTCGCGCCGAGGACGTGTCAAACTGCCCACTGGTAGCACAGGCACTCCTGCCTGTGCGCTTTTGAAGTTTATGCGCAAAGGCTGCGCGCCGGCCCCCTGGTGGATAGAATGGAGCGAATGACCGAGCGTCCCCCAGTTCCCGATCCAGGGCACGATCATGCACGCAATCATGATCCCGAGCGCGGGCACCATGACGGCCACGTCCACCACCCGCACGCTCATCATGGGCATGCGCATCCGCCGCTTCGGCCCGCGGTGCTTGGCTGGGCCATGGTCGCGACTCTTGGCCTGGTCGTCGCAGAAATTTTCGGCGGCGTGCTGGGCAGATCGGTCGCGCTGCTCAACGACGCTGTACACAACCTCTCCGACGTGCCCGCGCTGGGAATTTCGTGGCTCGCAATGCGGTGGGCCGAGCGGCCGGCTGACTCGGAAAAAACTTACGGCTATCACCGCGCCGGTATTCTGGCGGCTTTCACCAACGCAATCTTGCTCATTCTTCTTTCGCTGTGGCTCGGCTACGAAGCTGTCGAAAGATTCCGTTCCCCTGTTCGTGTCGTCGAAAGCTGGATGATCTGGACCTCGCTCGCGGCGCTGGCCGTGAATGGCGGGATCACCCTTGCGCTTGTGCGCGGCCGCGGCGACCTCAATTTGCGCAGTATTTTGATTCACAATTTCGGCGATGCGCTCTCGAACATCGCGATCATCGTTGGTGCAATCGCGATTCGCATGACCGGTGCGCTATGGATCGATCCACTTCTCGGCATCGCGATCGGCTTGTTGGTGTTGTGGTCCAGCATCGGGATCCTGCGCGAGTCCGCGCACATTCTGCTTGAAGGCCGTCCGCCAGAAATGCGCGTCGAAGAAGTGGCCCACGCGATTCTTACCGTCGAAGGCGTGCAGGAAGTGCATGACGTCCACATCTGGTCGCTCGGCGGCGGGCACAACGCGCTCAGTTTGCATGCGCGGATTCCGGATATGCATCTCGATCAATGCGAGCGCGTGCTCGCCGCGATTCAGGATAAGGCCGCGAAAGACTTCAAGATCGAGCACACCACTGTGCAGCTCGAAAGAGCGGGGCTCCCGGCAGTTTCGGGATACGTGATGCCGGAGCCGGTGAAAAAATAGATCGCTGTCGGCGGAAATTCTTCTGGACGGAAACGCAAAACGCGAAAACCAAACTTGTGCGGGCTGATGGCGGTTCCGGACTGGCTTTGTATGCCAGCGAAGAGTCGAATGTTGAGGAGTTATTGAGGATCAGGCGGCAAGGTGAAATTCAGGCCGCGCTGCTCGTTGAATTTTTGCGTGGCGGCGAGGTCGAGCTTGTCGAGAGTCAAAGTCTGGCGCAATCCTTCGCGCGTGATGTAGCGGAGCGCACCGTTTTCCCAAGCAAAAGCCGCGGCGAAAAATAACGTGCCATCACGGCGAACAAAAACATAATCCTCGGAAACTTGTGGCGCGGCCGGCTGCTGCGCTGGGACGAGGTCTTGCGAGGACTGCGCGGCAGCCGGCCTGTCGGGCCCATACACCGGCGCGGACTCCGGCACTTCGGCTTGCACTTCATGCGCGGGCGCCGGTTGAGCATCCGCTAGCTCATCGTCTTCGGGAAAGATTGGCCAATAGTATCCGCCGCCATAAAACGGAAAATACGCGCCGATAAATTCGCCATTGCGATCGCGGCCGTGTCCACGGCCATGAGCTCCCCGTGAGTGGGTTGCAGCCAGATGCGCGTAATCAAAGCCAAGCCCAGGAACATCCTGGGAGAGGATCGGGCCGCCGGATGAAGCGCCTGGCAGCCGGTTCGTCCTTGGCTGGACGGGGCGGTAAACCAAGGCGCCGGAACGAGTGCGGACCAAGCGCATGCCGGAGGCGGGGCGAGTGCCAATGGCGTAGTGAGGTGCTCTAGACGAATAGGAGCGTGCTGCAAAGTGCGAGATCGACATCGAGGGACGGGAGATGACCGCAGGACGGGCCATGGCGGGGGAGGACATCATGCCGTGACCGCCCCCTCGAGATTGGGCGAAAGCCAATGCGGGGAGAGTCGCGAGAGAAGCAGCAAAGATCAGGAAGCGGCGCATGGTCATTACCTGGGTTCCCGGGCCGCCGGGCCTTTCTTGCGCGTATATATATTAAAGATGCGCCGGTTGAGGGATAGGTTTCAAGGAGAAGAAAGTAGGCAATGGATAATGCGTAGTGGAAAGCCGGAGAGTGCCTGAAAGCTCGAAGTTCCGGACTCTTCGACGAGGCTGAAAGAACAATGGACAGGAAATCGAGCTGAAATGGTGTACCCCCGGTGTGACGGAAACTGTGCGGAAGTGAATGAAGGGAATCGGGAAATTAAAAGTTCTTCCTCGCGAAAACGAGGCGCCCACCTTCAATCCAGTGGCAAAAGGTACCCGGGCGTTGCCCCCAATTTCCCCCCGAGCGCTTGCGCGTCCAGAACCGACATGTCCCACGTGGTCCACGAAGCGGGCGTCAGCCGTATCGTTACATCGTCAAATGACTCGAACACCGGCCCAACCCCAGGATCGCCCAGCGCCGCCGCACTCAAATAGCGGCCGTGAATTCGGCGATTGATCTCTCGCGACGCGTCGCCTGAAATCACTTCCACTTTTCCTGCCGCGCTCGCGCCTCGCTCTTTCGCCGGCTTGCGCACATCCACCATCAGCGAAGCCGTCGGCCGCGCCGCCGCATTCCGCGCCTTTCGGCTTTTAGAAGACGTCCCCACATACAAGGAGCCGGATTCGAATAGAAACCAAACCGCGGTCAGGTGAATCGTTCCATCCGCGTTTTCGGTTCCGAGCGTTCCAATGTAGCGTCCGGCTAGAAGGTCCTGGAAACTCGGATCCAGTGTTTTCGTTGGCATTTTTCCTCCGAATGTTTCGTGTTGGCCGCCACCTGCTCGCAGAATGGATTAGCCTCGTCGAGGTCGCTTGGGTTTCGACTGCCCTTTGACATGTGCCGGCGCCGCCAGTTGCCATGCGGCGCTTAGAGCCTTGCTCATCGTGGTCTTCTTTGCCGCTTTGAGATTCACGCTGGTGCAGCCTTGCAATCCCCATTTGCCTTTCACCGGAGAAAATACTACCGGCTCAGCCCCGACCAGCATTTCCTGTTCCACCGGCGTCACCTTCACCATCGCGTGCAACTTGTCCGGATAGCCCATCGTCGCAAAAATCTTTCCCGCCACTCGAAAATCCGGGTGCTTCATGTGTGAGCGTTCTTCCGTTTCCGGCAAACTCAGCGCTAGCTTGCGAAATTCCTTCGGTGTCATCGCCAACCTCCGTCCTTGCAATCGCCTATGACAGCACGAATGATTTCTCCAGACAACAGATTTTCAAAAACCGGAAAAATCTCGGCCGAACCACGCAGGTGTCCTTTCTCGTTTCCGACGCAGCCGTGCTTCGCTCTCGTGAAAAAACTGGCATAATGCCCTTCGGTTGAATCTGGATTGCCGGAAACAACCGGGATTTCACCGCCAAATCACGAGGACCAATGAAAGCCGCCGTCCTGCATGAGTTAGGGAAGCCTCCGCGCTACGAAGAGTTCGCCGAACCCGGAGCCGAAGAAAATGAAGCTTTCGTCCAGGTCCGCGCGGCCTCGCTCAAATCCGTGGACCGGCAATTAGCTTCTGGCACGCACTTCGCCAGTCCACGCCAACTTCCCGCCATCTGCGGCACCGATGGTGTCGGGATTCTCCCCAATGGCACGCGCGTCTTCTTTGGCGGGCCGCGCCGTCCTTTTGGCGCCATGGCGCAGCGCACCGTCGCTCCCGCCGCCTATTGTTTTCCAATCCCGGATGCTCTCGACGACGCCACCGCCGCCGCGCTTCCGAATCCCGGCGTCTCTGCTTACCTCTCTATAAGCCAGCGTGCCAAGCTCGCAAAAGGAGAAAAAGTTCTCATCCTCGGTGCCACTGGCGTAACCGGAAAGCTCGCTGTTCAAATCGCCAAGCGCCTCGGCCCGGAGCGTGTCGTCGCGTCCGGCCGAAATCCTGCTGCTCTCGAAAAACTTCGCGACCTCGGCGCGGATGTCACCATCCAACTCAACCAGCCGGATACCGATCTGAAAAATGCCTTCGCACGCGAAGCGGCCGATGGCGCGTTCCATGTCGTTATTGATTACGTCTGGGGACGTCCCGCGGAAATCTTTCTCGCGGCAATCACTCGTCCGGAATTTGCCCTCGCGAATGCAGAGACGCGTTTCGTTCAGGTCGGCGAAAGCGCCGGCCCCACAATCTTGCTTCCCGCGGCCGTTTTGCGCAGCACTGCTCTGACGATTCTCGGCACCGCCGGAATTCCTTCGCATGATGTTTTAGTGGCCGCGATGAAGCAAGTTTTGGATTGGGGCGCGCAAGGCGCTCTTCACATTGAAACCGAATCCGTTCCTCTCGCCGACATCGAAAACATCTGGCAGCGCCCGGAAACCTCCGGCCGCCGCCTCGTCGTCCTTCCTTGACGAATTTCTGCCAGCCGGCGCGCCGTGTAACCCAGTCTTGTGCAGATCCGAAGGAATCAGTTTCTGACTTGGGCGGCTTTTGATACTGTTCCGAACACATTTATGCACACGGACAACACAGGGTGACCCGCTCTCAAGTCAGCAAATCTCCGAAGCTCTTCTACGGCTGGTGGATTGTTCTCGTTTCCGCTGTCGGACTCTGTTTTGGCTATGCTCCCATCGTTGTCTTTTCTTTCGGTGCCTTCATAAAACCGCTCACGCAGGAGCTGCATTCGAACCGCGCAAGCATCTCATTCGCCTTCACGCTCGCCAATCTCATGGGAGGCTTCAGCTCCCCGCTGACCGGGCGTCTTGTGGATCGTTTTGGCGCACGCAACGTGATTCTCGTCGCCACCGTTATTTTTTCGTTCCTCTTTTTCTCCGCCGAACTCCTCCCTGCACGGCTTTGGACTCTCTATGTTTTTTATAGTTTGCTCGGCTTCGTCGGTTCCGGCGCCGCGCCAGTCCCTTACGGCAAAGTTGTTTCGCGCTGGTTCGATCGCCGCCGCGGCCTGGCCCTGGGCTTCACCATGTGCGGGGTCGGCACCGGCGCAATTCTGATGCCCGCACTTTCCATACGTCTGGTTGCTGCGTTTGGCTGGCGATCCGCCTTCACACTGGTTGGGACGATTGTTCTCATCGTCTGCATTCCGGTCGTCGGCTTCTTCCTGAAGGACGCTCCTGAAGATATCGGGCTACTGCCGGACGGTGCGGCCATTCCCCTTGCTCCGCTCAATAAAGAGGTCGTTGTCGAAGGAGTATCCTGGCGCGAGGCACGTCGCACTCCCACGTTTTGGATCATCGTCGGCTCCATCTCGCTCGTTGGCGTCAGCGTCCACGCCTGCGTGATCCACCTCACTCCCTTGCTCAACGATGCCGGCTCCTCGCCCGATCGAATCGCCCTCGCCACTTCGGTTCTCGGTGTTGCTCTTCTCCTCGGACGGCTGGGCACCGGCTATTTCCTCGATCGCTTCTTCGCCCCGCGCGTTGCGATGACCGTCTATGGCGCGACGGCATGCGGCATCGCCCTTCTGCGTGTCAGCGCAACTTCGCAATTCGTTTATGTCGCTGCGTTCCTGGTTGGTCTCGGCATTGGCGCGGAAGTGGACATTCTCGCCTATCTGATCAGCCGCTACTTTGGCATGCGTTTCTTCGGCGAACTCTACGGTTATAGTTTCGCTGCGTTTGCGCTGGCTGGCGCGCTTGGCCCGTGGTTCATGGGTCTCGGATTTGATCGCTACGGTTCTTACAGTCTCATGCTTGCGGTTTTTATCGTATTAACTCTGCTTGCCTTAGCGTTGCTCGCCAGGCTTGGTCCCTATCGTTTTCACCACGCCTGATCACCCCAACGGTGTCTGGATACCTGAGTCGAGCGGTGTGTGCTTCTGGCAATCCGAGCTATTGAACTGAAGAATTTGGTGCCACAACTGCAGCCGCGGAAGGCGTGGAGCGATACGGAATATTATTTTGTTGAAGAAGCGCGAGAGCGTAG
>Ga0335085_10015961_pt1 | contig 10877 bp, 13 predicted proteins | sample Lox_Sample_45_FD_206712 | JGI IMG/M metagenome (GOLD analysis project Ga0335085, IMG submission 206712) | Soil microbial communities from Loxahatchee National Wildlife Refuge, Florida, United States - Lox_Sample_4.5 | ecosystem: Environmental > Terrestrial > Soil > Wetlands | place: USA... | reverse complement strand
CAACGTCACCAAGCGTGGCTGGATGCGCGGGATCGGCGGCTGCCCGAACGTTGGCGGCATCTGCATCGGCTGCACCATGCCGGGATTTCCCGACAAGTTCATGCCCTTCATGGACGAGCCTCCGGGCGCGCGCGTCTCGACCTTCGGAATCGGGAACTACGGGAAATTGATTCGCACCTTGCGCAGCTTCACAAACTCCACCGTCAACAAAGAGCCGAAGTGGCGTCACCGCGGGCCGTCACTCACCACTGGCTATCGCCCTGCGATGCACTAGGGAGAGGATTCCGTCATGGGAACGACTACACAAGTAAAGCCCGAAGTCCCAACAAAGAAGCGCAACCTGGTGGAGATGAACTGGGATCCAATTACCCGCATCGTCGGCAGCCTCGGGATCTTCACCAAGATTGACTTCGACAACAAGGAGGTCGCTGAGTGCTACAGCACATCGTCGATCTTCCGCGGCTACAGCATTTTCATGAAGGGCAAGGACCCGCGTGACGCGCACTTCATCACCAGCCGCATCTGCGGCATCTGCGGCGACAATCACGCCACCTGCGCCACCTACGCGCAGAACATGGCATTCGGCATTGCGCCGCCTGCCATGGGCGAGTGGATCATCAACCTCGGCGAAGCAGCCGAGTACATGTTTGACCACAACATCTTCCAGGACAATCTGGTCGGAGTCGATTTCTGCGAGCAGATGGTGAAGGAGACCAATCCCGGGGTGTGGGACAAAGCCCAGGGAACGAAGTGCCCCAACGCCGACAAGCATGGCTATCGCACAATCGCCGACATCATGCGCGCGCTGAATCCGTTCAGCGGCGAGTTCTATCGCGAGACTCTGGCCATGAGCCGCATGACCCGCGAAATGTTCTGCCTGATGGAGGGCCGTCACGTGCATCCCTCCACGTTGTATCCGGGAGGCGTGGGTACGGTTGCGACGGTGCAGCTCTTCACCGACTATCTGGTTCGCCTGATGAAATACGTCGAGTTCATGAAAAAAGTCGTGCCTCTGCACGATGACCTCTTCGACTTCTTCTACCAGGCACTCCCCGGCTACGAGAAAGTCGGCCAGCGGCGGGTTCTGCTCGGCTGCTGGGGATCGTTCAACGATCCGGATGTTTGCGACTATACCTACCGCCGCATGTCCGAATGGGGCAAGGCGATGTACGTAACGCCCGGTGTGGTGGTCGATGGGCAGTTGGTCACCAACGAACTCATCGACATCAACTTGAACATGCGCATTCTGCTGGGTTCCTCCTACTACGACGATTGGCAGGACCAGGAAACGATGGTGCCTACCGATCCCATGGGCAACAAGGTGGACCAGAAGCATCCCTGGAATCAGACCACGCTGCCGCGGCCGCAGAAGCGCGACTTCAATGGCAAGTACACGTGGGTGATGTCTCCGCGCTGGCTCGATAAGCGGACGGGCGATCATCTTGCGCTCGACACCGGCGGCGGCCCGATTGCGCGCCTGTGGTCGACTGCACTCTCAGGCTTGGTCGATATCGGATACGTCAAGGCGACCGGCAACAGCGTGAAGATCAATCTGCCGAAGACCGCGATGCTGCCCGAGGTTGAGTTCGAATGGAAGATCCCGAAGTGGAGCAATGCTATCGAGCGTGATCGCGCCCGCACCTACTTCCAGGCCTACGCCGCGGCTTGCGCCTTGTACTTCGTGGAGCGGGCATTCGAGGAGCTGAAGGCGGGACGTCACAAGACGTGGACAAACTTCACCGTGCCTGACGAGACTATCGCCTGCGGCTTCCATGAAGCTGTGCGCGGTGTGTTGTCGCATCACGTGGTGATTCGCAACGGCAAGATTGCAAACTACCATCCCTATCCGCCGACACCGTGGAACGCCAATCCGCGCGACATCTATGGCACGCCAGGGCCCTATGAGGATGCGGTGCAGAACACGCCGATCTTCGAGGAGAACGGGCCCGACAAGTTCAAGGGCATCGACATAATGCGCGCGGTGCGCAGCTTCGACCCATGCCTGCCGTGCGGCGTTCACATGTACCTGGGCAATGGCAAGGTGCTGGAGACTCGGCATTCGCCTATGTTTGGTGTCGGACATAAGTAGGGCGTGTGGAAGTCATGTCAGGATGGGTGCCCTGCATTTATGCAGGGGATAAGCAATCGGTAAACAACGCGGCGTTAGCCGTGGCTGAAGCCAACGAGAGTGGAGGCTTTGTTTCCGTCGCATGAATGCGACGGCTTCCACCGGAAAAGGCCAATGAATGCAAGAAAAACGTGAGTTCCACGTACGTTCGGAACGTATTGAGCAACTGGCGGCGAAGCTGGAACAGACGGCTGATCCCGAGCTTCATGCCACTGCCACGGAGCTGTTGCAATGCGTGATGGAATTGCATGGCACGGGACTCGATCGCATTATGCAGATCCTCGCAGCGCAAGATGAAGCAAGCCCGCTTATCCATCGGTTGCTTGATGACAACCTGGTATCGAGCCTGCTTCTTCTCCACAACATGCACCCAGATGACATGCCGACGCGGGTTATGGCGGGGTTAGAAAGAATGCGGTCACAACTCGAGTCACATTCCTGTGCTGCAGAATTTCTAGGCGTTCACGACGGGGCAATCAGCCTGCGCCTGCTGCACCACGGCGGAGGCTGTCACTCGACTGCCGCAACCATGGCCGCTGCACTCGAAGATACCATCACCGAAGCCGCTCCCGACGCGAGGCGCATCATGATCGAAACGGTAGAAACGCCGACCCAGACGCAGCTGGTAACCATTGCGCAGATTACAGCGGAGGAAGTCAGCCATGCAGCACACCAGACCCGATAGTCCGTCGCACCAGCCCGGCGTTCACAAAGGTGAAGAATGGAGCCGCAAGGACACCGAACCGGGGCGCGGGAAGAGCGATCCAGGAGCCAGGAACTCGACCGGCATCAACCCTGACAAACGGCGGCCGATTGACCCGCGCATGCCGAACTATCCGCCGGCGTGAGAAAAGCGGCCTCTGGCTCTTGGTTCTTAGTTTTTCCCCTGCGATCTAAGGGTTCCGCATTATTGGAATGAGGTTCGCGCGACAGGTGCTCTGAGCCCGGAGGGCGACCAACATGATAGCCCAGCACGCAGCCGCAGGCGGAGTGCTGGGTAGCGTTGTTCTCATGAGGCCAGTCCCTTCAGGGGCGATACACAATGAATGACAATCCGATGGGGGTGCCCCAACCCGACAATGCTTTCTCCCTGTTGCGCCGCTTCGCACGGCGCCGCACTCCGGCGGAGCGTTGCGAGCTCTGCAGTGCAGAGCTACAGCCGGCGCACCCCCACCTGCTGGAAGTCGAGAAGCGGCAGATCCTGTGTTCTTGCGAGGCTTGTGCAGTGCTCTTTAGTAATCAGGGTGCTGGGCACTATCGCCGAATCCCGCGCGATACTCGCAAGCTCGCAGCTTTCGTCTTGTCCGACGAGCTCTGGCAGTCGCTAATGATCCCCATCAACCTCGCGTTTTTCCACCGCCAGGCTGCAACAGGCAGAGTGGTCGCCATGTACCCTAGCCCAGCGGGCGCCATCGAGTCGGCCCTAAGCTTCGATACATGGAGCGAAATTGAATCGCAGAACCCGGTGCTCATCAACATGGAGTCCGAAGTAGAGACCCTGCTGGTGAATCGCGTAGGGCAAACGCGTGAGTACTATCTCGCGCCCATCGACCAGTGCTATCGCCTGGCGGGACTCATTCGCCTGCATTGGAAAGGGCTCTCGGGAGGCAACGAGGTCTGGCAGCACATCGCAAACTTTTTCGGCGAAATCCGCGGCGAGACGCAGCTGGGCCAGGGAGCGCTGCGTGCCTGATCTCAGCTTGCGCATCGAGGGTGCCCAAGCCATGGCCTACGCTGCCGTGCCGATGATCGCCCTCAAGTTGCACATCACCAACTCGCCCGAGGAACAGCCGGTACATACCATCGCTCTGCATTGTCAGGTCCAAATCGAGCCTGCGAAACGGCGTTACTCCTCCGAGGAGCAGAGCCGCTTGCACGACCTATACGGAGAGCCTTCGCGCTGGGCGCGAACTGTCAAGCCGTTGCACTGGATGAACACGTCGGTAACGGTACCTTCGTTCACCGGCACTACCACCGTAAACTTGGAACTTCCGTGCAGCTTCGATTTCAATGTCGCTGCGACGAAATATTTTCACGCTGTTGAGGGAGGAGAAATCCCCCTCACCGTGATGTTCAGCGGAACGGTTTTCTACGAGGCCAGCGACGGCAGGCTGCAAGCGACACAGATTCCGTGGGACCGTGAAGCTTCGTATCGCCTGCCGGTTGAGATTTGGAAGCAAATGATGGACGCCCATTATCCGAACAGCGCGTGGCTGTGCCTCCAGCGCGACATCTTCGAGAAGCTGCTTGACTACAAGGTGAAGAACGCAATTCCGACATTTGAGCGTGCGCTGCAAGAGTTGTTGCAGCAGGAGCGCGAACTGGCTGCCGCATCCAAGGGAAGCAACGGGTGAACACGTGAACTTCGAAGCGGTCCAGAAGATTGCGAATGCGGTGCTGTATGAGGGATACATGCTTTATCCCTATCGCCCATCTTCGACCAAAAACCGGCAGCGTTGGAACTTCGGAACCTTGTATCCGCAGAGGTTTGCCGAAGCGCAGCAGCCTCCGGAGGCATTCTGGCTGCGAGTCGAATGCCTGGTTGACGCCAGCTTAGACGCCAGGTTGACCGTCCGCGTCCGCTTCCTGCACCTGGATCCGAACCAGATGCCACAAGCGACTAAGGCTGGCAACTGGGTTGAAGGCGTCGAACGCGATGCGGATACTGAGCACGGCATTCGCGATCTACTCGGGAAGTCTTGTGCAGTTAACCTTTTACTCGGATCTCTGATGGGCCAGATGACGCTCAGCGCAAAAGCCATTGATGGTAGCCTGATCAAACTTGGCATCGAGCTCGCCAACGTCACGCCCGCCGAGAGTGCCACCCGTGAGGACGCCCTGCGATACGCTTTCAGTTCGGCGCATCTGCTAGTGGGCATTGAGGGCGGCCGGTTCATCTCCATGCTTGATCCGCCTGACCAATTTCAGCAGCATGCCAACGAGTGCCACAATGTGGGAGTCTATCCCGTGCTGGTGGGCGAACCGGGCAGCCGAGACAAGATGCTGTGCTCGCCCATTATTCTCTACGACTATCCCCAAGTTGCTCCCGAGAGCGCCGGCGATTTCTTCGATGGCACCGAGATGGACGAGATGCTGTCGCTGCGGGTGCTCACCATGACCGACGAAGAGAAGGCTGAGATGAAGTCGGCTGATGCGCGCTCACGCCGATTGCTGGAGCGGACGGAGACGCTTCCCGCCGAGCACATGATGAAGTTGCACGGTGCAATTCGTGGGCTGCGCCGCGTTCGCCAGCAGGAGGGGGAATGAACGACGGCAACTGGGATCCCTTGGCGGAACAGCCACTGCTGGAAAGCGTGCGCGCCTTCGGCGTCGAGCTGCGCGTGGGCGACCGCGTCCGTCTATGGCCACAGAAGACTGCCGACATTATGGATATGGCGCTGCAGGGACAAGTTGCCGTGATCGAAGCCATCGAGCAGGACTTCGAGGGACAAGCACATCTTGCGGTCGTGCTGGAAGACGACCCCGGCCGCGATTTCGGCATGATGCGTCAACCCGGGCACCGTTTCTTCTTTTCACCCGAAGAGGTTGAACCGCTGGCCGATCTGACAAAGGAAACAGCGTGAAGGACCACATCCTGATCGCCGGCGTGGGCAACATCTTCCTCGGAGACGATGCCTTCGGTGTCGCGGTGGCGCAAGCTCTGCCAGCGCGTGCTCTCCCCGGCCAAGTCCAGGTTAGAGACTTTGGAATTCGCAGCTTCGATCTCGCTTACGCACTGCTGGATGACTGGATTGCTGTCATCCTGGTCGATGCGGTTTCGCGTAACGCCGCGCCAGGAACGTTGTTTGTAATCGAGCCCGATCTCAACGATTTATCTGAAACATCTTCGCCATTCGACGGTCACAGCATGGATCCCGTGTCGGTGCTTCGCCTTGCGCAAACCCTGGGTGAGATTCAGCCGAAGGTTCTTGTAGTTGGCTGTGAGCCCGCTGATCTCGGTGGCGAAGAAGGCCGCATGGGGCTTTCCCCGGAAATTGAAGCTGCAGTTGAAGAAGCTACAACTATGGTCGAGCGACTTGCTCGAGAACTATTAGCAAAGGCCGCTGCGTCTGCGGCCGCCTGAAGGAGAACTCTAATGATGAAGAAGCTGATTATGATCGCTATTTCACTGACGGCGGTGGCTACGCTGGCCAGCGTGGCGCCGGACCTGAAACGCTACGTAAAGATGATGAACATGTGACTAAAGTGTGATTCTCTGATTCGTCACAACTCGATGTGATTCGAGTCACAAGGATTTTCCCTCGGTCAGGTGCATCGTTGTCTTATCGTGCTCCGCTCGATGAGAAGCACGGCAGGAGGCAATTATGCCGCTGGCGGAAGCGAAAAGGTGGTACCACAGCAATCAGTACAGTGCCGACAGCAAATGCGAGCACTGCGCCGGGATCGTTCGGCACGAGGACTGGTGCGTCACCCAGAATGCTGTGGTGGCTTATGCTTATTTGACGGCAACGGGAGCCGCGCCGCTGTCTGAGCAAGACACCTTAATCTTGCACGCGCTGGGCGTGACCTGGGGCGAACCGAATGGTTGCGCCTGTCAAGGCGGGCGCCGGACGGACCGCTGACATGCCGAATACTTTTTCGAAGCCTCTGTAATGGCTCTAAAAGGTCGTTCGCTGTAGGCAATTCTGCTCTCATCTCCCCGATTCGCTCTGAATTCATAACGGGAATAGAAATCCGCGAGTCACGTGTTTACGTGATGCCCCTCACTGCGCTATCCCCTGAATAAGCACAACCTGAAAGCAGACCGAGCCGAACAAACCTGGCGAGCCAAAATCCCTTCTTTGTTCGGCCCCATGCGAGGCGTACCCGCTTCGCCGAAGTGCTGAACCTGTGCAAGGGAGAGGAAGTCGTGCGCAGGTCGGCAGTATGTAAGCAGGACCTGATGCTTGACGTATTCATCCTCGGATACGGCAACACAATGCGTGGCGACGACGCGCTGGGCATCCACGCAGCTCACGCTCTTTATGACTTCTATTGCAACGACGGCGGAATCCGGGTGCTTGCTACGTCGCAACTGACGTTTGATCTGGCTGAGGACATCTCGCAGGCGCAGTTGATTATCTTTATCGAAGCGACCGAAGCCGGAGTGCCGGGCGAGATTCAAACTGAAAAACTGCTGCCGGCGGATGAAAAGGTGCGATTCACGCATCATTGGACACCTCGCACCTTGCTGACACTTTCTAAGCAGCTATACGGGAAAGCACCCTCAGCCGTAATGCTCACCATGTCGGTAGCCTCCAACGAGACCGGCGTTGGCCTCTCTGCCGAAGTGCAGAGCCGAATGCCCGAGTTGCTGGAACACGCCAAAACAGTTGTTGCCAACTGGCGGCTAGCCCAGTCCGACAGCATTCATAACTCTGCTGATTCCGATCCCGAATTATCGCGACGCTGATTTGGGCCAGAAATCCGGCTACGCCAAGCGATGTTTTCGATAAGCGAGATTCTTAAGCCACCACTTCCCTCTGTGGCGCAATACGGGGCCCCGATCTGCCGTGCTGCAGCTGCCGAGAGTTGAAGAACATAAGCTTACGTGCGCATACGAATTCGGCAGCGGCATCAACTCGCGCTGAGGCCCTATAATCGCGTGCAGGGCTGGCCAATCGTCCGGCTGGCTTGCAGATATACTTCAGCTACCTCGAAAGGCTTCAACTCTGCGTCTGTTCAGGAAAAAAGAAAAGCAGGAACATCGCATCATGCGGCAGGCGAAGGAGCGGGCCGGCGCGTTAGTTCCCGAGTATCACCGCGCCACGCCGGAGTGCCCACACCCCGAGCGTTGGAGCATGTATGACTCAATGACGGCGGAGGTTGAGGTGCTGGAGTTTCTGCGCACCCTGGTCACCACCATCAAGCCGAACCTTGTAGTCGAAACCGGCACGTTTCTCGGCGTCAGCACCCTGTGGATCGCCGAGGCCCTGCGCATGAATGGATTTGGCCGGATTATCAGTTGCGAGTACGACCCCAAGGTCTTTGCCGCTGCCAAAGAGAAGATCGACGCCTCAGAGTTTCGCGACCTGATTGATCTACGAAATGAATCGAGTCTGGAGATGAAGGTCGAGGGCGCCATCGACCTGTTCTTCAGCGACAGCGACATGCCCATCCGCGAGCAGGAGGTCCGTCGCTACCTGCCACAGATCTCTCCGTTCGGACTCATCCTCATGCACGACGCCAGCTCACATTTGAAGCAGGTGCGCGATGCCGCGCTCAACCTCGAAGCTGACGGCCTGATCTCCGTGGTCTTGCTGCCGACCCCACGTGGGCTGGTCGTAGCCCAGAAGCGGGAAGGACGTCGCTAAGTCAACCGCGGGTTCTGTCTGTCGCATTGCTGCCATCCCTTAAAGACAAATCAATATGCGTGCGGTCTCCGTTCCTTACATCCCATCGATTTGCGACATGGCTCGCAATAATCGATAAGACGGGATTGCTCAAACTTGCGTCTTTCGCGAGGCTCGCTCTCGTTCCGGCAAGTTTTGTGGTCTAACTAATTAGACATGTACAACTGGGGTTAAGGTCGGGACAACGTGCAGCGATGCGCACATCGCCTGATGGAGATTCTCAATGAACAAAACGATCGGTATATGGACAGCGGCACTCGCGCTGTTCTTCACGTTGGGATTAGCTGAAGCCTACGCCGCGCCAGCTTCACATTCTGGCTACGGGAAGACAGTTGAACTTACGGGATGCCTGCAGCAGGGTCCGACAGCCAAGGAGTACATGATCCAGAACGGTGATGGTGTTACCTGGGGAGTGAACGAGGCCGACCTTTATCTTAACCACTATGTCGGCCAGAACGTCACCATTACCGGAAGCACCATGCGGGCAACCACGGCCGAACGGAAGGACGGCGGCGCTCACCACTATGTGGAAGCGATGGATATTGAGGTTAACAGCCAACACTGCCAGTAAGACATCCGAACGTTAGATATTTTCAGCTCGTGCCCAGGTTAGCCCTTTACGGGCTACCTGAGGCTACGGCTAAGCGCGTCCGGAAAGCTGCCGTACTGTTTTCTCAACCACTGCTCTGTCTCGGTGTGACGGGCTCGCCACATCTCCCAAACTGCACGCGCCCACTGCTTGATACTGGCTCCCGCTCAGCCCCCGGCGGAGCCTGCAGAACATCCGCCACCGTCAGCGCCGCGTGCTGCGGCGGAAGTTGAAACCGCAGCCATGCTTTCATCCTGTTCCCAAGCGCCATGTGCGCCTGCTGCACCTGCCTGCCGGTGTAGCCCCGTTCGCAGAACAGGTAAAGACCGATGAGCGCGGCGGCCGCGTAAATCGGCTTGCTTTCCAGTGCGAGGTGCTGAGCAGCGTAAGCATCAACGACGTGCTGATGAATGAATTCGCTGCTCCCGTGGTCCAGCGTATAAGCGTACAATTCGTCGCATAGTTCCTGACACGATTTACCGTCAGGGAGCTTGGCTCCGCAGCGTGGACAGACGCCGTTAAGACTTCCTGTCAGGGTCTCATCGCCCGCCTTGGGCGATAGCTTTCCCGGCCAATTCCGAGCGCGCCCGCGCCAGCTCGGGACGATCAGAGTTGGCATGCTCGCAATTCTCGACCAGCTTGGCATAGTACTTCGCCGCCTTTGCCGGCTGGTTCGTCATCTGTGCGGCACGAGCAGCACCGTACAGGCCATTAAAACGATTCGGGTCAATCGTCATCGAGCGCTCGTACTCGGCGAGCGCTTCTTGAGGATGATTTGACTGCAGTAGGATGTCGGCCAGCATCTCGTGGGCGGGAATCTCGACCTCACCCTTTCCATAGGTGTCCTGCTTGTCAGCCACGGTGCGCATGATCCTTGCCGCTTCAGCGTCATTACTTTCAGCGAAGGCAATCCATGCTTGCATCTCTTCGCGACCAGTATCCATGTACTGCGCCAGGTAAGCCTTAGGCGATTTCTTCACCGCTTGCACCTGAGCGTCATAGTCTGCGAGGTCTTTCTTCGCCGCCGCCGCGTCGTGTAGCTGCGCGCTGCCAATCGCACGCGCCCAATAGATTTCGGCAACATTCTCCGGCTCTTTGGACGCCGCCGGATCGAGTGTGGCCGCCTCTTTCCAATGCCGCATCTCGATGTCATAGGTAGCCGGGAACCCAGCACGCGCCATGTCGAGATAATCGTGCATGTCATGGCCCGCTGCAGGATTCATGTTCTGGACCTTGGTGACGATCTCCCACGCCTGGTTGTCTTCGCCGACCTGCAGATAGGCATAGTTCAGGAAGTCCATGGCATGTAGCTCATGTCCATAAGAACCCGAGGCCTCGGCGGCGGCCACTGACGCGAGGTTCGCCTGGATATCCTCCTGCCACATGCCGAGTCGCGCAAAAATGTGCCCCGGCATGTGAGCGGCATGGGGAGCCGATGGCGCGATTTCTCCGTAACGTTGCGCCGCTTGTAGACCCTGCGCGGCCATTTGCGGACTATCGCAACTGTGGATGATGTAGTGCGCCACGCCGGGATGGTCCGGTACCAACACAAACTGCGCATTCAGCACGGCGAGGGCTTTCTTCTGGTTGGCGAAGGTGGTATCGCGAAGAGGTGCCGCCGCCAGCAGCGAGAGGGCGTAAAACGCGGCCCCGTCGTGGTCTTGCGGATACTTCTCATACAGCTTTGCCATCGCATTCGAGTAGGCGGCAACCCGCGTCTCAAAGCTTGCCTTCTGGTAGTTCTGGTAGAACTGCGCCAGCGCGTTCAGGTAGTCGCGCTCGCGTTGAGTCTTGGCGCCGATCTTCT
>Ga0335085_10015960_pt1 | contig 10877 bp, 11 predicted proteins | sample Lox_Sample_45_FD_206712 | JGI IMG/M metagenome (GOLD analysis project Ga0335085, IMG submission 206712) | Soil microbial communities from Loxahatchee National Wildlife Refuge, Florida, United States - Lox_Sample_4.5 | ecosystem: Environmental > Terrestrial > Soil > Wetlands | place: USA... | reverse complement strand
CGGGCCATGTACCCGGAGGCGCGACGCTCGGCCGGGATCACCTCGGCCAGCGCGATGCTGCGCGGGATGTTCCAGCGCGGATTGAACACGATCTCCGTCAGGGCCGCGCTCACGATCGGCGTCGGCCAATCCTTGCGACCGACGATCACCGGGTACGTGGCCACGAGGCCTCCGGTGTCCATCAGGGCGAGGGTGTACGCCGGGGCGTTGACCATGATGTAGCGGCGACCGAGATCCGAGGGCAACCATCTCCAGCGCTCCAGGTTCAACGCGAGCTCCTGAACTCGCTGTTGCGCCGGAACGTTGAGGGCCGCCAACGTCAGGGGCCCCACGATGCCGTCCGGGGCGAGCCCGTGACGCGACTGGAATCGCCGGACGGCTGAGTCGATCGCCTGGCTGAACCGGTCGAGCGAATCACCACCCACGAGGTCGCCGGTTTCCCGCAGCCGCCGCTGGAGCAGCCGCACTCGGGGACCGTGGACTCCCACGGCCAGCGAGTATCCGGTCGGGACGACCGGCCATCCCCCCCGGTCGGCGATCCGCCGATAGGTCTCCAGCGCAGCCCGGAGGCGGGTCGCCCCTGGGTGCGCCGGACTCATCGACCCCAGCGTCTTCCCGACGCGACCGGTTTCCAACCCCGCCGCGGCAAGACGGACCGGATCCGGACGCCGCACGGATGCCGACCACATCGTGTCGGTCAGTCCGGGAGGGACACGGCCCAGGGTGAGGTCCGTCGCGTACCGCAACAAGGCGTACGTCGTGCTCACGTCCAGTGCGGCGAGACTGTCCGAATCGGGCGGCCCGGCAATCAGGGCGCCAACCGCAGACACCGGGTAGTCGCTCGGGTCGAGGCCTTCGGCGCGCGCGCGCTCCAGGGCCCGTTGCAGCTCGCGAGCACCCGGGACGACACCGCCGCTGTCGATCCACCCCGGTTTGAAAGCCCTGGCCTCGTACAGGCGCCGCACCGCGGGCCAGAGGGAATCCGCGGAGGCCCCGGCGAGCCGGCGGTCGAGCGCCGCCTCCACCCGCGCCGGCATCTGGGCCGTCGCGGGTTGGGCGAGCATGGCGCCCAGCCACCACCCGGTCGCGATCGTCCGCAACGCGCTCATCACGCTCCAACCTAGCGCGCCGAACCGCCGGCGCACCCCGCTTCACCGAGGTCTCACTTCGAGTTCATGCGACCCTTACCGCCACCCTTCTAGCATCGATGCAGGGCCCGCGAGGAGGAGTCATGGATACGGGTATCGTGCAGCGGCATCTGGCCGACATCGAATGGCGGCTCGACGTCCTGGAGCAGCGGATCAAGGCGTTCGAAGAGCTCCGCAAGGACCTTGAGGGTCTGCGTAGCGTCGTCGCCAGCCTGAAGGTCGAAGTCGAGGAAATGCAGGAGGCCTGACATCGTGTTCGGGCGACGCCTGCATCTGTTCACGATCGCCGGTATTCCGATCCGGCTCGATCCGAGCTGGTTCGTGGTGGCGTTCCTGGTGACGTGGTCGCTCGCCGCCGGGCTGTTCCCGCTGTGGCTGCCACACTACGCGCCGGCCACCTACTGGATCATGGGCGTCGCCGGCGCGCTGGGCTTGTTCCTGTCGATTCTCCTGCACGAAGGCTGTCATGCCCTGGTCGCGCGGCGCCAGGGCATTCCCATGCAGGGGATCACGCTGTTCATCTTCGGCGGCGTCGCCGAGATGGGGGACGAGCCCCCCAGCGCGCGGGCGGAATTTCTCATGGCGGCGGCCGGTCCGCTCGCGAGCATCGCGATCGGACTCGCCGCGCTGGGGTTGACGGTACTGATTCCCGGTTGGCCGGCGGCGATGAGGGTGGTGCTGAACTACCTCGGCGTGGTGAACCTCATCCTCGCCGGGTTCAACCTCGTGCCGGCGTTCCCGCTGGACGGCGGCCGCCTGTTCCGCGCGGTGCTGTGGCATCGCGGCGGGGACCTGCGCCGGGCCACCCGGATCGCTTCCCGTGTCGGGGTCGGCTTTAGCTACCTGTTGTTGCTGCTGGGCGCCCTGCGCCTCGCGGCGGGCGACGTGTTCGGCGGCATCTGGTCATTTCTGATCGGTCTGTTCCTGCGTCAGGCGGCCGGGTCGGCGTACCAGCAGGTCGTGGCGCGGCGGCTGCTCGAGGGGGAGCCGGTGCGGCGCTTCATGACCCGGGATCCGGTCAGCGTGCGCCCGGACACGACTGTGTCGGAGCTGCTGGACCAATACGTCTTCCGCTATCACCACAAGCTGTTCCCGGTCCAAGACAACGGTCGCCTGCTCGGTACGATCTCCACTCAAGCGGTGAAGCAGGTACCGCGTGCGGAGTGGGGCCGGCGTACCGTCGGCGCGCTGGCGCTACCACAGAGTGAGGCCAACGCCATCAGGCCCGATACCGATGCCCTGCAGGCCCTCGGGCTCATGCGCAAGACCGGGCAGCCACGGCTTCTGGTGGTCGATGAGGGACGGCTCGTGGGGATTCTGACGCTGCGCGACCTCCTGGATTTCCTGGCCTTGAAAGTCGAACTGGACAACTGAGGGATCTATGACGACTCCGACCTTTCCCGCCACGACGTTGGACCACGTTGCCGAGACCGTGCGGATTCCCGCCGGCCACCACATTCACCTGATCGGCACCCTGGCGTTGCCGCCCCAGCCCACCGGGCTCGTGGTGTTCGCCCATGGGAGTGGCAGCTCGCGGCTGTCGCCACGCAACCGCTTCGTCGCGGATCGGCTGTTCGACGCGAACCTGGGGTGGCTGCTGTTCGATCTGCTGACCGAGGCCGAGGCGGAGGTCCGACGCAACGTGTTCGACATACCGCTGCTCGCCGACCGGCTGCGTCATGCCACCAGCTGGGCCCACGCCCAACCGGCCACCGCCGACCTGCCCCTCGGCTACTTCGGAGCGAGCACCGGCGCGGCCGCGGCGCTCGTGGCCGCCGCGCACGAGCCGCGCATCGCGGCGATCGTCTCTCGAGGCGGGCGCCCCGACCTCGCGGGGGACTTCTTGAAGCACGTGCATGCTCCCACGCTGCTGATCGTCGGTGGCGCCGACGAGGTCGTGTACGACCTGAATGAGCGGGCCCTGGCCGAGCTGACGGGTGAGAAATCGCTGGTCGTGATACCGGGCGCGACACACCTGTTCGAGGAGCCCGGCGCCCTCGAAGCGGTCGCGGAGCATGCGACGGCCTGGTTCACCCGTCATCTGATCGCCGGAGACACCACCGTACCGACTCGGCAGGCCGTGTGATGCCGACCGTCCAAGATAGCGTTTACATCCACGAGGAGTGGGATATGATCACCAGTACCTCCGACGTCGTTCACACGACCAAGAACGATCTCCCTGAAGCCGTTCGCTCGGACATCATCGAAGTCCTGGGCGGGCTGCTCGCCGATGCCGTCGATCTGCAGCTGCAGGGGAAGCAGGCGCACTGGAACGTGAAGGGACCCGATTTCCTGGCGCTGCATCAGCTGTTCGACAAGATGGTCGAACAGGTCCAGGAATACGCCGATCTGCTGGCCGAGCGGATCGTGCAGCTGGGCGGAATCGCCGCGGGAACCGCGCGCCTGGTGGCCGCCCAGACGGAGCTGGAGGAGTACCCGGCGACGATCGCCCGGGGCGACGAGCATGTACAGGCGGTGGCGAACGCGCTCGCGTCGTTCGGGGGCCGCGTCCGTCCCGCGATCGATCGCACCCAGGAGATCGGCGACGCCGTAACCGCGGACATGCTCACCGAGATCACCCGGGGCATCGACAAGCTGTTGTGGTTCGTGGAAGCGCACGGGCAGGCCGAGCGCTGACACGCTCGGACACCGGGAGCAGCTGGGGGGAAGTATCGGGGCCCTAGCAGGAGATCTGCTGCAGCAGGGTGGGACTGGCCAGGACTTGGCGAACTGGCTCACGTACGCCGAGGACGGAATCTACCTGGTGACTGCCTTGCTGCTCGCCGCGACAGCGATCGTGCTGGTGCTGTCGACGGCTCGGGCGCTGGCTCGATCCATCGGGCGAGGAACGGCGCCCGCGGATGCCCTCAAAGCGCTCGACACCCTGCTGCTGGTCCTGATGATCGTGGAGCTGCTCCACACGATCCGGTTCTTCATCGTCGAGCATGCGCTGGTGCCCGAGCCGTTCCTGATCGTGGCCCTGATCGCCGGGGTGCGGCGCCTTCTCATTCTCACCACCGAAGCCTCCCAGTACATCCAGACTCAGCCGGAACAGTTCCGGATGGCCCTCCGGGAGATGACCCTCTTGACCTTCTCGTTTCTCCTGATCGCCATCTCCATCGTGGTGCTGCACAAGCTGCCTGGGGGGCCGACGGGGTGACGTCGTCTACCGCTTCGGGGGCACCTCGGTGAGCACGCCGATGTAGGGGAGGGTGCGCCAGCGGTTGTCGTAGTCGAGGCCGTACCCCACGACCCAGCGGTCGGGGATCTCGAAGCCGACGTAGTCGAGTGACACGTCGGCTTCGAGCTTTCCCGGCTTGCGCGTCAGGACGCAGGTCTTGAGCGAGGCGGGGGATCGCGTGGCGAGGAGTCGCAGCAAGAACGCGAGGGTCACCCCGGAATCGAGAATGTCCTCGACGATGAGCACATGACGGGCGGCAATCGGCTCGCGGAGGTCCATTCCGAGCCGAACGTCGCCGGACGGAACGGCACCGTGCTCGTAGCGCGAGAGGGCGATGAAGTCCACGCGATGGGGGATCGTGAGTCGTCGCGCCAGATCGGCGAGGAAGATGAAAGCCCCCCGCAGCACCCCGACCAGCACCAGCTCGCCCAAACCCTGGTAATCCCGATCGATCTGGCCCGCCAGCTCGGCCACGCGCGCCGCGATCTGGGCTTCGGTGATCAGGACCTGCGGTCGGTTGTCCATCCGCCCCGACGCTATGCGGCCCCCACGGTTATCGCAACTCGGCCTTCACACTCCCTTCAACATGTCCTGCAGAAGTTGCGTATGAACGACGGAACTGGAGCCGACCATGGCTTGGAAACCGGTGGTAGTGGGGGTCGACCTGTCGGAAGCCGCGCGTGGCGCGGCCAAGCTCGGCTCGCTCATCGCTCAGGCCGCCGGCGCGGAGTGTCGCCTCGTGCACGCCGCGCGGGACGTGTGGGCCGACCTGGCGGTCGTCCAGGTGCCCGAGCACGTGGAGTCGTTCCGGCGCTCGGTCGTGGAGAACGCCCAGACCCAGATCACGCGAGCCCTCTCGGGGGTCGTACCCCAACCGCTGCTGGACCGGCTGGTCGTGCGGACCGGCTGGGCCCCCGCCGTCTTGGACGACGAGGTAAAGGACACCGGCGCGGAGCTCCTCGTACTCGGCGCCAAGCACCATTCCGCCCTCGGCCGCTGGCTCGGCGGCAGCACGGTACAGAACGTCGTCCGGATGCTGCGGACTCCCCTGCTCGTCACCGGCGCCCCCCCGACCGCGATCCGGCGTGTGCTCGCGGCCGTCGATCTCTCCTACGCCGCCGCGCCGACGCTCACCGTCGCCCGCCGCTACAGTGATCTGTTCCACGCCGAGCTGCGGGTGTTGCACGCGATCGAGCCGCTCCCCGTGCTCCCCGAAGCGCCCCCCCCGCCCAGCCTGCAGGACTACGAGGAGCTGCTCGAGAGTGAACTGAAGGAGAAGATCTGGCCGCTGGTGGGGGATCCCGCCGTGCACAAGCTCGTCCGCCACGGCCCACCGGAGCAGGTCCTCGCCGCGGAAGCGAAGGCGTGGCAGGCGGACCTGATCGTGGTGGGCTGCCACGGCAAGGGGTGGGTGGATCGGATGCTGCTGGGGAGCGTCACGGAGCGACTGCTGCAGCACTTGGCCGCTGCAACACTCGTGGTGCCGGTCGGCAGGCCGCCTGCTGCCTAGAACCAGTGGTGCATCCGGAGGCCGGTCCATGAGGGGATGGCAACTGGCCGGTTGGCGCGGCGCCGCGGCGCTGCTGTTCGTCTCCGCCTGCATGGTCCGGAAACCCTCGGTACTCGTCCTCACCGGCATCGTCACGACGAATGACGTGATCGTGGGCCCGCTCGTCCAGGGACGGCTGAGCCAGCTGCTCGTCGCCGAGGGGGATTCCGTGACCCCGAACGAGCTGCTCGCCGTCCTGTCTCCTGGTGAGCTCGCCGCGGAGCGGACCTATTTCGCGCGCAGCGCCGAAGGGCTCGCGTCCCGCGTTCAGACGAGCGAGGCGGACCTCGCCGCCGCCATCGCGCAGGACAGCGAAGCGCAGGCCAATTTCGCGAACGCCCAAACGACGCTGGATCGCGACGAGCCGCTCGCACGCCGCAACATCATCTCGGCCCAGGCCTACGACGAGGCGCGGACCGCGTACGCGGTCGCCAAGGCACGGGCCGACGCCGCCCGGACGGAGGTCGGGGCCCGCCGCAGCGCGCTGATCGCGGCGCGGCAGGAACAGGCGGCCGCCGCGGCCCAGACGACCCGGGCCGACGTCCGGCTCGCCTACTCGGAGATCCGCGCGCCCATCGCCGGGGTCGTGGACGTGCTGGCGGCCCGGATGGGAGAAGTCGTCGGCCCCGGGCAGGCGATCCTCACGCTCATCAACCCGGACGACCTGTGGGTCCGGGCGGACGTGGAGGAGACCTACATCGACCGCATCCGCATCGGCGACACGATGACGGTCAGGCTCCCGGGGGGCGCGGAGCGGCGGGGGACCGTGTTCTATCGCAGCCTGGACGCGGACTTCGCGACGCAACGCGACGTCAGCCGCACCAAGCGTGACATCAAGACCTTCGAGATCCGGCTGCGGGTCGACAACCGCGATCGACGGCTGGCCGTGGGGATGACGGCCAGCGTGCTGATGCCCCTCGCGCCGGAGCGGAAACCGTCGTGAGTGCCGTCGAAGTCCGCGGCATCACCAAGCGTTTCGGCGACTTCACCGCCGTCGACGATGTTTCGTTCGCCGTCGATCGCGGAGAAGTGTTCGGCCTGCTGGGACCGAACGGCGCCGGCAAGTCCACCCTTATCCGGATCCTCACGACCCTGCTCAAGCCCACCGCCGGCACCGCCCTGGTCGGCGGGGCCGACGTGTTGGCCGACCCCGACGCGGTGCGGCGGATCATCGGCGTGATCCCGCAGGCGATGACGACCGATCTGGAGCTCAGCGCGACGGAGAACCTGTTGATCTTCGCCAAGTTGTACGGGGTGCCGCGCGAGCGTCGCGGCCGCCTCATCGCGGATCTCCTCGCCGCCGTGGAGCTGACGCAGTGGGCGGACAAGCCGGTGAAGCTCCTCTCCGGCGGGATGCGCCGTCGGGTCGAAATCGCCCGCGGGCTGGTCCATGCACCCAGCATTCTCATTCTCGACGAGCCAACGACGGGGCTCGACCCGGTCTCGCGTACGGGGGTCTGGGAGATGCTGAACCGCATCAAGGCCGACCACGATCTCACCGTGCTCCTGACCACGCACTATATGGATGAGGCCGACAAGCTGTGCGGCCGTGTGGCGATCGTGGACCACGGGCACCTGATGGCGCTCGATTCCCCGCTCAAACTCAAGGCTTCCATCGCGGGCCAGAACGCCCTGGAGGCGAGCTTCGCCGGGGCGCCGCCCGATTGGCGCGCCCGCCTCGCCGCGCTCCCTGGCGTCGACAGCGTGAGCGGGGACGGCGGCGTCTTCCGGCTCGTGTCGCGGACCGGACCCGAGACGACGGCCGCATTGCTCACCGCCGCCACACACGCCGGCGTTACGGTGCAGTCGCTCGCCGTGCAGAGCACGACTCTGGACGACGTGTTCGTGCACTACACCGGCCACGAGCTCCGCGACGCGCTCCAGGAGCCGGCGCCCATGCTCCGGCCGGTCGCGCTGCGGCCCTGACGGCGGCCCCGGCCATGGAGCGCACCTGGGCGATCGTCGAACGCGATCTGCGGCGATTCCGCCGCAGCCCCACGCTCATCATGGCCTCGCTCGTCATGCCCCTCGTGCAGCTCGTCGTCCTGGGCTACGCCTTCGGGGGCAAGGTCCATCACCTGAAGGTCGGACTCGTGGACCAGGACCATGGGCTGCCGGCCGTCAAGCTGCGCGAGCTGTCGAACGCCATCGCGGCAAACAACCAGACTTACGAACTCATTCCCTACGACGACCAGACGCTGGCGCTCGCCGCGCTGCGCAACGGGCACCTGAACGGCGTGCTGACCATTCCGACGGGCTTCTCCCGCCGGGTGCTGGCCGGCGAGTCGCCGAGCGTCGCCCTGATCGAGGACAATACCGACAACTTCGTGGCGGCCACGCTGGGATCGGCGTTCGCGAGCCAGCTCGCGGCTTATGGCCGGCCCCAGCCGCGGGACGTGCGGCTCGCCGCTCAGCCGACGCTCGACGTCGTCGAGATCTATCCCTACGTCCCCTACATCCAGTATCTGCTCCCCGGCTCGATCGTGATGTCGATTTTCATGATGGTGATGATCGGCGGGGGCATCATCTTCATCGACGACAAGGCGCGCGGGCTGCACGAGGGTTACCTCGTCACGCCGATCACCAAGCTGGAGCTGATCCTCGGATTCAACATCGGCGGCGCGCTCAAGGCGATGCTCTCGGCCACGGTACTGATGACGATCGGCTCGGTGATCGCCGGGATCCCGTCTCCCTTCGCCCCGCTGCGGCTGCTGCACGTGTTCGTCGTGATCGCCGCCACCGCCATCGCGCTCGTGAGCATGATGTTCCTGCTCATGGTCCGGGTCAACGACCCGCTGCTGCCCCGGGCGATCTTCGGCGTGCTGAACACGCTGCTCTGGTTCCCGAGCGGCGCCGTCTACCCCCAGCAGGCGTTCCCCGGATGGATGCGGGCCATCGCGGTGGTCGATCCGTTCACCTACGCGGTGCACGCGTTGAAGAGCGTGCTGCTCAGGAATAGCGGCTTCGGCGCGATCGGCATCGACCTGGTCGTGCTCTGCCTCTTCGCGGTAGGGACGATGGGAGCCGCCACGCTCCTGTTCCGCCGGGAGCTGTAGAGTAGTACTAGCCCGCCAGCGGTACCCGCTGCTCCATCGCCGCCACCTCCACGCTCCACTGCAGCCGCGCCCGGATGGTGTCCGCCAGGGCCCGCGCCCCTTCGGGCTCGCCGTGCACCAGCCAGGTCTGGCGCGGCGGGCGGGTGAACCCGCCCAGCCAGCGCAGGATCTCGTCCTGATCGGCATGCGCCGAAAGGCCGTGGATCTGCTCGACCCGCGCCCGGACGGGCACGTCCTGCCCGAACATCCGCAGCGTCTTGGCGCCATCCTGAAGCGCTCGGCCGCGGGTTCCCGCCGACTGGTAGCCGACCAGCATGACGGTGGTTTTCGGATCGGGTAACCGCTGAGAGAGATGGTGGAGGATGCGGCCGCCGGTCGCCATCCCCGACGCGGAAATGATGATGACCGGCCCATGGAGGTCGTTCAGCCGGCGCGATTCTTCCTGCGTGCGGCAGTACGTCACCGACTTCATCCGCAGCGGATCGTTCCCCGCACCCACCTCGGCCGCCATCTCGGGGTCGAACTCATCCGGATGCCGCCGATAGATCTGCGACACCTCGGTCGCCGAAGGACTGTCTACGTACACTGGTAACACGGGGATCTTCCCCGCCTGCTCGAGCTGCTGCAGGTACCAGAGCAGCTCCTGCGTCCGGTCCACGACGAACGCCGGCACGAGCAGGGCGCCTCCGCGCTGTGCCGCCTCCCCGACCACGCGGGTCAGGGTCTCCGGCACGTCGTCCACGTGGCGCCGGTCGCCGTAGGTCGACTCGAGCAGCAGCACGTCCGCGGCGGGCACGGGCTCCGGGTCCAGCAGGATCGGCCGGTCGTAGCGGCCGAGGTCGCCCGAAAAGCCGATCAGCGAGCCACCGGGGAGTCCCGCCTCGATCGTCGCGGAGCCGAGAATGTGGCCTGCCAAGCGGTAGCGAATGGTGAACGTACCGGCGATCACGAACGGCTCGTGGAATGAACGCGGCTGCAGCTGGGCCAGGGCTGCGTTCGCATCGTCCGTCGTGTAGAGTGGCAACGCCGGGACGTGCTTGGAGTACCCTTTCCGATTCGCCCGCTCGGCCTCCTCTTCCTGCAGATGCGCCGCGTCCGGGAGCAGGACTCCCAGCAGCTCGGCCGTCGCCGGCGTGCAGTAGATCGGTCCGCGGTACCCGCGTCTGGCGAGGAGCGGCAGGCTGCCCGTGTGGTCGATGTGCGCGTGGGAGATCACCACGCCGTCCAGGCGTTTGGGATCGAACGGAAAATCGCGCCAGTTGCGAAGCCGCAAGTCCTTGAGGCCCTGAAACAGGCCGCAGTCGAGCAGGATCTGCCGACCGCCTGCCGTCACCAGGTGCATCGACCCGGTGACGGTGCCGGCGGCGCCGAGGAATTGGATGGATGCGGTGTCGGTGGTCACGGGAGGTGATGGGATTCTAGCGCTCTTGACACCCCGGCGCTCAGGGTGAGTTTCGTCGCCACTCCTACCGTCGAGGCTCACATGTCACGAGGATTCTCACGCGTTCTACTGGTCGCGTTGCCGCTCCTGTCGGCATGCCCGAAAGGGCCGCAAGCGATCTCCGACGCCGACAAAGCCGCGCTGCGCGCCGTCGAGGAAAAGTTCACCGAGGGCGTGTTGGCCAAGAACTGGGCGGCGGTCGCGGGGTTGTACGCGGAGAACGCCACGTTCATGCCTCCCAATGAGGCGGCCCGTACCGGGCGCGCGGCCATTCAGGCCTGGATGGCGACATTCCCGCCAATCACCGCTTTCAAGCTGACAACCCAGGAAGTGGATGGCGTCGGCGATCTCGCCTACGTGCGTGGGACATACGAGCTCACGGTGACCCCGCCCGGTGCGCCCCACCCGGTGACCGATCACGGCAAATTCTTGAACGTCAACCGGCGGATGGCGGACGGCTCCTGGGCGTATACCAACGACATGTTCAATTCCGACCTGCCCG
>Ga0335085_10015959_pt1 | contig 10878 bp, 15 predicted proteins | sample Lox_Sample_45_FD_206712 | JGI IMG/M metagenome (GOLD analysis project Ga0335085, IMG submission 206712) | Soil microbial communities from Loxahatchee National Wildlife Refuge, Florida, United States - Lox_Sample_4.5 | ecosystem: Environmental > Terrestrial > Soil > Wetlands | place: USA... | reverse complement strand
GTACCGCCCGACGCGCGGCCGCCTCAGCGTTTCACGCGGCTGCTCCTGCCCATCGAGGGAGCGGACGGTCCTCCGCCGGCGCTCAGCGACATCATCGCCGCCGCTCACCGCCGCAGGCTCGAACTCGTCGTACTTCATCTGCATTCTCCCGCGACAGTGCCGGCATTCTCCGATCACGAACCACACGGCACGCGGGCGTGGGATCAGGAGTTCCTCGCCCGGCACCTCGCGTTCGCGCCTGACCGGGTGACCGTGCTGCGCCACGTCGGGACGCCCGCGGATGATGTCCTCGCGGCCGCCGAAAGAACCGGCGCCCAGTTGATCGTCCTCGTCTGGAGCCAGCGCCTCGCCAAGGGACGAGCTCGCGTCGTGACACGCACGCTGGCCAGCACCGCGATCCCGGTGCTGCTCCTGCCGACAGGACGCAGTGACACTCCTGGGAGGGACTCAGTGCGTCGCCGCACGCGGGCTAGCCGTGCACATTGACCCGATGTCCCTCGAACGATTCGATCCGATCCGCCGCCGCCTCGAGTAACTGATGTGACAGATGCGAGAGCGCACGGGCCGCGGCCAGTTCCTCGCCAATCACTGGGACGGTGGGGTCCTGAGGCGCACGCTTGGCTTGCCCGAAGCCGTGGAATTTCCGGCTCGCAAGCTCCATGGTCGCATCGGCTCGCGTGCGATCCTCATCCTCTGTGAACGAAACGTCTATATGCCAGCTCTGCTCAGGCATGGTGCCTCCTCCGAAGTCCGGACGCCAACACGACGATTCCTACAGCCAACGCGCGGAACCACACATTCGCTTTGGAGAAGCGATTGAGAGAGTCGAACTCTCGCTGCTCGTTGTCGAGCGCGGCCGAATGCTTGAGCAAGGGATGACATCCGCGTTACCGCCACCGGACGGGCCAATCGCCTGTGACTCGATTGTCGATCGGGAGACCGACAGCGTCATCCGCGGAGGCTACGCACCGACGTACGTAACCATTCGCGATCGCGACGACGCGACCGTCGGCAGCGAACACACGGCTGCCGCCGGCCGCATCGCGTCCGCGCGCCGTCGCCCGAGATTCGGACGATCATCGCTGCATCTCCTGGGCCGTTGTGCCTCAGCTGATCAGTGTTTTTCCACGACACGGACCGTGGCGCGCACGGGATGGCTGCGCCGAGCGCGCTTGGGAAAGTGCTCTAGCCCGACACTCGAGGAAAGCACATGATCGCGTCAGACCTACCAATGACACATGAGCTGGATAGCCGCTCTGGCGATGGCCTCCACGTTCGGCTCGTGTGGCTGACTCCTGATGATCGTCTGTTCGTAACCGTGACGGACAGCAGGCGCGACCAGCAGCTCTGGGTTGAGGTGCATGACCGTGGGCGAGCCCACGACGTGTTCCATCATCCCTTCGCCTACGCGGCGAGCCGCGAAGCGCCGAACGATCTGCCGGGAGGGCATGCGCCCGCCAGGGTGGCGGCGTGGTCATGAGCGGCACCGTGTCGAAGCATGACGCCGGCACGCGCGCTCGCCAACAGTGCGGCCGTGTTCCACGCAGCCCGGCCCTCGCGCGCATCGCCGCCGGCATCGACGGGTTCCCGGAGGGACGGGACGCGGCTGCGCTCGGGCGGCTTCTCGCGGAGACGACGGGTGCCGAGTTGCTGCTCGTCGCGGTGCACTCGGTCCCCCTCCTGCCACAACCGCCGGAACTCAATGACGCGAGGTTGCGCAAGGAATCACAATGCATGCTGCGGGAGGTCCGCGATTCGTTCGCTCCGGGCGCGAGGACCATGACCGCGACCGATCACTCCGTGGCGCGCACGCTCCAGCGCGTCGTTCAGCGTCATCATCGTGACCTGCTCGTTGTCGGCTCGAGTCGTCAGGCGCCCGACGGGAGGGTTCGGATCGGCAAGCGCACCCGGCAACTGCTCTGTCAGTTCGAGTGCGCGCTTGCCGTCGCGCCTCGCGGGCTGCACAAGAATCCCCGGCCGCTTCGCCGCATCGGCGTCGGCTATGACGGTAAGCCCGAGTCAAGAGCCGCGCTCGCGCTCGCCGCCTCAATTGCCGTCGATGCGGGTGCCGAGCTCCAGCTACTCGCGGTCGTCGATGACAGACCGCCTGGATTGGGGTGGTCCTCTCTGGAGAGCGTTCTCGGCAAGGCATGGGATGAGGTCATCCAGGATGAGCTGGATCGGATCCGCGAAGACGCAGTAACCGCGGGGGAACTGGCGGAGATGCAGCCCAACATCGCAGTGGCGCGTGGTCGACCGGCCGACGCGCTGCTGGCGCTGTCCGAGACCGTCGACCTGCTGCTGATCGGCTCACGGCGCTGGGGGCCGACTGCCCGGCTCCTGCTCGGCAGTACCGGCGAGGCGCTGATGCAGGATGCCGCCTGCGCCATGCTGGCGGTCCCTCGCCCGGCGCGCTGATGGCGGCCCCACTCGACCCTCGCGCGATTTGCCCCCCCTGACTCCCTTACTCGAGCGACTCCGGCGAGTGCGACTACCGCCCGGGCCGGCGGCCACGATGCTGACTGTCCCTTCGGCCGGAGACGAGCTTGCTGGCGAGGTCGCCTTTCTGTTCGACGACCTCGACCGAATCGAGGCGCGGCTCGAGAGGTTGCTCGCGGTCGCGCGCTCGGACGCGGCCGAGGCCGAGCAGGCGGCGCACCGGGAGCGCACTCGGCTCCTCGCCGAAGCGCACGAGGAGGGCGAGCGACGAGCGGCGAGGCTCCTGTCCGAGCGTCGCGCGCTGGTCGAGGAGCGGACACAAGCGGTGCTCGACGATGCAGAGCGCGAGGCAAGCCGCGTCCGCGCGCGTGGTCGCGACCGCATCCCGGCGCTGGTAGAGGAGATCGTCGCGCGCTTGCTCGAGGACGAACCGTGAAGCCGGGATGGACCGCCGGAGTCACCCGGGCCCGGCTGCTCCTGAGCCGGGCCGTCGGCGCGACGCATGCGAGCGAGGTGGCCGCCTCGCGGTCGCTGGGCGACGGGCTGGCCGTGTTGGCCGGGAGCGCCTATGGCGAGCGCGTGCAGGCCGGCCAAGGGCTCGCGGCGGCTCAGCGAGGGGTTGCCGAGACGCTCCTCTGGCATCTTCGGATCCTCGCCGGTTGGCTGCCCGCCGCGGGCGCCTCGCTGGTTCGCGCCGTCGCCGGATGGTTCGAGCTGATGAACATCGATGCCCGCCTGGCCGCGCTGGCCGGTGACGGCCGCGAACCTCGCCCGTTTGTCCTCGGGACGCTCGCCACCGCGTGGAACGAGGCGGAGGGTGCGCACACGGCCGACGAGGTCGCACGCGCGGTGGCCGCGTCAGCATGGGGCGGGCCACGAACCAGCTCGCCGCCCGAGTTGGCCCTCGGACTCCGCGCGGCCTGGGCCCGGCGGGTCCAAGAGTCGGCCCCGGAGGCCGCCGACTGGGTGGCGGGAGCCGGCGCTCTGCTCGTGGCGCGCGAGCTGCTGGTGGCCCGCAGCGGTCGACACGAAGCGCAGCTTCTGCTCTTTCCGGGCATCGAGCAGCGGGTGCTCGCGGCCAGCACATTGCCCGAGCTGCGCGGCGCGCTAAATCCCGCGGCTCGCTGGGCTCTCGCCAACATCACGGAGCCCGCTGAGCTGTGGCGCGCTGAACTTGGCTGGTGGGATCGCGTGGAGGATGACGCTCGCGCCCTGCTACGCCGCATAGACGACGAAGCAGTGGTGCTCGCGGCGGTCGCGCTGCTGGCCGTCGACGCCCAGCGCATCGCCCGCGCGCTCGAGTCGGCCGCGCGCGGCGCGACGAGACAGAGCTCACGCGGCGGCCCGCAGGAGCGATTCGGTGAGACTGGCTGAACGAGCGTTCCCCGTCCGGATGCGGCGAGTAGCCGTGGTGGCGCCGGGCTACCGTGTTCGCGATGTCCTGGTCGCGATGGCGCAGCTCGGGATGATCGACCTCAGTGGCCCGCTCGGCAGCGGCGAGGGCCCCGCGCTCGATGCCCTGAGGCGTCTTGACACGGGCCGGCGCGGCCGGGCCGGCAGCGGCCCGGCGCTCGCTCGCGAGGCCCCGGACGTCGCAGAGCTCGAACGGACCGGCGCCCGGGACCTGCTCGCCGGCGAGGTGGAGCTCGATCGCCGGAAGGCCAGCGCGGTCCAGCACGGAGACTTTCTGCTGTTCGTCGGCTGGGCGCCGCGGTCCGCCGTATCCCAGTTGGGGTCGGCGCTGGAGGAGCTGGGAGCCACGCTGGTCGAGCTCCGAACCCCCCGGTGGCGCCAGCCACCAACGTTGCTCGCACCCGCGCCGGCGGCCGACCCATTCCGCCCCTTGCTCACGACCTACGGGGCGGTTCCGTACCAGGACGTGGATCCGACGCCGTTCGTCGCGGCCACGTACTGCCTCATGTTCGGGATGATGTTCGGGGACGTCGGCGATGGGCTCCTGATCGTGCTCGCCGCGATCGCGCTCGGGCGCACTCGCCATCCCCGCCTGGCCGCACTGCGGAAGGTTTGGCCGATGATCGCCGCGGCGGGAGCTGCCGCCGTCCTGTTCGGCGCGCTCTACGGCGAGCTGTTCGGCCCCACCAAGGTCCTGCCGACACTCTGGCTCGATCCGCTGGACTCACCCACCCGCTTGCTCGCGGTCGCGATCGTGGCCGGCGTCGGCCTGCTCGCCGCCAGCTACGTGATCGGGATCGTCAACCGCTACCGCGAGGGCGGGATGCTCCTCGCCCTCACCGCCGACTCTGCCGTCCCGGGTCTGCTGCTGCTCGGCGGTGGCGGTGTGGTGGCGCTCGGCGCCATCACCCATGCGGCCGTGTTGAAGCCCGCCGGGCTCGCGATCATCGCCGTCGCGATCGTTCTGCTCCTGTTGGGACTGCGCGCGGAGGCCGGCAGCGGAGCCACCGCCGTCCTCGAGGTTCTCATCGGATTGCTCGACGAGTTGCTCCGGCTGTTCTCGAACGTGTTCTCGTTCGCGCGGCTGGCCGCGTTCGGGCTCATGCATGCGGCCATCGGGCAAGTCGTGCTGCACGCCGCGGGGAGCCTCACCGGAACGCCAATCGGGGACACGGCCGCGGCCCTCACCTTTGCCGTGGGCTGGGCAGCCGCCTTCGCGTTGGAGGGGCTGGTCGTCGCCGTGCAGGCGCTCCGCCTCGAGTACTACGAGTTGTTCTCACGCCTGTTCGTTGGCGAGGGCCGACCATTCACGCCGTTTCGCCTGCCACTGATCTCAACCAAGGAGGCAAGATGATCGAGTCCGTGTTGCTGGCGCTGCCCGGAGCAGCCGCCGGCGGAGCGCTGGCGCAGGCCCTGCTGCGACGCTGGCCCCGGATGGGGCTGCGTTGGCTCTTCAGAATCAACGTCACGATCCTCGGTGCCGCGCTGGTTGGCCTGACGCTGATGATGGCCGGGCTGGTCGATCCGGCGCAGGCGGCCACCACGGCCGCGACGAGCCACTCCGGAGACGCCTTCATCGGAGCCGGAATTGCGGTCGCCGGGTCGACGATCGGAGCCGGCGTGGCGGTCTCCTACACCGGCTCGGCCGCCCTGGCGGCGATCGCCGAGAAGCCCGAGATGCTCGGGCGCTCGCTGGTGATCGTCGGCCTGGCCGAAGGGATCGCGATCTATGGGCTGATCGTCGCGGTGATCCTGATCGGGAAGGCATAGGCGTCGCGTGATGAGCGAGATCGTCGCGATCGGCGAGGGCGAGCGGCTGCGCGGGTTCGCGCTGGCCGGCGTGGAAGTGGCCGTCGCGTCCGACCCGGAGGGCGCACGCACGGCGTGGGCTGCGCTGTCGGCGGACGTCGCCATGGTGATTCTCACCCCCGCGGCGCACGCCGCGCTTGCCGCCGAAGAGCTCGAACAGGCCGGACGCAGGCTCTGGGTGGTGCTGCCTCAGTGATCGCCGCGAACGGAACGCTCGATGCAATGCGCGAGGTCGAGATGAAGGCCGCATCCGAACGGGCTGACGAGGTCCGGCGCGCCGGGAACCGTGGCGCCGAGCGGATCGTTGCCGAGGCCGAGGCCGATGCCGCGGCTCTGATCGCGGCAAGGTGTGCCGCAGCGGAGCGCCTGGCGCAGTTCGACGAGCGCGAGCGGCTGGCGGACGCCCGAGCGGGCGCCCGCGGAACCGTTCTGCGGGCACAGCGCGCGGTGCTGATCGATGCCCGTGCGGCCGCGCACCGGGCGGTCCGCGACCTCGTGGGGGATCCGCGCCTGGGGCGGCTGCTCGACCGGTTGGCCGCCGACGCGCGCGAGCGACTGACCGCGGCCGGCCCGGTTGAGGTCGTTGCCACAGCGGACGGTGGGCTCGTGGCGCGCGCGGGTACGCGTGAGATCGACTACTCGCTGCGGGCGCAGGTCGACCGCATCGTTGACGCGATGGCCGGCGAACTCGAGCGGCTGTGGCGATGACCGACGCGATCATCACCCGCGTCAACGGCCCCGTGGTCGAGGTCGAGACACGAGGCGGATTGGCGATGCTCGAGCTCGTCGAGGTCGGGCCTCAGCGTCTTCCCGGAGAGGTGATCGCGCTCGAAGGACCGGCCGCCACCGTTCAGGTGTACGAATACACAGGCGGACTAAGGCCGGGCGACGAGGTGATGGCCACCGGCGGGCCCCTGGCCGTGGATCTCGGGCCGGGCCTGCTGGGGGGTGTATTCGACGGGATCCTGCGTCCTCTTCGGTCCGCGGGCGCCTGGATCGAGCCTGGGAGCACCCGGCATGCGCCGACGCAAGGACGCACGTGGACCTTCACCCCCTCGGTCCGGAGCGGTGATCAGCTGAGCGAAGGCGCCGCGCTGGGAACCGTCGTCGAGAGCACGGCGATCCGCCACCATCTGCTCGTCCCGCCGAGCGGGGGAGGCAAGGTCGACTGGATCGCCGCGGCGGGCGAGCTTCGTCCTGGCGCCACCGTCGCTCGCGTGGGCGGCCGCGAGCTCGGGCTGACGCAGCGCTGGCCCGTCCGCCGGCCTCGCCCGACCCGCGCTCGGCTCGCCGGGGCCGGCCCGCTCGTCACCGGTCAGCGGGTACTCGATCTCCTCTTCCCCATCGCTCGTGGGAGCACCGCGGCAATCCCGGGCGGCTTCGGCACCGGCAAGACCGTGGCGCTGCAACAGATCGCCAAGTGGTGCGACGCCTCGGTGATCGTCTACGTCGGATGTGGCGAACGCGGAAACGAGCTCGCCGACGTGCTCGAGGACTTCGAGGCGCTCGAGGATCCGCGAACCGGGCGACCACTGCTCGACCGGACCGTGCTGATCGCCAACACCTCCAACATGCCCGTCATGGCGCGCGAGGCGAGCATCTACACCGGCGTGACGGTTGCCGAGTACTACCGCGACATGGGCTACGACGCGGTGGTGATCGCCGACTCGACCTCCCGCTGGGCGGAAGCCCTGCGCGAGCTCGCCTCGCGCACCAACGAGCTCCCCGCCGAGGAGGGGTACCCGGCCGGACTTTCCTCGGCCCTGGCGGATTTCTACGAGCGGGCGGGTCGCGTGCAGACCCTCGGCGGCGCGGTCGCGTCGGTCAGCATCCTGGGCGCGGTGTCCCCTCCCGGCGGCGATCTCACCGAGCCCGTGACCTCGCACACCAGGCGGTTCGTGCGCGCTGTGTGGTCGCTCGATCGCGACCTCGCCTACGCTCGCCATTATCCGGCCGTGAGCTGGCGTGACTCCTCCGCCCGCGACGTCGACCAGCTGGCGAGCTGGCAGGCGGAGAACGGCGACCCGGACTGGGGCGAACGGCGCAGCCGCGCGCTGCGGCTGCTCACCGACGCCGACCGGATCGAGTCGATCGCGCAGCTGGTCGGCGCCGAGTCGTTGCCGGGTCCGGAGCGCATCACCCTGCGCACCGCGCGCTTGTTGCGAGAGGCGGTGATGCAGCAGAGCGCGGTGCTCGAGAACGATCAGTTCAGCGCTCCCCGTAAGCAGCGCGCGCTACTCGCGCTCGTGCTCGAGATCCACGAACGTCTCACCGGCTTGCTCGAGCGGGGCGTGACCCCGGAAGAGCTCGAGGCGGTCGACCTGTCTGGTGCGTTGCGCGCTCGGTACGACACGCCGCCTGACGGCGCCAGCGAGGTCGAGCAGATCGGGCGGCAGCTGATGCGGGCGCTCGACGTGGTAGGGAGTTCCGCGGCGTGACCGTCGGGACGCCGCGTGTGGCCGTACCGGCACCGATCGAGTATCGAGCGATCGGCTCCATGCGCGGACCCTTGATCGTCGTGGAGGACGTGGCGGGTGTCGGGTGGGATGAGGTCGCTGAGATCCGGCTCGACTCGGGTGAGGTGAGACACGGGACCGTGCTCGACGTGCACGCCGACCTTGCGGTGGTCGAGGTGCTCGAGGGAACCTCGGGGATGCGGCTCGATTCCGCGCGCGTCGCATTCTCGGGCGCGCCGATGCGGATCCCGGTCGGAGAAGCATGGCTCGGCCGGGCGTGCAACGGCCGGGGGGAGCCCATCGATGGCGGCCCGAGCGTCCTCGGCGGCGAGCTCCGGCCGGTCGCCGGAGCCCCGATCAACCCCGCCCTGCGCGCTGCTCCGAGCGAGGCGCTCCTGACCGGGGTCAGCGCGATCGATGGGATGGCGACGGTCGTGCGCGGCCAGAAGCTGCCGGTGTTCTCGGTTGGCGGCCTGCCGCACCTGGAGCTCGCCGCGCAGATTGCGGCCCAGGCCCACGTCGAGGGCCAGCCCTTCGCGATCGTGTTCGCGGCGCTGGGCCTGCCCCACGCCGACGTTCACGTGGTGCGCAGTGCGCTCGAGCGCCGCGCGGATCTCGCCGATCTGGCCCTGTTCATCAACACCGCCGAGGATCCGATCGTCGAGCGCATCGTGACGCCGCGGGTCGCGCTGACGGTGGCCGAGTACCTGGCGTTCGATCTGCATCGCCACGTCCTGGTCGTGCTCGCCGATCTCACCAACTACTGCGAAGCCGTTCGCCAGGTGTCGGCCGCGCGCGGCGAGGTGCCGAGCCGCCGGGGGTATCCCGGCTATCTGTACAGCGACCTTGCCTCGCTGCTCGAGCGCGCGGGGCGCATCAAGGGGGTCGAGGGCTCGCTGACGCAGCTGCCGGTGCTGACCATGCCCGCCGGCGACATCACCCACCCGGTGCCCGACGTGACCGGTTACATCACCGAGGGCCAGCTGGTGTTGAGCCCGGAGCTGTACGCGCGCGGGATCTCGCCGCCGTTCGATCCGCTGGCATCCCTGTCGCGGCTGATGCACCGCGGCGCCGGTCCCGGGCTGACGCGCGATGACCATCTCGAGATCTCGGCCCAGTTGTATGGGATGGCGGCCCGGGCCCGCCAGGCGGCGGATCTCGCTGAGGTCGTCGGCGAGGACGCGCTGTCCCCCAGCGACCTGGACTACCTCCGCGCGCGCAGCGCGTTCGAGACCGAGTTCCTCTCCCAGCCTCTGGAGGAGAGCCGTTCGCTGGCCGACACGCTCGATCGCGCGTGGAACATCGCCTCGATGCTGCCTCGCGCGGAGCTGTCGATGGTCAGCCCGGACACGCTGCAGGCCCACTACCGACCCGATCGACGGGATGGCTCTACGGATTCCCCCCGGTAGGGCCGGACGGACATGGCTGCTCCGCCGCCTCGACGTCGCCCACCGCGGCGCCGAGCTTCTCGACCGCAAACGCCAGGTCCTGCTGGCCGAGCAGGCGCGGGTGCGCGCGCAGGCCGAGCAGGCGCGGCGCGATTGGCTTGAGGCCGCATCTCAGGTGGACGCTTGGACCGAGCGCGCCGGCCTCGTCGATGGCGAGCTTCGCCTCGAGCAGCTCACCCGGCACGCTCGGGCGCGCGCTTCGCTCGAGCTCACCTGGAGGAATCTGATGGGCGCGCAGCTTCCTCGCGACGAGGCGATCGACATCCCGGAGCCGCCGCCTCTCTCCGCGCTGGGCGGGAGCTCTGCCAGCGTCCTGCTGGCGCGTGCTGGATCGGAAGCGACCCGAGCGGCGGCGCGCTACGCCGTCGCGGAGCGCGCGGACGCCGAGCTCGCTGCCGAGCTCGGCCGCGCCGCCCGACGACTCCGAGCGCTGCGAGATCGATGGATCCCGCAGCACGAGCAGGCGCTCGCGGCGCTCGACGTCGCGCTCGACGAGGCGCAGCGCGAACAGGCCATCCGCATCCGCTGGCTGACGCAGTTGTCCCCGACGACGGGGAGAACGACCAATGCGGATCGACCGCGCTCCAGACACGATGAAGGGACCTGAATTACGCGAGGGCAACGGCATCGTGCCTCTGATTGATCGCGCGGCTCTGCCGACGGTCATGGTGGCCCGTCCAAGATGAACACCTCGGCGGCGATGTCAGGGTCGATGTGGTTGCCACTGATGAAAGCCAGCACCCTTCGGCCCGTGAGCCGCTCCACGGCCTCGCGGAAGTCGGCTTCCATCGTCTCCTGGTACAGGTGGCGGATGAGGTCTACCGCTTCTCCGTGGTTGTTTCTGGCCAGGGATTTCTCCGCCGACGTCAGCACTTCGTGCATAAGCGTCACGAGGATGTGCCCGTGGTGGAAGGTCGAGGCGCTGCTCGGTCCCCGGCCCAGGTACTCGGTCTGAATCCCGACCAGCGCGCTCGTGATCGCCGCGTTGAGCTCGCCGCCCTTCAGCAGCGGTTGGCATGGCATGACCGGCCGCGTCGCCGAACGGTGGCTGTCGTCGCGTGCTTGTGGATGCTGGGCGCCGCGTTGGTCGCGGGTAGCGCCCTCGGCCTGATGTGGGAGTGGATCATCCCGCGGGTCGTTCGGCACTGCTACCTCCGGCTGACGTGACTGTCCGAAACGTCAGCCGAAGCGGTGGAGCTGACCAGCTGCGGGCCGCGAGGTTGAGCCACACAATGTCCGCCGGACCCTGGGCAGTGGAGCGGACACCGGCGAGGATACCGAAATCCCCGCTCTTGCCGTGTAGCCGCGATACT
>Ga0335085_10015958_pt1 | contig 10878 bp, 7 predicted proteins | sample Lox_Sample_45_FD_206712 | JGI IMG/M metagenome (GOLD analysis project Ga0335085, IMG submission 206712) | Soil microbial communities from Loxahatchee National Wildlife Refuge, Florida, United States - Lox_Sample_4.5 | ecosystem: Environmental > Terrestrial > Soil > Wetlands | place: USA: Florida... | reverse complement strand
TGGCGTCGGCATCACGATCCGCCCGCCGACCGAGGCGTGCTGTTCGGAGGCGATCTGCCTGGACACCACGATCCAGCCGCCCTCCGCGAGCCGCCGGGCCGCCACCGCCGGGTCGCCCTGCACGAGCTCGCCGCGCCAGATCGAGTCGCTCGAGCCGGGCGGGCGCGCGATCAGCCACGGCCGCCTGCCTCCCCAGTCGAGGAAGCCGCCCTGCCAGGCCTGGACCGAGGCCACGCCGCCGATCGCCGCGATCCGCCGCTGGTACCCGTGCGGGAGGAAGGCGCTCGCGGCCTGGTTGTCCGCCGGGCTCGCCACCCACAGCTCGGCCTGGCCACCGTAGTCCTGCGCCACCTGGCCGATCCCGCGCAGGAGGTCGTCGCGCGCGCCGCCGAGCGCCACGCCGCCGAAGAGCGCCACGGCGCCGGTGGTGGCGAGCGCCAGCGAGCGCACGGTGGTGGTGCGCAGCGAGCTGACCGCGACCGCGAGCACGGGCATGCGCTCGTAGTGGCCCGTGAAGGTCCAGGAGGCGCGCAGCGCAACCGCGAGGCAGACGGGCAGCGCGAGCACGGTGGCGAGCGCGAGCATGATGGCGACCGGGATCGCCGCCGAGGGCGCCAGCACGAAGAGCACGCTGGCCGGGACGAGCAGGCACATCGAGGCCAGGAAGAGCCGCCGCTGGGTCTCCGTCCCGAGCGCGTTGCCCGGGACGCCCTCCTCGAAGTAGACCGCGTCGATCGCGCGTCCCCGGCGCAGGTCGAGCAGTGGCAGGGCGGAGGCGAGGCAGGTGGCCGTCACCCCACCCGCGATCGAGATCACGATCGGCGCGGTGCCCACCACCGTGCCGCCTCCCAGCGCGAATGCCTGGGCGAGGTATCCGGGCGATTGGCGGAACACCTCGAGTGCGAGCAGATAGCCCACGCCGAGGCCGACCAGCGAGGCCAGCACGCCCAGGAACAGCGCCTGCGAGAGCACGAGCTCCGCGATCGCCGAGCGCCGGGCCCCATCGAGGCGCATGTCGGCGATGGCGCGGCGGCGCTCCGGCACCGTCAGCAGCACCGCGTTGAAGGCGAAGAGCAGCCCGAGCAGCGCCGCCACCGCCGCGAAGAACAGGCTCGCCTCGTTACCCGGTTGCAGGGCCTGGCGCAGGAGCGCCACATCCTGGTCGGCCGGCGCCACGGCCAGGCGCCCCCCGGCGAGGGCGGTGAGCCCCCTGCGCACCTCTCCTTCCCGTCCCGGGCGGCTCTGCACGAGGATGCGGGAGATGCGGTGTTCGAGGCCGGCCAGCCGCTGCAGCCGTTCCAGCGGCATGACCGCCAGCTGGGCCTCCGACAGCGCCCCGGCCGCTTCAGGGCCGAGCACGGCGGAGACCTTCAGCTGGTGTGCGCTGCCCCGCAGGGCGAGCGTGACGTGGATCGGGGACCCGTCGCCCGACTGCGGGGAGGAGAAGCCCAGCGCCGCGGCGGTGGCCCGGCTGAGGCCGATCCCGCCGGCTGAGAGCACCGCGATCGGCAGCGTGTGGGCGAGCCCGTTGAGGGTCGCCAGACTGACGTCGGTGCCCGCTATGTAGACGATCAGGCGCCTGCCCCCGGGGACCGACACGGTGGCGGTCTCGTCGAGCAGGGGCGCGGCCTGCTTGACCCCCGGCAGCCGTTCCACGCGCGCGAGCATCGCTTCGCTGAAGCCTTCCGGCCCGCGTGCCCGCAGCTGCAGCGTGGCCGGCCCGATCACCGTGTGCACGACCTGTTCCGCCGAGCCCGCCACGCTGCCGCTCGCCACCAGCGTGGCGAACACGAGCGCCACGGCCACCGCGACCCCGAGGCCGGCGAGGAGCTCCTGCACCGCGTGCACGCGCAGGCGGCGGCGATAGATGTAGAGCAGCGCGTACGGGCGCAGGAACGGCCGCGCCTGTGCCGCCTCCGTGCGTCTCGGCTCAGCCACCCCCCTCACCTCCGCTCACCCCCGGGTGGCCCGGGGATGCTGGCCCGGCCCCGCCGGGCGCGCCGCTCCGCTCGGGCTGTCCTCGACGAGGCGGCCGTCACGCATGGTGAGGCGCCGGTCGGCCGCCGCCGCCGCCTCGGGGTCGTGCGTGACGAGCAGGACCGTGCGCCCGCGCTCGCGCGCGAGCGAGTGCAGCAGCTCGACGATCTCACGGCTGCGGGCGCTGTCGAGGTTGCCCGTCGGCTCGTCCGCCAGGATCAGCCTCGGTTCGCCCGCCAGGGCGCGCGCGATCGCCACGCGCTGGCGCTCTCCGCCGGAGAGCTCCCCCGGTGTGCGGTGGAGCCTGTCGCCGAGGCCCACCCGTTCCAGCCAGGGAACCGTGCGCTCCTGTGCCTCGCGCATGCCGACGCCGCCGAGCAGCAGCTTGCGACAGGCGTTCTCGAGCGCCGACACGCGCGGCATCAGGTGGAAGCTCTGGTAGATGAAGCCCACCTCGCGCATCAGGAACCCCGAGGACTCGCTGTCCGAGAGCGACACGATGTCCTGCCCGTCGAAGCGGATCGTCCCCCGCTCGGGCTTCAACAGCGTCGCCACGAGCAGCAGCAGCGTGGTCTTGCCCGAGCCGCTCGGCCCGAGCAGCGCCACCATCTCGCCGCGGCCGACGTCCAGAGTGACGCCGTCGACGGCGTGGACCTCCTCGCCGCGGCCGTGATAGTGCTTGACAACCCGGTCCAGCTCGAGCATCGCCTCCGGGCCGGAGCCGTTCAGCGCCGGCTGCGGGCGCGCCGGCGCCTGCCCGCGCCGCCTGCGCACGCGGGGCCTGATCCTGGTGACGCTATCGGTCATCACGCCGGGCGGCGCAGCTGCACAACGGGCGCCAGCGTCGGATGCACCTCCCCTCGCAGCTCGCCGTCGCCGAGGGCCAGTGCCCGGTCGGCGCCGGCCAGGCCCGTGGCACGATCGGTGTTCGTGAGGACGGCGATGCCCTCGTCGGCGAGCGAACGCAGCAGGAGCAGGATCTCGTCGCGGCGCAGCGGGTCCACGCCGAGCGTCGGGTCGTCGACCACGAGCAGCCTCGGCTCGGAGGCGATCGCCCGGGCGATCGCCACGCGCATCGTCTCCGTGCCGTCCAGCTGGCTCGGTCTCAGTGAGGCACACTGCTCGGCGCCGACGCGCAGCAGGGCGCGCCGCGCGCGGATGCTGACCTCCTCGTGGAGCGCCCCGCGCACCAGCTGGCTCTCGACGATACGGTCCAGCACGGTGCCCGTGTCGCCCGGCCCGAAGCTGCGGCGGCAGTAGCCGATGCGGCTGCTGACGGCGTCCGCGCCGTGACCCACCAGGCTCTCGCCCTCGAGCCGCACGTCGCCGGAGTCGGGGCGCTCGAGACCGGCGGCGATCCGCAGCAGCGTCGAGCGGCCGGAATGGCGGATGCCCCAGATCGCGAGGAGTTCGCCGCCATCCAGCTGCAGCGACACGTCGCACAGCACCGGGCGCCTGTCGCTGCCGCGCCCATACGCCTTCGAGACGTTTTCGAGCGCGAGCAGCGTCATCGCGGCTCGCTCTGGGCGGCGTTGGAATGCTCGGCGAGGATCTTCAACCGGCGCCGGGCATGGTCCAGCCACGCGAGCGTGCCGTCTATGCCCAGCCGGCGATCTTCAGCCGCCAGCTCGGCTGCGAATGAGGCCGGCGTGTCCGGCGGGCCGCCATGGCGCAGCGGTGCCACCTTCGCCGCCTTCAGGTACTCCTGTTCGTAGATCTCGATGATCTCGAGCGCCGCCTCCGGTTCGTGGGCGAGGACGGCCAGCTCGCGGAAGAAGAGGTGGCGCCGCCGCTGGCTGGTGAGCATCTGTGCCAGCAGGTGGTCGCGGTAGGCGGCCCTTCCCTTCTCGGTGGCCTGGTAGTGGGGCTTCGGCAACCTCTGCGCCGACACGCCCGGGACCTCCTCGATCAGCTCGCGGCGGCGCAGCGCGTCGAGCGCGGTGTAGATGTAGGACGGCGCGCTGAGGTGGAGCAGCTCGCCATAGGTGTGCTCGAAGCGGCGCGCCAGCTCGTAGCCGTAGCTCGGCCTTTCGATCACCAGGCCGAGCAGGGCGCACTGGACGGCAGACTGCATCCGCGCAGGCTGGCGGGCCTGCGTGCCACGGCTCTCGAGGATACCCTCAGCCCGCCTGGCTCCCATTGAGCCCCGAGCCTCCCTGGCGGCGTCCTTGACCGTCGTGCTTCCAGCTGCATTGCATCTTGCACATGCACATTACTCCGGCGACCAGCGGCTAATTTGCCGTGTTGCGGATTGTCCAGATTGTACACCCCAATCCCCGACTCTCCAGGGGCTTTGCGCAGTTCGCCGGGCGGGACCGCGAGCGCTCGTCCCGGTGGGGCGCCCTCGCGCCGGTGGCGGCGACGCCGGCGGACAAACGTGCAACACTTTGGGCGCAGCGGCGTTTGCGAGCCGGCACAGGAGGGAACACCACACTCCAACGCCCCGCCGGGCCTCCGGCCGCCAGACGGGGCGAGCCTCCGCCACAGGCCGGTACAGAAACGCTCAGAGGCCAGTCGCGGCCGGCGATCACGCCTGCCGCAGTCACACACTAGAACTTTCTACAGAGTGACTTACGGCGGCGCCTGGGCTGGTGTATACAGCCTGCATACGCGACCCCACGCGCACGTCAGCGGGCCCCGCGCTCTAAGCCGTCCTCCCGGAGCGTTTGGGATGCCGTCCGCGGTGTCCCAAAGGGGGCTGAATGCTGACGCACATGCCGTAGCGTCGCGTCTCCTCCAGACATCGGACCGAGCGGCGGGGGGCGCTCGGTCCGGGTCGTTGGAGGCCCGGGCGCGCCCCGAGCCCGGCGGGGGCCTCTGGAACGTTGTCCAAAACGACGCGCCGGATTTTGGCCATCCTGCGCATGACACGCCCGATCGGGCCGGTTATAAAGCAGGACAACGGCACACGCGGAGTCCGGGTGGCCTTCCTCCATTCCTCCCGGAGCGGTCGAGGCGCCGGCCAGCGTCACGACCGGGCCGCACGGGCAGGCCGCGTGTGGTGTCGCGTCTCCTCCAGACGTAAGGCGTGCGGGCCGGGCTCAGAGGTGGGCCCGGCCCGCCGCCCGTCCTCCCGCACACCGTCGACCGGGCCGGCGGAGTGCCCGGCCAACCCAGTCACCAGGTAGAAGTTTCAACTCATTGACTTACCAAGCGCGAGGCGACGCTGTATACAGGCAGCAAGCGAGGTGAGGGGTCACTGGGCATGGCCACCGCTCCAACGTCCTCCCGGAGCGGGAGCGTGCAGGCGCTCAGCGGGTCACCGACAACCGGTGACCCCTCGCACCGCCTCCTGCGACGGTCGTGACGGGTCCGACGTTGGCGCCCGATCGCATGCCCGGACCGCGCCGCGGGCCGTCCGGCTGGAACGCTACGGTCCCGCTGTGGTCAGGCCGGAAAAACCAAGGTCGGCTCGCCGCCGGCCCAAGCTAGACTCCTGGAGCAGGGTTTCATGACCTTGCCTTCCTCCGATCGCTCCGTGCAGGCGCCCGCCAAGACGCGGTTCATCTTCGTCACCGGGGGTGTGGTGTCCTCGCTCGGCAAGGGCATCGCCGCGTCCTCGATCGGCCGCCTGCTGGTGGCGCGCGGGCTGACCGTGGCGCTGCAGAAGTTCGACCCGTACATCAACGTCGACCCGGGCACCATGTCGCCCTACCAGCACGGGGAGGTCTTCGTCACCGAGGACGGCGCCGAGACCGATCTCGACCTGGGCCACTACGAGCGCTTCACCGACGTCAACACGAGCCGCATCTCGAACGTCACCGCCGGCGGCATCTACGACACCGTGATCCGCCGCGAGCGGCGCGGCGACTACCTGGGCTCCACCGTGCAGGTGGTCCCGCACATCACCGACGAGATCAAGCAGCGGATCGCGCTGATCGCGGAGTCGAGCGACGCCGACGTGATCATCACCGAGATCGGCGGCACGGTCGGGGACATCGAGTCGCTTCCGTTCCTCGAGGCCATCCGCCAGTTCCCGGTCGACGTGGGCCGCCGCCGCTGCATGTTCATCCACCTCACGCTCGTCCCCTACGTGGGCCACGCCGGCGAGCTGAAGACGAAGCCGACGCAGCACTCGGTGAACGAGCTGCGCCGCATCGGCATCGCGCCGGACATGCTCATGTGTCGCTCCGAGGACGCGCTCTCGCCCGAGATCCGCCGCAAGGTGGCGCTCTTCGCGAGCCTGCCGGACGAGGCGATCGTGTCGGCGCGCGACGTGTCGAACATCTACGAGGTGCCCCTCTCCTTCAAGGAGCAGGGAGTCGACGACTTCATCGTGGAGCACTTCGGCGTGGAGGCTCCTCCGCCGGACCTCACCACCTGGCGGGAGTCCGTGGCGCGCGCCGGGAGCGCGGGCAGGCGCGTGCGGATCGCCCTGGTCGGCAAGTACGTGCAGCTCGAGGACGCCTACCTGTCGGTCTGCGAAGCGCTGCGCCACGCCGCCCACCAGCAGGACGCCCGTGTCGAGATCGAATGGGTCGATGCCGAGGACCTCGAGGACGGCGCCTCGCGCCGGCTCGCCGCAGGCCCAGGCGCTGGCTCCGAGGGCGAGCTCGCGTCGGCGCCCCGGCTCTCCGCGGCCGAGCGCCTCGCCCGTGCCGACGGCATCCTCATCCCGGGTGGCTTCGGCGGCCGGGGCGTCGAGGGCAAGATCGTCGCGGCGCGCATCGCCCGCGAGGGGGACATCCCGTATCTGGGCATATGCCTCGGCATGCACATCGCCGTGGCGGAGTTCGCCCGCAACGTCGCCGGGATGGAGGGCGCCAACTCCACGGAGTTCGACCACGAGACGCCGTTCCCGGTGATCGACCTGCTGCCGGAGCAGAAGGAGGTGGCGGGGCTCGGCGGGACCATGCGCCTCGGCGCGGATCCGATCAAGTTGCACGAGGGCTCCAGGGTGCGCCAGGCCTACGGCGGCGAAGCGGTCGTCTACGAGCGCCACCGTCATCGCTACGAGGTCAACAACCTGCTGCGCAAGCGCCTCACCGACCTGCCCGACGGCGCCCCGGGTCTGCGCATCTGCGGCACCACGCCGGACGAGCGCCTCGTGGAGGCGGTCGAGCTCGACACCCATCCCTTCTACGTGGCCTCGCAGTTCCACCCCGAGTTCAAGTCCCGCCCGCAGCGGCCGGCGCCGCTCTTCGCGGGGTTCATCGGGGCGGCGCTCGAGCGCGCGGAGGCCGGGCGCCCGCAGGAGGCCGAGGCCGAGGCCTCGAGCGCGGATGGCGCCGGCGCTGACGCCGTGCAGGCGCTCGCCGGCGGCGAGGCGGGGGAGGGCCAGTGAGCGCCACGCTCGCCGGGTGCCTCCGCGTGGAGGCGGTGTTCACGGTGCACGGCGACGACGAGGCGGCCGCCTACGCCGCTCTCACCGAGCTGATCGACAGGCTCAACCAGGTGGCCAACCTGCCGGAGTGCGAGTGCGACCTGGACATCAGCGTCGAACAACGGAGCCGCTGGGACGGCCGACGGGCCGACCCGGGCCGGGTGCCCGTCCCCGAGCCGCGAACCGCGGCGGCCGGTCTCTGAGCCGCCCCGCCTGTTGCCCGCCGGCTCGAACGCGAACGGCGCCCGCTCCAGGGAGGCGCAGCCACGTCCCGCGCCCAGCGGGGCCGCCTCCGCGGATAGCCGCGTCAGCGCCGAGGACAACCGCCTGATCCTCGACTTCCTCGCCTATCTGGAGCTCGAGCGGGGGCTCGCGCGTAACACGCTCGCCGCCTATCGCACCGACCTGCTGCAGCTGGCCGCCTTCCTGCACGCGCGCGGGCTCGGGCTGCTCGAGGCCCGACACGGCGATCTCGCGGACCATCTCGGCGCGCTCGCGGTGGGGAGCGCGGGGAAGGCGACGGCCGGGAAGCCGTCGGGCGCCGGGCGCGACCGCCGGCGGCCCGGCTCCTCACACGGGAACGGCGGCCACGGGCTCGCGCCGTCCACCCTGCAGCGCCGGCTGGCCTGCATGCGCTCCTTCTACCGCCACCTGCGCCGCGAGGAGGCGATCTCCCACGACCCCACGGCCGACCTGAGGGGGCCGCCGGCCTCCGGGCGCCTCCCCAAGGTGCTCTCTCGCGCCGAGGTCTCGAGGCTCCTGGCGGCGCCCAGGGGCACCGACCCGCGCGCGCTGCGGGACCGCGCGCTGCTCGAGCTGATGTACGCCTGCGGGCTGCGCGCCTCCGAGCTCGTCGGCCTCGAGCTCGGCGACGTCGACGAAGAGGACGGCCTGCTGAAGGCTCGTGGCAAAGGCTCCAAGGAGCGCCTCGTGCCGGTCGGCCGCCACGCGCTCGCCGCACTCGCCGCCTACGGCAGCCGCGGGCGCCCGGCGCTGGTGGGCCAGCGCGTCGAGAGCCACCTCTTCGTCAACGCCCGCGGGGGGCAGCTGACGCGCCAGGGTCTCTACAAGATCGTCCAGCGCCATGCCGACACCGCCGGCCTCGGGGGGCGCATGGGGCCGCACACCCTGCGCCACACCTTCGCCACCCACCTGCTCGCCGGGGGCTGCGATCTGCGCTCGCTGCAGGAGATGCTCGGACACGCGGACCTCTCCACCACCCAGATCTACACCCACCTCTCCGCGGACCGCCTGAAGGAGACCTACTTCCGTGCACACCCGCGCGCCGTGCGCGCGCATGCCGCAGCCAGGGGCCGTGCCCGAGCTACCTGAGGTCGAGACGATCGTGCGGCAGCTGGCGCCGCTCGTCGAGGGTCGCATGATCACGGCCGCCGAGATCCTCGACCCGCGCTGGTCGGCTCCCCTGAGCCCCGACGAGCTGGGGGAGGCGCTGCTCGGACGGCGCATCCAGTCGCTCGGACGGCGCGGCAAGTACATCGTCTGGGAGCTCGGGGACGAGCTCCACCTCGTCCAGCACCTGCGCATGAGCGGCGTGGTGCTCTTTGAGCCCGACAGGGAGCCGGGGCACGTACGGGTCCGCCTCGAGCTCGACGGTGGGCGCGCCCACGTGGTCGTCTCGGACGCCCGGCGCTTCGGCACCGGCCAGCTGGTGGCGGGCGCCGCCGAGCTCGAGCTGTTCTTCGCGGAGCGCCTCGGGCTCGAGCCCTTCGACGAGGACTTCACGGGCGCCCACCTGCGGGCCCTTGTGCGCGGACGCAGGACGCCGATCAAGGCGCTCCTGCTCGACCAGCGGCGGGTGGCGGGGGTGGGCAACATCTACGCCGACGAGGCGCTGTTCCGTGCGCGCATCCATCCAGAACGCCGGGCCGGCGCGCTCACGCTCGCCCAGTGCGAGGCGCTCCGCGAGGGCGTGATCGAGGCGCTCGCGAGCGGGATCGACGCGCGCGGGGCATCGATCGACGACTTCCGTCACGTGGACGGGGTGCGGGGCACCTTCCAGGAACGCTTCCTCGTGCACAGGCGCGCCGGCGAGCCCTGCCCGCGCTGTGGCGGCGAGATCCGCAAGCTCGTGGTGGCCGGCCGCGGCACCTACGTCTGCGAGCGTTGCCAGCCGCGACCGCGCAGACGCCGCTAGCCTGGGCGCAGCCGCCCGCCGTTACGCCGAGCGACGCCACCGGGGGATGGCTGGCCGAACGCACCGGCGACCGGTCTGTGGCCTCGCCCCGTCGGTAACTCTTCCTGCCCTGATTGCAGTCAACCTGCGAGTTGACTGCTGAGCTCCCCAAGCGTGCTCGATCCGCAACGGCAGGGACGATCTCGTCGATGCGCTCGAGAGCGTCGCGGGAGCTACCCCGGTGGCCGGTCGGGGCACGGCGAACGGGGTCGAGAGCAAGGCTGGCCGGCTGTCCATGTCCGTCAGTATCCATTCGGTACGGGTGTCCACAGTGGCAGCGCCATTGATGGGGCAGGATTGGCCACTTGATGGAGCAGCTTGTGCAGCGCTCTGTCTCGGATGACTCCGCAGAGGGGTCGACCGAATCCTCCCCACCGATAGGACCGATACGGCCAGTCACGAAAGGACCGATATGGCCAGCCACACAATCAGCACCCCCGGCCGGCTCCGATCTCTGTTCGCCCTCGAGAGGCGATACGCGATCGGCCTGGCCTGTCTCATCTCATTCGGGGCGATGCTCACCCTCGCCGGTCGCGCCTCCGCCCTCAACTACGTCTACGACTCGAATCAAGACTACTGGGGCGTCAACGACGCGGCGATTCCCGGCCTCGACACTGGCAGCATCCAGAGCACTGCGACCCACTCTCTGCAGGGCTACGGCGGCATCCGCATGCGGGTCGACGACGCGCCGAAGACACCGCTGCTGAACGGGGTCATGTTGCGCGGCTTCGGGCTCACGTTCGATGGAAGCAACAGCTTCAGCTCCCACCACGCAGTCTCACTCGGCGGTGTTGCCGTGACCCGCTCGCTGATCGTCAACCAGGAAAAAGGCTACGCCCGGTTCTTCGACACATTCACCAACGAATCGAGATCGCCCCTGAGCGTCGACGTGGACTTCGGCGGCCAGTTGGGGTACGACCTGACCACCCCGACCGACCACCAGAGCACGATCTTTGCGACCTCCAGTGGTGACACCACAGCGACCCCCGCCGACTCCTGGGTCGCGGTCGACACGCCCTCCGAAGTGGGCAACCTCGCCTCGGCCTCGCAGTACGGGCCGTCGGCGGTGGTGCTCGGCACGGCCGGCTCGGCCTTCACGCAGACCAGCGACTTCCTCACCGACCCGTTCAACAAACCGCTGCAGACGACCGGTGACGAAGCCAACGAGTACGGCTATATCAACCACTTCCAGCTTCAGCCCGGTCAGACCCGATCGCTTGTGCACTTCGTCGTGATCGGCCTCTCGGAAAAAACCGAATCGCCGGCCAAGACGGGCATCCCCGCTCTCGGCACCCAGACCACTGCGGTCAAAACGCAGGCGAGCGAACTGTCAGCCACGCCGGACCTGAGCGGCCTCACCACCGGCCAGCTCTGCTCGATCGTG
>Ga0335085_10015957_pt1 | contig 10878 bp, 11 predicted proteins | sample Lox_Sample_45_FD_206712 | JGI IMG/M metagenome (GOLD analysis project Ga0335085, IMG submission 206712) | Soil microbial communities from Loxahatchee National Wildlife Refuge, Florida, United States - Lox_Sample_4.5 | ecosystem: Environmental > Terrestrial > Soil > Wetlands | place: USA... | reverse complement strand
TATCGACGCCGTCAGCGGCGCGACGCTGTCCTCGAGGGCCACAACCTACGCAGCCAAAAAAGCGCTGGCCCTTGTCGCGGTCGTCGCAACAGCCCACGCCCCCTCCACGCCATGAACGATTTCAAAAACAGGGGATTTCGGATCGCCAACAGCCCGCTCGAGGTCAAGCTCGTCTACACGGGCTTTTTGCTCTTCGCCTTCATCGGGTATCTGACCATGACGCTGATGGGGTTGTTCCGCGTCGGCGCCAGCGCCGCCGCCGTCGTCATGCACTATCGAGGCTCGGACAGCGAAGAGATGTTTCCGCGGGCCGTCGGCCAGATGCTGGAAGAAGCCCACTTTCACGCCTTCATCGAAGGCATTGTGCTGCTGGTCCTGGCCCATCTCTTCGTCGCCACCAGTGTCAGCCGGGGGACCAAATTCGCCGTCATCGGACTGGCGTTTATCAGCACCCTGTTTGATCTGGCCTCACCGTGGCTCGTCAAATATGTCGCGCCGGGCTTTGCCTATCTGCAAATCGGCTGCTGGAGCGGCATGCTCCTGACGGCGGTGGCGCTGATCGGCGTGCCGCTCTATGAAATGTGGTTCACAGGGGAAAAACAATGACACGATGGCTCATTCTGCTTGCGGGGCTTCTGCTGTTCACGCCGCCCATGGCCAGTGCGGCGCTTGCTTCGGCCGACGATTCGGAGCCGCCTCCCGAGCCGGCGCGACGGGTCATCGTAAAACTGTCGGAATATCAGTTCACGCCGTCAAGGATCGAGCTGAAGGCGGGAGAGCCCGTCGAGCTCACGTTGATCAACGAAGGCACGATCGCCCACGAATTCGTCACTCTGGCGTTCTCCAGTCTGGAGGTAGCGGTGACGGTTGAGGGCGTCGAGACTGAAACGGTCGGCGTGGTCGAAGTCGAGCTGCAACCCAAAAGCCGGGCGCAACTCCGGTTCACGCCCGACAAACCGGGTGACTACCCCTTCGCCTGTCACGCCGAAAAACCGGTCGATCACACCACAAAGGGCATGACGGGGACACTGATCATCCGTTAGCGTTTCCCTGTTCTCCCTGCCCCTGGCTACGGACCCCTGTTTGTTCCGCTCGCGCTCCGCACTCGCTCAGTTCGGGGGAGTCTGCCTCAACTCCCCCGCACCCCCATCGCCAGACGCTTGATGACATTCCGTTTTCTTTTGCTCTTCCGCCTTGACCCTGGCCCCTGGCTACGGGCCCCTGCTCCATTAGGCCGGCTTGAACACCAACGCCGCGGAATTCATGCAATAGCGCAGATAGGTGGGCGGGGGGCCGGCATTGCAGTCAGTGGGAGGTTCCGGTTCCTCCCCCTGACAACCCCCATCGGTTATCCTTCGCGCTAATTGAATTTCTCTTTATGCAGGTTTGAAAACCAGCGCTGCCGAGTTCATACAATAACGAAGGTAAGTCGGCGGGGGGCCATCCTTAAACACGTGGCCCAGGTGGCCGCCGCAGCGGGCGCAGTGGACCTCGGTGCGGGGGTAGAGCAGCTTCCAATCGGTCTTCGTGCCGATCGCCGCGGGGGAAATCGGCTCCCAGAAGCTCGGCCAGCCGGTGTGGCTGTCATATTTGGCTTTCGATGAAAAGAGCGGCAGATCGCAGCCGGCGCAATCATAGACGCCCTCTTTCTTGTTGTCGTGGTAGGCGTTCTTGAACGGCGGCTCCGTGCCTGCCTCACGCAGGACATGAAATTGCTCAGGCGTGAGGATTTTCCGCCACTCTTCATCCGTCTTCGTCACCTCAAACCCTTTGCTCATCTCGTTCGCCTCCGCCGACGGCAGTGAGACACGGCGGACCAACAGCCCCGCCCCGGCCGCGGCCAGGATCATCAATAATGTTCGGCGCGTCATGCTCATGGCACTATTGTATGCTCCGACTCCATGGAGAGGCAAGTTCGGGGTGATCAGGCCGCCGGCTTGAAGACGAAAGCCGCGGAATTGATGCAGTAGCGCTTATAGGTCAGCGCCGGGCCGTCGGCATTAAAATCAGAGGGAGAATCATCATGGAGGCCCGTGTGGCAAGATAAAACACGGGTCCTCCGATGCCCCCATACCCCGATTCTCCCCCTGGTCATTTATCTGTGGGGGCGATCCGCCCCCACGGCCCGGTATCTGGGGGGGCGATCCGCCCCCACGCCCCGGCCCCATCGGTCACTCGCCTTGCCCCGTGAATGTCTCATCTACGCAGGCTTGAACACAAGAGCCGCGGAGTTGATACAGTAGCGTTTGTACGTGGGGGCTGGTCCATCATCAAACACGTGGCCGAGGTGGCCGCCGCAGCGGGCGCAATGGACCTCCGTCCGGGCCACCTCGGCCCGGTGGTCAATCTTCGTGCCGATCGCATCGGAAAACATCGGCTGCCAGAAGCTCGGCCAGCCGGTGTGGCTGTCATACTTCGTTCTCCACGAAAAGAGCGGCTGGTCACAGCCGGCGCAGTGATAGACTCCCTTCTCATGGTGATCGAAATATTTGTTCTGAAACGGCGGCTCGGTCCCCTCCTGCCGCAGGATGTTGTATTGCTCCGGCGTCAATATCGCCCGCCACTCGGCATCGGCTTTGACGACTGCAAATGTTTCAGCGGCGTCGCTCTGCGCCGTCCGCGATCCCAACCAACCGGCCAGCAGCCCCCCACCCAGAACCGCCAGGCTCTTCAAAACAGCCCTGCGCGTCATCAGCATGGGCATCATTGTAAGCTCCCCCGATGCTATTGACAACCCTTCGCACCGTTGCCTAGAATCCCCTACCGTTTTGCCGGCATTCTCCTGCTCGCATCATGGAGGTGGTAATGGCCCAAGCGCCTGATATTGAATCCGTTTTACGCGAACGCCGTCTTTTCAAACCGCCCAAAACCTTCTGCGCCGACGCGCATATCAAAAGTCTGGCCCAGTATAAAAAACTGGCCAAGCAGGCCGAAAAAAATCCCGAGCGTTTCTGGGCCTCGATCGCCAAAGAACTCCATTGGGATCGCCCCTGGAAAAAAGTGCTCGTCTGGAAGCCGCCCTTTGCCCAGTGGTTTGTCGGCGGCAAACTCAACGTCTCGACCAACTGCCTCGATCGGCATCTCACCACGTGGCGGCGGAACAAAGCCGCGCTGATCTGGGAGGGCGAGCCCGGCGATTCGCGGACGTTGACCTACCAGCAGCTGCATCATGAGGTCTGCAAATTCGCCAACGTGCTCAAAGGACTGGGCGTGCGCCAGGGCGACCGGGTGGCCATCTACATGCCGATGATTCCCGAATTGCCGATCGCCATGCTGGCCTGCTCCAGGATCGGCGCCACCCACAGCATCGTCTTCGGCGGCTTCTCGGCCGAAGCGCTCAAGGACCGGATCAACGACGCGAAGGCCACGCTGGTGATCACGGCCGACGGCGGCTACCGCAAGGGCGCCGCGGCGCCGCTCAAGCCCCATGTCGACGACGCGCTGAAGGTCTGTCCGAGCGTCAAAACCGTCATCGTCTGCAAACGCACGGGTTCGTCGGTGACGATGGATGGGACGCGGGATCATTGGTGGCACGAGTTGATGGAAGGCGCGTCGGCCGACTGCCCGGCCGTCCCGGTCGATGCCGAGCACCCCCTCTTCATCCTCTACACAAGCGGGACCACCGGAAAACCAAAGGGCGTCGTCCATTCAACCGGCGGCTATCTGACCCAGGTCGCGATCACGACCAAATGGGTCTTTGACCTCAAAGATGACGACACCTACTGGTGCACGGCCGACATCGGCTGGGTCACCGGCCACAGCTATATCGTCTACGGCCCGCTGGCCAACGGCGCGACCAGCCTGATGTATGAAGGGACGCCGCTTCACCCCACCCCCGACCGCTTCTGGTCGATCGTGGAGAAATACCGCGTCACCATCTTCTACACCGCGCCAACAGCGATCCGGACGTTCGTGAAATTCGGCCGGGAATGGCCCGACAAACACGATCTGTCCAGCCTGCGGCTCCTGGGCACGGTCGGCGAGCCGATCAATCCCGAAGCGTGGATGTGGTATCACGACGTGATCGGCGGCACGCGCTGCCCGATCGTCGACACCTGGTGGCAGACCGAGACGGGCGCGATTCTCATCACGCCGCTGCCCGGCGCGACCCCGACCAAGCCCGGCTCCGCCACCTTTCCCTTTCCCGGCATCGCCGCCGAGATTGTGACGAAAGAGGGCAAACCCGTCGGCCCCAAGCAGGGCGGCTATCTGGTCATTAAAAAGCCCTGGCCGTCGATGCTGCGGACGGTCTACGGCGATCCGGAGCGGTACGTGAAACAATACTGGAGCCAGCTGCCCGGGGTCTATTTCACCGGCGACGGCGGCCGCCGGGACAAGGACGGCTATTTCTGGGTGATGGGCCGGATCGACGATGTGATCAACGTCTCCGGTCACCGGCTCGGGACGATGGAAATCGAAAGCGCGTTGGTGAGCCACCCCGCCGTGGCGGAGGCCGCCGTGGTCGGCAAACCGGACGCCATGAAGGGGACGGCCATCGCCGCCTTCGTCACGCTGGAAAGCCACCACAAGGCCGACGCGGACGACGCGCTCAAGCAGGCGCTTCGCGCCCATGTCGACAAGGAGATCGGCCCGATCGCCCGGCCGGATGAGATCCGCTTTACCGACGCGCTGCCCAAAACACGCAGCGGGAAGATCATGCGGCGTTTATTGCGCGACATCGCCGCCGGCAGCGCCACTCTGGGCGACACCACCACGCTGGAGGATATTTCGGTGCTAGCCAAACTCAGGGAAGACGAGGAATAGGCAGGCCGCTGAAAAAGTCCAACTGCTTTGTTCCCAGTCGCTCGTAGATCCTCACGTACCACAAGTACGCTGCGGTCTCCTCGCTCCCTGCGGCCTCGCATTTGAAGCTTTTTGAGCGGCCTGCATACGGGTTGTTTCTCACCGGAAAGTTCGCCGGCGGCCGACCCGGCAGACCGGCTGCAAGAGACAGCGGACGCAGTGCGCGGTCGACGGCGTGAGGGGACACTCTCCGCTCATGCCGTAGTGACAGAGCGCAAAATCGTATTTGACCGGATCCTCCGGACAGATCCTCCGCAAACTTGCCGTCACTTCCTGCGCCATGAGCCAACCGGCGCTTTTCCGCCGCGTCAGCCCCAGATAACGGCTCAACCGCACCACATGGGCGTCCAACGGCACGATCAGCTTTGACGGTCCGATGGCGGGCCAGAGCCCCAGATCGATACCGTCGTCCGGCCGGACCATCCAGCGCAGAAACATGCAGAGCCGTTTACTCGCCCCGCCCTGCGCGGGGCCCGAAAAGAGATGGCACAGCCCGTCCGGTGTGCGGGCGCGCCCCCCGTGCCGCCTGTTCCTCCCATTCCAATAGACCGGACGGGTATCAACCGACAGGGCCGCCTGCACATAGCGGCCGAGCAGCGGACCGATGTCCTCATCGGCCGGGCCGGCGCAGGCTTCAAACAGCGCGCGCAACGAACCATGACGGTCGACCAGTCCGTGCAGGATGAAGAAAAAGGCGAGCAGATCGTTCGAGTCGCTGAAGCGGTAGTAGAGCGGCCTGAAACGCGGCCGTTCCCGCTGCGGATCGAACGAGCGGAGATACGCCGCAGGCGAGGGACCGGCCACCGCAAGCAGCCGTTCGACAACGGGCCGGAAGGCGTTGACGTGGCCGTAGGCGAGCGAGGCGGCGATCAATCCCGCCGCCGCCCGATCCTCGGGGTCGCGGTACCGGCGCGGAAAGACGATCGGATCATGCGGAATGCGACTCGTCAGATCCCGCGTCCGATACCACCGCTCCAGTCGTTGCGCCAGGTCGTCGCGCATGGCGCCTGTGCTAGCACAGCGGCGACATCCATTGCAACCATGAGGGGAAACCCGCTATAATGGCGCCCGATTCGCATCGGGCAGTGAAACCCTTCATAAGGAGTCCTGATGAAAGCCGTCCTCTTTTACGAACACGGCGGCCCCGAAAAGCTGGTCTATGAAGATGTCGCCGAGCCGACGGTCGGGGAAGGACAGGTCGTCGTCCAGGTCAAAGCCTGCGCGCTGAACCATCTCGACATCTGGGTCCGGCAGGGCATTCCGGCGTATAAACTGACCCTGCCCCACATTTCGGGCTGCGACATCGCCGGCGTCGTCCACGCCGCCGGGCCCGGCGTCGAATTGGTCCCGCTCGGTCAGCGGGTTTTTGTCGCGCCCGGCCTCTCCTGCTGGAAGTGCGACGCCTGCCTGTCGGGTCGGGACAACCAGTGCGTCACGTACCGGGTCATCGGCGCCGCGGTCCACGGCGGGTACGCCGAGTATGTCACGGTGCCCGCCGTCAACTGCCTGCCGATGCCCGAGCGGCTCTCGTTCGACGAGGCCGCCGCCTTTCCGCTCGTCTACCTGACCTCCTGGCACATGCTGATCAGCCGGGCCCGTCTCTCGCCGGGAGAGACCGTCCTGATCCACGGCGTCAGCAGCGGCGTCGGCAGCGCGGCGCTGCAGATCGCCAAGCTCATCGGCGCGACCGCCATCGTCACCGCCAGCCAGAATGAAAACCTGGACAAGGCGCAGCGGCTCGGCGCGGACCACACGATCAACTACACCACGGCCGACGTCGCCAAGCGGGTGCGCGAGCTGACCAACGGACGCGGCGTCGACGTGGTCTTCGAGCACATCGGCCCGGCCACCTGGGAGCAGAGCGTGCAGTCGCTGGTCAAGGGCGGGCGTTTAGTCACCTGCGGCGCGACGACCGGCCCGCAGGTCACGGTCGACCTCCGATACGTCTACTCCAGGGAGTTGACCGTCCTCGGCTCCTACCTGGGCACGCGCGCCGAACTCCTCGCGATCTCACGGCTGATCGGCAGCGGGAAATTGTCGCCGGTGATCGGCGGCACCTTCCCCTTGCGGGAGGCCCGGCTGGCCCAGGAGCGGATGCTGCAGCGGCAGTTCTTCGGCAAGCTGGTGCTCAAACCCTAGCCATCAGACTTTGACCAGAATCCGGCCGTTCCTGACCGTGACCGGATAGGTGTCGATCCGTTCGTCTGGATTGACATCGCACAACCCCGTCCGCACGTTGAAGGACCACATGTGCCACGGACAGGTGATGATCTCGCCCCGCAGCGTCCCCTTCCCGAGCGGCCCGCCCGAATGCGGGCAGCTATTGTCGGTCGCGTAGACGGTCCCTCCGACGTTATAGAGCGCGATCAACCGGTCCTCGCCGTGGCGGTCCGTCAATCTGACCACCCTGGCCTCACCCGCCGGCAGCTCCTCCAAGAGGGCCGCGGCAATGAAATCGTCAGGTGACGGGGTGGGCGATGGATTGGACGATGGGGGCGTCATTGATAGCGCACCACCATCGGGTTCATTGTAGTCGGGGAAGAGTCCGGCTCTCCCCCCGCCCCTCATCGGATTTACACATTGATCGCATCAGTTACATCACTGATAGCGTACAACCATCGGATCGATTACTTGCGACCAGCGATCGATACCGCCGGCCAAATTCTGCGCGAGGGGGAATCCCGCCTGCCGCAGCCAGACGACAGCCTGGTAACTGCGCACGCCTAGATGACAATAGACGACCAGCGGCTTCTCCGAATCAAGCTCCCCGACCCGTTCCGACAACTCCCCCAGCGGGATCAGCGTGGCGCCCTCAATCCTGGCGATCTCGTGTTCCCACACCTCCCGCACGTCGAGCAGTTGAACCGTATCGCCCGCGTCGAGCCGGCGCTGCAGCTCCTCGGGTCCGATCTGTAAAGGTGACTCATTCATGTTGGAGTAACGGGTAACCAGCATACCATATCATCGTATGCCATGCGTATGGTGGTGGAGGGCGCCCTTCCCTGAACACACACCATGCGTTAAACAACCAATGGGGGGGTGTCAGGGGAGATAACGTCTCCCCCCTGACTTTAAACAACCCGTTTGCTTGACACCCCTCCGGGCAGCCCGTATAATTTTTTTGATTTTCCATTGCAGAATTCAGCGGTTGTCACTTCACCGTTATCTTGCACCCCATCGGCCGCGAGGCGCGGTATTGACGGCACGAATGCAACAGGCAGCTTCATCAAGATCAGCGACGGTTATCGCCGGTCACGCCGGCATCGCCGCGATCGCGGCGCGGCTCAATCGACGGGCGGCAGCAAGGGATAATCAATGAGCCGTCCGGTCGCGGTCATCGGCGGAGGCGCGTGGGGCACCAGTCTGGCCTGGTTGCTGGCGGACAACGGTCGCGCGGTGCGCCTCTGGCTCTATGAGAAGGAGCTGGTCGAGACGATTCACGCCACGCGGGAGAACAGCCGCTATCTGCCGGGCGTGGTGCTGCCGCCCTCGGTCACGCCGACGGCCTCGTTGAAGGAGGCCGTGGAGGCATGCGACTTCGTCGTCTTCGTCGTGCCATCGCACGTCGCCCGCGGGGTCTTCTCGCAGCTGCAGCCCCACCTGCCCTCGACCGTTCCGATCGTCATCGCCACCAAGGGGATTGAAAATGAGACCCTCCTGCTCGTGAGCGACGTGCTGCTGGACGTCGACCGGCGGCGGCGGCCCGATTCGCTGGCCGTCCTTTCCGGCCCCAGTTTCGCCAAGGAAGTCTGCCGGAGGCTGCCGACCGCCGTGACGCTGGCGGGCGCGCCGGCGCTGACCGCCGGGCTGCAACCCCACTTCACCACCGGCTCCTTCAAAGCGTTCCTCAGCCGGGACGTGATCGGCGTGCAACTGGGCGGCGCCGTGAAGAATGTCATCGCCCTGGCCGCCGGCGGCTCGGACGGGCTCGGCTTCGGCCACAACACGCGGGCCGCCCTGATCACCCGCGGGCTGGCCGAGATCATCCGCTTGGGCCGCTCGATGGGCGCCGAGACCAACACCTTCCACGGCCTGTCGGGCATCGGCGATCTGATCCTGACCTGCACGGGCGAGTTGAGCCGCAACCGCGGTGTCGGCTATCAAATCGGCCAGGGGCGCCCGCTCGATGAGATTCTCTCCACCATGCAGGTGGTCGCCGAAGGCATCAGCACCGCGAAGGCCGCCTATCGGCTGGCCAAGCGGCAACGGGTCGAGATGCCGATCGTCAATGAGGTGTACGCCGTGTTGTTTGAACAGAAATCGCCCCGACAAGCCGTCGAGGACCTGATGGCCCATCATATCGGGATTGAAGCGCCGGACGGCGGTTAGTTCATGAGTCCTTCTTCTCTTATCAGCCTCTTCGGCGGGCTCTGCCTGCTGCTCTACGGTCTTCGACTCGCCGGTGAAGGGCTGCAGGGCGTCGCCGGCGGCAAGCTGCGCGGCCTCTTGCAGTCGGTCACCCGTCACCGGCTGCTGGGCCTGCTCTCCGGCGCGACGATGGCGGCCATTCTTCAGAGCAGCGGCGCCACACTCGTCATGCTGGTCAGCTTCACCAGCTCCGGCTTTCTGACGCTGCACCAGGCGCTCGCGCTGATGCTCGGCGCCGACATCGGCACGACGTTGACGGCGCAACTGCTCGCGTTTCAACTCTACGACTACGCGCTGGTCGTGGTCGGCCTCGGCGCGCTCTCCTGGCTGCTGGGCAAGCGGCGGCTCGTCAAGTCGATGGGCTTGTCGCTCCTGGGCTTCGGTTTTATCTTTCTCGCGCTGAAGCTGCTGGTGGACGGCCTGTCGCCGATCCGCACGAACGAGGCGGCGCAGGCGTGGCTGCTCGAAATCAGCCGCTACCCGGTCCTGAGCCTGGTGGCGGCAGCGCTGGTGACCGCCACCATCCAGAGCAGCCTGGCGACCATCGGAATTCTGATCGCGTTTGCCACCCACGGGCTGCTCTCCATGGAGACCGCGCTGCCCATGATTTTGGGCGCCAATGTCGGGACCTGCGCGTTGGCGCTCATCTCCAGCATCGGCGAGCCGACCGAGGCCAGGCGGGTCGCCATCGCGCACGCCGCGGTCAAGGTGGCCGGCGTGCTGCTGGTTTTTCCCCTCATGGGGCCCTTTGATCAGATCGTCGCCGCCACGGCTGACACGCTGCCCCGCGAGATTGCCAACGCCCATCTGCTCTTCAACGCCGCGCTGGCGCTGGTCTGCCTGCCGCTGACCGGCCCGCTCGCCGCGATCTTGACCAAGCTGGTCGCCGAACCGGCCAAACTGGGGCAGCCGGGGCAGCCGATGCACCTCGATCCGCTGGTGCTGAACACGCCTGCGCTGGCGATCGGCCAGGCGACACGCGAATTGCTCCGGATGGCCGACATCACCCAGGAGATGTACAGGGCGACGCTGGTCGCCTTCACGCGCGATGATGAGGACGTGGTGGACCGCATCGAAGAGCTGGAGAACCATCTCGACGGCCTCAACCAGGCGATCAAACTCTACCTGACCCGGATGGCGGAAACGGCCATGACGCCGGCGCAACACCGGGAGGAGATGGGCATTCTGATCATCATCAACGAGATGGAGAGCATCGGCGACATCATCGACAAAAATCTGATGGAGCTGGCGAAGAAAAAAATCTACAAGGGGCTCCGGTTTTCCGACGACGGCCAGAAGGAGATCATCGCGCTCCACCAACTGATCGGCCGGCATCTGGAGATGGTCATCACGGCGCTCACCACGCGCAACGCGGAACTGGCGCAGCAGGTGATCGAGGCCAAGAGCCACGTCGCCCACCAGGAGCGGCAGCTGAAGCAGGCCCACATCAAGCGGCTGCACGAAGGGCTGGTCGAATCGATCGAGACCAGCGCCATTCATCTGGACGTGCTGACCAATCTGAAGAGGATCAATTCGCACATCACCAACATGGCCTACGCGGTGGTCGAGCCCAACTTTTCATGATCGCGTCGGGCACGATCACCTCCGGCATGATCGCATCGTTCATGATCACGGCTGGCCGAATCATCGGCGGCTCCGATGTTTGAGACCCGTCTGAGATCGCTGCTGACGGCCGTGCGGCGGGGC
>Ga0335085_10015956_pt1 | contig 10878 bp, 11 predicted proteins | sample Lox_Sample_45_FD_206712 | JGI IMG/M metagenome (GOLD analysis project Ga0335085, IMG submission 206712) | Soil microbial communities from Loxahatchee National Wildlife Refuge, Florida, United States - Lox_Sample_4.5 | ecosystem: Environmental > Terrestrial > Soil > Wetlands | place: USA... | reverse complement strand
ACTTCGTGCTCGGCGGCGCGGTGCGTGGCGGCCTCTACGGCGAGGCGCCGCGGCTCGACGCGCTGGAGGGCGGCAACCTGCGCTACGCGGTGGACTTCCGCTCGCTGTATGCCACCGCGCTCGAGCGGTGGTGGGGCCAGCCCTCGGCCGGCGTGCTCGGCGGCCGCTTCGCGCCGCTAGAGCTGCTGAAGCAGGTGTGAGATCGAATTGGCGTAGTAGCGCAGCAGCGGCAGCTCGGCGCGCCCGGCGACGAACCAGCGCAGCGCCGGCACGAGCAGCTTGTCGCAGGCGGCCCAGGCCGCCTGCGCGCCCCCGGCGAGCGCCAGCCAGAGCGGAATCGAAACCATCCCACCTCCCCGCTTCAAGTCTATACTCCGCGGCCATGACGACGGGCGGCAAGGTCCATCCCCTCTCCGACGCCCCGGCGCGGGGCGACCAGGAGCGCATGCTGAAGATGCTGCTGAGCCAGCTCGACGGCATGGTCTACCGCTGCCGCGATGACGAGTTCTGGACCATGGAGTTCGTGAGCGAGGGCTGCCAGGCGCTCACCGGCTACCGCCCCGACGAGCTGCTATTCAACAGCCGCATCTCGTACGAAGAGGTGACCCATCCCGAGGACCGCGCGCGCGTGCGCGCCGCGATCGGCGACGCGGTGGCGGCGCAGCGGCGCTTCGACGTCGCTTACCGGATCGTCCGGGCCGACGGCGCGGTGCGCTGGGTCTCGGAGCGCGGCACGGGCGTCTACGGGCCGGACGGCCGCCTGCAGGCGATCCAGGGCCTGATCCAGGACATGACGCGCCAGCGCGAGGACGACCAGGCGCTGCGCGACGCCGAGCTGCGCTACCGCAGCATCTTCGAGAATGCGCTCGAGGGCATCTTCCAGACCACGCCCGAGGGGCAGTACCTGAGCGCCAACCCGGCGCTCGCCCGCATCTACGGCTACGACTCGCCCGAGGCGCTGATCGCGGCGCTGCGCGACATCGAGCACCAGCTCTACGTCGAGCCCGGGCGGCGCGAGGAGTTCCTGCGCCAGATGCGGGTGCACGGCAGGATGACCAACTTCGAGTCGCAGGTGCGGATGCGCGACGGCACCGTGATCTGGATCTCCGAGAACGCGCGCGCGGTGCGCGGCGCCGACGGCGAGCTGCGCTACTTCGAGGGCACCGTCGAAGACATCTCCGAGCGCAAGGCGGCCGAGCAGCGCATGGCGCACCAGGCGACGCACGACGTGCTCACCGGGCTGCCGAACCGCTACCTGCTGCAGGACCGCATCGAGCAGGCGATCCGGCAGGCGGTGCGCGAGCGCAAGCACGTCGGCATGCTGTTCGTCGACCTCGACCGGCTGAAGGAGGTCAACGACACGCTCGGGCACCGCGCCGGCGACGAGATGCTGCGGCTGGTGGCGCAGCGGCTGCGCCGCTGCCTGCGCCAGGGCGACACGGTGGCGCGCATCGGCGGCGACGAATTCGTGCTGCTGCTTCCCGGGCTGCACGCGGCGGAGGCGATCGAGCAGACGCGCGCGCGCGTGGCCGAGGCCACCAGCGCGCCGTGCCGCATCGACGGCCGCGAGGTCGACCTGTCCTGCAGCGTCGGCGCGAGCGTCTATCCGCGCGACGGCAGCGACGCCGACCAGCTCATCCGGCGCGCCGACGCGGCGATGTACACCGCCAAGCAGGCGCGCCGCTAGGCGCCGCCGCCGCGGGCGAAGCTGGCGCGCTCGCGCGCGAACAGGTACAGGCCGCTCGCGATCACGATTGCGGCGCCCGTCCAGACCGCCGCATCGGGCACGCTGCCGAACACCGCGTAGCCGAACAGCGCCATGTAGAGGATCTGCTGGTAGAGGAACGGCGCCAGCACCGAGGCGGGCGCGTAGCGGTGCGCGAGCGCGAGCAGGTAGTGGCCGACGCCGCCGAACACCCCCATGCCGCAGAGCACCAGCGCCTCGAAGCCGCTCGGCGGCGAGCGCCACGCGGCGAGCGCGAACGGCGCCAGCAGCACGCTGGCGACCAGCGCCGGGAGGAACTGGATGGTCTCGGGCGAGTCGTAGGCGGCGAGCTTGCGGGTCATCAGGTTGAAGGCGGCGTAGAGCACCGCGTTCACCTGGCACAGCAGCATCGCGGGATGGAACGCGCTCGAGCCGGGCCGCACGATCACCAGCACGCCGGCGAAGCCGAGCAGGATCGCCGCCCGGCGCCGGCGGTCGAGCTTCTCGCCGAGCAGCTGCGCGCTCATCAGCGCCACCAGGATCGGCACGGTGAAGAAGATCGACGAGGTGATCGTCAGCTGCAGGTACTGCAGCGCCCAGAAATTCATCCCCGTCATGCCGAGGAACATGAAGCCGCGCGCCACGTGCCAGCGCAGGTGCCGGGTGCGCAGCAGCGCGCGGCCGCGCAGCGGCAGCAGCACCGCCGCGGCGAGCAGCACCTGCGTGAGGAAGCGCAGCCAGACCACCATCACCACCGGCACGCTCGCCACCAGCCACTTCGCGCTGCCGTCGAGCAGCGTGAACATGACGTAGCAGAGCGAGACCAGGCCGATCCCGGTCAGCCGGTTGCGCGCGCTGTCGGGGTGCAGCAAGCGCTACAGGGCGCGGATCACCGCCCGCGTCACGGCGCGCGTGTCGTGCACGCCGCCGAGGTCCGGCGTAAGCACCTGCTCGGCGGTGGTGCGCTCGACCGCGCGCATCAGCCGCGCGGCGGCGGGCGCCTCGCCCAGGTGCTCCAGCATCATCGAGGCGGTCCAGAAGGTGGCGACCGGGTTGGCGACGCCCTTGCCGGTGATGTCGAACGCCGAGCCGTGGATCGGCTCGAACATGGACGGGAACCTGCGCTCCGGGTTCAGGTTCGCGGTCGGCGCGATGCCGAGCGAGCCGCTCAGCGCGGCGGCGAGGTCGGAGAGGATGTCCGCGTGCAGGTTGGTCGCGACGATGGTGTCGAGCGAGCCCGGCTTCAGCACCATGCGGGTGGTCATGGCGTCGACCAGGACGCGCTCGGTCCGCACGTCCGGGAATTCCTTCGCGACCTGGTAGAAGATCTCGTCCCACAGCACCATGCCGTGCCGCTGCGCGTTCGATTTCGTCACCAGCGTGAGGTGCCGGCGCGGGCGCTTGAGGGCGAGCTGGAAGGCGAACCTGTGAATTCTCTCCACGCCGGCCCGGGTGAACACGGAGACCTCGGTGGCGACTTCCTCCGGCAAACCCTTGTGCACGCGGCCGCCGGCGCCCGAGTACTCGCCCTCGGAGTTCTCGCGGAGGATGACCCAGTCGATTTCCTTCGCGTTGCCGAGCGGGGAGGAGATTCCCGGCAGCAGCCGCGTCGGCCTCACGTTCGCATACTGGTCGAAGCCCTGGCAGATGGGCAGGCGCAGGCCCCACAGCGAGACGTGGTCCGGCACGTCGGGCGAGCCGACCGCGCCGAACAGGATGGCGTCGAACGCCTTCAGCTTCTCCAGCCCGCCTTCCGGGATGTACGCGCCGGTCCGCAAGTAGCGCTGCGAGCTCCAGTCCAGGGTTTCGAATTGCAGCGAAAAGCCCTCTCGCGCCGCCAGCGCGTCGAGCACTTCGATTGCCGCGGGGACGACCTCGTTGCCGATCCCGTCGCCCGGGATCGCCGCGACGCGGTAGGTCTTCAAGCCGCCTTCTTGGACAGGCCGCGCAGTGCGTCGGCGACCGCCGCGCCGACCTCGGCGGTGCCCGCCTTGCCCTTCATGTCAGGCGTGTGCGGGCCCTCGCGCACGATGCGCTCGATGGCGCGCACCACGTCGGCCGCGGCCTCGGGGTGCCCGAGGTGCTCGAGCATCAGCGCGCCCGACCAGATCTGACCGATCGGGTTGGCGATCCTGCGGCCGGCGATGTCCGGCGCCGAGCCGTGCACCGGCTCGAAGATCGACGGCGCGGTCTTCTCGGGGTTGATGTTGCCCGAGGGCGCGATGCCGATGGTGCCGGCGGTGGCCGGCCCGAGGTCGGAGAGGATGTCGCCGAACAGGTTCGAGGCGACGATGACGTCGAAGCGATCCGGGTTGAGCACCATCTGGATCGACAGGCCGTCGACGTGGTACTGGTCCGCCTTCACCTCGGGATACTTCTTGCGCATTTGCGCGAACCGCTCGTCCCAGTACGGCATGGTGATCGAGATGCCGTTCGACTTGGTGCACGAGGTGACGTGCCGCTTGCGCGTCCTCGCCAGCTCGAAGGCGTACTTCATGATGCGATCGACGCCGCGGCGCGAAAACACGGACTGCTGCATTACGACTTCATATTCGGTATTTTCGAAGACCCGGCCGCCCACCCCGCCGTATTCGCCTTCGGTGTTCTCGCGGATGACGTAGTAGTCGATGTCGCCGGGCTTCCGGCCGGCGAGCGGGCAGGGCAGGCCCTCGAACAGGCGCACCGGGCGCAGGTTGACGTAGAGGTCGAACCAGCGCCGGAAGTTGATCAGCAGTCCCCACGCCGAGACATGGTCGGGGACGATCGCCGGGTTGCCGACGGCGCCGAAGTAGATCGCGTCGAAGCCGCGCAGGATCTGCGGCGCGTCCTCGGGGCACATCCTGCCGTGCGCCTTGTACCAGTCGCAGCTCCAGGGGAATTCCTGCCACTTGAACGCGATGCCGTGGCGCGCGCCGGCCGCCTCGAGCACGCGCACGCCTTCCGGCATCACCTCGCGGCCGATGCCGTCTCCCGGGATGACTGCGATTTTGAATTCGTTCATGGAACAATTATAAGACTGCAGCCATGAAATTCGCCGCCTTCGAAACCTCGACGGAATGGTGCTCGGTCGCGCTGTGGCTCGACGGCGAGGTGCGCGCGCTGGAAGAGCGGGCGGGCAACCGGCACGCCGAGCTGGTGCTGCCGATGCTGCAGGCGCTGCTGGCGCAGGCCGGCATCGGCGCCGCCGCGCTCGAGGCGGTCGCGTTCGGCGCCGGCCCGGGCTCGTTCACCGGGCTGCGCATCGCCTGCGGCGCGGCGCAGGGCGTGGCGCTCGCGCGCGGCGTGCCCGCGCTCGGCGTGTCCTCGCTCGAGGCGCTGGCCGAGGAATCGGGCGCCGCGCGCGTCGTCGCCTGCCTCGATGCGCGCATGCGCGAAGTGTATTATTGCGCGCTGGAAAAGGACCTGCGCCGCGCCGTGGTGCGCTGGCGCGAGGTGATCGCGGCGCAATGCGTCGCGCCGGCGCAGGCGCCGCTGCCGCCGGGCCCGGGCTGGCTCGCCTGCGGCAACGGCTTCGCGGCGTACGGGGACGTGTTTCGCGAGCGCTTTGCCGAGATGAGACCCGAAGTGCATCCCAGCGCGGTTGCCGTGGCGCGGCTCGCTGCGCCGCGCCTCGGCGCCGGCGAGGGCGTCGACGCCGCGCTCGCGGCGCCGAGCTACTTGCGCGACAAGGTGGCGCTGACGACCGAGGAGCGCGCGCGCCGATGAGCGCCGTGCTCAAGGACGCGCCGCGGCTGCGGCGCATGCGCGAGGCCGACCTCGACGAGGTGCTCGGCATCGAGAGCGCGGTCTACACGCATCCCTGGACGCGCAACAACTTCGCCGACTCGCTGCGCGCCGGCTACCAGTGCTGGACCTGGCGGCTCGGCGACGAGCTGGTCGGCTACTTCGTGCTGCTGGTGGCGGCGGGCGAGGGGCACCTGCTCAACCTCTCGGTGGCCGAGGGCTGGCAGCGGCGCGGCCACGGCGGTGCGCTGCTCGAGAGCGTCATGCGCATGGCGCGCGAGCGCGGCGCGAGGCACGTGTTCCTCGAGGTGCGGCCGAGCAACCTCGGCGCCAAGGCGCTCTACCGGCGCTTCGGCTTCCGCCAGGCCGCGGTGCGCCCGGGCTACTACCCGGCGCAGGGCGGGCGCGAGGACGCGCTGGTGCTGACGCTGGCGCTGTGAGGCGGCGCTCCGAAATCCTCGCCGAGATGGGCCTCGGGCCCGTCTGGCGCCTAAAGGCTCCGCCGCAGGCGCCCGCGCCGTCCGGGCCGAAGCGCGAAGCCTCGAGCGCCGGCTGGCCCGAGCTGAAGGCGCGGGTGAAAGGCTGCACCGACTGCAAGCTGCGCGCCGGCTGCACGCAGACCGTGTTCGGCGTCGGCGACGAGCAGGCCGACTGGCTGCTCGTCGGCGAGGCGCCGGGCGCGGAGGAGGACCGGCTCGGCGAGCCCTTCGTCGGCCAGGCCGGGCGCCTGCTCGACAACATGCTCGCCGCGATCGGGCTCGCGCGCGGCGACAACGTCTACATCGCCAATGTGCTCAAGTGCCGGCCGCCCGGCAACCGCAACCCGGAGCCCGACGAGGTCGCGAAGTGCTCGCCGCACCTGCTGCGCCAGATCGAGCTGATCCGGCCGAAGCTGATCGTCGCCATGGGCCGCTTTGCGGCGCAGACGCTGCTCGCGAGCGACGCCACCATCGCCAGCCTGCGCGGGCGCGTGCACCGCTACGCCGGCGTGCCGCTCGTCGTCACCTACCACCCGGCATACCTGCTGCGCAACCTGCCCGACAAGGCGAAGGCCTGGGCCGACCTGGCCTTCGCGCGGCGGACGATGTCGGGCCTGTAAGGGAGGGTCAGACCACGCTTTCAGGGACGGAAAACGTGGTCTGACCCCGTTTCGGTCAGCGGTGGCCGCTCTCGGCCCGCGCGAAGGCGAGCAGGCGGCCGATCTCCTGGGCGTGCGCGCGCGAGGAGCGCAGGAACCAGCGGTGGATCAGCGCCATCGCGACGGCGATGAAGCCGCCGAACAGCGCGATCACCCAGTAGATCGACAGGCCCGAGGCGAGCAGCAGCGAGTACAGCGCGATCATCACCAGGATCGAGGTGTTCTCGTTGAAGTTCTGCACCGCGATCGAGCGCCCGGCGCCGACCAGGTGGTGGCCGCGGTGCTGCAGCAGCGCGTTCATCGGCACCACGAAGAAGCCCGCCAGGGCGCCGATCACCAGGATGATCGGGATCGCCAGCCACACCACGCGCACCGCGTCCATCGCGATCACGATCAGCCCCATCGCGACGCCGATCGGGATCACGCGCACCGCGCGGTCCAGCGGCACGCTGACCGAGGCGAGCACCGCGCCGAGCGCGATGCCGAAGGCCGCCACGCCCTGCAGGATCGCGGCCTGCGACAGGTTGTAGCCCAGCGCCTGCCTCGACCAGTCGATGACGATGAACTGCAGCGTCGCGCCGGCGCCCCAGAACAGCGTCGTCACCGCGAGCGAGATCTGCCCCAGCTTGTCGCGCCAGAGGCGGCGCACGCAGTGCGAGAAGTCGCGCAGCGTCTCCAGCGGGTGCGCCGGCAGCGGCTTGAGCGGCGTGCCGGTGCGCGGGATGTAGAGGTTGAACAGCGCCGCCGCCGCGTAGATCAGGACGATGACGGCGATCGCCGCCTCCGGCGCGGTGTCGATGCCGGTGTCGAACAGCGGCAGCGCGTTGCCGAGCAGCACGTCGGCGACGCGCTGGTTGATCAGCACGCCGCCGGACACGGTGCCGAGGATGATCGAGGCCACGGTGAGGCCCTCGATCCAGCCGTTCGCCATCACCAGCTTGGAGTGCGGCAGGTACTCGGTGAGGATGCCGTACTTGGCCGGCGAGTAGGCCGCGGCGCCGAGCCCGACCAGCGCGTAGGCGGCGAGCGGGTTGACGTCGAACAGCATCAGCGCGCAGCCGACGATCTTGACCGCGTTCGAGATGAACATCACCGCGCCCTTCGGCAGGCGGTCGGCGAAGGCGCCGACGTAGGGCGCGAGCAGCACGTACGACACCACGAAGAAGAACTTCAGGTAGGGCGTGAGCCAGGACGGCGAGTCGGCCTGCGCCAGCAGCGCGATCGACGCGACCAGCAGCGCGTTGTCGGCGAGCGAGGAGAAGAACTGCGCAGCCATGATGATGTAGAAGCCGCTGCCCATGCGGGCGGTCTTATAGCATGGCGCGGCGCGCCGCGCCCGGCCTCGCCGCGCGCGCGCGCCCGCCGCCGCCGGATGACCTTTGACGGCCCGCCGGGTATCCTGCCGCCCATGCCACGACCGATCCGCGCGACGATCCGCGCCGCGGCGCTCGCGCACAATCTGGAGGTGGCGCGGCGCCATGCGGGAGGCGCGCGGGTCTGGGCGGTGGTGAAGGCGAACGCCTACGGCCACGGCCTGCTGCGCGCGGCGCCGGCGCTCGGCGCGGCCGACGGCTTCGCGCTGCTCGATTTCGTCGAGGCGCTGCGGCTGCGCAACGCCGGCGTGACCAAGCCGATCCTGATGCTGGAGGGCTTCTTCAAGCCCGAGGACGTGCCGCTGCTCGGGCGGCACCGGCTGACGCCCGTGGTCCACTGCCGGGAGCAGCTCGAGATTCTGCGGCGCGCCGATCCCGGCGGCCGCATCGACGCCTACCTCAAGGTGAATAGCGGCATGAACCGGCTCGGCTTCACCCTGGACGAGGTGCGCGTGGCGTGGTCGGCGCTGAAGCAGCATCCCGCGATCGACTCCGTCACCCTGATGACGCATTTCGCGGACGCCGACGGCGAGGGCGGCGTCGCCGCGCAGCTGCAGTGGTTCAACGAGCTGGCGCAGCCGTTCGAGGCGCCGCGCTCGCTCGCCAACTCGGCCGCGCTGCTGCGCTTCGCCGAGGAGACGCGCGCCGACTGGGTGCGGCCCGGGATCATGCTCTACGGCTGCTCGCCGTTCTCGTTCCGCAGCGCCGAGGAGCTCGGCCTGCGGCCGGCGATGACGCTCGCCTCCGAGCTGATCGCGCTGCAGCGCCTGCAGCCCGGCGAGCGCGTCGGCTACGGCATGACCTACGAGGCGGCGCACGAGATGACCGTCGGCGTGGTCGCCTGCGGCTACGCCGACGGCTACCCGCGCCACGCGCCTTCGGGCACGCCGGTGCTGGTGGACGGGCGCGAGGCGTCCACCGTGGGCCGGGTCTCGATGGACATGCTGTGCGTGGACGTCACCGCGCTGCCGGCGGCGCGCGTCGGCTCGCCGGTGACGCTGTGGGGCGAGGGCCTGCCGTGCGACCGCGTCGCGGCCTGCGCCGGCACGCTCAGCTACCAGCTGCTGTGCGCGCTCGCTGCGCGCGTGCCGGTGGTCGAAGCGTGAAGCGGCCGAAGTCCCTCTACGTCTGCTCCGAGTGCGGCGCGAGCGCGCTGCAGTGGTTCGGCATCTGCCCGTCGTGCGGCGCCGCCAACACCCTTGCCGAGACGGCCGTCGAGCGGCCGGGCCGGGGCGCCGCCGCGTCGCGCCGGGCGCCGGACTCGATCGCGCTGGGGAGCGTCCAGCTGAGCGAGTCGGGGCGGCTGCCGGCGGGGATCGGCGAGCTCGACCGGGTGCTCGGCGGCGGCCTGGTGGCGGGGCAGGTGGCGCTGATCGGCGGCGACCCGGGCATCGGCAAGTCGACGCTGCTGCTGCAGTGCGTGTCGACGCTCGGCACGGCGTCGCTCTACGTCTCCGGCGAGGAATCGGCGGAGCAGGTGGCGCTGCGCGCGCGGCGCCTCGGCCTCGAGGCGAGCGGGGTGCGGCTGGTCGCCGAGATCCAGCTCGAGCGCATCCTCGCCGCGCTCGAGGCGCAGCGCCCGCGCGTGGCGGTGATCGACTCGATCCAGACGCTCTGGTCGGAGGCGCTGCAGTCGGCGCCGGGGTCGGTGGCGCAGGTGCGCGAGTGCGCGGCGCAGCTCGCGCGCCACGCCAAGAAGAGCGGCACCGCGCTGGTGATCATCGGCCACGTCACCAAGGAAGGCGCCATCGCCGGGCCGCGGGTGCTGGAGCACATCGTCGACACGGTCCTGTATTTCGAGGGCGACCCGCATTCCTCCTTCCGCGTGGTGCGCGCGGTGAAGAACCGCTACGGCGCGGTCAACGAGCTGGGCGTGTTCGCGATGACCGAGACCGGGCTGAAGGCGGTCGCCAATCCCTCGCGCCTGTTCCTGAACACGCACGAGAAGCCGGTCCCCGGATCCTGCGTGCTCGCCACCGTGGAGGGTACGCGGCCGCTGCTGGTCGAGATCCAGGCGCTGGTCGACGCCGCGCACTCGCCGAGCCCGCGCCGGCTGTGCGTGGGGCTGGAGCAGAACCGGCTGGCGCTGCTGCTCGCGGTGCTGCATCGGCACGCCGGCATCGCGACCTGGGAGCAGGACGTGTTCGTGAACGCGGTGGGCGGCGTGCGCATCGGCGAGCCGGCCGCCGACCTTGCGGTGAGCCTGGCGATCGTCTCGTCCCTCACCGACCGCGCGATCGCGGCCGGCACCGCGGTGTTCGGCGAGGTGGGCCTCGCCGGCGAGGTGCGGCCCGCGCCGCGCGGGCAGGACCGGCTGAGGGAGGCGGCGAAGCTCGGCTTCCGCCGCGCGATCGTGCCGGCGGCGAACCGGCCGAAGGCGGCCATCCCCGGGCTGGAGGTGCTCCCGGTGCAGCGCATCGACGAAGCGGTGCGCGCGCTGCGCGATCTCGCCCCGCCCGCCTAGGCGCGGCGGCGGCTCAGTTCGCGTTGAGCAGCAGGTTGGTCCACTCCCGGGCCACCGCGCCGATGCGCGCCTTCGCCTCCTCGGAAGACGAGCGCCTGCTCGTCGTCGGGCAGGACTGCGACTGCCTTCCCGCCGCAGCCCCGGTCAGGGCGTCCCGGAATGCGGCCTCACGCCGCGCCCGGCCGCGCGGGGGCCGCGAGCGCGGCGGCACGCGCGCCGCTGCGCACCGCCGCCTCCAGCGTGGGCGGATACTCCGGGTCGGTGTAGTCGCCGGCGAGGTAGACGCCGGGCAGCGGCGTCCTTTGCGGCGGGTGCGCGAGGCCGGGCAGGCACGCCACGGTGGCGCGTTTCTCGGCGATGACGCGCGACCACTCCGGCGCGGGCAGGCCGGGCAGGGCGGCGGCGAGCTCGGCGTGGCAGCGCGCGGCGAGCTCGTCGTGCTGCAGCTGCTGGTGGTCGCCCTGCGCGCTGATGA
>Ga0335085_10015955_pt1 | contig 10878 bp, 7 predicted proteins | sample Lox_Sample_45_FD_206712 | JGI IMG/M metagenome (GOLD analysis project Ga0335085, IMG submission 206712) | Soil microbial communities from Loxahatchee National Wildlife Refuge, Florida, United States - Lox_Sample_4.5 | ecosystem: Environmental > Terrestrial > Soil > Wetlands | place: USA: Florida... | reverse complement strand
GCCGTCGCCTCCGTCGGGACCGCCCTTCGGGACGAACTTCTCGCGACGGAAGCTGACGCAGCCGACTCCGCCGTGTCCCGCCTTGACGCTGATCCTCGCGATGTCGACAAACTTCATGGGGTCGTCTCCTCGTCGTCATGCACAAACCACCTTCTGACCGTATCGGTGAACTGCATGACATCTGCGGCGTAAGGATTGAGCCGGTTGATCTCGAGAAGGTCGGTGAGGTAGGTCGCGGCTTCGCGCCAGTTGTCCATGTGGATTAGTTCGTTGACGGTGACGTCGAAGTATGCGACGTTCCCATGGAATAGGGAACTCGAAAGGCTTGCGCGCAACTCCGGCGAAAACTTCCGCTCCGCCAACACGGGGGAAGGGACTTCGATCCCTGCTGACGGCGGTCCATCAGGTTCGAGAGGGGCGGGGATCTCTGGCAAGGGAGCAGGTGTCGGCTCCGCCGGCAGCTCCGGCAACGGGACGAGATCTGCATCGGGGGCCACGCTCGTGGTCGACTCTTCAAGGGGGGCTGGTTGCGCGGTCACTTCCGGCGCAGGAGATTCGATGACGGGTGGGACGATGGTTGGCTGGTGTGGCCCCCTCAAAACAGTCACATCCTTGACTTCGATGTCCCGGACAAGCGAGGCAATTTCCTGGAAATCCATTGCCGTTCGGGTCCTGATCCGCGCAATCGAAGCCACATAGTCGCGCAAGACCTGCAGCCGTTTGTCCGCGAGGAAATCGAGCAGCGAGTCGACCGGGATGCATTGCGGGTCTCCACCCGAGAGGGCGGACCAGCGGAGGATCGGGCTCATGAGGCGCGCGAATTCATCGGGGTTGTGTTGACGCATGGCCGCGTCATCGATCGCCTGGAGAGAGGCCTCAAATTCTTCGCGGGAGATTTGCGGTCGGAAGGCAAGATTCCGCACGAGCAAGGTCGGGAGGTACCGATATTCGACGGCCGCCGCCAGACGGATCTGCAGGATCTCTCCCGACACGGTTGAAGCGTCACGAAAGACCTGCTGTGTCAGCGCCTGTCTCGGTGTGCGGGTGTACCCTTCAGCGAAGGTGATCGCCTGCCGGATGGCGCCGGGGGCATCAGGAAACTCGTACAGAAAGAACGGGACCATCGATGACAGGGCCGCCCGTGCGACGCGCCGATTCTCCGCGCTCGCGTTCATAATGCGGAGCATGGAGCCGTGCTCTTTCCACTCGCGCGTCAAGTGCTCTGTGGCATCCGCTTTGCACCACGCAAGGGCGTCCGCCGGCAGAAAGGCCTTCAGTTGACTGACAGCGACGCTTCCCCGGTCGCCGAGTTTTTCCTGAAGGGACCCGCAGGTGCGTTCGATGTACTGTTCGATCATTGCGCGCTCGGGGGTTTCTGGAGAACAAGCTTCACACGGTCGATCTCCTTCTTCGCGGCGGCCTTAAATGTCTCGTCAATTCCCGGCCGATCAACAATTTGCTTGTACATCACGAGCGCCTGGTCATAGCGGCCCATTTTCTCGTAAGACTGCCCCGACATATACAGGGAATTGGCGGTCCAGTCGATCTTTCCTTTCTTCGTCACGAGGTAGGGGACCTTCAGGAAATCGAGGATCGCCTGCTGATAATCTCCCTTGTTATAGTTTGCCTCGGCGATGTAGTAGCGGATTTCGCCTTCGAGATCGCTCCCCGCCTGGTCCAGAAGTCCCTGAAGTTGTAGGACCGCCTGGTCATAGTAGCCGAGCCGGTCGTACAGAATCCCGATGTCGATCTTCTTATCGAAGCTGTCATCGTTGTTCGGATAGAGCTCGAGGTATTTGCGCGTGAGAGCAAGTGCTGCGTCATACACGCCGGCAGCTTTGTAGGTCTCGATCAGGTTGCTGATGGCGAACGGCAGAAGCGAGGAGTCCGGCTTCGGGTCGTCGACCACGACACGATAGTGTTGAATGGAGAGCGGCCACTTCTCCGCGTCATAATAGAGCAGCCCGAGAGCGAAATGGGCACGCGGCACGATCTGCGCATCGGGATGATCTTTGATCAGTTCCTCGAGCGTGTTGATCGCATCCTGGTTCTTCTCCAGCGCCTGTTGCGTTTTGCCGATCCAGTACAGTGCGGTCGGCGCGGAGGATGTCTCGTCGTACTTCTTTGCCACCAGCGTGAACGCCTTCTGCGCGTTCGCGTAGTCTTCTTTTCTGAAATAATAGCTTCCCCGTTCCAGCTCGAATGAGGCGAGCTCCTCTTCGGGCTTCTCATACTTGGATGTGAACTGGGCGATGTCGCGCTCCGCCCCTGCAAGGTCATTGCTTCTCAAGCGCGCGATGATGATGTGGGCGTCATAAAACCGCCGGTCGGCATCGTTTTGTGCGTCGTGGGAAAGGGCCGTGAATTGCCTGATGGCGTCAGAATAGTTCCCGGTCTCGAACATGAGCATCGCGACATCTTTCGTGGCCGCGATGCCCGGCGACGCATGTTCCGCCTGCTTGAAATACGCGGTCGCGGCATCCGCCGACCCTTCGCTTTTGGCGATCATGCCGAGAAGCATGTATGCCTGTCCCGCCGAGCTGTCTTCCGGACCCCGTGCGAGAATCTGGAACAGGTGCCCCTTGGCATCGGCATTCTTGCCGGCAAGTTGCTCTGCCCGTGCGAGACCGAGCAGAAGCCCGGTGTCGGGTCCCTGATCGTTCAGGGGATTCTCCTCCTGGTCGTGGACAAGGCCGGCGTAGAGGCGGAGCGCCTCGTCCGCATTCCCGCCGGCCAGAAGGGAACCGGCCAGATCCGATTGCGCGTTCGCCGCGACGGACGCGTACCCGAAATCGTCTGCGAGACGGCGGTACAGGTCGGCGGCTTGCGCATATTTCCCCTGTTGCAGCTCTGCCTCGGCCATGTCGTGGAGGAGGATCGCGCAGTATCGTCCGTCGGGCGCGGCATCCAGATACTGTTTCCCGCGCACGAGCATTGAGTCAATCAGGTTTTCCTTCTCGTACAATTCGGCTTCATGATACCGTGCATCAATTCCCGACGGGGTCGCGGGGAACGAAGCAACGACCTGCCGGAACACGGTGAGCGCACTCGCGGTGCTGTCAACGCCTTCGAGGAGCACGCCCGTATGATAGAGCATCGTATCGAGCCGGGGAGTGTCTCCGGCCTGCGCGAGCGCTTCCTGCGCTGCGGCAGGGGAGGTCGACCGCAGGAAGAACAGGGAAAGCGAAGCCTGTTTCACCCTCGGATCGTTCTTGTAGGTCTGGATGAAGGTCTGATAAGAACTTATTGCCTGCGCTCTGTACTTCTCGTCGTGGCGGGTGAGGTATTCAAACGATCGTGCGCGCAAATACAGCGCATCGACGAACCTGTCGTCGGTCATCCCGCTATTGATCGCGTTGGAAAACTGCGCGGCAGCCGCCTCATAGTTCTTCAAGTCATGGAAATAAATGTCCCCGAGCCGATAGCTGAGTCCGATCTTGTCCTTCTCGGCGACGACGTCCCCGACGAGTAACGCCAGCCGTTCAAGTCCGGCATCCTTGTCCTTGGCCTCGAACACGTCGATGGCGTCGATCTTCCTGGAGGCGGCTTCACTGGAGTCCGACGCCGGGTAATGGTCGAGCAATTCGCGGAACATCATCAGCGCGCGGGAGAAATCCTTGAGCCGCTCATAGCATCTCCCGGCGGACCAGAGCGCGTCATCCGCCAGGGGAGAATGCGGATACCGGGAGTACAGGTTCTCAAAATCCACGGCGGCTTTTCTGTAGTCGCCGAGGTCCTGCTCGTACAACCGGCCGACATGGTACAGGACGTCATCCGCAGACGGATGATCCGGGTTCTGATCCACGAAGGAGAGATAGTCTTTGATGGCGGTCTGGAGGTTCTTTCGGTCTTCCGCGTTGCGGGCGAGCCGGATAAGGGCACGGTTGCGGTAGAGCTCGGTCGTCGCGGCGTGCATCAGATGCTGACAGGCATCGTCGGAAACATCGTACCGCTTGGCGCGGCTTGCCGTGGTAGCCAATGACCAGAGGGCATCCGAGGTTTTTTCTTCCGAGGGAAAGGCTGCGAGGAAACGCTGGTAGGATTTGACGGCATTCGGGTAGTCTTTACGTGCCGATTGCGCCTCAGCGAAGCCGAGCATGGCGTCGCGAAGCAGCGATGAGTCGCCGACCGTCTTGAAGGACAACGCCTTCTTGAAGTTCTCCTCGGCATCGGCGTACCGGCCGTTGTCCGCGAGCAGCTTCCCATAGTTTACGTATGCTCCCTGGACCGCGGTCGAATTCTTGTATTTCGTCACGATCTCCTGGTAGTTCGCCTCTGCCTGGTCGAACGTTCTTGTCGCGGCATTGATGTTCCCGAGGATCAACAGAGCCTGCGCCCGTGCTTCGGGTGACGGATCGCCTTCAATCACGCGCTTAAGTTCCGTTTGTGCCTGCCCGATGTTTCCATCTTCGAAATACATTTTCGCGATCTCTGTCCGCGCGGTCAGGACTGCCGGGCTTGCCGGATATTCCTGGAGGATGACACGAAGGTCCCTGCGCGCGTCGTCGCGGTCGCCGGCCAGGACAAAATACTTCGCGGCCTGGAGCAGCGCATCAGGAGCAGGTTTGCTCTTGGGATGGAAGACCTTTACGCGTTCGTACGCGAGGGCGGCTTCTTTGTAGTTCTTGAGCGCGGCATATGCGTCTCCCGTATTGTACCACGCCTCGGGGGCCCGCGGGTTGTCTTGATACGTCAACGCAAACGTTTGAAACGTGATCCTGGCGTCCTCGTACCGCTTCAACTTCATCTGCGTGAGGCCAAGATAGAACCTTGCCTCGATCCCTTGCGAGGTGTTCGGGTAGGCGCTCACAAACTGGCGAAGTTGCTCCGCGGCAAGATCGAACAGCCCGTCATTAAATAGATTGATGGCGAGCTTGAAATCGGCATTCTCCTTTGAATCCTGCGCCGGTGCGAGACACGAAACGCCGAGGAGGAGCGCCATCAGGAGCGATCGAAATCTTCTGCTTTGCATACGAAAACGTTGGTTATCAGGTACGCTGAAGGATATGGATAAAGGTACAGGATATTGCTGAGGGATACAAATGAGATGGGGGGAACGGGAGATGGGAGAACGGGTGAAGGGGAGACGTTGGGACGGTGAGACTATGGGCTTGCGTTATGCAGCTTCTGCTGGAGAGCCATCATTGCCTGGCGCTCCTGCCACGATTCCGCAATTCGCCCTTCGCGGAGGGCGGGAGAGAATGCAGGACGGTTCGATGCGTGCACCGTGATGTCGGGATTTACCAGGTTCATGCTCACGATGCACAACAGCACCACGAGCGATAGCCGGGCCGACGACACACGGTCGACAAGAAATAGAAGGAAGGGGATTGCAGGGAGAAGATAGGCACGCTCCAGCGGAAGCGCGAAGAACTGGATGAGAAAAATGCCAACCGCTGCGAGGGAGGCGACAACCAAAGGGTCCTTCGCCCGTGCGGATTCCCTTAGCTGTCTGTTCCCCTTCCACAAAGCGATCAGGATCGCAAGGGTTGCCAGGGGACCCAGTGCATAGATTGTGCGATACAGGAAATCAAGCACCCGTGCAGTCGGCGCCGGGTGAACATCACTCATGATGTCTCGCGTTATCGAGATCCAACGGACGGGACCTTCGTACGTCATCATGATCGGAAGAGTTGCGACCAATGTCGTGAGCACGGAAACCGCGAGGAACTTGATTGTAGCGCGACGCCCCTCGGTACCTTCCACATAAAGAAAAAGAGGAACGACCACCGTGAGATTGGATGGGCGGAACCCTCCTGCAATGCCGATGCACACTCCGGCGAGAATGGCATGCCGGTTCCGTGCACTATCGAGCGCCGCGAGAATGAATGCGAGCGACCAAACATAGTCCATCGTCGTGGCGGCATTCATGAGAATGATCGGTGCGCAAATGAGAGAGAGGAACAGAAGCGCGGGATGCGCCCCCCAGGCGCGGGAAAGTCGGTACCACATCACGGTGAGAAAGAGGGCGGCGGCAAGGGTGCCCGCGTTGGCAGCCACGCATCCTCCGAGTGCCACCAGCGGCGCACTGACGATTTCATGCAGCGGGTACCCGGGGAGGCGGGAAGCGGAATACTGACCGGTGTGCCACAGGTGCGACGCCGCCTGTGCTACGAGCCATGCATCAGGATCGGCGCCGTAGCCGGCTGCGAGAAAGGGGATTCCCGCGGCCGCGACGATCAACAACCCGACAACCAGGAGTGCCGGGACCTTCAGACGAGTTTCGCCCGGACGTATTCTGCGTTCAGTCGTGCGATATTGGTCACAGAGATCTGCTTCGGGCATTCCGCCTCACAGGCATAGGTATTGGAGCAGGCGCCGAACCCTTCGGCGTCCATTTGCGCCAACATCTTCTCCACGCGCTCTTTCCGTTCCGGTTCCCCTTGCGGAAGGAGAGCGAGATGGGAGACCTTTGCAGCGACGAAGAGCATAGCCGAAGCATTCTTGCAGGTCGCGACGCACGCGCCACAGCCGATACAGGCCGCGGCATCGAACGCTTGTTCCGCCCGGTCCTTCGGCACCAGCACCGCGTTCGCATCGGGTGCCGCTCCGGTTTTTACGGTGATGAACCCGCCGGCCTGCATGATCCTGTCGAAGGCCGTCCGATCGACGACGAGGTCCTTGATGACCGGGAATGCCTTCGCGCGCCAGGGTTCGACGACGATCGACTGACCGTCGCGGAAATTCCGCATGCGCAGCTCGCATGTGGCCACGCCGCGAACAGGGCCGTGGGCGCGCCCGTTGATCATCAATCCGCAGCTTCCGCAGATCCCCTCACGACAGTCATGATCGAAGGCAATCGGCTCGTCACCCTGGCGGATGAGCTCCTCATTGACGACATCGAGCATTTCGAGGAACGAAGCGTCGGGCGAGATGCCGCTCGCCGTATACGTCTGGAAATCCCCGGCGGCATCCCTGTCCGGCTGGCGCCAAATCTTGAGCGTGAAGTTCATTACTTGTAACTCCTCTGCGAAGGTTTCACGTATTCGAAGGAGAGAGGTTCCTTGTGCAATTCCGATTTGCCGACGTCTCCCTTGGATTCCCAGGCGGCCACATAGGAGAACTTCCTGTCGTTGCGCTTCGCCTCCCCGTCCGGCGTCTGATGTTCCTCGCGGAAGTGCCCGCCGCACGATTCGTCGCGGTGGAGCGCATCCCGGGCAATCAGCTCACCCACTTCGAGGAAGTCCGCCACGCGGCCGGCGCGTTCGAGGTCGTTGTTCAACGTCTCCTGCGAACCGACGACCTTCACATCGGACCAGAATTCCTCGCGGAGCGACTGGATGGCGCCGATCGCCTTCTTGAGCCCCTGCGCGGTTCGCGCCATGCCGACGTTATCCCACATGGCCTTGCCGAGCGCCCTATGAAACTCGTCCACCGTCCGCTTCCCCTGGACCGACAGCAGTTTCTTCACCCGGTCGGCGACATCGTTTCGGACCGCGACGAAGGGCGGTTCGTCTCCCTTTATCGGCGGCAGCTTCGCGGAGGCGAGGTAATCGCCGATCGTGTACGGCGCGATGAAATACCCGTCTGCGAGCCCCTGCATCAGCGCGCTGGCGCCCAGCCGGTTTGCGCCGTGGTCGGAGAAATTCGCCTCGCCGAGCACGAAGAGGCCGGGGAGATTGCTCATCAGGTTGTAGTCCACCCAGAGCCCGCCCATCGTGTAGTGCACGGCCGGATAGATCCGCATCGGTGTGACGTACGGATCTTCCGCCGTGATCTCGTGATACATCTCGAAGAGGTTTCCATACTTCTCCTCGATCGCGTCCTTCCCGATCCTTTTGATGGCGTCGGAGAAATCAAGATAGACGGCCTTTCCCGTCGAGCCGACACCGAGCCCCTTGTCGCACATCTCTTTCGCGCGCCGCGATGCAACGTCCCGGGGCACCAGGTTGCCGAACGACGGATACATGCGCTCGAGATAATAATCGCGTTCGTTCTCGGGGATCTCCTCCGGCCGGCGCTTGTCCCCGGCCGTCTTGGGGACCCAGATCCGTCCGTCATTGCGCAGGGACTCGCTCATCAGCGTGAGCTTCGACTGGTATTCGCCGCTCTGCGGGATGCACGTCGGGTGGATCTGCGTGAAGCACGGATTCGCAAAATACGCCCCGCGCTTGTGCGCGCGCCAGATTGCCGTGGCATTGCTCGCCTTGGCCATTGTCGAGAGATAGAAGACGTTGCCGTATCCGCCCGTCGCGAGGACGACGGCATGACCGGCATAAGTTTCGACCTCGCCGTTCACAAGATTCCGGGCGATGATGCCACGGGTCTGACCGTCGACGACCACGAGATCCAGGAGCTCGCGTCTCGGAAAAAACTTCACCGTCCCATCGCCCAGCTGGCGTGAGAGAGCGGAATACGCGCCCAGGAGAAGCTGCTGCCCGGTCTGTCCGCGCGCGTAGAACGTCCGCGAAACCTGCGCGCCGCCGAACGAACGGTTGTCGAGCAATCCGCCGTACTCGCGCGCGAACGGCACGCCCTGCGCCACGCATTGATCGATGATATTGCCGGAGACCTGGGCGAGCCTGTAAACATTGGCCTCGCGCGCCCGGTAATCGCCGCCCTTCACCGTATCATAGAAGAGGCGAAAGACACTGTCCCCATCGTTCGTGTAATTCTTCGGGGCGTTGATCCCCCCCTGCGCGGCGATGCTGTGCGCACGTCGGGGGGACTCATGATAACTGAGCGCGATGACGTTATAGCCGAGCTCTCCGAGGGATGCCGCCGCCGAGGCGCCTGCAAGACCGGTCCCCACAACGATCACGGTGTACTTCCTGCGGTTGGCAGGATTAACAAGCTTCATGGCGAAGCGATGGCGGTCCCACTTCTGCTCGATCGGTCCTTCCGGGATTTTGGAGTCGAGTGTCATTGGTAGCACCCCTTAGTGAGCACGGAAAAGGAAATACAGCGGCATGAGCGCGAAGCCGAGGGGGATCAGGAGCCAGAAGATCACGCCGATTCCCTCAATGAGTTTCAGATACTTCGCGTTGCGAAGGCCGAATGTCTGGAACGCGGACTGAAACCCATGGCGCAAGTGCAATGCCAGGAAGATCAACGCGACCACATAGAAAACCGACATGACCGGCTGCGCGAACGCCGACGCCACCCGGTCGTACATCGTTGGACCGTTGTCGCCGTCGACAAATCGGGACTGGACGAAGAACGCGTTGACGTGGATGACGAGGAACACCAGGACCACCACCGCGGTGATGATCATGATGCGCGAGCTCAGGGTGCTGACCTCTTCGCCGTGCTTGACCGCGTAGCGTTCCGGCCTGGCCATCCGGTTCAGAAACCAGAGCCACACACCGTAGATCGCATGTGCAAGGAAGAGAAGGAACAACACGATTTCAATGGGTCGCAGGAGCGGATAGGTGGCAAGGAATTCCGCATACGAATTGAAGAGTCTCCCGCCGTCGGCCTTGAAGAGAAAGAGATTTACCGTGAGATGAAAGACGAGAAAGAGGCAGAGGAAAAAACCTGAAAGGCCGACGATCAGCTTGCGCCCGACCGATGAAGCAAAGAAGGATTGGTTCTTTCGCATGGAATTCGTCTGGGAAGTGAAGGAATGCGAAGAGCGTGAAGGAAGAACGCCTGAGGAGACATGGGAATCTACGAAATGATCCTTATCGATTCAAGTTTGGTCCGAGGAACCGGGAGACGGAGAGGATGCTCCCGAGAAGACCGAGAATCACGCCGCCCGCGGCGACCGCCGCATAAAACCAGGCCTGCATGTGGACGAACGCGGCAACATCCTCGGAGAGGAAATGCGTAAAACGCTCGATGGTAAGGTACAATACCCCCGCGGCGAGAACCCCTCCCAGGAATCCCTGGATGATCCCTTCGATGAGGAACGGCCAGCGGATGAACATGGCCGTCGCGCCCACCAGTTCCATCGTCCTGACGATATGGCGCTTGGCATAGATGGCGAGGCGGATGGTGTTCGCGACGAGGAGAATCGCCGAGAGCATGATGAAGGACCCAACCCCGAGGGTGACGCGGTCGATGATGGACGATCGTGTATCGATCACCTCCAGAAGATCGCTCCTGTAGCGCACGGTATCGACTCCCGCAATGGAGGAAAACCGTTCGAAGAGTTGCCGCGCTCGAGGGACGGTGGTGTAGTCGTTCCTCAGGAAGATTTTAATGGAAGGAGGAAGAGGGTTGAAACTCAGCACGCGGTACACGTTGTCGCCGAATTCGTGCTCGAACACCCGTGCGGCTTCTTCCTTGGAAATATACTGGATGGAGTCGACACCGGGTGTGGAGCTGATCGACCGTTCGATGCGACGGAGCCCTTCCGGCTCGAGCGGCTCGCGGAGGAACGCTTCCATCTCCACCCGCGACCGGATCGCGCTCACCAGCCGCTGGGTGTTGACGCTGAAGATCACGAAGAGGCCGAGGAGGATGAGGGCGATCCAGAGAGTGAACACCGCGAAGGCGGTCGACAGCCTGGCCCGGCGAAAACCGGAGAAACTCTCACGCAAGGTATACGACAGGCTCATGCCAATTTTAGAATTTGAAATTCAAAATCTAAATCTTAGTAGTTCGATTCGTCACGCCAGCGCACGATCTTCCACGGGTCGGTGACCCGCTGACGTTCAAAAAGCAGGTTTGCGTAGCCGTTGACGTACTCGACGTCGCTCGGGTTGAAGACGATGGTCAGGCTGAATCCCCGCACGACGTTGACATCATTCGAATCGCTGGTCGACGAAATGATGTTGTTCCAGATCAGGTCCAGCTTTTGCGCATTCTGAAAGAGGCCGTAGGTGGACCGCAAATCTTCTTCCCGACCCCAACTGATGTCCACACCGAGGTCGTAATCGCGGTACGTGAATACAAAATTGTCGTCGAGGATCTGCCCATACACCGTCGTGTCGC
>Ga0335085_10015954_pt1 | contig 10878 bp, 8 predicted proteins | sample Lox_Sample_45_FD_206712 | JGI IMG/M metagenome (GOLD analysis project Ga0335085, IMG submission 206712) | Soil microbial communities from Loxahatchee National Wildlife Refuge, Florida, United States - Lox_Sample_4.5 | ecosystem: Environmental > Terrestrial > Soil > Wetlands | place: USA: Florida... | reverse complement strand
CGCCCGCCGGGCCGGCGCCCGGCTGGAGGTCAACGAGAAGTGGGCCTGCCCGTCGCCCCGCACCATCCGGGCCTTCGCCGCCGCCGGGGTGCCGCTGGTGCCCAGTACGGACAGCCATGACGCCGCGGATGTCGGCCGGTACCACCGGGTGCCCGGGCTGCTCACCGCGGCCCAGGGCAGCCAGGTGCCCGGATGATCGTGCTGCATATCGCGTACACCGGGTTCCGCTGGCTGCTGGTGGTGCTGGTCCTGGCGGGCGCGGTGCCGCTGCTCGCGGCCAGCTACCAGTACCTGCTGGTGGCGCTGCACTTCCGGCGGAACCACTACCGTGATGTCGCGCCGTACTTCCCGCGCACCGCCATCCTGATCCCGGCCTGGAACGAGGCCGCGGTGATCGGGGCGTCCATTGACCGGCTGGTCCAGCTGGAGTACCCGCCGGAGTCGCTGCGCATCTACGTGGTCGACGACGCGAGCACCGACGACACCCCGGATGTGATCAAGGCCAAGGCGGCCGAGCACCCGGGCCAGGTCGTGCACCTGCGCCGGGAGAAGGGCGGCGAGGGCAAGGCGCACACGCTGAACCACGGCCTGCGGATCATCCTGGCCGACGACTGGATGCAGGCGCTGCTCATCATGGATGCCGACGTCATCTACGAGCCCGCCTCGCTGCGCTCGATGACCCGGCACCTGGCCGATCCGCGGGTCGGCGCGGTCACCGCGTACATCAAGGAAGGCAGCCGCCCCGGCAACTACCTGACCCGGTTCATCGGGTTCGAGTACATCACCGCTCAGGCCGCCGCCCGGCGCAGCCAGAACGTCCTCGGGGCCGTCGCCTGCCTGGCCGGCGGGGCGCAACTGCACTCCCGGGCCAACCTGGAGGCGGTCGGCGGCCAGATCGACACGTCCTCGCTGGCCGAGGACACGTTCACCACGTTCAAGACGCAACTGGCGGGCAACCGGGTGGTGTTCGAGCCGCACGCCATCGTCTGGGCCGAGGAACCCGGGAACATCGTCGGGCTGTGGAAACAGCGCCTGCGCTGGGCCCGGGGCAATGTGCAGGTCACCGCGCAGTTCAAGCATCTGTGGTGCCGCCCGAGCCGTAACCACCGGCTGGGCAGCGTCAGCTTCTCGGTGTTCTGGTTCTGCCTGTTCCTGCTGCCCGTGTTCATGATCCTGGCCTCGGCCTCGCTGATCATCCTGTACTTCTCCGACTTCGCCGTGGCCTGGCTGGTGTTCCACGTGCTGTGGATCACCAACGCGCTGACGTTCGTGTTCATCACCGCGTTCGTGCTCATGGTCGATCCGGAGACGGGCCGGCACACCTGGCTGGAGGGCATCCTCTTCCCCGGCGCGATCAGCCTGTCCATCATCATCGCGGCCTGCTTCCCGCGGCTGCTCCGGATGATCTTCTACGACGTGCTGCCCTGGCTCGGCATCGCGCTCACCGCCGCGGAACGGCGCAGCCTGGTGCTGTTCGCCTACGCCTGGCTGGCGCTGTCCATGCTGGTCGCCTACCTGGGCAAGACGGTCGAGCCACGCCGGTTCGGGCGGCTGTTCTCCACGGTGTTCATCTACCTGGCCGGCTATGGGCCGCTGCTCTGTGCCTGCACGTTCGCCTCGTACGTCAAGGAACTGCGCGGCGCCGAGATGAAGTGGGACAAGACCGAGAAGACCGGGAAGGTGGCGATGCCGGCATGATCGCCCTGCTGGCGGTCAAGTCGCTGCTGGTCGGCCTGGTCTTCCTGGGCGCGCTGCCGCTGCTGCTGGCCGACTATCAGTTCCTCCTGGTCGCCGCGCACAGCCGCCGGCTGCACTACGCGCGCTGCCGCCCGTACCTTCCGCGGGTCAGCGTCCTGGTGCCGGCCTGGAACGAGGCCGCCGTGATCGGCCCCGCCATCGACCGGCTGCTGCACCTGGACTACCCGGCGGCCCGGCTGCGCGTCATCGTGGTGGACGACGCCAGCACCGACGCGACGGCCGGCGCGGTCGCGGCCAGGGCGGCCGGGTATCCCGGGCGCGTCATGCACCTGCGCCGCGAGGCCGGCGGCCAGGGCAAGGCGGCGGCGCTGAACGAGGGCCTGGCCCAGGTGCTGGCCGACGGCTGGGCCCAGGCGGTGCTGATCATCGACGCGGACGTCATGCTGGGCCAGCGGGCGCTGCACCGCCTGACCCGGCACCTGGCCGACCCGGCCGTCGGCTCGGTGACCGGGTACATCCGGGAGGGCAGCCGGCCGGGCAACTACCTGACCCGGTTCATCGGCTACGAATACATCGTCGCGTCGGCCGCCGCCCGGCGCAGCCAGAACGTGCTCGGCGTGGTGGCCTGCCTGGCTGGCGGGGCGCAGCTGCACTCCCGGGCCAACCTGGAGGCGCTCGGCGGCCGGATCGACACCGGCACGCTGGCCGAGGACACCGTCACCACGTTCCAGACCCAGCTCGCCGGTCACCGGGCCGTCTTCGAGCCGCACGCCGAGGTGTGGGCCGAGGAGCCGCGGGCCATCGCCGGGCTGTGGCGCCAGCGGCTGCGCTGGGCCCGCGGCAATCTCCAGGTCACCGGGCGGTTCCGCGGGGTCTGGTTCCGGCCCGGCGCCCCTGGCGGCCTGGGCGGCGTCAGCTTCGGCCTGATCTGGTTCAGCCTCCTGCTGCTGCCCATGTTCATGCTGTGCGCGTCAGCCTCCCTGGTCACCCTGTATTTCATCGACTACCAGCTGGCCCTCACCGCGTTTGGGGCGCTGTGGCTGACCAGCGTGCTCACCTACGTGTTCATCACCTCGTTCGCCCTGCTCATCGACCCCCAGGTCGGACGGCGCACGTGGCGCGAAGCGCTGCTGTTCCCGGGCCTGGTCAACGTGGCCATCATGGCCACCGCCGTGGTGCCCGCCGTGCTCGGCCTGGCCGGAACCTGGGTGCGGGCCATTCTGCTGTTCACCTACGTGTGGCTGGCCGCCTGCATGGCCGTGGCCTATCTCGGCAAGCTGGCCGAGCGCGGCTGGCTGGGCCGGATCACCGGCCCGCTGCTCGTGTATGTCGCCGGTTACGGCCCGCTGCTGTGCGCCATCACCGTCGCCGCGTACCTGAAGGAACTCCGGCACGCCGAGGCGCACTGGGAGAAGACCGAGAAGACCGGGAAGGCGGTCAGCCGGGTATGACCGCGCCCGTGACCCCGGAGAACCGCAGCGAGACCGAGCAGTTCGACGCGGAGGTCAAGGAGGCCGTCCGGTACGAGAAGGGCCTGGTCGTCAAGGCGCTCATCGCGCTGGCGCTGGTCGCTCTGGTGGTCCTGGCCCGGCTGCTCTACCTGGCCTGAGCCCGGGCCGCGCATGAACCGTGCTGCCGTGGGCAGTCTGTCCGGCCATGTCCGCCCCGACCGCGCGCCGCAGGGAGACCGAGCTCATCGCGGTGACCGTGGGCACGCTGGTGTTCACGGTGCTGCTGATCGCGGTGCGGCTGCGCTGGAGCCCGTTAGAGGCCGCTGACCACGACGCCGCGGCCCGGCTGAACGGCCTCATCGCCGGGCACCCGGCGCTGGTCGCGGTGATCAAGGCGGTCACCTGGCTGGGCAGCGACGGCGTGCTGTGGACCGTGCTCGGCGTGTCCGCGGCCGTCATGGCCATCAGGCGGCGCTGGCGGCTGGCCGCCTACCTGCTGGTCGCCGGGGCCGGCGCGCTGGTGCTCGACCCCATACTCAAGTCCCTGGTCGGCCGGCTGCGCCCGGTGGTCGCGCACCCCGTCGCGCACGGCACCGGGAACAGCTTCCCCAGCGGGCACTCGCTCGGCTCGATCGTCTGCTACGGCGCGGTGCTGCTGGTGTTCCTGCCCGCCACCCGGCCGGGCTGGCCGCGCACCGCGCTGCGCTACGGCGCCGGCCTGCTCATCGCGGCCATCGGGATCAGCCGGATCCTGCTCGGCGTGCACTACCTGTCCGATGTGGCCGGCGCGTGGGCGCTCGGCCTGTGCTGGCTCGGGCTGACCGCGCTGGCGTTCGACCCACTGCACGCAACTACCCCGGGGGGCCGTCCCCCCGATCCCCCCCGACATCAGGAGGCCACCATGGCCAGACCGGCCCGCCAGTACGCCCGCATCGCCGCCGGCGTCCTCGTCGCCTGGGTGCTCATCCTCGGCGTGGTCGTCGGCTTCGGCGAACTGGTCGTCAAGCACGGCCACGACCAGTGGCTGGGTGACACCGCCATCCCGCGCTGGTTCGCCGCGCACCGCACCCCGGCCGGCAACCACTGGAGCGACATCGTCAGCGTGTGCTGCGCCACCACCGGCATCCTGGTCGTGGCGGTGGCCGCCTGCCTGCTGTTCCTGCTGTTCATCCGGCACTGGCGGCCGGTCATCTTCCTGGCCGTGGTGATGTTCGGCGAGCTGGCCGCGTTCCTGGCCGCCGCCGCGGTGGTCAAGCGGCCCCGGCCGTACGTGCACCATCTCGACCATCACCTGCCCACCTCGGCCTACCCGTCCGGCCACATGGCCGCGACCTGCTGCCTGTACATCGCGATCGCGATCGTGGTCATCGGGCACGCCCGCGGCTGGTGGCGCTGGCTGTTCCTGATCCCGGCCATCACGGCGCCGGTGCTGATCGCGCTGTCCCGGATGTACCGCGGCGAGCATCACCCCACCGACATCACGGGCAGCGTCATCTTCGCCGCGCTGTGGCTGACCGCGACCACCCTGCTGATCAAGCCCAACGCGGTGCGGCGCGACAGCGCCCCGCGGGCCGCAGGGGCCGGGCACCGGAGTTTTACCGGACGGGTGGTTTCACTCCTGCCGGCCCGGGCAGGCGCGGGGAAATGACTCTCGCCAGGAGGTGACCCATGACCGATCCAGGCCAGGCCCGGCGGATCGAGATCAAGGAAGGCGAGCAGACCGTAGCCGCGGCCGACGTATCCCGGCAGCCCGATGGCGCCACCCGCGCGTCCCTGCACCCGGCCTCCGGCCATGTCGCCCCGGGCCACCGGACTGAACTGGTGGACGCCATCGTCGACCTGCCGGAAGTGCAGGAGAGCGACCGGCTGGAGGCCAGCGTGCCGCTCGGGGACAGCGAGGCCCTGGGCCGGCTGCGGGAGCGGACCGAGCAGACGCGGACCCGGCCGGCCGGGTCCACCGCGCTGGTCGACGGGACCATCCCGGGCCGCCGGGCCGGGCCGGACCCGGCCACCGGCGGTCAGTGACCCGGCGGGAACATCGGCCGCCCGGCGGCGGTTGACTACCCGTGACCCTCACCAACCTGCTCCCTGCCGACGCTGCCCCGGACAGCGTGTTCGACGCGTTCGCGGGCTGGGCCAAGGAGCAGGGCCTGGCGCTCTACCCGCATCAGGAAGACGCGCTGATCGAGGTGGTGTCCGGGGCCAACGTCATCCTGTCCACGCCGACCGGCTCGGGCAAGAGCCTGGTCGCCATGGGCGCGCACTTCGCCGCGCTGGCCGCCGGGCGCCGCTCGTTCTACACCGCGCCGATCAAGGCCCTGGTGTCGGAGAAGTTCTTCGCGCTGTGCGCCGCGTTCGGCCCCGACCAGGTCGGCATGATGACCGGGGACGCCAGCGTCAACGCCACCGCGCCCATCATCTGCTGCACCGCCGAGGTGCTGGCCAGCATCGCGCTGCGGGACGGCGCGGACGCCGATGTCGGCCAGGTCGTCATGGACGAGTTCCACTTCTACGCCGACCCGGACCGCGGCTGGGCCTGGCAGGTGCCGATCATCGAGCTGCCCCGGGTCCAGTTCATCCTGATGTCCGCGACGCTGGGCGACGTCGCCCGGTTCGAGGCCGACCTGACCCGGCGCACCGGCCGGCCGACCGCGGTGGTCAAGTCGGCCGAGCGGCCGGTGCCGCTGACCTACTCGTTCGTGCTCACCCCGCTGCACGAAACGCTGGAGGAACTGCTCAGCACGAACCAGGCCCCGGTGTACGTGGTGCACTTCACCCAGGCCGCCGCGCTGGAGCAGGCCCAGTCGCTGATGAGCGTGAACGTCTGCACGCGGGCGGAAAAGGACGAGATCGCCGCGATGATCGGCGGGTTCCGGTTCACCGCGGGCTTCGGCAAGACGCTGTCCCGGCTGGTCCGGCACGGCATCGGCGTGCACCACGCGGGCATGCTGCCCAAGTACCGGCGGCTGGTGGAGACGCTGGCCCAGGCCGGGCTGCTCAAGGTGATCTGCGGCACCGACACCCTGGGCGTGGGCATCAACGTGCCCATCCGCACCGTGGTGTTCACCGCGCTGTCCAAGTACGACGGGTCGAAGACCCGGCTGCTGCAGGCCCGCGAGTTCCACCAGATCGCCGGGCGGGCCGGCCGGGCCGGCTTCGACACCACCGGCCGGGTCGTGGTGCAGGCCCCCGAGCACGTCATCGAGAACGAGAAGGCGCTGGCCAAGGCGGGCGACGACCCGAAGAAGCGGCGCAAGGTGGTGCGCAAGAAGCCGCCCGAGGGCTTCGTGTCCTGGGGCCAGCCCACGTTCGACCGGCTGGTCGCGGCCGACCCGGAGTCGCTGACCTCCCGGTTCAAGGTCAGCCACACGATGCTGCTGAACGTCATCGGCCGGCCGGGCGACGCGTTCGGCGCGATGCGGCACCTGCTGACCGACAACCACGAGGACCGGGCCGCCCAGCGCCGGCACATCCACCAGGCCATCGCCATCTACCGGGCGCTGCTGGCCGGGGGAGTGGTGGAACGGCTGGCCGAGCCGGACGCCGAGGGCCGCCAGGTCCGGCTCACCGTGGACCTGCAGTTCGACTTCGCGCTGAACCAGCCGCTGTCCCCGCTGGCGCTGGCCGCCATCGAGCTGCTCGACCCGCAGACGCCGGAATACCCGCTGGACGTGGTGTCGGCCATCGAGGCCACCCTGGACAACCCGCGGACCGTGCTGCGCGAGCAGCAGTTCCGGGCGCGCGGCGAGGCGGTGGCCCAGATGAAAGCCGACGGTGTCGAGTACGAGACCCGGATGGACCGGCTGGAGTCGGTCACCTACCCGAAGCCGCTGGCCGATCTGCTGGACGCGGCCTATGACCTGTACCGGCGCGGCCACCCGTGGGTGGCCGACTACGAGCTGGCGCCCAAGTCGGTGGTGCGGGACATGTACGAGCGGGCCATGACGTTCACCGAGTACGTCTCGTTTTACGGGCTGTCCCGGTCCGAGGGCCTGGTGCTGCGCTACCTGGCCGACGCGTACAAGGCGCTCAGGCAGACCGTGCCGGACGAGGCCAAGACCGAGGAGCTGAGCGACCTCATCGAGTGGCTCGGCGAACTGGTCCGCCAGGTCGACTCCAGCCTGCTGGACGAGTGGGAGCAGCTGCGCGACCCGTCCGGGGCGCTGGCCGAGGCGGCCCCGGCCCGGCCGCAGGCGGTCACCGGCAATCCCCGTGCGTTCCGGGTGCTCATCCGCAACGCACTCTTCCGGCGGGTCGAGCTGGCAGCGCTTGGCCGTTATGCCGAATTGGGTGGTCTTGACGCGGAGGCCGGCTGGGACGCCGCGGCGTGGGAGGCGGCGGTGGAGCCCTATTTCGAGGTGCACGACGAGATCGGCACCGGTGCGGACGCCCGCGGCCCGGCACTGCTGATCATCGATGAGGGCCCGGAGCGCTGGCGGGTGCGGCAGATCTTCGACGACCCGGCCGGCGACCACGACTGGGGGATCAGCGCGGAGGTCGACCTGGCCGCGTCGGCCGAGGCCGGCGAGGCCGTCCTCCGGGTCACTGAAGTGGGCCAGCTGTAGCCGGTGTGCGCCGCGGCGCCGCCATGTCATGCTCACCCTGGGGGGACGATCACGGCAGGAGGCCCACCGATGACCGACCCCGACTTCCCGGCCCTGGCCCGCGCCGCGGAGCAGGGTGATGGCGAGGCGGCCTATTCGCTCGGCACGCTGCTGTTACAGCACGGCCAGGCCAGCGAGGCGGAGCCGTGGCTGCGCCGGGCGGCCCAGGCCGGGCACGACGTGGCCGCCAGCATCCTCGGCATGCTGCTGGTCATGGCGGGCCGGCTGACCGAGGCCGAGCGGTTCGTGGACCAGGCCGCCCGGGCCGGCGAGGCGCCGCCCGCGGCCGAGCTGGGCCGGCGGCACGGCCTGGCCGGCAACCTGCGCGAGGCCGAGGCCTGGTACCGCAAGGCCGCGCTGCTCGGCGACCCGGACGCGGCCAACAAGGTCGGCCAGCTGATGGCCAACCGGGGCCTGAAGGCCGACGCGGAGGACTGGTTCCGGCGGTCGGCCGAGGCGGGCCACGCCGAGGGGGCCAACAACTACGCGGTGCTGCTCTACCAGCGCGATGCCGACCTGCGCGAGGTGCTCCGCTGGTTCCAGGTCGCGGCCGACGGCGGCCTGCCCGACGCGGCCAGCAACCTGGCCAAGATCCGCGCCGCGATGAAGTAGCGGGCGCGACACGCGGGCGGCCCTCGGGGTCGCCGTGATTGCCGGGCCGCTCCGGCATCATGGCGCTGAGAGCCCTAGCCGGTCAGCCTTCCCCATGATCCCCGTGCCAATGAGCGGAGCGCGCGCGCCGCGATGCGACTGATCCACACCTCGGACTGGCATCTGGGCCGCACGCTGCACGGCGAGAACCTGCTCGGCCACCAGGCCGTGTTCCTGGACTGGCTGCTGGCCGAGGCGGAGCGCCGTCAGGTGCACGCCGTGCTGGTGGCCGGGGACGTGTACGACCGGGCCGTGCCGCCGGCCGACGCGGTCCGGCTGCTCGACACGGCCCTGCTCGGCTTCGCCCGGGCCGGCATCCCGATGGTGCTGATCAGCGGCAACCACGACTCGGCCGTCCGGCTCGGCTTCGGCGCCGGGCTCAGCCAGGCGGCCGGCATCCACCTGCGCACGTCGCTGGCGGACGCGGCCCGCCCGGTGCTGCTCGGTGACGAGCACGGCCCGGTGGCCATCTACGGCATTCCGTACCTGCTGCCCGACGCGGTCATGGCCGAGCTGGACTGCGCGCGATCGCACCACGCCGTGCTGGCCGCGGTCACCGCGCGGATCCGGCAGGACGCCGCGGACCGCGGCATCGGCCGCACCGTTGTCCTCGCGCACAGCTTCGTCACCGGCGCACGCCCTTCCGATTCCGAACGCGACATCCGGATCGGTGGGATCGCCGACGTCCCGGCCGGTGTGTTCGGCGGATTCAGCTACGCCGCCCTCGGGCATCTGCACGGCCAGCAGCAGGTTGCGCCGGGTACATCAAGCACAGTGGTGCGCTATTCCGGGTCGCCGCTGGCGTTCTCGTTCGGCGAGAAGAACCACGCCAAGTCGGTCACGGTGGCCGAGCTGGACGCCGCTGGGCAGGTCACGCTGACCCCGCTGGCCACCCCGGTGCCGCGGCCGCTGCGCGAGGTGCGCGGGCGGCTCGATGAGCTGCTGGCCCGGCCGGGCGATGAGCTGGCCGGCGCGTGGGTCAAGGTGGTGCTCACCGACCCGGTGCGCCCGGCCGCCCCGATGGAGCGGCTGCGCGAGAAGTGGCCGCACACCCTGGTGCTGGACTTCGACCCGGACGGCGGGCTGCCCGGCGCCGGCGCCGACCTGGCCCGGCTGGCCGCCACCACCGACCCGGCCGAGATCTGCGGCCTGTTCGTCGAGTTCACCAGCGGCGGGCCGCCGGACGACGCGCAGCGGGCTGTCCTGCGCGCCGCCGTCGAGGCGGCGCAGCACGCGGAAACGGCCGCCTGATGCGGCTGACCCGGCTGGAGGTGACCGCGTTCGGCCCGTATGCGGCCACCCAGCGGATCGACTTCGGCCAGCTGTCCAGCAGCGGCCTGTTCCTGCTCGAGGGGCCGACCGGGGCGGGCAAGACGACGATCCTGGACGCGATCACGTTCGCCCTGTACGGCGGGCTGGCCGGGGCCAGTGCGGCCGAGGACCGGCTGCGCTCGCACTTCGCGCCGCCCGACGCGGAGCCCTCGGTCACGCTGGAGTTCTCGGTCGCCGGGGTGACCCACCGGGTGCGCCGGGTGCCCGAGCATCAGCGGCCCAAGAAACGCGGCGCGGGCTTGACCACCGAGGCCGCGCAGGTGCACCTGGCCCGCCGTGACGGCGACAGGTGGGTCAGCCTGACCGCGAACAAGGCCGAGGCCGGGGAATTGATCAGCGAGCTGATCGGGCTCAACCGGGCCCAGTTCACCCAGGTCATGCTGCTGCCGCAGGGCGAGTTCGCCCGGTTCCTGCAGGCCGCCGACGACGAGCGCCGTGTGCTGCTGTCCCGGCTGTTCGGCACCGGTCTTTACGACCGGATCACCAGCTGGCTCGATCAGGAGCGGGCCGCCGCGCGCCAGGCCCAGCTGCAGGCCCGGGCGGCCATCGACACGGCGGTGTCGGCCGCCGCCGAGGCGGCCGGCCTGGACGGCGCCGCGCGCGCCGAGCTGCTCAGCCTGCCGCCCGCCGACCGGGCCACCCGGCTCAAGGAACTCAGCACCGAGCTGGCCAGCCACGCCGCGGTCACCGCCGACGGCCTGGAACTGGCCACCGCCCGGGCCGCCGAGCTGCTGGCCGCCTGCGAGCAGGCCCGGGAGCGATCGGCCGTGATGACCCGGCTGACCACAGCCGCCGGCCGGCTGGCCGCGCACGAGGCGGCCCGCCCCGCTCACCAGGACCGCACCGCCCGGCTGGACGCGGCCCAGCGCGCCGAGCCGGTCCGGCCCCTGCTGGCCGCCCTGGCCGACGCCGGCCAGGCCGTGGCTTCGGCCACCGCGTCGCTGGCGCGGCTCAACCCGGCGCCGGGGCAGCTCGGCCCGGGACTGGACCAGCTCGGCCCGGGACTGGACCAGCCCGGCCCGGGACTGGACCAGCCCGGCCCCGGCGCAGGTCAGCCCGGCCTGGGGCGGTACGGAGTGGGGACTGAGGCCGGTGCGGCGTCCGGCCAGCCCAGCCCGGGGCCGGACCAGGCGGGGACTGGG
>Ga0335085_10015953_pt1 | contig 10879 bp, 11 predicted proteins | sample Lox_Sample_45_FD_206712 | JGI IMG/M metagenome (GOLD analysis project Ga0335085, IMG submission 206712) | Soil microbial communities from Loxahatchee National Wildlife Refuge, Florida, United States - Lox_Sample_4.5 | ecosystem: Environmental > Terrestrial > Soil > Wetlands | place: USA... | reverse complement strand
GCGGCTGCTGCTGCCGGCCTACCAGCTGACGTCGTTCTGGCTCTCGGCGGTCTATCCGCCCACGCATCGCAACACGTTCAAGCTCAAGCTCTTCGTCGAGACCGTGGCGGCCGCGTTTACCGATGGTCCGCCCTGGGACCGCGCGCTGATCGAGGCCGGCCTGCTGCCCCGGGCGCTGCTCGAGTGATTGTTCCGGATTCCAGAACAACGGGGTCGGGCCGCCGCGCCTAGTCCCGCGCCGCCCCCGCGTCTAGATTGCGCGGGGTGCAGAACAACCTGTTCATCGACGGGCGCTTCGTCGAGTCGGAGTCCCGCGATCGCATCCCGGTCCTCAATCCCCACGACAACTCGCTGATCACCGAGGTCGCGGAAGCGCGCAGGGCCGACGTCGACAAGGCGGTGGCCGCGGCGCGAAAGGCGTTTCCGGCGTGGGCGCGGCTCGCCGCCGCCGACCGCGGGCGGCTGCTGCTGAGGCTGGCCGACGCCATCGAGGCGGACGCGGAATCGCTCGCGCGCCTGGAATCCGAGGATACCGGGCATCCGCTGCGCGACACGCGCGGCCTGGACGTCGCGCGCACCGCCGTGACGTTCCGCTACTTCGGCGGCATGGCCGACAAGCTGCAGGGCACGGTGGTGCCCGTGGAGCCGGGCTTCCTCAACTACGTGCCGCGCGAGCCGCTCGGCGTGGTCGGCCAGATCGTGCCGTGGAACTTCCCGCTCATGTTCACGAGCTGGAAGATGGGCCCGGCGCTCGCGGCCGGGAACACCGTGGTGCTCAAGCCCGCGGAGCTGACGCCGCTGTCGACGCTGCGCATCGCGGAGCTCGCGAAGCAGGCCGGGATTCCCGACGGCGTGATGAACATCGTGCCCGGCTACGGGCACATCGCGGGGCAGTACCTCGCCGAGCACCCCGACGTCGACAAGATCGCCTTCACCGGGTCGACCGCCACCGGGCGCAAGGTCGTGCAGGCCTCGAGCGGGAACCTCAAGCGCGTGCAGCTCGAGCTCGGCGGCAAGGGCGCGAACATCGTCTTCGAGGACGCCGTGCTGCCCGCCGCGGTGAACGGCTCGGCCTTCGCCATCTTCCACAACCAGGGACAGGCCTGCATCGCGGGCTCGCGGCTGATCCTGCACGAGCGGATCGCGCCGGCCTTCCTCGACGCGTTCCTCGAGCTCGCGCGCTCGATCCGGCTCGGCGACCCGCTCGACCCGGCGACCGAGATGGGGCCGCTGACCTCGACGCTGCATCGCGACCGCGTGCTCGCCTACTGCAAGGTCGCGCGCGAGGAGGGCGGCGAGGTGCTGCTGGGCGGCAAGGCGCCCGAGGGCAGCGGCCTCGGACGCGGGTGCTACGTCGAGCCGACCGTGGTGCGCGCGAAGGCCGACGCGCGCGTCTCGCGCGAGGAGGTGTTCGGCCCGTTCGTCACGGTCACCACGTTTCGCGACGACGAGGAGGCGATCGCGCTCGCCAACGCGACCGACTACGGCCTGGGCGGCGGGCTGTGGACCTCGAGCCTCGCGCGCGCGCACCGCGTCGCGGCGGCGATGCGCTCGGGCATGGTGTGGATCAACTGCTACAAGCGGGTCAACCCGGGCTCGCCCTTCGGCGGCATCGGCCGCTCGGGCTACGGGCGCGAGATGGGCTTCGAGGCGATGCGCGACTACACCGAGGCGAAGTCGGTGTGGGTCAACGTGGATGCGAAGCTGCCGCCGTATTATGCTAGGTAGTACGGCAATCGCGGGAGGAGGACAGGCCATGCCGCAGTCGCACCCGACGTATTTCGCTTCGCTTGCCAAGTGGGAGAAGGGCCGCGCCGAGATCATCAGCGGCGACGTCAGGCACTACGTGTTTTCCAACATGTTCGACGTAGCTTCGCGCTCGAAGCCCTACGAGAAGGTCGTGGTGGGCAAGAACATGGAGTACGTGCTCGAGGCCGTGCGCGCGGAAGGCGCCTCGCCGTGGTTTGCCTGCGCGCACGACGAGTTCGCCGTGTGCATGGACGGCGAGGTCGAGGTCCAGTTCGTCAAGCTCGACGCGCCCGCCGCGCCCGCCGGCAAGCAGGGCGCGGTGCTGGTGAAGGGCGAGCCGAAGGGCAGGAAGATGGGCACGGTGCGCCTCAGGCGCGGGCACCAGGCGCTGCTGCCGATGGGCTCGGCCTACCAGTTCAAGTCGGCGAAGCCCGGCGTGCTGATGCTGCAGACCATTCTCGGCGAGCTCTCGGTCCAGAAGTGGGCCGAGATCTGCGAAAAGTAGAACGGAGGACTCCATGGGCGACATGAACTTCAAGGCGGTCCTCAGCAAGACCCAGCCCCAGGTGGAGGTGATGACCTCCGAGCCCGACCGGGCGACCGGGTACCGCTCGTTCAGGCTGGGCGGCTTCGAATTCCAGCGCGACGAGTATTTCGCGCGCATCTCCTGGCCGGCGAAGGGCACGCGCATGTCCCACGTCATGCCGGTGGACGCGTTCCTGCGCGCCATCATGCGCGACGTGGCGTGGGGCTTCTTCTACGGCTGGGTCAACTTCGACCACGTGGTGGGCACGAAGAACCTGTACGGCCGGGTGGAGCTGTTCGGCGGCCGCTACTTCGCGCCGATGAAGTCGGCCGGGCTCGACCACACCGAGACCTTCGAGTCGCCCCTGATCATGGCGACGTTCAAGGCGATCCTCGCCGACTGGGTGAACGCGGGGTTCGACCCCTTCGCCGCGCCCGAGGAGACCGGCAAGACCGTGTACGGGCCGAAGAACGGCGACAACCTCGCGGCGATCGACCGCTACCGCGTGCCGACCAAGCGCATGCCCGGGCTGCCGGGCGACTCGCCGCTGCGCTCGGACGCGAACGGCTTCAAGGTCAACCGCCAGTTCACCGACGTGCCGCAGGACGAGCCCGAGGTGAAGCCCGAGCCGGGCTTCGAGAAGGAGCTGCACGCGTTCAACCTGTTCAAGTACCTGTCGCGCTCGGACGTGACCTGGAACCCGTCGGTGACCGCGGTGTGCAACGCGAGCCTCGCGTGCCCGACGACCGAGGAGTACATCCTGCCGATCGTGCACGGCAACGACCGCGTCGAGTGGTTCGTGCAGATGTCCGACGAGATCACCTGGGAGGTGCAGGACAAGGAGACCGGCGCGCTGCGCGCGCGCATCACGATGAAGGCGGGCGACGTGGCGGCGATGCCCGCGGACATCCGGCACCAGGGCTTCTCGCCCAAGCGCTCGATGCTGTTCGTGTGGGAGAACGCCAATCCCGAGCTGCCGAAGCTGTACGAGTCCGGGAAGCTGAAGCCGTACCCGGTCGAATTCTGATTCCCAAGAGGAGGGGACATGTCCAGACCAGAAAGCACCAACCGCCGCCGCCGCAGCATCGTGCTCGGCACCGGCGCGGCGGCGCTCGGCGCGGCGCTGCCGTTCGCGCCGCGCGCGCTCGCCGCGGGCAAGATCAAGATCGGCTACGTCTCGCCGCAGACCGGGCCGCTCGCGCCCTTCGGCGAGGCCGACAACTTCGTGCTGCACGGCATCCGCTCGGCGATGAAGAACGTCGAGATCCTGGTGCGCGACAGCCAGTCCAACCCCAACCGCGCGGGCGAGGTGGCGGGCGAGCTGATCCTGAAGGACAACGTCGACCTGATGGTCGTCGCCTCGACGCCGGAGACGACCAACCCCGTGTCGGACCAGTGCGAGCTGAACGAGGTGCCCTGCATCTCGACGGTCGCGCCCTGGCAGCCCTGGTACATCGGCCGCCAGGCCAACCCCGGCGGCGGGCCGCCGGCCTGGAAGCCGTTCAAGTGGACCTACCACTTCTTCTGGGGGCTCGAGGACATCATCGCGGTGTTCACGAACATGTGGCAGACGATCCCGACCAACAAGTCGGTCGGCGGCCTGTTCCCCAACGACGGCGACGGCAACGCCTGGGGCGACAAGGTGGTGGGCTTCCCGCCGGTGCTCGCCAAGCACGGCTTCGCGCTCACCGACCCGGGCCGCTACCAGAACCTGACGCAGGACTTCAGCGCGCAGATCGCCGCGTTCAAGAAGGCGAGCTGCGAGATCGTCACCGGCGTCGTGATCCCGCCCGACTTCAAGACCTTCTGGACGCAGGCCGCGCAGCAGGGCTTCAGGCCGAAGATCGCCTCGGTCGGCAAGGCGCTGCTGTTCCCGGCGGCGATCGAGGCGCTGGGCGACCTCGGCGCGGGGCTCTCGTCCGAAGTGTGGTGGAGCCCGTCGCACCCGTTCAAGTCCTCGCTCACGCACGCGAGCGCGCGCGACTTCGCCGCGGCGTACGAGAAGTCCACCGGCAAGCAGTGGACGCAGCCGATCGGCTTCGTGCACGCGCTGTTCGAGGTCGCGGCCGACGCGCTCAAGCGCTCGGGCGGCGGCAAGGACAAGGCGAAGCTGCGCGACGCGATCGTGGCGACGAACCTGCACACGATCGTCGGCCCGATCGCCTGGGGCAAGGGCCCGGTGCCCAACGTCGCCAAGACGCCGCTGGTCGGCGGGCAGTGGGTGAAGGGCAAGAAGCACAAGTACGAGCTGCTGATCGTCAACAACCAGACGGCGCCCAGCATCCCGGCGCAGGCGAAGTTGCAGCCGCTGTAAGCTCGGGGGGATGCCCGAGCTGCTGCGGCTGGAGGGACTGGAGAAGCGCTACGGCTCGCTCCGCGTCGCGGACGGCGTCTCCCTCTCGCTCGCCGAGGGGGAGACGCTGGGCATCATCGGCCCCAACGGGGCCGGCAAGACGACGCTTTTCAACCTGATCGGCGGCGACGTCGCGCCCGACGCCGGGCGCGTCTGGCTGCGCGGCGACGACGTCACGCGCATGCCCGCGCACCGGCGCTGCCGCCGGGGCCTGGGGCGCACCTACCAGGTCCCGCACCCGTTCTCGGGCCTGAGCGTGTTCGAGAACCTGCTCGTCGCCGCGACCGCGGGCGGCGCGCAGCGCGAGCGCGAGGCCTACGCGCCTTGCGCGGCGCTGCTCGAGCTCGCGGGCCTCGCCGAGCGCGCGAACCAGCCGGCGGGCAGCCTGACGCTGCTCGACCGCAAGCGCCTGGAGCTCGCGCGCGCGCTCGCCACGCGCCCGGTGCTGCTGCTGCTCGACGAGATCGCGGGCGGCCTGACCGAGAAGGAGGCGCAGGCGCTGGTCGGCACGGTGCGCGCGATCGCCGCGCGCGGCGTGACGATCGTCTGGATCGAGCACGTCGTGCACGCGCTGCTCGCGGTCGCGACGCGGCTCGCGGTGCTCGACTTCGGGCGCGTGATCGCCGACGGCGAGCCGCAGGCCGTGATCCGCAGCGCGGAGGTGCAGCGCGTGTACATGGGCATCGCGCTGTGACGCTGCTCGCGACCGCGGGGCTCACCGCGTTCTACGGCGACTTCCAGGCGCTGTTCGGCATCGATTTCGAGCTCGGCGAGGGCGAGGTCGCCGCCGTGATCGGCGCGAACGGCGCCGGGAAGTCCACGCTGCTGCGCTCGATCGCGGGACTGAATCCGGCGGCCGCCGGCGCGGTGCGATTCGACGGGCGGCCGGTCGGGGGGCTCGGCGCGCACCGCATGGCGCGGCTCGGCGTCGGGCTCGTGCCCGAGGGGCGGCGCCTGTTCCCGAGCCTCTCGGTCGAGGAGAACCTGCTCGTCGGCCGCGGCACCGGGCGCGCGGGCGGCTGGACGCTCGAGCGCGTCTACGCGCTCTTTCCGCGGCTCGCGGAGCGGCGGCGCTTCCCGGCGACGCAGCTCTCGGGCGGCGAGCAGCAGATGGCCGCGATCGGGCGCGCGCTGATGGGCAACCCGCGGCTGCTGCTGTGCGACGAGATCTCGCTCGGGCTCGCGCCCGGGGTGGTGAGGTCGATCTACGAGGCGATCCCGCGCCTCGCGGCCGAAGGGCTCGCGCTCGTCATCGTCGAGCAGGACATCGGCATCGCGCTCGAGGTCGCGCAGCGCGTGACCTGCCTGCAGCACGGGCGCGTGTCGCTCGCGGGCACGCCCGCCGAGCTGACGCGCGACGCGATCTCGGCCGCGTACTTCGGGCTCTAGCGGCATGTTCCTCGAGTGGACCAACACGGTGCTGCAGGGCGTGCTGCTCGGGGGGCTGTACGGCCTGTTCGCGATGGGCCTGTCGCTGATCTGGGGCGTGATGCGCCTGGTCAACATCGCGCACGGCGACTTCATCCTGCTCGCGGCCTACGTGGCGCTGGTGTTCGGGCAGGTCGCGGGCCTGCACCCGCTCGCCGCGCTGCCGCTGGTGGCGATCGCGATGGCGGCGCTCGGCTACGCGCTGCAGCGCGCGGTGCTGAACCGCACGCTCGGCAAGGGCCTGCTGCCGCCGCTGCTCGTCACCTTCGGCCTCTCGGTCGTGGTGCAGAACCTGCTGCTGCAGGGCTTCTCCGCCGACTCGCAGGCGCTGCGCGCCGAGGCGCTCACGACCGCGAGCCTGCGCCTGGGCGAGTCGATCGCGATCGGGTGGTTTCCGCTCGGCGTGTTCCTGGTCGCGCTGGCGATGGGGCTCGGCCTGCAGCTGTTGTTCTCGCGCACCGCGTTCGGCCGCGTGCTGCGCGCGACCTCGGACGACCCCGAGACCGTGCAGCTCGTCGGCGTGGACCACAAGCGCACCTACGCGCTGGCGATGGCGATCGCGTTCGCGCTGATGGCGGCCGCGGGCGTGTTCCTCGGCATGCGCACGTCGTTCACCCCCACCGACGGGCCCGCGAACCTGCTGTTCGCGTTCGAGGCGGTCGTGATCGGGGGCCTGGGCTCGTTCTGGGGCACGTTCGCCGGCGGCGTGATCCTCGGCGTGGCGCAGACCGCGGGCTTTCGCCTCGACCCCGGGTGGGGGCTGCTGGTCGGCCATTTCGTGTTCCTCGGCGTGCTGCTGTTCAGGCCCGAGGGCCTGTTCCCGAAGACCCGATGAGCGCGTTCGCCGTCGAGCGCGCCACGCGCGCGAGCCGCATCGCCGCCGCCGCGGCGGCGCTCGTGCTCGCTGCCGCGGTGTCGCTGCCGTGGTGGTCGGACGCCGGCACGATGCGCCTCGCGGTCGAGTTCTTCTGCTTCCTCGTCATGGCGCAGATGTGGAACCTGCTCGCCGGCTACGGCGGCCTGGTCTCGATCGGCCAGCAGGCCTACCTGGGCCTGGGCGGCTACGCGCTGTTCGCGCTCGCCAACCAGGCGGGCGTCAACCCGTTCCTGTGCGTGCCGCTCGCGGGCGTGTTCTGCGCGCTGGTCGCGCTGCCGGTGGCGAAGCTCGTGTTCCGGCTGCGCGGCGGCTACTTCGCGATCGGCACCTGGGCCGTGGCCGAGGTCTTCCGGCTGCTGCTCGCCAACGTGTCGATGTTCGGCGGCGGCTCGGGCTTCAGCCTGCGCGCGATGGCCGCGATCCCGCGCGCGACGCGCGAGCCGCTCGGCTACGCGTTCGCGCTCGCGGCCGCGGTGGCCGCGATCGCCGTGGTCTACGCGCTGCTGCGGTCGCGCCCGGGGCTCGCGCTGTCGGCGATCCGCGACAGCGAGACCGCCGCCGCGAGCCAGGGCGTGGACGTCGCGTTCACCAAGCACTGGGTGTACGTCGTGTCGGCCGCCGGCTTCGGCGTGGTCGGGGCGCTCTACTACATGAACATCCTGCGCATCTCGCCCAACGCCGCGTTCGACGTGAGCTGGACCGCGTACGTCATCTTCATCGTCGTGATCGGCGGCATCGGCTCGATCGAGGGGCCGATCCTCGGCACCGTGATCTACTTCGTGCTGCGCGAGACGCTGTCGGGCTTCGGCGCGGGGTACCTGATCGCGCTCGGCGCGATCGCCGTGGTCACGATGCTGTACTTCCCCGGCGGCCTGTGGGGCGCGATCTCGGCGAAGTTCGACCTGCACCTGTTCCCGGTGCGGCGCTGGCTGAGGAAGCGCGCGTGAGGCGCGTCTGCGCGCTCGCCGACATCCCGGACGGCGGGGTGCTCGAGCTGCCCGGCGGGCGGATCGCCTGGCGGCGGGGCGGCGAGGTGCGCGTGTTCGTCAACCTGTGCCCGCATTTCCGGCTCGCGCTCAACTACGAGCCGGGCGAGTTCAAGGTGTACGGCGACCTGCTCGCCTGCGCGCACCACTATTCGTATTTCCGCTTCGCCGACGGCCGGTGCGTCGAGGGCCAGTGCGTCGGCGTGCCGCTGGAGGCCGTGCCGTTTCGCGTCGAGGACGGCGCGCTGTGCGTCTGATTTAGACTTCCGCCTTCGAGGAGACCCCGCCATGCCGATCCGCAACTTCAACGAGAAGACTCTGACCGCCGAGGTCCTGAAGCGCGTCGGCCGCGCGCCCGACAAGCGCATGCGCCAGGTCGCGCAGAGCCTGGTCAGGCACCTGCACGCCTTCGTGCGCGAGGTGCGCCCGACGCCGGAGGAGTGGTTCATGGGCATCGACTTCCTGACCAAGACCGGGCACATGTGCGACGGCAAGCGCCAGGAGTTCATCCTGATGTCGGATACGCTCGGCGTGTCGATGCTGGTCGACTTCATCAACTACGGCAAGTCGGGCAAGTCGACCGAGTCCACGGTGCTCGGGCCGTTCTACACCGAGGGCCCGCCCGAGATGCCGCTGGGCGCGAGCATCGTGAAGCCGGGCACGCCGGGCGAGCCCTGCGTCGCGAGCGGGACGATCAAGGACGCGAAGGGCCGGCCGGTCGCCGGCGCGATCATCGACGTCTGGCAGGCGGGCGGCGACGGCTTCTACGACGTGCAGAAGCCCGACGGCGTGAACCTGCGCGCGCGCTTCCGCTCGGACGCCGACGGGAAATTCCACTTCCGCTGCGTGAAGCCCGCGAGCTATCCCGTGCCGCACGACGGGCCCGTGGGCAGGCTGCTCACCGCGACCGGCCGCCATCCGATGCGGCCCGGGCACCTGCACTTCATGATCTCCGCGCCCGGCTTCGAGAAGCTGACCACGCACCTGTTCGTGAAGGGCGACAAGTACCTCGACTCCGACGCGGTGTTCGGCGTGAAGCAGTCGCTCGTCGTCGACTTCAAGAAGGGCAGGGACGGCGTCGCCGCGTGCTACTACGACTTCGTGCTGAAGCCGAAGAAGAAGCCGCGCAAGTAGCATGAAGCGGCCGTCGGCGCGCGACCTCGCCTTCGTCGTGGTGCCGGCGGCGCTGCTGATCGGCGCCGCGGCCTGGCTCGCCGCGCGCTTCGTGCAGCCCGCGCCGCCCAAGGTCGTGGTCATGACCACGGGCGCGCCCGACGGCGCCTACCACGCGTTCGCGAAGCGCTACCAGGCGTTCCTCGCCGGGTACGGCATCCGGCTCGAGCTGAAGACCTCGCAGGGCGCGGCGCAGAACCTCGAGCGGCTGAAGACCGGCGAGGGCGGCGTGTCGATCGGGTTCGTGCAGAGCGGCCTGGGCAACGCCGACGACGCGCCGGAGCTGATGACGCTGGGCAGCGTGTACTACGAGCCGGTCTGGGTGTTCGCGCGCGGGGCGGCGGCGAGGCTCGACCACGGGCTGAACGGCAAGCGCATCGCGATCGGCGCGCCCGCGAGCGGCACGCGCTCGGTGGCGCTGCGCATCCTGCACGAGCTCGGCGCGGATTCCGCGCCGACGCAGCTGCTCGAGATCGGCGGCCTGGAAGCCGGCCGGGCGCTGCAGGCGGGGCGCGCGGATGTCGCGTTCCTCGTCGCCGACGCGAGCGCGCCGGCGATCCAGGCGCTGCTGCACGCGCGCGGGCTGCATCTGGTGCCGGCCGATCGCGCCGAGGCCTTCACGCGGCGCCTGCCGTTCCTGCACCGGCTGGTGCTGCCCGCGGGCGCGGCCGACCTCGTGAACGGCGTGCCGCGCGCGGACGTGCCGCTGCTCGCGGTCTCGGCCACGCTGGTGGCGAACGAGGACCTGCACCCGGTGATCGTCGACCTCATGCTCGAGGCGGCGAAGAAGGTGCACGGGGGCGCGGGCCTGTTCCAGCGCATCGGCGACTTCCCGGCGCCGCGCGACCTCGACTTCCCGCTCTCGCCGGACGCCGAGCGCTTCTACCACGGCAACCCGCCGCTGCTGCGCCGCTACCTGCCGTTCTGGATGGTGGTGTGGGTCAACCGCTTCCTGATCGTCGCGATCCCGCTGCTCGTGCTGGCGCTGCCGTTCCTGCGCTTCGTGCCGATGGTCTACCAGTGGCGCGTGCGCCGGCGCATCTACCGCTGGTACGGCGAGCTGCGCGGCATCGAGAGCGACCTGCGCGGGGGCGACATCGGTCGCGAGCAGCTCGCCGAGCGCCTGGACGCGCTCGAGGCGCGCGTGCGCGACCTGCACGTGCCCGAGGCGTTCTCGTCGGAGCAGTACGAGCTGGCGCTGTACATCCGCATGGTGCGCGACCTGCTGCAGGACAGCGCGCAGCGCCCTAGGCCTCGCCCAGAGTGAAGTAGAACGTCGCGCCGCCGTCGGTCGCGCCCTCGGCCCAGATGCTGCCGTGGTGCAGGCGCACGATGCGCTGCGCGCTCGCGAGGCCCACGCCGATGCCCGGATAGGCCGCGGACTCGTGCAGGCGGTGGAACGGCCGGAACAGCTGCCCCGCGTGCGTCGGATCGAAGCCCACGCCGTTGTCGCGCACGAAGTACGCGCCGCCCTCGGCCGACGGGCGCCGGCCGAACTCGACCTGCGGGTCCGGGCGGCCGCGCGAGAACTTGAACGCGTTGCCGAGCAGGTTGCCGAGCAGCGCGCGCAGCAGGTCGGCGTCGCCCTGCGCCACGAGCCCGGGCTGGATGCGGAAGCGCACTGCGCCGTCCTGCGCCGCGAGCGACGCGGCGACGCGCTCTGCGGCGAAGGACAGGTCGGTCGCGCGGCGGCTCACCGGGCGCCGGCCGAGCTGCGCAAGGTCGAGCAGCGCGATCAGCAGCCGGTCCATGTGCAGCGTCTCGGCGGCGATGCGCTCGAGCGCGAG
>Ga0335085_10015952_pt1 | contig 10880 bp, 9 predicted proteins | sample Lox_Sample_45_FD_206712 | JGI IMG/M metagenome (GOLD analysis project Ga0335085, IMG submission 206712) | Soil microbial communities from Loxahatchee National Wildlife Refuge, Florida, United States - Lox_Sample_4.5 | ecosystem: Environmental > Terrestrial > Soil > Wetlands | place: USA: Florida... | reverse complement strand
ACTATACAGTCCGCTTCGGCGACTGCATGCAGGCCTCGGTGGTCATCGCCTACCCCGGCTCCCCCCTCTGGAGGGAGGCCACCAACAAGGGATGGCTTTTAATTGGCAAGAAAGACTACGAGCGTTACGACATGAGCCACCCGATCCTGAAGACCATTGTGAATCCTGCCCCCTGGACCCGAAAGACCTGGGCGCTGATGAAAGCCCCGTCGTTCATGTTCCGGCAGTTGATGACGATCCGTCACTTCCGGGAATTCGACTTGTTGTGGAGGGGTTTGAGATCTTTGCTGGGCCACGTGCAGGATTATTCGGAACCTATACCGGAGGGCGCGACCAACAATGCCACCACGCCGCAAACAGCCGCCAGCCACTGAAGCAGGGGCCGTTCCATCGGCCCGCCGGATCGCCCGGTTCCTGCTTCCCATCCTCGGCTTCGCCCTGGCAATCTGCGGGTTGAGCACGCTCCGGGACCTTTTAATGGGCCCCCCGGTCCCCATTCCCCGGGGCGTCGGCGGCGTCACTTTGGGCATGACCCTGGGGGAAGTCCTCCATTTATTCCCTGAAGCGGAGAAAAAGATGACGGACTTCAACCACGACCCCGACTTCGGCGTCCTCCACCTCGTTCCAGGACACGGGTTCCAGGGCCCCTCGGGAATGGACCTGTTGTTCCACCTTCCCAGTGGAAAACTCTTCTTCATCTCGGCGACCTGGGAGGGAGACGGGGCCAAGGCCATTCCTGTTGCGGATTGGGCCCGGCGATACCGGCGTTGGAAACTGGATTCAAAACCCGCACCGGCCCCCACCGACTCAAAACTTTCATTCCAGGAAGCCCATTTCAAGGACCCCCGCACTGAAATGGTCCTCAGGGACTTAAATTATCCCTCCCACCTGCAACGCTGGCAGGACCTGAGGGACGCTTCCAACGTGGACGCTGAGGTGGATTTCGAAAAATACAGGGAAAAGGCGGGAATTTAACCATGGGCGCAAAAACAGTGACGGGGCCGGAAATCCGGCGATGGCTCAAATCCCCCGCCAGGGCTCGGGTGGTCATGATCGGGGTCTTCCTCTTCATCCTGGGCCTGCTGGCGGTGGAACTTTTTGACTTCCTGGCCCGCAATGGGAACCGCGCCGAATTTGAAGTTAAACAGGTCGGCCTTTACGAAAGAAAGGACATGGGGGGCCATCCCTTCCGGGGAATGTCTTGGAGCGGAGGAAAACTGGCCTTGAGCGACCCTTTCCATAAACGGATCCTCGTCAACAGCGGGAACGGAGAGGACCGGATGGTCATCGGCGGGAACAAATACAGCCCTTCCCTCCGGGGGATCGCCGGCCTGACCTTCACCCACGAGGGAAACATCGCCGTGATCGACCCCGGCAAGGCCCTTCTTCGGGTCTTCGGCGCGGATGGCCGGCCTCTCCAGTCCTTGGACCTGGGGCGAAAAGGCCTTCATTCACCCTCGGGAATCACCTGGGACGGAGCCGCCTACGTGGTAACGGACGCCAAGTCCTGCAAGGTGGCGCGGATCGCCCCTAACGGCGCCGTACTGTCGTCCTGGGGGGGCCGGGGCAGCAAGCCCGGGCTTTTCGACGATCCCCGCGGGATCGCCATGGGTCCGGGGGGGGACTATTACGTGCTGGATCGCGGTAATTCACGGGTTCAATGCCTGGCCCCGGACGGGCAAATTGCCTACGTTTTTCAGACGCCCCCTTTTCCCGAAGCGGTAGCCTACGACCCAACCCGGAGCATCTTGTTCGTATCCTCAAGGAATGAAAACTGGACCGCGGCCTACAGTCCGGTAGGTCGGTCTTTAGGCGTCTTGAAAATCCAAGGCGAGGGGAAAGGGGTCCCGGGCGCCGACTCCCTTTGCGCCCTTCCCGACGGGACCTTGGCGGCCACAGTGGGCGACCGGATTCTCGTCTACGACCCGCAGTGACCCCTTCGTTCCCGGTTTCCCGGAACGCGGCCGGGGCGGGGGCAAGACGTGGGATCGGATGGTTCCAAGGAGCGATTGGTGAACCAACTTATCCTTTCCATCCTTGTCCTTCTCTTTCTTCAGTTCGGGACGGCCGGTGCCCAGTCGCTTAATGTTTCCGAATTAGGAACTCGTAACCCCTCGGCCTTAGTCCAAAGTTTGATGGGGTCCGGTATTTCCTCCTTCAATAACGTCGCTTATTCCGGGACGGCTTGGTCCTCCGGGACCTTCACCGGCGGTACCGGCATCATCGGCCTTGATTCGGGTATCCTCCTCAGCAACGGGGCGGCCGCCAGCGCGGCCGGCTCTTACGGTTCCAACCCGGACGATTGCAACGCCGTTTCCCCCGGGCTGCCCGGCGACCCGGATTTGGCCGGACTTGCGGGCGTCCCCCCCTCCGACACCCACGACGCCACGGTCCTGTCCTTCGATTTCGTTCCGCAATACTCCAATATCGTGTTCGAATACGTCTTCGCCTCGGCGGAATACAACCAATATGTCGGAAGCTACAACGACGTGTTCGGGCTTTTCATCAACGGGATGAACGCGGCCCTGGTTCCCGGAACCCAGTACAACGTTTCGATCAACAACGTCAACGCCTGCCAAAACGCAGGCTATTACGTCAACAACAACACCCAAACGACAAATTTAGGTTCCTGTTCGCTGAACCTACCTTCCGCCAACCTGAATACCGCCATGAACGGTCTGACGGTCGTCCTGACCGTAAACGCGGTCGTCATCCCTGGAGTGGCCAATCACGTCAAATTGGCCATTTGTGACGTTGGGGATTGTGGGTGGGATTCCAACGTCTTTATAGCAGCTCATAGTTTCTCAAGCGGCCTGACCGCGACTCCCACCGATTCCCCCACGATGATCGCGACCCCTACGCCCAGCCCGACCCCGACTCGGACATCTACCCCCACGCCGAGTTTCACCCCCAGCGAAACGGCCACGATCACTGACACCCCCGCCCCCTGCGGTTATCCCGGCGATACCTGCACACCGACTTTCACTCCGACCCCCACCGATACGCCCCCCATGGCCGACGTCTTCGAGGTCACCCGGAACATCCTCCGGCCCTCCCAGTCGGTTTCCATTTACGTAAACTATACGGTTTTTCCTGGGAAGTACGAGTTGGCGGTCTACAATTCGGTAGGAGAGCACATCAAGACGCTGGATTCTCGGCCGATAAATGCGCCGGTCAGCCAATGGTACAGTTGGGACGGAAAAAACAAGTACAACGAGGATTGCGCCAGCGGCCTCTATATTCTCTATCTTACCGAGCCTGAGGCGGCCAAGGCAAGGCGCCTACTGCTGGTTAGGTAGCGCAGGCGCCCGTAGACATGGGCGGCGCGCAAAAAACGTTTCACAAGACATCAAAGAAAAGGTAATTTCGGCTTCAAAATTTCCGGCTCCCTTATCATCCGGGCCCGTCAAGCCCCGTGTGAGATTTCGCCTTTCCCTTTGTGTTCCAACGATCGGAGCCACTCCATGAACTTTCCCCGGGAAGCCGGGTCTTTGGACCATCTTGATTCGAGCCTTCCCACTGCGTGGCTGACCGTGCTTTGCTTGACGTTAAAAAAAGCCGCCGCTTCACCCTGGAGCATGCCTCCAAACCAGGTGGCGGCATAGGCCGCCTCCTCCATGAGGCGGCTCCTCGTTCGCCGGAGGGGTTCCTGGCTCAGGCCTTCCCTTTCTAGCAGGGCCTTCCATATTCCCGGAAGGCCGAGGGTGACGCTGGGTGCCGCGTTTTCTCCTTCACCCGGGTTTCCATCCCCCCCGGCAGGCTGGTACCGGAGTAATTGCCTGAAAAACTCGTCGGGTTCACGTTTTTCCCGGCGCTCCATCACGAATTGCTCCCAGGCCTTGCGGCTCTCCCCTACGTTTTCCGAAAAAAGAGTAAGGATGGGGCCGGCGGAAATCTGGATCGTCGGGTTTACGATCCGGCCGAAAAACTGCCGGTAACCACTCCACGGATATCCGCCCGGGTCCTTGACCAACCCCGCATGAACGGCGACCCACTGGATGAACCGTGCCGTTTCCTTCAGGGATTTTTCCTTATCCACGAGAGCGGACTTGTACCGGCCCCGAAAGACCTGGCCGGTGCGGCCGTATTTGCGGTTGAAATACCTGGAATAGGCCGTCTGGAGGCCCTGCATGAACCTCGAAAGCGGGCAGTCACCCACCTGCTCGAGGAGCAGGTGGACGCTGTCAGGAAGGAGCGAAAAGCAATATAAGGACATCCTGCCGTAACCTAACCGACTGGCCAAAAGTCTCAGGTATTTAAGGTAATCACTTTTTTTCCGGAAAACTTCCTGTCCCTTGTTGCCCTGCGCGACGACGTAGTAAACCGCGCCGGTAAACTGGCTATTCGGATGATGTAAAACGCTCATCAACTCAACCTCGTCACACGAAGGTTTTCAGGAGTTATGAAAGCCGAACAGCCGTTCAATCACGGACAACGGACTATTTCACTTGGCTTAATCATATTGGGAATAGATCCTAAATTCATCCCCACAACCCCAAAGACAGAAATAAAAACCTTAATGATGATTAAACTTATCGCAAGTTCACGCGTTGAGATGGTCAGACATGTTAACAAGCGGTTAATTTTAATTGTTTCGGTCATTTTTTATTGTAAAACAATAAAGCAAAATAATTGCATTGGTTTTCCGGCGTTCCAAGGCACCAGCTTTTGAATTTTCAGCCGGATCGCCCCGAAATGGAAAGGCGCGAATAACCGACGCTGCTTAAGCTGGTTATGGGCTCGCTTTTTCTCCCGGGGCTCTTAAACGTCATTTTCTTGACCCCCGGTAAAAGGGTCGGGACCATTTTATTCTCGACAACCCTCCCGTTTTTCAAACCGACCACATAGGCATGGGCGTTGGGTTTTGAAGCAATAACATTCTCCAGTGAACTGCCGATGAAATGCAGGGCCACGCAGTCATCCACCGCATAACCTCCTTTTATCTTTTTCTCGGCCAGGAACCGGTGAAAGGCAGGGCGTCTCTTTTTTTCACTATCGTAATGGGGGCAATTACTGCCCGGTAAAAAGCCTAAGCACTTGAGGGGCCTTAAGCGTCCCGGGATCGAATCGGTCACCGCTTCCTCGAACCAACAGATCGAACCGGCGCTCGCGCCGGCAAGGACAATCCCCTTTTCCCAAGCTTTTCTTAACATTTTATCCAGCTTCCAACCATGCCAAAGGACGAGTAAATTCAGCGTATTGCCGCCGCCGACATAAATAATATCCTTGGACAAAATGAACTTCTCGATTTCCTGAGTGTGCGGCTTGTACAACGACAAATGGGAAACCCTGCATTTAAATCTGCCAAACCCCTCATAGAACATCTGGATATTCTTCGTGGAATCACCGCTCGCCGTCCCCAGGAAACATATCCTCGGATTCTTTTTTCCGGACTGCCGAAGGATGTACTCGTTGATAGGAAGGTTGTGCGACCAGACGGAATATCCTCCTCCCCCAATGGCAATAATCTGTTTTTTATTTTTGGTTTTCATCATGGTCGTTTTGAGTTCTCACTCCAAAAATATTATTTTGACCAAAAAAAATCGAAAAAATAAACGCCCGCGGCGGAATATTTGATCAATGTTTTTTGTTTTTGCAAATCTATTTATGGTCAAGTTGCTTTCACTTTTTATTCAACCCGATCTGAACAGGCAAGGCCAGTGCTGCTTTTTCAATTACGAACTTAATAAAAAATATTATGGACATCGAACATAAATTATTATTTTTGGCCACCAGTGAATGCGGATGAAGCCGGTAGGCAAAACCGGATCGCGGGAGCCGTTTTCCTCATGCATCGAAGGTTTCCCCACGGAGAATGGTATCTCTGGCCAAGCGTGAACTTCCCCGCACTCTCCGCAAGGCGAACACCGCCGCGAAGCTGACTGCCAGGCTGACCACCGACATTGCCATGGCCGCCTCCTCGTTTCCCTGGAGGGCCTCATTGAAGATGAAAGTGGATACCGTTTCCACCCCGGGCGGCTGCAACAGAACTGAAGTGACGAACTCCCGCAAACCAAAGGCGAAGGCGATGACGAACCCCCCGGCCAGGGATGGCATCACGAGGGGCAGGACCACGTGCCACCCGATGGAAAGCCATCTCAGGCCGTGAACCCGGGCGGCCGTGATGAACCCCGGGGTCACCCGTGCGACGGCTGTCTTGGCGTAGCGGAGCGCCATGGGAAGCAGCACGGTCACATAGGCCAACAAAAGAAGGGACCGATGACCGTAGACCGGCAGCGGGTTCCAGGGCGCGTTCCAGACCAGGACCAGGGCCACGGCCAAGACGATCCCCGGCAGGGCGTTCAAAACGGTGGTCAACAAATCCAGGGCTTGGTCGCTTTGACTGCCGCTTCGCTGGAGTAGGGCCACCGCGGAGGCCAAAACCAGGCTGAGGACGCTGCTGGTGAAGGCCAATTCCGCGCTGGTCCAAAGCGCTTCAAAACCCTTCTGCCCCGGCTCCAGGACCTCCCTGAAATGCGCCAGCGTGAGGTTGGCGGTATGGATCCCCACCGTCTCCGCTTTCAAAAGCGCCAGGATCACCATCACCGAAATAGGCAAAACCCCCGCCAGCAAGGCCCAAAGCGCCACGAAGACCCCCCCTAACCCCATTCGCCGCTCCGAAGCCTCGTTGGACTGGCCGTAATCCAGGTCGGTTCCCCGGTCGAAGCGGCTGTAGAGAACCCAGGCGAAGACCCCCAACGCCAGGAGTACCAGGGCCACATGCGTGGCGTCCGCCAAATTGACGGGCCAAACCTCCAGGTCGCTTTGGACGGCGGTGGTCAAAAGGGTGAGCCCCGTGTAGGGGCCGAGGATGGCCGGCACGCCGAACTCCTCAATGGCCGCCAAGAAGGCCAGAAGGGCCCCGGCGGCCAGGGGCAGGGACAGGCGGGGCAAGGTCACCTGGAAAAAGGTTCTGATCGGACCCAAGCCGTGCACCCGGGAAACCAGGTCGAAACGGCGCCCGGTCCCGGCCAGGTACCCCCGGATCATGGCGTAGATCAAGGGAACAAGGTGGGTAGACGTGATGAAGGCGATGCCAAAAATGGAAAAGACGAACCGGTTGAGGATGGGGGTTAAAAAACCCAAGTGCTGCCCGAAAATGCTGCCCGGCATCCCCAGCACGCTCCAGGCGAGGCCCAAAAGGTAGGGAGCGCAGAGGAATGGCAGGAAAAGCAAGGCTTCCCAGAACCTGGCCAGGGGCGGGGGGGAATATTCCAGGGCGAGTGCCAGCGCCAGGGAGACCATCGACGCGATTGCGGCCACGCTGACCCCCAAAAACAGCGAGTTGCGGGTAGCGATCCAAAGGGACGAGGAAAGCAATCCGTTCCCCGCCGCACCATCCCCTAATAGGGATGGTGAAACTGCACCCGCCAGGATAGCGGCGAGGGGAGCGAGCACCAGGATGGCGAGCGCCGCCCACAAAATCGTCCTTAATCCCCACAAACGAAGGTCTGGCTTTGTCATGGTTCCCGTGGCCCTATTGGAGGACTTCAGCTTTAAAGCGCTGAAGGACTTCCGCTCGACTGGAGGCCACTCGCTTCCAATCCACCGTCCAGAATTTGACTTGGGACAAGTCGGGCCATGCTTTGTCGGGTTTTACGGATTTGACCGCAGGGATTAGGAGGGCCTTGGATGCCAAACCCTGTCCCTGGTCGGAAAAGACAAAATCCACGAATTTTCGGGCATCCTCCTGGTTCCGGGAGGACTTGAGGATAATGATGGGCCGGGGAATAAGTAGGGTCCCGCTGGAGGGGAAAACCAAGTCCAGGCTGTTGCCTTTCTCCCTGGCCTCCAGGGCCGTATGACCCACCCCAGCCACCAACACACTTCGGGAGCCCAACACCACCGGCTGGAGCGCCGCCTCGTTGGGGCCTGGCCAAATGGCCCCATTCTTCTTCAGGGCGTCGAAGAAGGCCCAGCCTTCCTGGGGTCGCTGTTGCAGCATGGCCAGGACAAAATCGGAGGCGGTTCCCGCGAGTAAAGGGTTTGGCATGGTCACCTGGTCCTTGAAGTCCCGGCCACCCAGGCTGTCCCAGTCCAGGGGTTTCCTTCCGCCCGGCAACTGTTTCACGTTCACCACCAAGGCTACCGTGTCCGCACCCATGGGCAGGAACTCCGACCCCGTCCTCAGGTCCGACCTCAATCGTTCCACGATGGAACTGGGGTGGTAGGGCGACACCAATCCCTGTTCCTGCAGGTCCAGCCCAGCCGATTGGTCGGCCAGGATAACCACGTCGGCGTGCGGGTTGGCGTGCTCCGCCTGCAGCCTGGCCATCACCTTACCGGTGGTGGAGGACCAAAGTTCCACCTTTTCACCGGTCTTCTCCTGGAAGGCCGCGCAGACCCCTCGGTCGAACCCATCAGGACCCGCTGCGTATACGGTGAGAACCCCGGCCCGCGCCGCTCCCAGGGCCATCCACACCACGGAAAGGAGGGCAAGGTACGAACGTTTCCATTTCATCATCCACCTCAATTCCTTTTCATTTTTCATACGGCCCCTCCTCCGGGGGAACGGCCCGGACCATTTCGGGCCGAAGATAAATATCGAATTTCGCTTGGGGCCGACTATCGGTGCGGAAAGTGACATGGACACCGGGCATGATGGCCGCGTCCACATGCCACTCGTGGCCGACGAAAAGCGCGTCGATGAGCCTCGCCTGGAGCCGGACCGCCAGCGGTTCGGGCAGGTGACTGAGCGCCTGGGAGCGCAGCACCAAAAGCGCCTCCTTCCCCGCCACCACTTCAACCGAGGAGGCAACGGACAGGCGGATCCCGCCCAGTTGCACCACTGCGTCCTCCCCCTTGCGGGAGAGTACCGGGGTCGAAACCAGGCTCACCGAGCCCGTCAGGCGGGCCGCCTGGGCCGTGGCGGGCTTTCTGAAGACCTCCTCGGGCGCCCCCACCTGGAGAATCCGGCCCTGGTTCATTAGGACCAAGCGGTCCGCCAGGGAAAGAGCCTCGGAGGCGTCGTGAGTGACGTGCAACGCCCCGAACCCCAAATGGCCTGTCAGGCGCCGCAAAAGCTTTCGTAATTCGACCCGGTTGGCCGCATCCAGCGCGGACAAGGGTTCGTCCAACAAGAGGAGCCTCGGTTCCACGGCCAAGGCCCGGGCCAGCGCCACCCTTTGCTGCTGGCCGCCGGAAAGTTCGGAAGGGTAGCGCCTTTCCAACCCATCCAACCCCACCAGGGACAGCCACTCCCCTACCATTTCGGCGGCGCGGCGGCGCCCGTGGCGGAACCCCAGGGGCAACCCGACATTGCCGGCTACGGTCAGGTGGGGCCACAGGAGGTAATCCTGGAAGACCATGCCCAAGTGACGTTTTTCGGGTGCCACGAACCTTCCAGCGGAGGCGTCGCTCATGGTTTCACCCAGTATTTCCACCCTTCCCCTGTCAGGCCGAACGGTCCCCGCCACGGCGGACAAGAGCGTGGTCTTTCCCGACCCCGAAGCGCCCAGGATGCAAGTATAGGCCTTGGCCGGAAGCCGCAGGTCCAACCCGGAGAGGATCACCCGGCCTCCGCGCTCGACCCCCAAACCGGTGAGGACAAGCCCATCGGGGCACGGGGCGGCCTCCCGGTCGCCTTCCTGAATCGGTTCCCTTTCGCTCAACTCTTCCATGGATGAAACCTTCCCCTGGTGTCCTGGACCCTTGTTTCCGGTCCCAAGGATGGTGGGGTTCCCGGATGATCGCGGATCGGAGTGGTTGATCATGATTTCCAAACCACCCTATTGTACTTGGAAAGGACAGGAAACCACGGGGACCGGAAGGTTGTTGGAGGACATGGAAAGCATCCAGTTGGAGGGGTTGTTGATCAGGGCATCCAGTTGGGAAGGAGACCCGGTCGCTCCGTTGGCACAATCATAGTACCCGCCGTTGCCCCAGCCCGAGGGGATGGCCATGGCGTTCTGGCCGTTCGTCAAGCCCGGCGGAAGGTAGCTTTCCCCTTGGTATTGGGAAAAATCGGTGGGGGTGGGAGTGCCGGTGAGCCAGGCGCTCCCGAAATTCAGTCCTGCGATAAAAGTCACCGCCGAGGCCGGGGCCCCCAAAGCCGTGGAGCCCTGGTAGGCGATGAGCTGGTCCCCTTCCTGGGCCATGCCGGTAAGTCCTCCTCCCGTGTTGGCAACCGTCACCACTTGGATGGGGCTGTCGGGGCTGAAGGCGTAGGTGCCCGATTGCGATCCCGGTCCGGTGACGTTGGTGAAGGTCGCGCTCCCGCTGTAGATGTTGACCGCATAGGCGTGGGTCGAACTCGCGGATCCGTTGCTCGTGGGAAGTACCTGTACGACGGTCCCGGCTGGATAAGGCCTGTCGACCGTCCAAACAATGACCCCTCCGTCCGAAGTGGCGAACTCATTTCCGTCCCAATTCATGTCCGATAGATTGACCTCGGTTCCCGCCCCGACATCCTTGAGGATCACAAAAGCGAACTGGTCGTTTTGGGTTCCGTGAGTGGTGAAACCCAGTATGGCCACGTCCCCGGCCGAGAGGGCCGTCGGGTTGGATGGGTAGGGAGTATTCGTGACGCTGGGCGTGGGAATGGGGTAACTGGGTGTAGGGCTGGGCAGGCCGGTGGGTGTTGAAGTGCCGGACTCATTCACCCCGGCGGATGGGGCGGTCTGGGCGGCAGAAGGAAATTTCGCCAGGGAGCAAGAGGACAGCCACCCGGCCATCACGACCAGGAACAAGACGATCCCCCATAACTGCAATCGACGGTTCATCAAAGCGTTTCTCCAAAACCTGCGGTTTTTTGAAGAAGACGGACCTGACGGCTCCGGACTTCGAAACCTGCGTCCGTCCATTCCAACAAGTCGATAACCCGGGGCCGCCGGAGAGGCGGCGGACCCGGGCATGACTTATATGCCGATGAGGAAGGCTTT
>Ga0335085_10015951_pt1 | contig 10880 bp, 6 predicted proteins | sample Lox_Sample_45_FD_206712 | JGI IMG/M metagenome (GOLD analysis project Ga0335085, IMG submission 206712) | Soil microbial communities from Loxahatchee National Wildlife Refuge, Florida, United States - Lox_Sample_4.5 | ecosystem: Environmental > Terrestrial > Soil > Wetlands | place: USA: Florida... | reverse complement strand
TTCTGATGGCAGTGCCGGCCGAAGAAGAAGCCGGTGCAGGTGATGGTGGGCGACGGGTGCGGGTGCGCCTTCTGCTTGGGCGCGTTCGGCCCGAGCAGGTTCCACGCGGTGCCGCCGAAGTCCGGCGTCGGGAAGCTCTGCACCGGCAGCTGGGCGAATTCCTTCTCCGCGAAGATGTGCCAGATGGAGGCGGGCTCCTGGCCGCCGAAGCCCTGCAGGCCGGCCAGCCCGTACAGGGTCTGGATGCCGGCCGGCGGCGCGGCCGACGAGCTAGCCGACACGTTGGCGCAGCCGGGCACCTTGTCCGGGCAGCCCTGCTGGTTGGTGAACATGCCCACGGCCAGGGTGAACTGCGGGATCGAGCCGATGAAGAAGGCCGACTGGGACAGGTTGGTGGTCCCGGTCTTGGCGATGATCTCCCGGCCGTCCGGCAGGCCCGCGGTGGCCGCCGTGCCACCCGCCTTGGTGTCGAAGGACAGCGCGTAGTCCACGTCGGAGTCCTCGGCCGGGGTGAGCACCATCCGGTGCTGCACCTTGGCCATGATGGTGGTCAGCGGGGCGTTCGGCTTCTGGTACTGCATCTTCAGGATCACGTGTGGCGTGATGTACTCGCCGTTGTTGGCCAGCGTGGAGAACGTGCTGGCCTGCTCCCCGACGGTGAGCGACGCCTGGCCCAGCGCGGTGCCGACCTCGCTGCGCATGGTGCCCAGGCCGGACGCTTCGGTGTTGACCCCGAACGCCTTGGCCAGGTTGACGATGTTCATGCCGTCGGTGCCGGCCACCCGGTGGTACAGGTCGGTGTACGCGGAGTTCAGCGACTCGGCCGACGCGGTGACCACGGTGACCCCGGGGGTCTCCGGGTCACCCGCGTCGTTGGCGACCTCGTACCAGCTGCTCGCGTCGGTCGCGGTCGGCTGGGTCCAGCTGGCGTACGTCGACGGGTCGGCGACCGGCGGGATCCACAGCGGCGAGTGCCCGTCCAGCGTGCTGGTCTTCACGCTCATGCCCTGCTGCCGGGCCAGCGCCAGCACGTACGGCTTGAACGACGAGCCGACCTGTTCCCGGTTCTGCAGCGCCATGTTGTACTGGCAGTCGATCTTCTTGCACCTCTTGGCCGGGGCCTCGAAGTTGGGCCCGCCGTACATGGCCCAGATCTCGCCGGTGCTCGGCTGCTCCAGCACCGCCCCGGCGTGCGCCCAGCTCGGCAGGCCGCCCTTGATCAGCGACTCTTCCTGCTTGACCGACGCGTAGAGCGCGTTCATCAGCGGCTTGCTGAACGTGGTGGTGACGCGGAGCCCGGCGTTGGCGACCTGGCTCGGCGAGTAGTGGTAGGTGCCCTCCAGCTCGTTCAGCACCGCTTCCATGATGTAGCCACGGTAGCCGGACCAGGAGTTGTTGAACGCCTTCACCAGCTTGGGGAACTTCTGCGCGCCGGCCTGGCTCTGCGTCAGCCAGCCCTCCTGGACCATGGTGTTCAGCACGTAGTGCCAGCGGTACACCAGGTTCTGGTAGGCGGCGCCACCCGACGGGCTGGGGTTGTAGCCGTCCGGCGCCTGCGGCATGGCCGCGATCATCGCGGCCTGGGCCACGGTCAGCTTGCTGACCGGCTTGCCGAAGTACGTCTGGGCGGCGGCGCCGAAGCCGTAGATGCCGACCCCGGTCGGCACGGTGTTCATGTACTGGGTGAGGATCCAGTCCTTGGACTCGTGCGAGGCCAGCTTCTCCGCGACGAAGATTTCCTTGATCTTCCGGCTGGCGGTCTCCGAGTCGCCGATGCCCAGGTAGTAGTTGCGCACCAGCTCCTGGGTGATGGTCGAGCCGCCCTGCTGCACCGACCCGCTGGTCAGGTCGGCGATGCCGGCCCGGATAATGCCGACCGGCGAGATGCCGCCCTCGTTGTAGAAGTGCTTGTCTTCCGCGGCCACCATGGCGTGCTTGACCATGGTCGGGATCTGGTTGGGCAGCAGGATCTGCCGGTTGTTGTTGCCGATCATGCCGACCAGCGTCTTGCCGTCGCGGAAGTACACCCGGGTGGCCTGGCCGGTGGCGAACGAGGACGCGGCCGGGATCGGGGTCCGCGCGTACATGTAGAACACGCCGACCAGGATGATGATGAAGAACCCGGCGCCGGTGGCCAGGGACAGGCCGATGGCCTTCTTCCACGTCCAGTGCTTCCACCAGTCGCCCTTTTGCCGGGTGCGGCCGCCGCGGCCATTTCCGCCGCCATTACCGCCACCATTCCGGCCACGCGGCAACCCGCCCGTGCGGGCGGCGGAGGCAGCGGGGGCGGCGCCGGCCGCCGGGCCCGGGCCGGACGGGTAACCGGACTCCGTGCCGAGCTGCGCGGCCAGCCGGTCCCGGGCGCTCATCCCGCGGCGGGACGTCTCGGCCCGGGCCGCGCGGCGACCGGACCGGCCACCGCCCGCCGGGCCGCGGCGCTGGCCGCGAGCGGCCTGACCGCGGTCCCAGCCATAGTCCTCGGCACCGTAGTCACCGCCGCCCGCGCGATCCGGGCCGTCGTAGCCACGGCTGGGGGGGAAGTCTGGGTAACTCACGCGTCCTCACTGGTTGGGTGCGGCAGTCGTGGGCGAGCGTCAGGCTGGGGCCTCACGGTATCCGGTGGCACGGGCTACCCGGCGCGGGTTAGAAATTCGTCACAACTGCTTACCGCGTCCTTGACCCTCTCCCCTGTGCCGCCCTGGCTGGGCAGCGGGGAGCCCTAACCGCCGTCACTCCCTAACAACGGCGGCGCCTGGCCCGCTGTTACTCGCCAGCACGGGCACGCCGGGTGCGCCGGGTAGGTGGCTCACCCGTGCCGAGCACATAGGACGAGGCGAGATGGTTCCAGGCACAACTTTGGCAGACCTCGACCACATATACCCGGAACTCCCCGTATTCGGACGCCATCTCCGCCAGTTCCGGTCCCTGCTTTACCCGGCCGGCATACGGCCCGAGTTCATCGCCGTACACGTACGTGACATGGGTCAGCTTGGTCCGGCGGCAGATCGGGCAGGCCACCTCGGTCGCCTCACCATGAAATTTCGCCGCGCGGAGCAAGTAGGGGTGGGCGTCGCAGACGTCGGCCACCGTGGTGTGCCCGGCCAGCACCGAGGCGAGCGTTGCCCGGCGGGCAAGCCCGTAATCCACGACGCAGCGGCGACTTCCCATCCCGCCCAGGATAGGCCGGGCGCACCAGCGCCTGGCTAACCCGGGTTGCGCTATGTCTCCACCCGTCATATCTTGACGATGTATCGGTTCGATACATCGCTTGGGCACATTGTCCCGTAGCGGCGGACGGAGGTGCGGGCAGGCATGGTCGGCCAGCGGTCGCGTGTGCTCGAGCTGGCGGTCCTCGGGCTGCTGCATGAGGCGCCGATGCATGGCTACGAGCTGCGCAAGCGGCTCAACTCGACGCTGGGCGCGTTCCGTGCCTTCGGCTACGGGTCGCTGTACCCGTGCCTGAAGGACCTGCTCGCGCACGGACTCATCGCGGAGGAGGTCCCGGAAGTCCCGGAGGGGGCGGCCAAACCGCTGTCCCGCCGGTCCAAGATCGTCTACCGGCTGACCGCGGAGGGCAAGGAGCGGCTGCAGGACCTGCTGGCCGAGTCCGGCCCGGACGCCTGGGACGACGACGGGTTCGGTGTGCATTTCGCGTTCTTCGGCCAGACCCAGGCCGACATCCGGCTGCGCATCCTGGAAGGCCGCCGCACCCGGCTGGAGGAACGGCTGGACGGCGTGCGCGCCGCCATGGCCCGCACCCGGGAGCGGATGGACAGCTACACGCTCGAACTGCACCGGCACGGTCTGGAGTCAGTGGAGCGCGAGGTGCGCTGGCTGAACGAGCTGATTGCTTCGGAGCGCCAGGCGGACACCGAGTCCGGCCCTGGCTCGGATTAACGGAACAACCCCGCAGCCACACCGGCTGAGAGAAGGAGTAAACCCCATGGGTTCGGTTCGGGTAGCGATTGTCGGCGTGGGCAACTGCGCCAGCTCCCTGGTCCAGGGCGTGGAGTACTACAAGGATGCCGACCCCGCAGGCCGGGTCCCTGGTCTCATGCACGTCACGTTCGGCCCGTACCACGTGCGCGACGTGGAGTTCGTGGCCGCGTTCGACGTGGACGCCAAGAAGGTGGGCCGGGACCTCGCCGAGGCCATCGCGGCGAGCGAGAACAACACCATCCAGTTCTGTGACGTGCCGCCGACCGGCGTCACCGTGCAGCGCGGCCCGACCCTGGACGGCCTGGGCGAGTACTACCAGGAGCTGATCACCGAGTCGTCCGACCCGATGGTGGACGTCACCGCGGCCCTCCGCGAGTCGGGCGCGGATGTGCTGGTGTCCTACCTCCCGGTGGGCTCCGAGCTCGCCGACCGGTACTACGCGCAGTGCGCCCTCGACGCCGGGGTGGCGTTCGTGAACGCGCTGCCGGTGTTCATCGCGTCCGACCCGGAGTGGGCGGCCAAGTTCACCGCGGCCGGCGTGCCGATCATCGGCGACGACATCAAGTCGCAGGTCGGCGCGACCATCACGCACCGGGTGATGGCCAAGCTGTTCGAGGACCGCGGGGTGGAACTGCTCCGCACCTACCAGCTCAACTTCGGCGGCAACATGGACTTCATGAACATGCTGGAGCGCAAGCGGCTGGTGTCCAAGAAGATCTCCAAGACCCAGTCGGTGACCTCGCAGATCCCGCATGAGATGGAGAAGGCCGCGGTGCACATCGGCCCGTCCGACCACGTGCCGTGGCTGGACGACCGGAAGATGGCCTACGTCCGGCTGGAGGGCCGCTCCTTCGGCGACGTGCCGCTCAACCTGGAGTACAAGCTCGAGGTGTGGGACTCGCCCAACTCCGCGGGCATCATCATCGACGCGATCCGCGCCGCGAAGATCGCCAAGGACCGCGGCATCGGCGGCCCGGTGCTGTCCGCCGCGTCCTACTTCATGAAGTCCCCGCCCGAGCAGTACGGCGACGACGTGGCGCGCGACCTGGTCGAGCAGTTCATCCGCGGCGAGATCGAGCGATAAACCCTAACCCCTCATACTTAACGCCGTAATCGTGGTCAATCGCTGGTCAAGCATGTGGCAGTGATTGGCCACGATCGCGGCTTCGCCGCCGCGCTGCCCCGGGCGGTGCGCCGTAGGCTGATCGCGTGCCGTTCCTGCCCAGGACCACCTTCGTCACCGACTTGCGCATCGTGCTGCGCGAGCGGGATTTCCGGCGGCTGTTCGCCACCCGGCTGATCTCGCAGACCGGTGACGGTGTGTTCACCGCCGGTCTCGGCTCGTACGTGTTCTTCAACAAGGGGACGTTCCCCAACCCGGCCTCGGCGGCGGCCGCGTTCGCCGTGCTGTACCTGCCCTACTCGCTGATCGGCCCGTTCGCCGGGGTGTTCATCGACCGCTGGTCGCGACGGCAGATCCTGGTCTATTCGGCCGCGGCACGCTCGCTGTTCGTGCTGCTCACCGCCGCGCTGGTGGCCTCGGGCAAGCTCGGTGTCCCGCTGTACGTCAGCGTGCTGCTGGTGCTGGGCGTGAACCGGTTCTTCCTGTCCTCGCTGTCCGCCGCGTTGCCGCACGTCGTGCCCGAGGACAAGCTGGTCATGGCCAACTCGGTGTCACCCACCGCGGGCGGCATCATGGCCTCGGTCGGCGGCCTGGCCGGCCTGGGCGTGCACGTGGCCACCGGCAGCGGGCAGACCGGCTCGGCCATCACCCTGCTGGCCGGTGGCTGCTGCTACCTGGTGGCTGGGGTGGTGGCCCGGACCATGCGCCGCGACCTGCTCGGGCCGGACCTGGCTGAGCGGACCGCCGGGCGGGTGCTCAGCGAGATCGCGGACGTGGCGGCCGGGCTGGTGGACGGGGCCCGGTACGTGACCAGGCGGCGCGGGCCCGCCGCCGTGCTCGGCGCGACCGGGGCGAACCGGCTGCTCTACGGGGCCCTGTTCCTGATGTCCATCCTGCTGTACCGGAACTACTTCTACCGGTCGGCCGGGGCCAACGCCGCGCTCAGCCATTTCACCGTACTCGTCCTGGTCTCGGCGGTGGGCTACGGCTGCGCCGCGCTGGTCACCCCGGGGCTGGCCAGGCGGCTGGGCAAGCCAGCCTGGATAGCGCTGCTGCTGGCCAGCGGCGGGGTGGTCATGGCCGCGCTGGGCGAAACGTTCAGCCAGCCCGCGTACCTGGTCATCGGGTTCTGGCTGAACCTGGTCGGGCAGGGCGTCGCCATCTGCGCGACCACGATCCTGCAGGAACAGGTGGAGGACGCCTACCGGGGCCGGGTGTTCGCGTTCTACGACATGACGTTCAACATCACGTTCGTCGGCGGCGCCGCGCTCAGCGCCGCGTACATGCCGATCACCGGCCGGGCGCCGGTCATCATCGCGCTGGTCGCGGCGGGCTACCTGGTCGCGGCGGTGGCCTACTGGCTGGCCGGCCGCGAATCGTCGTCCGGCGGCTCACTGGGCGGCGGCGAGATCCCCTCCCGCTCAGCCCAGCCGAGCAGTTCGTGAGTGGCCCGTTCCTCGCCCAGTGGCCCATGTTCCATCCGCAGATCGAGCAGGTACTGGTAGGCCCGGCCGACGTCCCGGCCCTGGGGTAGGCCGAGGATCTGCATGATCTGGTGGCCGTCCAGGTCGGGCCGGATCTTCTTGAGCTCTTCCTCCGCGCTGAGCTGGGCGATGCGCTCTTCCAGCCCATCCTGGGCCCGGGCCAGCCGGGCCGCCTTGGCCTTGTTCCTGGTCGTGCAGTCGGCCCGGGTGAGCACGTGCAGCCGGGTCAGCTGCGGCCCGGCGTCCCGCACGTAGCGGCGCACCGCCGAGTCGGTCCACTCCCCCGGGCCGTACCCGTGGAAGCGCAGGTGCAGCGCGATCAGCGTGGTCACGTCGGCCACCACCGCGGCCGGGAAGCGCAGCGCCTTGAGCCGGGACCGGGCCATGGCCGCGCCGACCGCCTCGTGATGGTGGAACGCCACCCGGCCGTCCGGCAGCAGGCTGCGCGTCTTCGGCTTGCCGATGTCGTGCAGCAGCGCGGCCAGCCTGAGCACCAGGTCCGGCGGCAGGCCGTAGCGGGGCTCCAGGTCGATGGACTGCTGCAGCACGGTCAGCGAGTGCTGGTACACATCCTTGTGCCGCATGTGCTCGTCGGTCTCCAGCCGCAGCCGCGGCACCTCGGGCAGCACCACATCCGCGACACCGGCGTCCACCAGCAGTTCGATGCCGCGAACCGGGCCGGCCCCGTTGGCCAGCATCAGCTTGCTCAGCTCGTCGCGGATCCGCTCGGCCGACACCACGCTGAGCCGGCCCGCCAGGTCGTGCATGGCCACACCCACCTCGGGCACGACCGCGAAGCCCAGCTGGGCGGTGAACCGGGCCGCGCGCATGATCCGCAGCGGGTCGTCGGTGAACGACTCGGCCGGGCTGCCCGGGGTGCGCAGCACCTTGTCCCGCAGGTCGCGCAGCCCGCCGAACGGGTCGGCCAGCTCCAGCTGCGGCAGCCGCGCGGCCATCGCGTTGACGGTGAAGTCGCGCCGCCGCAGGTCTCCCTCCAGCGAGGTGCCGAACCGGGTCACCGGCTTGCGCGACTCGGGCCGGTACGTCTCACTCCGGTACGTGGTGATCTCGAAGACGGTGGGTCCTTTGCGCAGCCCGACCGTGCCGAACTCGATGCCGGTCTCCCACACCTTGTCCGCCCAGCCGCGGACGATGCCCAGCATCTGCTCCGGCAGCGCGTCGGTGGCCAGGTCGAGGTCGGTATGCCCACGGCCGAGAAACACGTCACGAACCGTCCCGCCCACCAGGGCCAGCTGATGCCCGTGCCGGGCAAACACCCGCCCGAGTTCCAGCGCGGGCGCGGCCGACGAACGCAGCAGCGCCGCGGCGGCTTTCTGCTCGCGCGGGCCAATGGATGGGGTATCCGGCACGGGCATTGAGGGTAGGGGGTAGTAGAGGTCAGGGGGAAATCCGGGAACGCCCGGAACCTGAAGGAGCACCCAGGGAACGGCAATACCATTTCCGGCATGCCGCGTCAGCGCCCCACGCCCCGCGGCCGGCTGAGGCAGCTGGCCGTGGCCGGCGTCATCGTGGCCTTGTCCGTGCTCGCTCCCGCGGCGGCCGGCGGGGCGGCGTCGGCCAGCAGCGCCGCCGTAAGCAACGCCGCCAGCGCCCAGCAGGTAACCGTGGCCATCACCTCGATCAGCCCGCAGATCGCGCGGCCCGGCAAGCGCATCACAGTGTCCGGCATCGTCAGCAACCCCACCGCCAACACGGTGTCCGGCCTGGCCGTTCAGCTCTGGTCCTCAAGCGCGCGGTTCACCACCCGCGGCGAGCTGGCCAGCTATGCGGCCGGCCAGCTGCAGATCGACAGCCCGGTGACCGGGGCGCTGGCCCATCTCGCGGGGGCCCTCCGGCCCGGCACGACCCGGCAGTGGACCGTGACCGTGCCGGTCGCCACGCTGGGCTTGGCCGACGGTTTCGGCGTCTACCCGCTGGCCGCCCAGCTCGACTCGGCGGGCTCGCCGCTGGCCGACGCGTACACGTTCCTGCCCTACTGGCCGGGCACGGCCAAGGCGGCCGGGCTGACCCGCCGCGAGCAGGTGGCCTGGGTCTGGCCGCTGATCGGGCAGCCCGAGCAGGCCGCCTGCCATTCGCTGCTGAACGACACGCTGGCCACCAGCCTGGCCAGCAGCGGCCGGCTCGGCGGGCTGCTCGCGGACGGCACCAGCCCGGCCGGGGTGGCCGCCAACCTGACCTGGGCCATCGACCCCAGCCTGCTGTCCAGCGCCGCACTGATGACCCACTCCTACCGGGTGGGCGGCACGCCGGCGTGCGCCGGCACCAGCGTCAGGCGGGCCAGCCCGGCCGCGCAATCGTGGCTGGCCAAGGTCCATGCGCTGGCCCGGCAGCAGGACTTCTTCACCACCCCGTACGCGGACGTGGACGTGTCCGCGCTGGCCCACGCGGGCCTGGACAACGACGTGAAAAACGCGCTCAGCAAGGGCCGCGAGGCGGCGGCCGACCAGAGCCAGCTCGGCATGGTGCAGCGGCCGGCCGGCCCGCGCATCGCCTGGCCCGCCGACGGGATCGCCGACTACGGGGTGCTCGGCAGCCTGGCCGCCAACGGGATCGGCGCGGTCGTGCTGAGCAGCAGCATGATGCCGCCGGCCCGGCCGGTGCCGTTCACGCCGAGCGCCATCACCTCGACCCCGGACGGGGTGAACGCGGGCCTGCGGGTAGCCCTGGCCGACGCCGCGCTGACCGGCGTGCTGGCGGACGCGCCGACCGCGGCCAACGCCTCGGCCGGCGCCACCTCGCCCGCGGCCGCGGCGTTCAGCACCGAGCAGCGGTTCCTGGCCGAGACCGCGATGATCGCGTCCGAGGAGCCCGGGCGGCCCCGCTCGGTGGTGGTCACCCCGCCCCGGCGGTGGAACCCGGCACCGGGGCTCGCCAGCGCGCTGCTGGCCGAGACCGACAGTGCGCCCTGGCTGCAGACGGCCAGCCTGAGCAGCCTGCTGGCCAAGCACTCCACCCGGGGCCAGGTAGCCCGCAAGCAGCCACCACCGCAGAAGCACGGCCCTGGTGAGTTGCGCAAGTCGCTGCTGCGTAAGGTCCGAGGCCTGGAGGCGGCGATCCGGGTGCAGGCCAGCGTGCTGGGCATGTCGCCTGAAAAGTACCTGTCCGGTGCGGTGGCGGCCATCGAGTCCTCGGCCTGGCGGGGCGACCCGGCCCAGGCCAAGCGGCTGCTGTCCTGGGTCTCCGCCTTCGTCACCGCCCGGTCCCATCTGGTGCACATCATCCAGGGCGGCGGAGAGGTCACGCTGACCGGCAAGTCCGGGCCGGTCCCGGTGTCGATCGCGAACAAGATGGGCCAGCCGGTCACCGTCCGGCTGCTGGTGCAGGCCCCGGGCGACCGGCTGACCATCCTGTACAAGTCGGCCCCGATCACCATCCCCAGAGGCGAGCAGAAGACCGTGGCGGTCAAGGTGCGCTCGAAGGTGGCTGGCTCGACCGACCTCAAGCTGAGCCTGCTCGCGCCGAACAAGGCCCCGCTGCCCGGGCCCAGTGTCCAGGTCACCGTGGACGCGACCCATTTCGGCACCGAGGCACTAGTGATCATCGCGGTGGCCTGCGGCCTGTTCGTGGTCAGCGCCGCCGTCCGGGCCATCCGCCGCGGTATGCGCCGCCCGCCGGCCAGCCCAGGTCAGGGCGCTAGTCCCGAGGATCCCGGCGGATCGCCGGACGAAACGGATACGGTCGTCAGGAAGCCCGCCCGCCGCGCCGACACGCACGAGGAGCCGGATGAATACGCCAGCGCCCCAGGGGTGGAACGGCCCTGACCGTGGCCGCAGCCCCGGGCGCCGCCGCGCGCCGGGGCGGCGCCGCGCGGGCCGGCCCACCCAGGGCCCCGCTGACCAGGGCCCCGCTGACCAGGGCTATCGCGACGCTGAGCTGAATCAGCGTTATCACGACCTCGGGCTGGACCGGGCTTACCGCGACCCGGGCCAGCCGAGCCCCCGTGAGCCGGCCGCCTGGCCGGGCGAGGCCTACCCGGCCCCCGGCCGGCCTGGATACCGCGATTACCCGGCGCCACAGGTGCCCGGCTACGAGGACCCGGGCTTCCCGGATCCGGGATACCGCGACCCGGCGCACGAACTGCCGCCCGAATCGGCGCTGCCACCCGCGCCGCCGGGACAAGCGCCGCCCGGGCCGGAAGGGCCCAGCCTGGTCCGGTCCAGCAGCGTCATGGCCCTCGGCACGCTGGCCTCCCGGGGCACCGGCTTCCTGCGCACGCTGATGACCGTCTGGGCGCTCGGCGCGGTCGGCGTGGCCAACTCGTACAACAACGCCAACACGCTGCCCAACGCGGTGTACGACCTGATGCTCGGCGG
>Ga0335085_10015950_pt1 | contig 10880 bp, 7 predicted proteins | sample Lox_Sample_45_FD_206712 | JGI IMG/M metagenome (GOLD analysis project Ga0335085, IMG submission 206712) | Soil microbial communities from Loxahatchee National Wildlife Refuge, Florida, United States - Lox_Sample_4.5 | ecosystem: Environmental > Terrestrial > Soil > Wetlands | place: USA: Florida... | reverse complement strand
GACCTCAGGCGGTCCGCGCAGATCGTGTGGCGGCTGAAGGGGCTCGTCGCTGCGTTTATCGTGCTCGGCTTCCTCGGTGGTGCGGCTTACACCGCGGTCACCCCGGCGGTCTACCAGAGCAGTGCCCAGGTCGCGATCGCGCCCTCGGTCTCGATCGCGAAACAGGCGGCGGTGGTGAAGAGCCCGCCGGTCCTGGCGCCAGCGCTCAACAGTGTCGCTCGCGGCGTACCGCTGACCACTCTGCGCAACCGCGTCTTCGTCCTGACGGCAGCCGCCGGGCTGATGGCGGTGGTAGCCGAGGCCAGTAGTCCCGGCCAGGCCATCAGCACCGCCAACGTCGTCGCCCGGAGCTATGTCGCCTACGCCACGTCGGGCAACGGCCCGACGGCCGGCTCGGTGCCGGTACAGCTGTTCCTGCCCGCGACGGGTGCCTCGGGCACCACGCTGCCCTGGCGGCTGTTCTACGCGGCGGGCACGGGCGTGCTGGTCGGCGCCCTGATCGGAGTGATCGTGGCGCTGGCCGTCGGCCGCGGAAACCGGTGGCTGCGTGAGCGTGACGAGATCGCCGACTCCATCGGGGTGCCGGTCATGGCCTCGGTGCGCGTCAGCCATCCTGCCAGGCCTGCGAGCTGGGCCAAGCTCCTCGACGCGTACGAGCCCGAGGCCGCGGACTCATGGCGGCTGCGCAAGGTGCTGCGCGAGCTCGGCCACGCTGGCCCCGCCGCGGGCGACGGCACCTCGGTTGCCGTCCTGTCACTGGCCGACGACCGCAAGGCGCTCGCGCTCGGCCCCCAGCTGGCGGCCTTCGCCGCGAAGCAGGGCATTCCCGCCACCCTGGTGCTCGACTCCCGGCAAGACGCCAAGGTGACGGCGGCGCTGCGCGCCGCGTGCGCCGCGGCCCCGGGCCCGCCGGGGCCGGGACGGCCGGGCCTCGCCGTGATCAATCCCGACGAGGACATGCTGCCGGTCGGCGGGCTGGTCATCGCAGCCGCCGTCGTCGACGGCCGGGCACCCCGGGTCGCGGCCACCATGCGCGCCGCCACAACGGTGCTGGGCGTCACCTCGGGCGCGGTCACGGCCCAACAGCTCACCCGGGTCGCCGCCAGCGCCGCTGGCGACGGCCGTGCCATCGCGGGCATCCTGGTGGCGGACCCAGACCCCGACGACCCGACGACCGGTCGTCTTCCTCAGCTGGCCCGGCTCGGGCAACGACGGATGCCGATCCGCATGACCACGGCAGTGACGGAGACAATACAGTGACCGATAAGGACCAGGAGGTCCTGTTCTCCCCGAACGGGGACGGTGGCCTGCCCGGGCCGCTGGGGGCCTTCGACGATTTCAACCCAGTCGGGGACCGGGCCGCTGTCCCGTCCACCGCCCTGGTGAGCCTGGGATTCATTCGCGGTGCCCTGCGCCGCACGGTGGCGTTCTGGTGTGCGCTGGGCGTGGTGGGAATGGTGCTCGGAGTCGGTGTCTACAAGGCACGCCCGCCGGCTCCCAAGGCGTCCACCACGGTGCTGATCACCTACCAGCTGGGCGAAGACCCCACCAGCGCGGTGCTCAACAACCAGGCCATCGCGCAGAGCCGCACGGTCGCCCAGCGGGCCATGGCCAAGCTGGGCGTGCACCAGAGCGTCGGCAGTTTCGCTGCGGGAATCGCCGTGACGGTGGTCACCACCCGTATCCTGCAGATCACCGTGAGTGCCCGAACGAGCGACGAGGCGGTCAGCCGGGCGAACGCCGTGGCGACTTCGTTCCTCGCGGTCCGGGCCAGCCAGCTCGAGACCGATCAGAATCTCGTGCTGCAGTCACTCCAGAACCAGGTTAACCAGGCACAGCAGGCGATCTCTGCGATCAACACCCGGATCAGCAATACCTCGGCTGAGCCGGCGAGCACCGATCGGGCCAAGAAGCTGAAAGACCTCAACGCTCAGCTCGCCGCGGCGCAGAGCCAGCTCTCCGTCGACCAGCAGCAGCTGCAGGGAACCAAGGTCAACACGAGCACCCTGGGGGCCGTGACCGGCAGCGTGGTCCTCGACCCCGCCACGCCCCTGGTTCACTCGAAGGCCAAGTACCTGGCTATCTACGCGTTGGCCGGGCTGATCGTGGGCCTGGCCGTGGGCATGGGGATCGTTGTGGTGAAGACGATCGCGTCCGACAAGCTGCGGCGCCGCGACGACGTCACCAGAGCCCTGGGCGTTCCCGTCAGGCACAGCGTGGGGCCCGTGCCGCTGAGCCGGTGGCGGCCGGGCCGCCACGGGCTGGCCGCCGCGCGTCAGCCCGCCGTCCGCCGGATTACCGCGTACCTGCGCGCCGCGGTGCCGCGGACCCGCAATGGCACCGCGGCTCTCGCGGTCGTCCCCGTCGACGAAACCCAGGTTGCGGCGCTGGCCGTGGTGTCCCTGGCCGTGTCCTGTGCCCAGGAGGGACGCAGCGTCATGGTCGCTGACCTGGCCGAAGGCGCGCCCGTGTCCGCCCTGCTGCATGCCCGGGGCCCGGGTGTCCGCATGGTCACGGTCAACGGCGCGCAGCTGACCCTGGCCGTCCCCGGCGGCGACGACCTGGCGCCGGCCGGGCCCGTCGGCCGGGTCTCGGCTGACGCTCAGCGCTCGGAGTTCACCGCCGCCGTCCAGGAGGCCTGCGCCTCTGCGGACCTGCTGCTCACGCTGGTGACCCTCGATCCTTCGGTCGGCGCCGAATACGTGGCGAGCTGGGCCACCAGCGCGGTCGCACTGGTCACCGCCGGGCGGTCGTCCTGGGCCAAGATCCATGCTGCGGGCGAGATGTCGCGGCTGGCCGGCCTCCCGATAACCTCCGCAGTGCTGGTCGGCGCGGATCGGAGCGACGAGAGCCTGGGCGTCACTGACGAGCTGCAGGCCCGCACGAGCCCGGCTGACCTGGGCTAGGGCGAGAGATACGCGGCGCCATGACGACCTCAGTTCTTTCCTTCCAGGGCCGGCGGGCCGCTCGGCGGACGCGCCCGGCGGAGGCCGACGACCGCGTGATCCGGTTCCGGGTCGGCCTCGCCTGGGGCCTGCTTTTCCTCAACGTCCTGACGTTTTACAAGGGCACCTGGAATCAGCTGCCGTTGATCATCCCGATCCCGTCGAAGATCGGCCAGCTCATGACCCAGGGCTCGCTGCCCGCCGCGGTGCTTTTGGCCTGGTCGGTGAACCGGCGGATGCTCATCCGCCCGAACGTGTACCTCAGCCTGCTGACCTTGCTGTTCATCGAGGCGTTCGTCTCGGCCGTCAACGTGAACGAGCACCTTTTCGGGTCGCACCTGGGCGGGACGCTGTACCGGACCGTCCGGCTCGGCGAGTTCATCGTGATCCTCTGGCTGCTCACGCCGTTCGCGGCCCGGCGCGACCTGCTCCTGCTCAAGTGCCAGCTGAATTCGCTCGGGGTCGTGCTGGGCTCGGTGCTGCTGGGCCTGATGATCGCACCCCACCGGGCCCTGGCCAGAGGCCGGCTCTCCGGCGAGTTCTGGCCGATCACCCCGGTGCAGGTGGCGGACTACTCCGCGGTCGCGCTCGGGCTGGTGATCGTGCTGTGGTTCTGCGGTGAGATGTCCGGGCGCCGCGCCCTGCCCATCTCGGTCGTGCTCACCATCATGCTGCTGCTGGCGCATACCAGGACCGAGGTGATCGCGGTGATGGCGGGCCTGCTCGTGGCCGGCCTGAGCATGTTCGCGGTCCGGATCCGGGTCCGGCGGCTGTTCGCCAGCGGGGCCATCGCGGTCTCGGTCGCCCTCATCGCGTTTTCCAGCGTGCTCACGACCTGGCTGGCCCGCGGACAGAGCTCCTCGCAGCTGTCGAACCTGACCGGCCGGACGAACGTCTGGACCGGGGTGCTCAACACCCCGCGTGACTTCTGGCAGATGATATTCGGCTTCAGCCTGTCCAACAAGGCGTTCAACGGGCTGCCCATCGACAGCAACTGGATGGCCGGGTACTGGGACCTGGGCCTGGCCGGGGTGACGATCATCGGTGCGTTCTTGTTGTTCGTCCTGGTGAACGCCTTCTTCCAGCCGAGCGGGATACGCCGGGCCCTGGCCCTGTTCCTGGTGACCTACCTCATGGTCACCTCATACACCGAGACCGGCCTCAGCGACGCCTCGATGTACCTGCTCGAGCTGTCCCTGGCCGCGTTGCTGCTCATACCATCCGCCCAGGAAGGAGCCTGGTATGCGGGTGCTGCTGGTCCATAGCCGGTATCGCTCGGCCGCCCCGAGCGGCGAGAACCGCGTCGTGGACCAGGAGAGCGAGGAGCTCGCGCGGGCCGGGCACGAGGTCAGGCGCTTCGAGAAGGATAGCGACGAGATCGAGCACTGGTCGGCTGCGCAGAAGGCGCTGCTGCCCGCCAGGGTGGTCTGGAGCCGCGAGTCCCACCGCGAGCTGACCGCGACACTGCGCGCCTACCGTCCCGACGTCGTCCACGTGCACAACACGTTCCCGCTGGTCAGCGCCTCCGTCCTGTACGCCTGCCGGGACGCGTCGGTGCCGGTGGCGACGACCCTGCACAACTACCGGCTGATGTGCGCCCCGGGCGACTTCATGCGGGACGGCGCGGTCTGCCACGACTGCATGGGCAGGCTGCCGCTGTCGGCGGCCGTGCACGGATGCTACCGCGGGTCGCGGGCGGCCACCGCGCCGCTGGTCGTGGCGAACGTCGCGCACCGCAAGGCGTGGCGGTCGCTGGTCTCGGCCTACGTGTTCATCTCGGCGGCCCAGCGCGACCTGCACCGGGCCCTGGACCTGCCGGCCAGCCGGGTGTTCGTCCGGCACAACATGATTCCCTACCGCGACCTGCGGCCGGTCCCGCGCGATCCGCTGGTGGCGTACATCGGCCGGCTCGAGCCCGCCAAGGGCGTGCCGCTGCTGATGCAGGCCTGGGACCGGTACCTGGCCTCGTCCCGCGAACCTGCTCTGCGCCTGGCCATCGCCGGCGCCGGATCACTCGACCGCGAGGTGGCCGGCTGGGCCTCGGCCCGGCCCTCGGTGGACAAGCTCGGGCTCATCCCGCCCGGCCAGGTCCGGGAGCTGACCGCCCGCGCCCGCGCGGTCCTGGTGCCGTCGGTGTGGGAGGAGACGTTCGGCCTGGTGGTGGTCGAGGCCATGGCCGCGGGCACGCCGGCCATCGCCGCGGCCCACGGCTCGTTTACCGAGCTGGTCACGCCGGGAGCCGACGGCGTGCTGTTCCCGCCGGGTGACCCGGGCGGGCTCGCCGACGCCGTGGCCGACGTCGCGGCGCATCCGGAGAAGTACGAGAACTACGGGCGGCAGGCCCGCGAGAGCTACGAACAGAAGTTCAACCCGGACGACAGCCTCAAGCATCTGCTCGAGATCTACAGCTTCGCGATGACGTACCCCGTGCGGGGGCGGGCCGTCGCGGAGCAAACGCCAGACCACATGTCCTAAGGAGGACTGCAGCGATGCAATCGAATCTGCGGCGCCGCGTTGCCGCGTCGCCGCTCGGCCGGGGGGCCGCGCTGCCCCTGCGGACGATGGCCGTGGTGCGTTACGACGCTCGCCTCATCGGACGCTCGATCGACTGGCTGGTGCACGAACGCGAGCGGCACAACTTCTCGTATGACCTGGAGGACCGCAACCTGGAGCAGCTGTGCTGGTTCGTGGCCGCGGTCACCGGGGCCGAGATCGGGCAGGTGCGGGCCTGGATGGAGGAACTGGACAAGGACGAGGACCTGATCGGTGAGCTGACCCGGCGGCTGTCGGCCAATCCGTTCCGGAGCGTCCACCCGACCGAACCGCACTGGGGCCGCCGGGCCGGCTGGTACGCCCTGGTCCGGGCGACCGGGCCGGAGCACGTGGTGGAGACCGGCACGCATCTGGGCCTGGGCTCCTGCGTCATCGCCGCCGCCCTGCTGCGCAACGGGCACGGCCGCCTGACCACGATCGACGTCGACTCCGACGCCGGGTACCTGATCACCGAGCCGTGGGCGAGCGTCATCGACCGCCGGATCGGGAGCTCGGTCGACGAGCTCGCCTCGTTGCGGGACGTCGGCATGTTCCTGCACGACAGCCTGCACACCTACGACTACGAGACCAGCGAGCTCGCGGCGGTCGGACCGAGCCTGCGGCCCGGGGCTATCGTCATGTCCGACAACGCCCACGACTCATCCGCTCTTTCTGACTGGGCCGAACAGACCGGACGTCATTACCTGTTCTTCAAGGAGCAGCCCCGCCGCCACTGGTGGCCCGGAGACGGCATCGGAGTGGCCTGGGATAAATGAGGCCCTTGCGGCCCCTTGAACTCATCCCGTCTTCTCATCCTCGCCGGGAGCTGCGCCCGTAATGTTCCGTCCGGTGCCCACGAGGTCGATCATGGTGGCGTTCGCCCTGCTGGCCGCCGTGACCGGCTGCACCGCCGGCTCGACTCCCAGCACGTCCGGTCCGGCCCAGGCCGGCGGCTCCCCCGCGGCCGCGCCGCCTGGGCAGAGCCGGCTCTGCGGCAGCGCCGCGCTGAAGTCCCCGTTCAGCTACGACGGCCCCGCGGGCCGGTATGCCAGCGGCCAGGCCGGACTGCCCAGCTACGGGACAGCCGGATCGGACTTCCCGCACGCCACCGCGGGCGTGGTCCTGGCCCCCGGGACCCGCAGTTATCTCTCCTACCAGCTCAGTCCGGACACGGTCTACTACCTGCTGCCCGGCGTGCACGCCGGGACGTTCCAGGCGGACCGCGGCGACGCCTTCGTGGGCGGGCTTTCCGGCCGCACGGCCAGCGTGATGTCCGCCAACTACACCGCTAGCGAGGCCATCGACTCGAATTTCTCCGCCGGAAACCAGCCCGGCGTGACCATCGAGTACCTGACCATCGAGAAGTTCCTGGCACAAGGCCAAGGCTCGGCGATCAACCAGAACGCCAACACGGACTGGACCCTCCGGTTCGACACGGTCACGCTGAACGCACCCGGCGCGGGGATGATCGCCGGCGCCGACAACACGCTTGAGCACAGCTGCATGACGCTGAACGGCCAGTATGGCTTCCAGTCTACCGAGGTCAACTCCTGGGGCCAGGACGCGCTGACCGGCGGACCGTACAACGTGACCGTCAGGGACAACGAGATCAGCGACAACGGCACCTGCGACTTCGAGGGCACGCTGAGCAACGCGGCCATCGGCTGGTCGAATCACAACCCGGTGCCGGCCCGGTACCGCAACCCGCACTGCGGCAAGGTCACCCCGGACGGGAACGAGGGCGGCTTCAAGCTCTGGAAGACCGACGGCGTGACGATCAAGGACAACTACATCCACAACAACTGGGGCCCCGGCATCTGGGCGGACACCGACAACGCGAACACCACGTACACCGGCAATACGATCACCGGCAACGACGGCAGCGCGATCATCGAAGAGATCTCCTACAACTTCTCGGTCACCGGCAACTACCTGGCCGGCAACGCCTGGGTCGGCGGGCTGGGCAATCCGAGATTCCCGACCCCGGCCATCTACGTCAGCCAGAGCGGGAGCGACCGGGAGTTCGGCGGGGTGCCGCGCTGCCCGGAAGCCTCGTGCTCGGGTCAGTCCTCGTACTCCGGCGAGTCCGTCATCAGCCGGAACACCTTCGTCAACAACGGCGGGAACGTATTCATCTGGCAGAACTCGGACCGCTTCTGCTCGGCCGGCTACGACAGCTTCTGCACTCTGGTCGACGGGGCCACTTCGGGGCCGTTCACGATCCCGGCCTGCAAGGCCAACCTGCCGTCGGCGTCGGTCGACACGACCACGTACGCCAGCCAGCGTACCGGGTCCCCGGCCGAGGACTGGTGGAACGGCTGCATGTGGTGGAGTTCGAACGTCACGGTCAGCCAGAACACCATCTATTTCGACCCGGCGCAGATCGCGGACTGCAACAAGGCCGACTGGCCCGATTGCGGGGCAGGCGGCCTTTTTGCCGAATACGGCATCGCCGCGCCTTACGACCAGCCGCGGGGCTGGCCCGTCCTCAGCCAGCTCACGTTTTTCTCCGGCGACAGGTGGTCGGACAATACCTACTACGGGCCATCGACCTTCTACGCCTGGAATCAAGGTAATTCAGTCAGCTGGTCCGAGTGGACCGGGCCAGTAGCGAAGGGCGACAAATGCAGTTCATCTGACGAACGTGACAGCGGAACCTGCGCCGGCCCGTTCGGCCAGGATACGGGCAGTACATACCATGTCACCCCGGTGTCATCCGCGCCCGGACCAACGGTCTCAGTCCCATAACGGCCGAGATAATGATCAACCTGGACAAAATGAGATGTAATACGATTGTTCTGGGGCCAGCTGAAATTGTAGTCACTCGATGACGCGAACGGGATAAAGCGGGATCCGGAGGAAGCAATGCGGGTTAAGACCACCGATTATCAGGCTTCCTTCAGAGTATTCACAGACAAGGCACAGGTACAATGAGTACGGCGCCCAGGCTTACCATTGGCCTTCCGGTCTATAACGGCGAGATGTACCTGGCCGAGTCGATCGATGCCCTGCTCGGCCAGACCTACAAGGATTTCGAGCTGATCATCTCCGACAACGCCTCGACCGATGGCACCGCTGGTATCTGCCAGCGCTACGCGGAGCAGGACTCGCGGGTGCGCTACATCCGCCAGCCAACCAACATCGGGCTCGCCCCGAACCACAACGCGGTCGTCGAGCAGGCGCGGGGTGAACTGTTCAAGTGGGCGGCCAGCGATGATCTGTACGCCCGTGAGCTTGTCGAACGCTGTGTCGATGCGCTCGATCAGCGCCCGGACGTCGTACTGGCACATTCCTGGAGCGCGCGGATCGACGGCTCGGGCACGGTGACCCGGGCGTACAAGTACCCGCTCAACACGTCCTCCGCGTCGGCGCCGGAGCGGTTCCGGAGCCTGCTGTTCGGCAGCGGAGGTGACGACGACTACGGCGTCATGAGAACCGAGGTGCTGCGCCGGACGGCGATGAAGGAGAGCTACCACCACGCGGACCGCACCATCATCGCCGAACTGGCCCTTCATGGCCCGTTTTACCAGGTCCCGGACTGGCTCTACTTCCGGCGGGATCATCCGCATCGCGCGCAGTGGGCGTATCCGACGGTGCGCAGCCGCTGTGCCAACATGGACCCCCGCCGGGCCAGCCGGCTGCGCCATCCCGTGGTCCGGCTGCACGGCGAGTACATCTGGGCGTTCGCCAGGGCGATCCAGCGCGCGCCGCTGTCGGACGAGGACCGGCGGCAGTGCTATTGGCACCTCGCCCGGTGGTTCGCGAGCCGGGCCAGGAAAGGCCGCGTCGTACCGGGCGAGGCGCCCCTCCCGGCCGACGTGGATGGCGCGATCGAATGCATCGCGGCCGGGCAGAAGGGCGCGCCAGCCTGGGACTCCTCGTGGGGAGAGGGATTAACGCCAGTGCCGGGTAGGCCCTGAGGCCCGCGGGGTCATGCGACGTGGATGCCCCAGCCATGTTGTTCCAGCACAATACGCTGAACTTACGTTTGATCGTGGCTTTGCGGAGCGAGCCATGGCTGCGGCCCTTGATGCTGCCGCGTTCCCGGAATGTTCCCGTGACTGGTGACCCCGGTCTGGCTCCGCGGATACGACATGGATGCCCCAGCCACGTCGTAAGAACAGCATGGCTGGGACAGCCACGCCATATGATCTGATGCGGGCGGTGCCGGAGTGGCGATCGTTGCCGCCGGGATGGATGACGGAAACGCTGTCCGGGCCTGTATGGCTAGGCCTGTATGGCTACCATCGATTTCGGTATGCCCGCAATACGCTCGAACCAGATTTCGCTGGCCGGAAAGTAGCTCCGCATCTCAGTGGCAGAGATCAGTTCTGTCGAGGCAACTAGGTCGGCTGCTTCGGCCGCGTCCTTGCAGGCCGGCATGTGCAGGGTATTCCAGTGCTGACATACCAGGACACGCGCCCGGAATGGCAGGAACTGGAAGCCTGGAAAGATCCAGTGCGGCTCGATCGGAAAGTAACGATATGGAGTCTGTACCCACCATGATGGTGCAGATTCTTGGACCACGTTCGCGAATTGCTGGCGTCGGGCGTGGCCCCCGAGGTGCTCCATGAGGCTATTGCTGAATACCAGATCGTACTTGCCAAAGCCGCCGGCGCACGCGTCTCCCTGGACGACCTCCATCCACGGCTCGTAAGGACCCATGTCCTGATTGAGGTTTACAACCGTTACGCTTCCGGGCCGCAACCCGAAGACCCGCCACGAGACGGTCGTTCCCCCGAGGTCAAGGACTCGCATGTCCGCAAGGTCCGGGAAACGACGCTTGAATTCTTCAAGGCGATTCTGGCGGAAACGGTGAGTAAAGGATCCGGCATGGTCAGGATCGATCAAATTAGCAATTGTTCTGCCGGACAATATATTGACCTCTCTCTGAAGACTTCAGGGCCCAGGGCAGTCAGACTTCTCTCATAAGAGTGCCGAGCCTGTGCCGGTGATACCGCCAGCGAGCGGTATCGCGGTGGGTGACGTGGGTGCGGCGGTCCGGGTCAACCCGCAGCCGGAAATGATCACCCATGATCACCGGATGTCGGCGGCGGCGGCCGGTCGCCCGCGCCGGACATGGCGGGAACGGGGGGAGCGGAGGGAGCGGCGCGCTGCGCGGAAAGCCCGCGACGGCGCCCGAACAGGATCGGATTACGGGGCGGGACCTTGTCTGATTCCCGCATCGCCACCCGCAGCTGCCACCACCACACCGCGGCCCCCGAGCAGGTGGCCAGCGCCGCCCCGCGGACCGTCCCGACGGCCCCGCCGAGGTAGGCGCCGGTCAGGGTGAAGGCCAGGTACATGATCGACGAGATGATCATGGCGCGCAGGCTGCGCTTGGCCGCGCCCAGCGCGTGCAAGCCTGCACTGGCCCCGGCGATGAGGCAGTATCCCACGATG
>Ga0335085_10015948_pt1 | contig 10881 bp, 10 predicted proteins | sample Lox_Sample_45_FD_206712 | JGI IMG/M metagenome (GOLD analysis project Ga0335085, IMG submission 206712) | Soil microbial communities from Loxahatchee National Wildlife Refuge, Florida, United States - Lox_Sample_4.5 | ecosystem: Environmental > Terrestrial > Soil > Wetlands | place: USA... | reverse complement strand
CCCCGCTTTCGAGCATTTTGCTGAGCGCGGCGCTGGTACTGCCATTGCTGGACATGGCCCCGAGCCCGCTCATGGCTTCCGTGGCTTGGCGTCCTTCCGTTCCGCCCGGGAATCCAGCTGCGCCGACTGGGAGCTGACCACCGCCGGGGAACAGGCCGCTGGCGAGGCCGCCGAAGGATCCGGCAAGCACGGGACCAGCCGCCGGGACCGCCCCGGTGTGGGGCGTCGCGGTGGTATCGATGCTGTAAGCCAGTGGGCCGCCGAGCGCGGCGATCAAGGCGAGCGGGGCCGGGGCCACAGCCAGCAGCTCCGTGACGCGGCTGAGGGCCGGCCCGCGGGCGCACTTGACGAGAATCATTGCGGCTGCCGCGGCCGCCGCGACGACGATGACCACGCGCAGCCACGGGAACCAGCCGGGACTGCGGTCGAGCAGGACCCACGCCCAGATACCGGTGATCAGCAGGCCGACGGACAAGGTGGCACCGGCGACCCAACTGGACCGGACCCGCCACAGCCTGGTGGACCCGATACCGGCGAGCGCGCCGAGCGCGGGAGCCAGGGCGATGGTGTAGTAAGGATGAAAGATCCCGGACATGTAGCTGAAGACCAGCCCGGTAGCCAGCAGCCAGCCGCCCCATACCAGAGCGGCGGCGCGGGTCTGGTCCGTCCGCGGCGCCCGGCGTGACACCGCGAGCATGACCACCAGGGCGAGCAGCGCTGCCGGGATGAGCCAGGCGGCCTGCCCGCCCATATCGGCCTGGAACAGCCGGGTGATTCCAGTGGCGCCGCCGAACATACTGCCAGCTCCACTCTCCGGGCCTGCCCCGCCTGAGCTGGGCACCTGACGGCCGATTTCGCTACCGGCCGCCGTTGCGAAGCCGCCCAATCCGCCTTCGTCGCCGGTGAGCCGGCCGAGTCCGTTGTAGCCGAAGGCGAGGTTCAGGATGTTGTTATCGCTGGAGCCGCCGACATAGGGGCGGTCCGCGGCCGGCGTGAGCAGGACAAGGGCCACCCACCACCCCGCTGCGGCCACAAGCGCGGCGCCGGCGACCAGCAGTTGCAAGAGCCGCTTGCCGAGCGCCGGCGGGCCCGCCCACAGGTAGGCGAGGGCGAAGCCAGGCAAGACCAGGAACGCGGCCAGCATTTTGGCCAGGAAACCCAGCCCGACGAAGGCGCCGGCCAGCGCGAGCCACCGGGTGCTGCCGGACTCGACGGCCCTAGTGGTCGCGTAGGCGGCCAGCGTGAGAAAGAGCACAAGCAGCGCGTCCGGGTTATCCAGGCGGAACATGAGGACGGCAACGGGGGTAAGGGCCGCGACCGCTCCGGCGAGGAGCCCGGCCGACGGCCCGAACCACCGGCTGACTGTGGCGTACAGCACGCCGACGGCGGCCACGCCGGCCAGGGCCTGCGGCACCAGCAAGCTCCAGTAATTCAGGCCGAAAACACGTGCGGACAGTTCCATCGGCCATAGGAAGATGGAGGGCTTGTCCACGGTGATGAAGTTCGAGGAGTCCACAGAGCCGAACAGGAACGCCTTCCAGCTCTTGGCCCCGGCCTGGACGGCGGCGGCGTAGAACTCATTGCCCCAGCCGTTGCCGCTCAGCCCGACCAGGTAGAGGAGGCTGGTGGCCGCGAGCAGGCCGAGCAGCGCCGGGCGAACCCACGCCGGGTCATTAGGGCGTCCCCGCAACAGCCGACGTATGTGGCTGGAGCCGGAGTGCCGACCGGGCCAGGCCGCGCCGTGTGCGATGGCCGTGGACGTCATTGTGAACTCCTGTCCGGGTTGTCGGGCCGACCGCGGAAGACCCAGCCGCGATAGAGCCCGAAACGGACGATCGTAGCGATGAGGTTGGCGAGAACGAGCACCGCGACTTCGGTACCGCGGCGGGCGTGCGGAGAGGCGGCGTGCAGGGCGGCAAGGGCCCCGGATGTAAGAGCGAGGCCGATGGCGCCCGCGATCAGGCCGCGTGCCTGTTGGCGGGCTGCGCGCGCCCGGCCGCGGATGCCGAAAGTGAGCCGCCGGTTGGCCGCCGTGTTGGCCAAGGTGGTCACCAGCAAGCTGACGGCGTTCGCGGCCTGCGCGGCCATCCCGTCACGCAGCAGGAGATACAGCAGCAGGTAGGCGGCGGTGCTGACCACGCCGATCACCACGAACCGCGCTAGCTGCCTGATCAGCAGCGACGGCCCGGCCGACTCCGGCACCGCGCCCGGGGGTGTGGAACGGCCTAGCGCCGGCACGTCGATCGTGCCCCGGGCCAGCGCGGTGCCCAGCTGAACGATGCCGCGCAGGTCGGCCAGAGCGGTGGACACTATACGCACCCGGGAGTCGGTGTCGTCGACCCAGTCCACTGGGACCTCGTGGATCCGCAGTCCCGCCCGCTCGGCCAGCACAAGTAGTTCGGTGTCGAAGAACCACCCTGTGTCGGAGGTCAGCGGCAGCAGGGCCTGCGCCCGGTCGGCCCGGATCGCCTTGAAGCCGCACTGGGCATCGGAGAACCCGGTACCGAGGGTCGCATGCAGCAGTAGGTTGTAGCAGCGCGAGATGATCTCCCGACGGGGACCGCGGATCACCCGGGCGCCGCGCGCCAGCCGGGTGCCGATCGCCACATCGCTATGCCCTGACACCAGCGGCGCGACCAGCGGCAGCAGCGCATTCAGGTCGGTCGACAGGTCGACGTCCATGTAAGCGCAAATGTCGGCGTCGCTGGCCAGCCAGATCGACCGTAGCGCCCCGCCGCGTCCAGGCCGTTCGATCCGGACCGCGCAGACCGAACTCAACTCGGCCTCAAGCTCGGTGGCCGCCGAGTAGGTGCCGTCATCGCTGCCGTTGTCGGCGATGGTGATCCGCGCGGTAAACGGGAACTGGTCCCGCAGGTAGGCATGCAGGCGCCGTACGCTCGGGCCGAGGTCACGTTGCTCGTTATGGACCGGGATCACGATATCCACTGACGCGTCCACCAGCGGCTGAGGCGAATGCTCCGCGGATGTCCCGGCGGCGCGGAGCAGCGAATTGGACATCATGCTCATCCGACTCGCTGGCCACGACGGTAACAAGCGGGACGGGATGGGGCGAAACCGCTGCGAGACTCGCTGACGGCTGTACCAGGAACCCCGGTTCCGCAGCGCCATGGTTTGCAATCCGCCCTGTGGTCGGCCGGTGGCCTGCGCATCAGTCTGACCTCCTGTGCTATTCGGAAAACCGCCTGTCACGGCGCTATGGCATGACATTTCACCGAATGACTCGTCAAACCGGCGTCAACACCTAGCCACGATCCTGACCATTCGCCGTTCAGCAAACTCGGACCGGCGCTTTACGTGGATCTGACCTCGCCATGATGAGACTGGGTTGGTAAGTCTTGTGTGCGGGCGGTGGGAGGTACCGGTGCGGGTCTTGGTGGTGGAGGACGTGCGCCCGCTGGCAGGGGCGATCGCGGACGGGCTGCGTGGCCAGGCCATGGCCGTGGACGTGGTCTTCGACGGCCAGGCGGCGCTGGAGTCGCTCGCCGTCAACGACTATGACGTCGTCGTCCTAGACCGGGACCTGCCGGTCGTCCACGGGGACGAGGTGTGCCGATCTGTAGCCGTCGGCGGCGCCACCGTCCGGATCCTCATGCTGACGGCCGCCGGGGATCTCTCCGACCGGGTGTCTGGGCTGAATCTGGGCGCCGATGACTACCTGGCCAAGCCGTTTGCGTTCGCCGAGCTAGTCGCGCGGATACGGGCGCTGGGACGGCGGGCCCGGCCGGCCGAGCCGCCGGTCCTAGACCGGGCCGGGATCCGGCTCGATCCGGCACGGCACGAAGCGTCACGGTACGGGCGCCCGCTGTCGCTGCGGCACAAGGAGTTCTCCGTCCTAGAAGAACTATTGCGCGCCGCAGGCGCGGTCGTGTCAGCCGAACAGCTCCTAGAGAAGGCGTGGGATGAGAATATCGATCCGTTCACGCACGTCGTCCGCGTCACGATCATGACCCTGCGTCGCAAGCTCGGGGACCCTCAGCCGATTGAGACCATCCCGGGAGTGGGGTACCGGATTTCATGAGGTTCCCTGTCCCATCTCCGCGGTGCGGGCTGCGGCTGACCACGCGGACTCGCCTCACCCTGCTCTACTGTGGCATGTTTCTGCTGGCCGGAGGGATACTGATCGCCATTCTCGCCATCATCTTCAGCAGGAATTTCCCGACTAGTCACCTCGCGCAGGGGATCTTCTCACCGGCCGGGCAGCTGAAGCCGCTGCCTGGCACGGATGCCGGAGCCGTTCCTCCGGCAGGCTTCCGGCTTACCCCGGCGGAGCTAAGGGCCTTTGACCAGCAACTGGATCAGCATCGCATCCAGATCGTGCGCTCGCTCATATGGGAATCCCTGCTAGCCCTGGCCGTGGTGGCGGTAGCCGCCGTGGGCTTCGGCTGGCTCATAGCCGACCGAGCGCTCCGCTCGGTGCGGCACATCACCGATACCGCCCGCCGTGTCGCCGGGAGCAACCTGCACGAGCGCATCGCCCTGGACGGCCCCCGGGACGAGCTGAAGGAGCTCGCCGACACGTTCGACGCGATGCTGGAGCGGCTGGATGCCTCCTTCGACGGCCAGCGCCGTTTCGCCGCCAACGCCTCGCACGAGCTGCGCACGCCTCTGGCCACCAACCGGACGCTGCTGGAAGTGGCTGTGGCACAGCACCGCGTCCCGGCGGAGCTAAACGAGGTTATCGATTCCGTGCTCGCCGCGAACGCCCGCAGCGAGCTTATTCTCGACGGTCTGCTCACCCTGGCCCGCTGCGAGAACCAGGCCATCGACCGGCTGCCGGTCGACCTGTCGGACGTCGCGGCCGGCGCGGTGGAGGAGACGGCTAGCGAGGCCGCCACCGCCCGCGTGCGAGTTGACGTGACGCCCGATCCGGCGCCCACCACCGGCGACCCCGTCCTGCTCGAGCGCCTCGCACTCAACCTGGTGCGCAACGGGATCCGGCACAACCAGCTGGACGGCTGGGTGTCGGTCGCCACCCGGGCCGCCGACCAGCCCGGCCTGGTGGAACTTGAGGTGAGCAACTCCGGGCCGATGGTCCCGCCCGAGGAAGTGGGCGCGTTGTTCGAGCCCTTCCGGCAGCTCGGCGGCGGGACCAGCCAGCCGCAGGGCGCCGGGCTCGGGTTGTCCATCGTCCGGTCGGTCATTCAGACCCACGGCGGCAACCTGACCGCGGCCGCACGCGACGACGGCGGCCTTGTTGTCCGGGTGCGTCTCCCTGGCTCGTCGCAGGCCGCCGGTATTCGCAGGCCGCCCCGGCCGCGAACGAATGGAAACCGGTCATGACCATGTGGCGCCGTGTGCGAGGTTTCCGTGCATGCGCTCGAGCATCGCGGTAAGCACGCTGATCTCGTCGGCGCCGAAGCCGTGGAAAAGCTGACTGGTGACGCGCCCGAACACTGGCCTGATCCGAGGCAGCAGGGCCTGCCCGTCCTCGGTCAGCTCGATCAGGACCGAGCGGCGGTCCTCCGGGTTCGGCTGCCGCTTGATCAGGTGCTTCGCTTCAAGGCGGTCGGCCAGCTTGGTCATCCCGGCGGTGTCGGTACCGAGGGCGGTAATGAGCTGGCTGGGACTGGCCGTCTGCTGGCGGCTGGTGTGCAGGAGCACGGCCGCCTGCTGGGCGGTGAGGCCGAACGGGGCGAGTTGGCGGTCGAGCGCTGTCGCCAGGTCGCGGGCGACCTGGTGCAGGAGCGAGCCGCCGCCGAGGACCAGGGCTGGCGTCATACCGCGAATATAGCAGTCTAGACATTTACTGTCGCGACAGTTAACCTCGCGTATATGACTTTTCACGTAGTAATCATCGGAGGGGGAATTGGCGGCCTGTGCCTGGCCCAGGGCCTGCGCGCGGCCGGAATCAGTGCCGCCGTCTACGAGCAAGACCAGTCCGCCGGGATCCGGCGCCAGGGATACCGGATCAGCCTCAAGGCCACCGGGGCGGAGGCGCTGCGCGAATGCCTCCCCGCGGACCTGTTCGGCCTGGCCGTGGCGACCTCCATCCGGGTGGCGAACCGGATGGTGTTCCTGGACGAGCAGCTGAACCTAAAGTTCGAGCGGCCGCTGCCGCATGATCCGCCCGGGCCTGCCGGTTTCGGGGTCAACCGGCTGACCCTGCGGGAGATCTTGCTGGCCGGGCTTGACGTGCGTTTCGGCAAGGCCTTCACCGGATACGAAACCACCCCTGACGGCCGGCTAACCGCGCTCTTCGCCGACGGCACCAGGGCCGCGGGAGACGTACTGGCCGGGGCGGACGGCACCGGTTCGGCCGTGCGCCGCCAACTGCTGCCTGACGCCGCGATCGACGAACTGAAGTGGTCGGTCTACGGCCGGACGCCCTTCGCGGACGGGGTGCCCGGCGTGCTCGTCGACACCTTCAACCAGATCACCGATTCGAACGGGACCGGCATGTCCGTCGCCACTTGCCGGGCCCTGGAACCGCCGAGCACCGCCGCCTCCCGGCTGGCGCCCTCGGTCCGCGTCACCGACATACCCGGGTACTTCTCCTGGATGCTGCCGCTCACCGATCCCCGGCTGTTCCAGGCCGATGCCGTGGCACTGCACCGGGAAGCCGTCCGCTTGGTGGAGGGCTGGCACCCGGCGGTGCGCCAGATCATCGCCGACGCCGACGTTCCCGCCACCTTCGGCCTCCGCATCACCTCGGCCCGGCCGGTCGCACCATGGTCAGGTCCGAATGTGACGCTGCTGGGCGACGCGATCCACACCATGTCGCCGGGCCGCGGCGACGGCGCCAGTATCGCCCTGAAGGACGCCCAGACGCTGGTCCGCGCCCTCCGGGAGGCGGAGGCCGGAACGGTCTCCCTGGCATCAGCCATCCGCGGCTACGAAGCCGAGATGCTCAAGTACGGCTTCCAGGCGGTCACGGATGCCCGCGAGAAGCCATTCCTGCGGATGTCCTCTCACCATCGCTAACGGCCCGTCGGCGGCGGCCCTTCACACCGTCGCGTCCTCTAACCTGCCCCCGTCATAGAACGCGCCGGCGCTGTAAACGAGGGGAGCCCGGTCAGAGTGCACGGCGTGGGTCAGTTCTGGCAGCTGTCCATCTTCACCGGCCCGGTCGCGAAGGCCCACCCCGGCTGGGGAGATGGGTCCTACTTCGTCGGCTTTGCCGTCGCCGTCGTCCTCTACCTGCTTACTTTCCGGCTTAAGCCGCTATGGGTGCGGCACCCCAGAGCCACGTCCAGCCCTGCGGCGTCGTCCCCAGTCGCCTCTGCGGCCGACCTGGCCGCGCCCGCCGAAGAACAGATTCGCTAGCGCCTCGGCGATTGAACCGCGTGCCGCCTGACCCGCCGTCCCTGCTCGGCGGGCCAGGCGGTTCTGTCTTGCCGGGCATTCGGCCGCGGCCAACCTCCAGCAACAGCGCTACCTCAATCAGCAGGTCACCCGCCTGAAAGCCGCGCCGGGATCGGCAGCCGAGTAGTGCTGTAATCGACGACGATTGCTCTGTGCCGCGAGCCGCGATGAGTCCTGCGGTGTCCGGCGGTCGTAGTGTCGGACCGTTACCAAGGAGGACTTCGAATGCGCAGCGTGACCTATTCAATGGGGGTCTCACTTGACGGCTACATCGTCGGGCCTGACGGCGGCTTCGACTGGACGGCGCCCGATGAGGAGGTCTTCCGCTTCGTCACCGAGGAGATAAAAGAGGTCGGCGTCCACCTGCTGGGGCGGCGACTGTACGAGACGATGCTGTACTGGGAAACCGCCGACCAGGACCCGTCGCTCGACGAGTCGATGCTCGCGTGGGCGGCGATCTGGAACCGGCTCCCGAAGGTGGTGTTCTCCAGCACGCTGTCCACGGTGCAGGGCAGTGCCCGGCTGGCCGCCGACGGTCTGGCGGAGGAGATCGGGCGGCTGCGGGCCGAGCCGACGGAGGGCAACATCGCGATCGGCGGCGCGGCTCTCGCCGCCGAGGCGGCCGCGCTGGGCCTGATCGACGAGTACCGGGCCAGGGTCTACCCCGTGCTGGTCGGCGGCGGCATCCCGTTCTTTCCCCGGGACGAGCGTCGAGTGGACCTCGAACTGGTCGAAACCCACACCTTCAGCTCAGGAATCGTCTACCTCCGCCACCGCGTGGTGCGCTAGGCGGCCCGGCCGGCCAATGTGCCTCGTTGTCGTCACCCCCGAAACCGGCCTCATCCTGGTGATCCACGGGGTGTTCCGGCCGCGGGCCGCCCAGGTCCTCCAGCAGGCCTCCTGTGTCGGCTACGGGCAGGGGGACGCCTTGCCGGTAGCTTGGATGCCGCACACTTTTGCCTGGCGACGAACAGCGCAGCGCGCTGAGGAGGTCACCGTCCGGTGCCGACACTGAGGGTTGCGGAATATCCGCGGCCGGATCATGTCCTGCTCCACCTTTCCGATACTCACCTGATCGCCGGTGAGGAGCGGCTGTATGGCGCGATCGACGCTGATGCCCGATTGCAGCGGCTGCTTGATCGCATCGAGGCGGCCCGCATCATTCCGTCGGCGCTGGTGTTCACCGGCGACCTCGTAGATGCGGGTGAGCCGGCTGCCTACCGCAAGCTGCGGGCCATGGTTGAGCCGTTCGCAGCGCGGCTGGGATGCGAGGTCATGTGGGTCATGGGAAATCACGACGACCGCTTGGCGATGCGGCAGCACCTTCTGGGCGAGCCCCCCTCCGGGGGGCCGCTGGACCGGGTGTTCCTGGTTAACGGCCTGCGGATCGTGGCGCTGGACACGAGCGTGCCCGGCCAGCACTACGGCGAGGTGACCGATGCGCAGTTGGCGTGGCTTGCCCGGGTGCTCGACGTTCCCGCGCCGTTCGGGACCATTCTGGCCATGCACCACCCGCCGTTGCCGACGGTAGCTGACCTCGCTGTCGCGGTCGAGCTCGTCGAGCAGCATCGGCTCGCCAACGTGCTAGAAGGCACGGATGTGCGTGCCATTCTGGCCGGTCACCTGCACTACTCGTCGTTCGGCACCTTCGCCGGCATCCCGGTCTCGGTGGCCTCGTCGACCTGCTACACCCAGGACCTGGCGTTCGAGCAGGCCGGCACCCGCGGCCGTGACGCCGTACAGGCGTTCAGTCTGGTGCATGTCTACTCGGAGACGGTGATACATTCCGTTGTGCCGATCGAGAGCGGCCCCACCGTCGGCGAGGCGGTCACCGCGCAGCAGGCGCAGCAGCGGCTTGAACGGGCCGGGATCGTCATCTCGGATGCGCCGCAGGTTCCGCGACAGCTCGACCGTGCGGTTTCCGGCCCTCGCGGCCGACAGTGAACACGTACAGCTACGCCGCGAAGCGCGGCACATCATGCCGTTGGCCGGACTGGGCGGTCCACTCCAGCTCCCACGGCGCCGGGGCCGGGAAGTAGTCGGCGAGGAAGTTGGATACGGTCGTGGCGCGGTAGATTTCGTCGACTTCCGGTTCGCTGCTGTCGTTTAGGCAGAAGAAGTCGGCGTCGCGCCGTACCGTCAGGCCGGCCAGCATCCTCAGCCCGTCGTGGCTGGTCGTGTCGATGTAGCAGGCGCGTGCTGACTCATGCGGTACCGCTCGGCCGGTCAGCAACGCGTAGTAGTGATAGAGCGAGTTCGTGACCGATATGTCGGTTGCCGACCGGAACCGGCTGGCCTGGGTAGCCGCGAACTCGTCAGGGAACTCGGCTTCCAGCTCGGCGAGCACGCTACGCCGCAGCGGGACTGGTGAATGCGCCAGGTGGCGGGTGATCAGGTACCCGAACCGCTCGGCCAGCAAGCGGCGGTTGTTGCGGGCAGCGTTTTCGTGACCGCTGCGGCTGGGGCCGGCAGCCCCACCGCCGATCCTGATGGGCGATTCGATGAACCGGCTGATCCCGGCGGGAGTGAAAAACACCGACGCCGCCACCGGGCGGCCGAAGAACATGTCGTCGTTGCAGTACAGGAAATGCTCGGCAAGTCCGTCGATGTGGCGCAACTGGCTTTCCACCGCGTGTGAATTGAACGTCGGCAGCGCGGCGGGGTCAGAGAAGTGCTCGGACGCGCGCACGACAGTGATCTTCGGGTGATCGGCTATCAGCCAGCCCGGCAGCCGCGTATCAGTGGCGATAAAGATCCGCCGCACCCAGGGTGCGTTCTGGTCCACAGAACGCAAGGCGTAGCGCAGTTCGTCGATCTGGCGGGTCCGCGCGTCGGCGCCGTCGCCAGCACCCAGCCTGGCGCGGGCCAGCCAGCCGACCCGGCTGGACAAGAACGCCGGATCGGTCCCGTCCACCCAAGAGAACACCACGTCGATGTCGTGGCCTACGTCGTCAGCGTGCGCGTCGAACATCCCGGCCAGCGTGGGCCACTGCCGACCGAACAGTTCCATCATCACCGGCTCCACGTCGGCGACGTCGAACTGCTCACGGGTAAGCGCGTTGGCGCGCGAGCAGGTCACGCTGTGCGCGCTGATATTCCAGGGCTCTAGCTCCACCCACCTGCTGATGTCGCTGCTTCGGCCGACGCGGACAATGCCAGATGCGGCCTTCGCCCAGTCGAAGCCGTCGCCGCGCAGATCGGCCAGCACAGGCATCACGGCGTCGCCCACGGCAGCGCCGGGCCCTGAGCTGGCGATAGCGACGGCTACCCCCCACTTGTGGCGGACCAGCCAGACCGAGAGCCCTGCCGTGACCAGCCGGTCGTGCAGTGCTTGCAGGTCAGCCACAGTGTCGGGATGGACGGGCGTGGTCAGGCGCATGGGGCGTACGGCGACAGTGGTGACCATAGGTGAACTCTTTCGGGAGCGAGCCGGTGTGTCGGGGATGTGTCAGGCGCCGAGCGGCCCAGCGTCACCGGGGCAGAGATAGAACGAACAAGATATCGAGACAACTTCCCAATAAACCATCGTCAGGTTTCAATCGTTCCTCTCCGCGTCGG
>Ga0335085_10015947_pt1 | contig 10881 bp, 7 predicted proteins | sample Lox_Sample_45_FD_206712 | JGI IMG/M metagenome (GOLD analysis project Ga0335085, IMG submission 206712) | Soil microbial communities from Loxahatchee National Wildlife Refuge, Florida, United States - Lox_Sample_4.5 | ecosystem: Environmental > Terrestrial > Soil > Wetlands | place: USA: Florida... | reverse complement strand
CCGTAGCGCGGCGCCCAGCCGAGCGAGCGCTCGATCCGGCTCAGGTCTGCCGCGCTCCAGTCCACTGAACCGGACCGCCCCGGTGGCGGATCGGTCTCGACGACCTGGCCGGTGAACCCGGCTATCTCGGCCATCAGGCTGACAGCCTCACGGCACCGGACCGGCTGCCCGCTACCGACATTGAGCACCGGCTCCTTCACCTGGTCAGCCAGTGCCGCCGCGGTGATCGCGGTCGCTACGTCGCGGACGTCCACGAAGTCGCGGTACGCGCCCAGCGGGCCGAGCACCACGGTGTCGTTGCCGTCGTTCAGCGCGGCGCGCATGCCCGCCGCCGCCCGGCCGAGCAGGTTCTCCGGTGGCACCCCCGGGCCGGCCGGGTTGAACACCCGTAGCACGGCGGCATCGAGCCGCTGCTCGCTGACGGCAAGCTGGACCAGCTGCGAGCTGGCCAGCCGGGTTACCCCGTAAGGAGCGACGGGGCTGGCTGGGTGGTCCTCGCCCACGTGATAGCCGTACGGCGTCCGCCCGTACTCGGCCGCCGAGCCGAGCACGACCAGCCGCGCCGCGGGCGCCTCCCGGGCTACAGCCTCGATCATGCGCGCGGTGACCAGCACGTTTGCCTCGACGAGTTGGACGGTGTCCCCGGAGAGCCGTCCGGCGCAGTTGACCACCACGTCCGGGCGGACGCCGCGGATCAGCGCGGCCAGCTCACCCGCGCCGGCCGCGAGGAGGTCGTGGCTGATCCAGCCGGTGTCCGCCGGTCCGGCTCGCCGCCGCCCGACCCGGATCACCGTGCCAGCCCGCGGGTCGCGGTCAAGCTCGGCGCCCGCCTGCGTGCCGAGAAATCCGGATGCTCCGAACAGCAGCACCCGGCGACCGGCCATCACGCGACCTCCATGCGACGCGCCGCCCGCACTGGCGGCAGGAGGATGGGCCGCAGTTCATCGAAGGTGCGATTCGCCTCGTCGTAGTCGTCTGGCCGGCCGATGTCCAGCCAGTACCCGTTGAAGCGGTAGGCCCTCGGCCGGTCCTGCCGGGCCAGCAGGTCCAGTACCAGATCGTCGAATCCGAACGGGACGTCCTTCGGGCAGTGGGCCAGCGTGCTGCGCGACATCGCATACACGCCCATGCTCACGCTGTACGACAGCGTGGGCTTCTCGCTGAACTTGACGATGTGCCCGTCGACGGTTTCCAGCGTGCCGAAGTCGATCTTGACCTGGCGCTGGTATGTGGCGACCGTCAGCGGCGCGGACCACTGGATGTGCCGCTCCAGCAGGCTCGCGTAGTCAAGATCGGTCAGTACGTCGCCGTTCATGACCAGGAAGTGCTCCGGAAGCCGGTCGATGAAGTTCAGCAGCGGCCCGATGGTCGACAGCGGTTGGTCCTCTTCGGAGTAGTCGACGTCCAGCCCCCACCGGGACCCGTCTCCGACGAAGGCACGGATCAGCGAGCCCAGGTGCCCGATCGCGAGAGTGACCCGCGTGAAGCCCCGCGTCTTGAGCTGCTGCAGGATGATGTCGAGGATGGCGTACTCCCCGCCGATGGGCACCAAGGGCTTGGGGAGTGCCGTCGTGTAGGGCCTCAGCCGGACTCCGCGTCCGCCCGCGAGGATTGCGACGTGCATGGTGTGTCTCCTTCCGATGCAGAGTCTGGGGATCATAGGTAGTAGAAGACGCGGCGGAAGCTGGCCCGGAGAGCGATCAGCTGCGAGATGAGCAGGACCGCCGTGCAGAGCAGGAAGACCGGGACTTCCCCATCGGGGGCCAAGTGGCGGGACGCCCACGGCAGCATCAGGACGTCAGCCGCGACGACCAGCGACATGATCATCAGCAGACGGCTGAACTGCTGGTGGCGGGCGAGTATGAAGCCGAGGAAGAATGCGCCGCCGAGCAGCACGTGCGCGTCGATCAGCATTGCGCCCCGCGTGCTCAGCTCTCCGGATTCACGCAGGATGACAAGAAGGACGGCCGCCAGGGCACCGAGGACCGCCAGGCAGCGGGCCAGCCCCTCGATCAGGAGCCGCCAGGCGGCACGGCCGAAGTCCGCGCACATCGCCGTGTGACCCCACAGCTCGCCGACTTTGCCGGTAAAGCGATGCGCGCTCCATTCCAGCATCCCCATGCCAAGGATCAGCGGCAGTGCGGCGATCGCGAGATCGACCTGGCCGACGAGAAACCGCGCGTCGGTCAGCAGCAGGAATGTCGCGCAGAGCGCCGCGTAATAGACGCTCGGGGCCGCGCCCGCGATCGTGCGCCAGAGGCTGACTTTCCCCGGTGAGTCGGGCCGCGCCGGCGCCCGCATGCTTGTTACGAAGGCGGTCACCGTGAGCAGCAGGATGGATAGTCCCCCCGCGACCAGCGTCGGCCTGACGAGCGCTGGGGCGTAGCGGCTGAGCAGCAGGGCGACGCCGGCGGCCGACGCGGGCAGCATCGTCAGGGCGAGCCGGAATTCATGGCCGTAGAACACCAGCACGCCGGCCATGAGCTGGAAGCTGATCTGCCCCACGGCGAACGCCACCATGCCCCTGCCGCCCGGCCCGGTGACGGCGAGCAGGGTCCCGGTGAGCAGCCCGGCCGCCAGTCCGGCCAGGCCGAGCAGCCGCAGCGCCCGGCCGGCCGACCGGTCCTTGCCGTGGCCGGCGAACTGGTAGGCGATAGTGCTCATGCCCATGCCCCACACCCAGCCCAGCGTCGTCGAGAACACCATCGCGCGGATCATCGCCGGCGCGCCCAGTGCGATGAGCACGGCCGGGTACACCGTGCACGGCAGGAGGTACAGCAGGCCGTGGGTCAGCACACGCAAGGTGTCGCCCGGCCGCGCCTGAGCCGGGCGGTCGTCGTCCGCGGACAGGCCGGCCGCGGCCGGAATCGTCCGGGACACCGCATCGGCGAGCGCGAACACGTCGTCGTGGCGATAGATGTCGTGGGCCGACTGATCGGTCACGCCCATGCTCTCCAGCACGGCCGCCACATGAAGCTCGTCGACGGCTCGCGGGACGGCCGGCGTCACGGTCCGGATCAGCTCCGCGGGCGGGTCGGGAGGCGTCCCGGCCACGTGGGCCACCTGGCCGTTGACCGGCTGCCCGTTGGCCGACAGGATCTGCTCGGTCACGGCGCCACCAGGGGGTCCTCGGCCGGTCCGTCCGGAACCACTGGCGGTGCGCAGGTTTCGTCGCCGTCCTCCTGGCGCGGCATTTCCGCGTCCGGGCCGTGGCTGTGCGCGATTCCTGCCAGATCGCGGGCGATCCGCGAGTAAGGAGCGGGCGCCGACGTGCCCTCATGGGGATCGGAGACCCGCTGGGCTGGCGGTCGCCCGTCTCCGGCCGGCGGGACGCTGGCGTCCGGAGGTACCGCGGGGACAAGTTCTGCGTATATCTGGCGGTACGCGTTGGTCCACTGGTCGAGGGTGAACCGCTCCAGTACTCGCTTGCGCGCGAGCACGCCGTAGGCGTGCCGCAGGTCGGCGTCCTCGAGCAACCGGATGCAGGCGTCGGCGACCGCCGCGTAGTCGCGAGGCGGCACGACGAAGCCGGCGTCCTTGCCGATCGCCTCGGAAACCCCGCCAACGTTGGTGCAAACCTGTGGCCTGCCCATGGACATCGACTCCACGACCGTGAACGGGAAGCCTTCCGACACGCTGGTGAGGGCGACCAGATGGCCCGCCTGGTACGCGTCGGCCTGCCGGGCGACCGGGCCTTCGAAGACCGCGGCACCGGACAGCCCGAGTTCGGTGATGAGCTGTACGCAGCTCGCGCGGTACCGTTCGTTGGCGGACGTCACCGGGCCGAACATGCGCAGGCGGGCGTTCGGGATCCGCTCCCGCACGATGGCGAATGCCCGGATCAGCGTGTGCAGGTCCTTCAGCGGGTCGATGCGCCCGACGAACACGATGGTCGGGTCCTCAGGTTCACCCTGCGCCGTGGGGAAGTCGTACGGGTTGACGCCGTTGTACATGGTTCGCATACGAGCCGGATCCGCGCCGCCGTAGAGTTGCCATCGGCGGTTGTAGGTGGAATGCGGCGCCAGGATGTCCGCGCTCCGGTATGCGGAGGCGGCCAGACGCCGGGTGAAGCGCATCGCGATCACCTTCGCCGCCTGCGACAAATCCTCCCCGGCCAGGCTCAGGTACCGCTCGCGTAGATAGACCCCGTGCTCGGACAGCACCATGGGGGTGCCGTACGCCCACTTGCTCGCGAACCCGACGAGTGCGCTCACGCCGTTCATCGCCAGGTGGCACAGGTCTGCGCGCACCGGCGGATGGGACAACGGCCGCAGCAGGTGCTCGATGCGGTTGGTGGCGGCAACAGCATCGCCCAGCGCCAGCGGGCCGACCGCACCGGGCCGGCCGGAATCCAGCCCCGCCTCGTGCCAGGCGCGGCCCAGCCGGTCGAGCGAGTCGTTGCGGATCACGGCGCTGGTCAGGTCACCCGCCTGGGCGTATTCGTACAGGCCGCGGAGCGCTCCGAGGAATTCATCGGCGCACGCCGTCTCGGATTCTCGCGTCAGCGGCCGGAACATTGAATGGAGCAGGGCCGCGTAGTGCCCGGTGAAGGACGCTGGAGGCACGCGGCGCCGGCGGGGCCGCGACCCCCACAGGGGGATGCTGACCACCTGGCCGAGATTGTCGGGGGCAGACCAGGTGCTCTGCTCGGCGCCGTTCACCGTGAGCGCCACCGCGGTAAAGGAGTTCTCCGGCATGCCCTGGATCAGCTGGTGGCACCAGAGGCTGACGCCGCCGGGGTGGAAGGGGTAGCAGCCCTCGCTGACGAGGGCAACCCGCAGCGATCTGGGCGCGGCAGCCGGCTCATCTGCCGCCGGCGCACTGGCGGCGGCAGATGACGCGGCGACCGTGGTGGCAGCCGCGTGAGGGACCGGTGCGCGGGCCGTCATGACCGCGGGCTCGCTAGGAAGGTGACGGTCTGGCCTCCGGTCAAGCCGAGCCGGGAAATTGAGTCGGAGCCGTATTTCTCCGCCGCGTCGGGCCCGCGCTGGTCAGCATCTGTCGCGGGCCGCGTGGCCAGCCCGGTCACGAACAGCGCAGTGCTAGCCGTCGGGGTATAGGTGACGGCGTTCGTCAGGCGGTCCCATACCGCGTCGTCATGCGCGTCTATCGCCTTGAAGTGGGCGGTGCGGTCCCTGACGTAAGCCGCGAGGGTAACCCAGTCCGGGTTCTCCAGCGGCACCGTGTAATAGGCGCTGTATTTGGCGACTACGGCATCCAGCCAGTCAAATACCAGGCACCTTCCTGGCGCGTACTGGTGAAGATTGGTCTGGTGGACCGTATGCGAGTAGACCGAGCCGCTCATCACGTGGCTCAGGGCGAGGTTGGCCTCGGCGTCGACGTACTCGGCGTAGCTGAGGTCCCGGCCCCGTTGCTGAGTGCCGTGCACGCCGTAGAGCGAGTTGTACCTCGACACCTGTTCCTGAGGTGTCGTCGCCTCGAATGCGATATTGGTCGGCCAGTCGGGCACCAGCAGCAGATCGGGCTGCAGCGGGTGGTAGATCCCGCAGTTGAAACAGCGTGGCTGATGGCTGGCGAACGAAAGGTCGCCGATCACGTACTTAACGCCGAGATCGCTCGCGGCCTTGAGCAGCGCCTTGTTGGAGGCGACCAGCCCGAAGTCGGTTGGCGGGCCAAGGGACCGGGGATCCGGGTTGTAGACGCCGAGGCCGGAATACTCGGGTGGCTTGAAGACGGACACCGGCGTGGGCAGCCCGATCGAGCCCGCCGCGTACAGGTTGTCCCTGATCTCCCGGTAGTTCTCGCTGTACGGGGTGAAGTTCATCTGCGGATGGGTCAGCGTGTGGCTGATCCACCGGAAGTCATACCGCAGGCACCTCGAGTAGCTGGTCAGCGCGTCCGGCGTATCGCGTGTAGAGCACCGGTCGGGAGCTGCCGGGTCGATTCTGCTGCCGTTGTACGCGATATTGAGCGTGAAGCCGGCCGCGAGCGGGTAGCGCCTTCGCAGGTCGGCCTGCTCCTGGCTGACGGCGAGGGCCTCCGGCCCGGACAGGCGGAATATGCCGGTCACCTTGCTCGCCGGCCCGTGCACGGCGGTGTTGAACCAGTCGTCGACGTCGACGTTGAGCCAGTGGCGCTCCTCGCCGACGAAAACGCCATGGGTGGCCCACCGGAACAGCCCGTAGCCCAGAAGATCCGCGACGGGCTGCGCCGCGCCAAGGACGAAGGTCAGCGCCGCCCGTTCCCTGCCGTCCGGAGAGGTGCTGAGGACACCAAGTACATTCGAGTTCAGCTCGAGCAGCGGCTGCGCATTGCAGTCCCCCGCCAGGCTCGTGCGGTAAACGTAGGTCTGTGAGATGGGAATGCGGATCGCGGGATTCAGGTAGTCGAAGAACTGCCTGCCGGTTCTGGTCAGCCCGGCCAGCACCGGATCGGCACCGACGGCACCCTCGGATCGCGGCCGGAGGCAGTAATCCTCGGGGTCGGTGCGCGGGGAGGCGTTGAGAGCGACCTGCCGGACGTGGAAGATGCGCTCGTACTCCCAGAGCGTCTGCCATTCGGCGGAGTCGAACGCGCTGACGTATCCGCTGGCGCTCTGGTAGAGCAGCGCAGTGCTGGTCAGCAGGATCGCGTTGTACCTGCCGATACCGTCTGGCCGGACGAGGTTGCCCATGGTGAGCCCGTGGTGCCTGGCGAACAGGATGTCGTATGGCGTGCCGATCCGGTCCATGACCGTCGTCCAGGCCGGCAGCTGGAAATCGTTGCGGTCTGTCGCGATGACCAGCTGGCGCAGCGCCACCCGCTCACCGGGGACCGCCGGACCCCCGGCCGCCGCCGGGGCGGTCACCGGCACCAGTTGCGTGCGGGGGGCGGGTGGCTGGGGAGGCATTACCCTCGACGTCACCTGGTGAAGATCTCCCGCGGCACGGACCGGATGTGCGGGACTGGTCAGGGTGATGGTCACAAGTACCGCCGTGGCAAGGAAAAAGGTCAGCGCCGTCACCGACGTCCGGATTACGCCGGACAGCTTCATCGCGGCTCCCGATGACCCTGGGGGATCTTGAGGGTCTCCGGGGCCTTGGGGGTCTTGAGGGTTTCGGGGGTCTTAGGGGTGGGCCGCCCGTGGGATTGGGGAAGGGCGGCCCACCTCGTCTGGGTACACAGAAAGACGCCATAGCGTGGCAGCGCGGCGCCTCTGGATGCGGCCAAGCCGACCACGCCCGCGGAGTAATACACCCGGCCCCCCAACTCCACTGCCTTCCGAAGGGCGGGCATGCCAGGGCTGCGACGACGCGCAAGATCATGCCGGTTTCCCGGCGGCAGGCCGGTTTCCCGGCGTGCTGACGCCGATCGCCGGCCTGAAGATGGCAACTCCCTGTGCCCTTGCCATTGAAGGCAAGCGAACTTGACTTATGGTTCGCTTTGCTCTGTAAAGTGCAGATGAACGGTTTACCGTGCCGCAAAGATGATAAGAAGGTAAATACCCCCCGGAACGCGAGACCCATGGCCTGAATTCATGCTTTCATGTCGGTAGTGAGCTGCCAAGGGTTCCGCTGGCGACAAAGCGCTTAGGTGTCTAAGCGCCCGCGGAACAGCTCAATAGCGGCGGCGCGGTCAGGAACATTCAGCTTGCGCACGATGGCGGTGATGTGGGCCCGCACCGCGCTGGGCGTGATCACCAGGCCGCTGGCGATCTCGGCGGTCGACTGTCCCTGGGCGAGAAGTTCGAGCACCTCCCACTCGCGGCTCGTCAGATGCTCGGCAGCCCCGCGGTCGAGCGGCTGCCGCCAGCGCGGCTCACGCGCGCGGAACCGCTTGAGCACCCGCGCGACCAGCGAGGGCGGCATGGCGGCCTCACCTGAGCAGACTCCGTCCAGGGCGTCGGGCAGCCCGGCGAAACTCATCGTCTTCAGCAGGTAGCCTGCGGCGCCGGCCCGGAGCGCGGTGAAAAGGTCGCAGTCCTCGCCGGAAACGGTCAGCATCACGATCTTGGTGCGCGGCAGCCTTGCGGCGATCTCCCACGTCGCGGAGAGACCGCTGCCAGGCATCCTTACGTCAAGCAGGCAGATATCAGGCCGTTCGCGAACGGCCGCCTGCACGGCGGCGACGGCATCCGCAGCTTCCGCGCAGATCTCGAAGCGCTCGCTGGCGTCGAGGGCGCGGCGTACGTCGGCCCTGGTCGGGCGTGGTCATCTGCGATCAGGACACGCAAGGGCTTCTTCTCCGGGCTCACAGCATGGCCTCCACCCGGCTGCCCGCACCCGGCTCGGAGCTGACGTGCAGTTCGCCGCCGACGGAGCGGGCCCGCTCCCGCATCGACGTGAGCCCGAAGCCATCGCTGCAGGCAGCGGTGTCGAAGCCGTCTCCCGAGTCGCGCACCTGCATGCGGACGCGCCCGCCATCGCGCCGGAGTATCAGGCTAGCCCGCCGGGAGCCGCTGTGCCTGGCCACGTTGGTGAGGGCCTCGCAGGCGATCCGCACAAGCGCATCCGCCCGCGCGGGCGCCATGCCGATGTCTGAGGCGAGATCGAGCTCGAGCTCGAGGCCGAATCGCTCCGCCACCTCGCCGGCCGCCTCGGTGAGGGCGTCCGTGACCACCGGCCGGTCCGCGACCTCGATCCTCTGGATGGCTTGCCGGGCCGCGAGCCGCGCCCGGTTGACCGAGATCTGCAGCTGGCCCAGCGTCTTGTCGTCGGCAGCTCCCTGCAGCCCGGACAGATTGCGGGTCAGGTAAGCCAGTTCCTGGGAGAGCCCGTCGTGCAGGTCACGCGCGATCCGCCGCCGCTCTTCGGCCACGATCGCCGAGGTCAGCGTGCGCCAGTAGGCCTGGATCTCGCGTATCGAGCCGATGAGGAGAACGATGCAGAAGCAGGCGCGGAAGATGTCGCCCAGCGAGACCCGGGCCGAGTAGATCGACGGGTCGAGGGCATAGTTCGCGTGCGAGGCCGCGGCGAACACCGCGGCGACCGCCAGCCAGCAGGAGAATTCGTCACCCAGCCGCTCGGAACGCCTCAGGTATCCTGTCGCGGCCGTGACGGCCAGCACCGCCGCCACGATCTCCATGACGACCAGCACCGGAGCGGCACGCACTCGGTGATGGGTGTCCATGACGACCGGCGGCAGGCCTGAGCCGAACACGCGGGGGATGACGACGGCCAGCACCAGTATGCCGAGCACGGCGGCCGCCGCCAGCCCCAGCGCCCGCCCGGGTCGCCGGAGGCGGGCGCGCGGGACGAACGCGGCCGCGGTGAACAGCACGCCGCCGGCCGACCGGCCGATGACGGCCGAGAACACGGCCGGATTGCCGGTTACCGGCCCCATGAGCATCGGCAACATCGAGAAGATCAAATTAGACAGCGCGATGATAGCGAGGGCGACCGCCAGCACAAGATCATTGAGACGGGAATTACGCCGCAGCCGGCCGAACACCAGAAAGGCTGCGAGCAAGGTGACGAGCGAGGCAGTAGTCTCAAGCGTCACCTGATGCGCAGGCAGGCCATAAATGAGGCCCACATGGGGAACCAGCACGACGACAGCAGTAGTTACCGCTACCGCCGTCCCCAATACCGTTAGACGGCTGATCCCCACTCTCCCTGATCGTAAATGCTCATTTACGATCACACAACGACCAAACGGCAAACAACCGGATGAATACAGTAACCAAGGTTAACCTGAATGTGATTTCTTCTTTACGTTCCGTTAATCATCGGCCCGGTCGCGGCCGGCCTTCTGCCCGGTCAGCCGGCCGGCGTAGCCGCTCCTTACCCGCGCATTCCCCGCGCGCGCTGACCATGCTGCCGCGACGGCCGCTCCGCGGGTGACCGCGCGTCAGAGCATGGGGAGGTAGCGGCCCAGCTCGTACTCGGTGACCTGGCGCCGGTACTCCTGCCACTCCGCGCGCTTGTTGCGCAGGAAGAAGTCGAAGACGTGCTCCCCCAGCGTCTCCGCCACGAGCTCGCTGTCCTGCATGACCCTGATGGCCTGGTCCAGGTCCTGGGGCAGCGGCCGGATGCCGAGCGCGCGGCGCTCGGCCGAGGTCAGCGCCCACACGTCGTCCTCGGCGCCGGGCGGCAGCTCGTAGTCGCCCTCGATGCCCTTGAGCCCGGCGGCCAGGATCACCGCGAACGCCAGGTACGGGTTGCAGGCGGCGTCCACCGACCGGAACTCGACCCGGGTCGAGTTGCCCTTGTGCGGCTTGTACATCGGCACCCGGACCAGAGCCGAACGGTTGTTGTGCCCCCAGCACACGTAGGCCGGGGCCTCGCCGCCCGCGCCCGCGGTCCGCTCGGCCGCCCCCCACAGCCGCGTGTAGGAGTTCACCCACAGGTTGCAGACGGCGGTGATCTCCGGCGCGTGCTGCAGCAGCCCGGCGATGAACGCCCGGGCCGTCTTGGACAGCTGGAATTCCGCCCCGGCCTCGTAGAACGCGTTCTTGTCGCCCTCGAACAGCGACACGTGGGTGTGCATGCCCGAGCCGGGGTGATCGGTGAACGGCTTCGGCATGAACGTCGCGTAGACGTCCTGCTCGATGGCCACCTCCTTCATCACCAGCCGGAACGACATGATGTTGTCGGCGGTGGTCAGCGCGTCGGCGTAGCGCAGGTCGATCTCCTGCTGCCCCGGCGCGCCCTCGTGGTGGCTGTACTCCACCGAGATGCCCATCGATTCCAGCATCGTGATCGCGGTGCGGCGGAAATCATGGGCGATGCTGTGCGGTGTGTGATCGTAGTACCCGCCGGTGTCGATCGGCTCCGGCTTGCCGCCGGGGGCGGGACGTTCCCTCAGCAGGAAGAACTCGATCTCGGGGTGCGCGTAGAAGGTGAACCCGAGCTCGGAGGCGCGGGCGAGGTTGCGCTTGAGCACCCAGCGCGGGTCGGCGTACGAGGGCGACCCGTCGGGCATCAGGATGTCACAGAACAT
>Ga0335085_10015946_pt1 | contig 10881 bp, 8 predicted proteins | sample Lox_Sample_45_FD_206712 | JGI IMG/M metagenome (GOLD analysis project Ga0335085, IMG submission 206712) | Soil microbial communities from Loxahatchee National Wildlife Refuge, Florida, United States - Lox_Sample_4.5 | ecosystem: Environmental > Terrestrial > Soil > Wetlands | place: USA: Florida... | reverse complement strand
CCAAAGCCGGATCTCACCAGTGGCGGCGCGGAGAACGCAGAATTTGCACAGGCGTTTGAGACGTGCCTGGCCGCAGACTACGCCAACGAGCACGAGGACCTGAGCATCGTGGCATGCGGGCCTATGGTTCCCGAGGCGATGCGCGCGGCGTGGATTTTGAAGCGAGAGTTTGGGCTGGAAACGCGCGTAATGAACCTGCATACGCTCAAGCCCATCGATACGGAGGCGATTGTGCGCGCGGCGCGCGAAACGGGGGTGGTAGTCACGGCCGAGGAGCATCAAATCGGTGCGCTATCGGGCTCCGTGAGCGGCATTCTTACCGCCAGCCCTGAGCTCTATGGCGTGCCGTCGATTACAGCGGCCATCGGCGTTCAAGATCGTTTTGGCGAGTCGGGCGCCCCCTGGGAACTGGTGAAAGAGTTTGAGGTTTCGGCCGAGCACATCGCACAGAAGGCCATGGAACTGATGGCTGTCAAGAAACAGAGCGCGGTGCGTCCGGTGATGGCATAGCGAACGCAGATTTCAAGCGACTGATCAGGAATGATCAGCCGAATTACACAAAGCAAAGTGCTTAAAGCATTTTCAGAATTACTGTAGACCGAAGGCACGCTCTTCAAGTGGCTTTTTCCTCAAGAAAAAGCCAGCTATCACGCCTCTTGAAAGTCTATGTTGATTCCGAAAATGCCGTAGACGCTGGAGGCAAACCAGCTCCGCCGCTGATTGCCCCGGGGCCTGTAGCGGACAAGGCGTATATTGCTCTTCAATTCTCGCGCCCATTCAAGCCGAAAAAACAGCATTGATTGCGGATCAAATCGGTCGTATATTAAACGAGGACTAAATTAGTCGTAGTTGGGTTGTACGACTGTAAGCCGCAGGGCCAGCCATCGGCAAAGTGATGCAGATCACATATTAAACCGGACTGATTTGGTCGTATATAAAATACGACCTTGGCGCAATCAAGCCGGCGATGGCGGGACGAGGATTACTGGGGGGTGTTTTGAAAGGCCGTATTTGTTACTTGTTCATAATTTTTCTAGCGATTTGCCCGCTTGGAATAGGGGCACAGGGGGCGGAGAGCTACAGCGTCACGGGCCTGGTACACGATGGGACAGGAGCGGTGATTCCAGGCGCTGAGGTGACGGTTCGCAAGGCAGGTACCGGCACGGCGTTTGCGAAGGAGACGGACGGGCAGGGGAGCTTTGAGATTGCTGTTCCGGCTGCGGGCAATTACGCGGTCGAGGTGAGAGCAGCAGGATTCGAGATCTACCACGGAGAGGCGGTGGTGAGCGCCGGTGCGCCTAGCGCAGCCTTAGATGTGACGCTTGCGGTGAGCGGGGCTACCGAATCGGTGGAGGTTACGGCGAATGCTTTGGCGGCGGATACAACAAGCACGCAGTTAGGCGAGACGCTGGAGACGAAAAAGATTGAGAGCGTGCCGTTGAACGGGCGGAATTTTACCGATCTGATGGCGGTGCAGCCGGGAATTGTGCCGGTGAATACGGCGCAGCCGGGCGCGGTGATCATGACGGGCGTGGCGTCGACGCCGCCATCGGGCGATGCAAATCCGGGGAACCTGTCGATCAGCGGGCAGCGGGAGGACTCGAATGGATTCCGCGTGAACGGCGCGGATGTGGAAGAGGACGTGAACATGGGCACGTCTATCATTCCCAATCTCGACGCCATCGACAGTTTTCGCGTGCTGACGTCGAACTTCGACGCGGAGTATGGGAACTCAAGCGGCGGGCAGGTGCTGGTGACGACGAAGGCAGGCACGGATCAATGGCATGGCAGCGCCTTTGAGTTCCTGCGCAATACGGCGCTGGATGCGCGGAACTATTTTTCGTCGGATCGCGCCGCGTACCGGCAAAACCAGTACGGGGGAACGCTGGGCGGAGAGCCGTTTCATCGCGGTGTGATGCTGTTTGGCGATTACCAGGGAACGCGGCTCACCGAAGGAATCGACACGGGCGAGATTGCGGTGCCGTCTGTGGCCGAGCGGGGCGGAGACTTTAGCGAGGTTCCGCTCACGGGAAGCGTGAACGGAAGCTACTGGGCGGCACAGCTGTCGTCGGAGTTGGGCCAGACGGTGACGGCGGGCGAGCCCTACACGCAGGTATTTCCGACGGGGCAGATTCCGCAGTCGATCTGGGCGGCGCCGGCAAAGTATCTGCTTGCCTCGATCCCGCAGCCGAACGCAGGAAACGCGGTGTTTGAGACCGCGAATGCGGCCGAGACCCTGCAGGACGATAAGGGCGGGCTACGCGCCGACTGGACTCACGGCACGCAAGCCGTCACGGGCTATTACTTTTTGGACAATTACTTCTTGGATAATCCGTATCCAACGGGGACGGGCGGCGCCAGCGTGCCGGGTTTTGATGCGACGAGCAACGGACGGGCGCAACTGCTTAGCGTGCAGCACACCATTACCTTGGGCGCGTCGATGCTGAACGAGTTGCGCGTGAGCTATATGCGCAACGCGAATGCGGTGGGACAGCCGCATGGGGGAGTGGGTCCAACGCTGGCCGAACAGGGATTCAGCGGCATCGTGCCTTTGCAGCCATCGATCGAGGGCATTGAGAATGTAGCCTTCAACGATTTCACCATCGGGGTGGATACCACAGCGCTGGTGCAGGCCGAGAATATCTACGAGGTGAGCGACGCCTTCTCGCGTATAGAGGGCAAGCACGGGATGAAATTCGGCGCCGAGATGCATTTGAGCCAGATCAATACGCATCCGGACGTGGTGTTCAACGGCAGCTTCGGCTTCAACGGCTCGGAGACAGGCGTCGACTTTGCCGATTTCCTGCTGGGCGTAGCGTCGAGCTACACGCAGGGGCAGGCGGGGAACTTTTATAACCGCAACCTCTACATGGCCGCGTTTGCGCAGGACAGTTGGAAGGCGACAAGCCGGCTGACCGTGAACTACGGCGTACGCTGGGATCGCATCCGGCCGTGGCTGGAGAAATACAACCAGTTGCAAACACTGGTCCAGGGCGAGCAGTCGCAGGTGTTTCCGGGCGCGCCGCAGGGGCTGGTGTTTCCGGGCGATCCGGGCGTGCCGGATTCATTGGCGCCGGCCAGGAACAACTTTTCGCCGCGGGTGGGAATCGCTTACGCCCCTGCTGGCTCTGCGGGCGGCAGACTGCTGGACAAGATCATCGGTCCGGCAGGCAGCACAAGCATTCGCCTTGGCTACGGAATGTATTACACGGCATATGAGGGATTGTCGGCGGGAATCATGAGCGCGAACCCGCCGTACGGCTATACGTACACTTCGGCAGCACCGCCGCTGTTTGCCTCGCCGTTTACGGTGGCTGCGACGGGAGCGAATGTGGGCCAGACGAGTGCAGGGCCAAGGTTCCCCTTGCAGCAGGTTGCGTATGGGGCGAGCCGGGCGAATCCGAATTCGACTGTGAATTGGAGTCAGTTTGAGCCTCTGGTGGGGATCCCAGCTGTGGACCCCAATGATGTGACGCCCTATGCACAGCATTGGATGGTGACCGTGGAGCGCCAGTTTGGATCGGCCATGTTGGCGACGGTGAGCTACATAGGCGCCTCATCGCACCATCTGCTGGTGCTTGAGGAGGCCAACCCGGCTAATCCTGCGTTGTGCCTGAGCTTAGGCGCGGCGTGCGGGCCCTTCAACGAGCAGGCGGCGAGGACGACGTTCGGACCTCAGTTCGGCAGCGTGGAACTGCAGCGGACGATTGCCAATGCCAACTACAACGCACTCGAACTGACGCTGAACCATCGTGCGCACGGGCTGGATTTGCTGGCCAGCTATACCTATTCGAAGTCGATTGATCAGTCGGCGGGGCTGCCGGAGCCGGTGAACCCTGTCGACCCATCGCTGAGCCGCGGCCTATCGGCCTTCGATATGCGGCAGAACTTCGTGGCGTCGTTTCACTACGTAGTTCCGAAGCTCAAGAGTGCGGAGCGCGTGGTTCACGCTGTGGCCGATGGATGGGCTGTAGCAGGGATTGCGCGGTTTACGACGGGTTTGCCGGTGACACTGCTGAATAATAACGACACTTCACTGCTGGGCACAATCCCGAACGGAATCAACAATAACGGCGTGGACACGCCACAATGGAGCGGAGAGAGCCTGGGCCTGAATTTGAATCCGCGCAGCGGGGCAGCGGTATTCGACGCAAGCCAGTTCAGTTTGCCGGCGCTGGGAACCATGGGCAACGCGAGGCGGCGGTTCTTCTCGGGGCCGGGGATGGAAAATCTCGATGCGACGATTTCGCGAGAGATTACGATGCGCGAAAACCGCAGCTTTGAGTTTCGGGCTGAAGGGTTCAACGTGTTCAATCACGCGCAGTTCTTTGGCCCCGCCACGGTAGAGGGCAATATTTCGGACCGCATCGTGAATGGGGAGACAGTGAGCGGAACGTTTGGCCAGGCAGTGAGCGCGATGGCGCCGCGGCTGATGCAGATCGCAGTGCGGTTCCGGTTCTAAGAACAGCGGAGCGAGCGGCGTTAGCGGGGCCGGCGGAGTTTTTGGTCGCGTGAAATCGATGGTTACGATATACTATTTGAGGTCTTGAAGGGGAGGGAGTGCCTTGTCTTTAAGGCTGACCGCAGGTTATGCCTGCCGAAAAAATCCAGAAAAACGAAGACAAAATGCCAAAGTTGAAGACTCATTCGGGCGCGGCCAAGCGCTTCAGCAAGACGGCCAGCGGCAAGATCAAGCGTGGCCAGACGAAGACGCGGCACATCCTTACGTCGAAGGCGCCAAAGACCAAGCGGAAGCTGGGAAAGATTCTGTTGGTCTCTGACGGCGACCACGCAAAGGTAGAGCGCATGATTCCCTACGCCTGACCACTGCGTGGGGCAGCCTTTTGGACGTTGGCTGTGCCACTGCATTAAGGGCTGAATATTCAGCCCCCGCCGATTGCGGAATGCGTTCGCAACGGCGAGAGATCAGGCTTGACGAGAGCGAGTGAAGAGGTTGACAGCCATTGAGAATGGCCTCCTGCCTCCAGCCGCTGAAAACCAGCCGTTAGCTCGAGCTCCTAGCTTTTAGCTCAACGTGCTTGAACCGGATTCCGCGATCTCCGCGTCCAGTGGATGTTGAATCGACGGAACGGAAAAAGGAGAAAAAATGCCCCGCGTAAAACGTGGCACCAAGCGGAGTGACCGCCGGAAGAAGATTCTGGAAAGAGCCAGCGGCTATTTTCTGACCAAATCCAAGCTATACCAGGCAGCACAGGAGGCCGTGGAACGCGGCCTGAAGTTTGCCTACAGCGGCCGGCGCCTGAAGAAGCGCCAATTCCGCTCGCTTTGGATCGTGCGTATTACAGCCGCTTGCAAGCTGAACGGCACGAGCTATTCCCAGTTCATCAACGGATTGAAGAAGGCTGGCATCGAGCTTGACCGCAAGATTCTGGCCGATATTGCAGTGAAGGATGCGGCGGGTTTTACGAAGCTCGTGGAACAGGCCAAGGCGGCAAGAGCTGCCAAAGCTGCATAAGAACGGCATTTGACTGGCGGAGAATGCGGCCCGGAGTTCCAAGAGGACTCCGGGCCGTTGTGCGTTTGAGCGGTTCGCTATTGGCGCAGGAAATCATTCACGGCGTTCTGCCACATGTCGGGCTGGTCTACGAAGTTCATATGTCCGGAGTCAGGCAGAATCACCAGTTTTGAGCCGGCAATCTTCTCGTGCATCTCTTTGCTGAGGCTGGGGTCGCACTCGTCGTGGTCGCCGACGACGATGAGCGTAGGCACGTGGATGATGTGCAGGCGATCGACGTACTCGACGGATTTGAGGTTGCCATCGATGATAAACTCGCCGTCCGAACCCCACATTTCGCGATAGAGCTCCCAGTTGGTGGGAGCGTTGCCGGTGGCGGGGTCGTAATTCGCATCGGGCCGCGCGCCGTAGAGAAACGGGAAATATCCGTCGCCCCAGGCGAGGGTCTCGTATTCGGCCGGGTAGCGCCCATGCTCCCAGATTGCGCCTTTGCCGAAGAGGCCGGCAGCTTCGAGCTGGTTCAGGCGGGCGAGCTTGTCGGGCGGCATCTGTGCTTTCTCGCGCGCCAGCACTGCGTTCATTTCACGGGTCGACGCAAACGTGCTGTTCAGAATCAGGTGATTTAAATGCTGCTGGTACTTGAGCGCGTAAGCCTCGGCCAGTACGCCGCCACAACTGTGGCCGAGCAGGTCGATCTTGCCCAGGTTGAGAGCCGCGCGGACGGCCTCAACGTCTTCGACATCGTTTTCAACTGTGTACTGGCTTACGTCCTGCAGGCGCTGGGACTGGCCGGAGCCGCGCTCATCGATGAAGATGAGGCGGTGCGTGCGGGCGAGGGGCAGCAGCCAAGGCAGGAAGTAGGTGTGATCGGCGCCGGGACCGCCGTGGAGCACTACCAGCGGCGGGCCTTTACCGAACTCAACGTAGTAGATGAGCACGCCGTGGGCGTCGACGTAGCCAGACTGCTGATGGTAGATGGCTGGTGCGGGTTGAGCAGCCGAAAGCAGGGGTGCGCCAAAGATCGAGACGCAGAGGGCGAGGATTACCGTAGCCACTGTTGTTTTCATGGTCTCCATGCTACGACACCATCGCCCCATATTGGAGTGAATCCCACATAGACAAAGCGCTTAGGCGGTCGGTGCAGCGACCGGGGCTGCTCGATGCAATGCCAGTGATTTATCCTGCTCTTTACACATGAATACAGAGGCAATTCCGAATCTGACGGTATATGACGAGGCCGCGCTGGACAATGCGTTTGCTGCGCTGGAGCGCCAGGCGCGCGAGGCGGCAGCTACGCTTGACGGCGAAGCGGCCGTAGAAGCCTTCCGGCTGGAGTGGCTGGGACGCAAGCAGGGACGGCTGAACGAGGTTTCAGGCCGCTGGCTGAAGGCCGCGCCCCCTGACGCGAAGAAGGCGCTCGGAGTGCGCTTCAACGCGCTGAAAGGGGTGGTGGAGAACCTGCTGGACGCGGCGCTGGGCGGCGGGCCGAGCGACGCAGCGCTGAAGGCCGAGGCCATCGACATTACGCTGCCGGGAACGCGGCGGCTGACTGGCGCCGAACACCCGATTACGCGCACGATGAACGAAATTGTGGCCGTATTTGCGGCCCTGGGTTACTCGGTTGGCGTTGGGCCTGAGGTCGAGACCGACTACTACAACTTCGAGAGCATGAACTTTCCCCCCGGCCATCCGGCGCGCGATACGCAGGACACGCTGGTGGTGGCAGGGCAGGAGCGCAAGCCGTTGCGCGACCGGCTACTCTTGCGCACGCATACCTCGCCAGTGCAGATGCGGACAATGGAATCGCAACCGCCGCCAGTGCGGATCGTAATTCCCGGCAAGGTTCACCGCAACGACGCGGCCGACGCGACACACTCGCCCATCTTCCATCAGGTAGAGGGATTGTGTGTCGATGCCAATATCACCTTCAGCGATTTGAAGGGCACGCTGGACCACGCGATGAAGGCGCTCTTCGGCTCGGCAGTGAAGACGCGCTTCTTCCCTTCGTTTTTCCCATTTACCGAGCCCAGTGCCGACGTGCAGATCAGTTGCATCTTTTGCGGAGGTAAAGGCTGCCGCAAGTGCAAAGACTCGGGCTGGATCGAGCTGCTGGGCTGCGGTATGGTCGACCCTGTTGTGTTTGCGTTTGCGGCAGAAAAGCAGCCGGCATACGACGCGAAAAAGATCTCCGGCTTTGCCTTCGGCATGGGCGTGGAGCGGATTGCGATGATGAAGTACGGAATCAGCGAGATCGGCAGCTTCTTTGCTGGAGACATGCGGTTTCTGGGGCAGTTTGCATGAAGATATTGACGAAATGGCTGCGAGCTTACTTGCCGGGACTGGCGGTTGACGATGCACAGCTGGCGGAAGATCTGACCCTGCGCGGAATCGCGGTTGAGGGGAATTATCCGCTGGGCGAGGGCAACGGCTCGCTCTACGAGATGGACATCACCACCAACCGCGTAGATGCGATGAACCACTTCGGTATAGCGCGCGAAGCGGCGGCGATCTACGGGCTGGCTCTGCCGGCGCTCGACTACAAGCTGCCAGCGGCGAGGCCAGCAGCGAAGCCCTTCTCTGTGCAAATCGAAGCGTTGGATGCTTGCGGACGTTTCACCGGGCGGGTACTGCGCGACGTGACGATCGGTGAATCGCGGGACTGGTTTGCAGGGGCCGAGGTTGCAACCTACTTCGGTCTACTCGAGCAGAAGATGATTTCGAACGCCGTGGACGCGACCAACTTTGCCTGGCTGGCAATGGGCCAACCGACGCATGCCTTCGACCTGGACAAGATCGAGGGAGGAATTATTGTGCGGCGGGCGCATAAGGGCGAACGGCTCAAGACACTGGACGGCGTGGAGCGCACCTTGGACGCGAACGACCTGGTGGTTGCCGACCACAGGAAGGCGCTGGCGCTGGCTGGGGTGATGGGCGGCTGGGACTCCATGATTACGCCGGAGACGAAGAACGTGCTCGTGGAGGCGGCGTGGTTCGATCCCATGACGGTGCGGCAGACGGCACGGCGGCATGGGCTGCATACCGATGCGAGTCACCGCTTCGAGCGTGGCGCGGACTTCAATGCCGGGCAGGTGGCTTCGGCGATCGTGAGTTCGATCCTGCTGGCCAACGGGGGATGGATTGAGGGTGAGCTCGTAGATGCGCGAGTGCCGGCCATGGAAGAACGCACCGCGCGGCGCAAGGCTGTGTTGCTCACTCTGAGCGAGGTGCATAGGATTCTCGGCGCTACCGTGGACGAGGAGGGAATTACATCGGCGACGGTCGAGGGCGTGCTGACCGCGCTGGGGTGTGGGCTGAAAAGCGGAGTTAGCGCGGTTAGCGGAGATGGCGGAGTTAGGGAAAAGGCGTGTGCAAACAGCGATGCTTCATGGTTAGTCTCACTGCCAAGCTGGCGGCTCGATCTGGAACGGGAGATCGACCTGACCGAGGAAGTCGCGCGGGTCTATGGCTATAACCGCTTTGCCAACACGCTGCCATCGTTCGGCGAGGGCGTGCGCGCGCTACCGTGGGCAGAGAAAGAAGCGGCGGTACGCAGTACGCTACTGGCGGCTGGGTTCCACGAGGCGATTGGGAGCACGTTCTGCTCGGCGGCCGAGGGTGCGTTAACCGCGCCGCAGCCGGCGATGATTGTGCCATTGGGAAATCCGCTCAGCGAAGAAGCGGGAGTCTTAAGGCCGTCGCTGGTGCCGAGCATGCTGGCGATGATTGCGGGCAACCTGAATCGGGACGTCGAAGATGTGCGGCTGTTCGAGCTGGGCACGGTTTTTGGCGGCACGACTGAGAAGGTGGACGAGCGGCCAGCACTGGCATTTGGAGCCGCGGGCAGCTTGCCCGAGGAGAGCGCGCTCGACGCAGGGCGGACGATCGAATTCCACGACGTGAAGGGCGTGGTGGAGCAGGTGCTGGCGCGGTTCGAGACGCGAGCGGTGTACTTTGACCACTTCCCGGCCGAGGCTGGACTGACGCCGGAATGGCTGCACCCGTATCGCGCGGCACGCGCGGTGGCTGACGGCGTGACGATAGGCTGGTTTGGGCAACTGCATCCTCGCGAGGCCGCGACGCGCAAGCTCGCCCCGGCGAGCAGGCTCAAGGAAGCCGTTTTGGTGGGCGAGTTGTATCTCGACCGGCTCTACAAGCTGCCCGTTCGCAAGCCCATTGCGCGCGAGATCTCGCGCTATCAGACGGTGCGCCGTGATTTCTCACTGGTCCTGGACGAAAGTATCGCGTGGGAGGCGATCGATCGCGCGATGGCTGGACTCGATATTCCCGAACTCGTGGATTGGCGGGCGCGCGAGGTGTTTCGCGATGCGCGGCTGGGCAAGGGCGAATATGCACTGCTGGTGGGCGCAACCTTCCAGGCGCCGGACCGCACGCTGCGCGAAGACGAACTGCAGAGCTTTCAGGCGCGCGTGGTGGAGGCTGTTGGCAAAACAGGGGCACGGCTGCGCACGTAGGCGGAATACTGCGCCAACCGGCGCTATACTCGAACGCAAACGAGGCCGAGTCGACCAGGTTCGGACCGGAGGTTAGAGCGATGGCGGAATTGTTTCTTGATTCAGAGATCGCGGCGGGAACGCAAAGCGGAGAAGAGGCGCAGGCAACGGCTGCGGGGCCGGCCACACTGGCAGTGAGCGTGGACGAGTTTGCGGCGCTGGAGGAGCGGATACGGCGCACCGTGGAGCTGGTGAAGCGCGAGCGGCAGGCACGAACCGAAGCCGAAGAGCGCGCGGCGAAGACAGAGGAAAAACTGCAGGCGCAGTCGCAGGCGGCGCAGAAACTGCAGAGCGAATTGAGCGCGCTGCGCGCCGAGCGCGACCAGGTGCGGCAACGTGTAGAGCGGCTGCTCACGCAACTGGACGCGCTGGAATTGTGAGGCTGAGATGGCCGAGGAACCGCGCAGCAATCAAGCAAACAAGCAAGGCAGCAATCAAATTTTCAATTCGGCCGATTACGTTACGGTTGAAATCTACGACCAGGTCTACCACCTTTCGGGGCAGGACCCGAGGCACATGCGCGAGCTGGCCGCCTGCGTTGACGCCAAGATGCGCGCCGTGGCCGCGCACGGAAAGACGGCGGATTCGTTGCGCGTTGCCGTGCTGGCCGCGTTGAACCTGGCCGATGAGCTGTCGCAGGCCAACTCCGCCAATCCGTGGATGGGCCACACCCGCACCGCCAGCCTGCTCATGATGCTGGACGAGGTGCTGGAGGGCGGGGAGAAGGAGCAGGGAGTAGGTAGTAGGGAGTAGGGAGTAGGGAGTAGGGAGTAGTCTCCGCTCTCGCCCTGGAAAACCTGAGCCCGGCTGATCTCGATTTGCGGCTGCACTGTTTTTGGCGCGGACTGCGCTATCTTTGTGCGAAATGCGCCCCTTTTGCCCGGAAGCAGGGCA
>Ga0335085_10015945_pt1 | contig 10882 bp, 5 predicted proteins | sample Lox_Sample_45_FD_206712 | JGI IMG/M metagenome (GOLD analysis project Ga0335085, IMG submission 206712) | Soil microbial communities from Loxahatchee National Wildlife Refuge, Florida, United States - Lox_Sample_4.5 | ecosystem: Environmental > Terrestrial > Soil > Wetlands | place: USA: Florida... | reverse complement strand
TGGGATTCGTCGCGTTGGCGTGGTGCATCCGGCCGTTGACTTCGAAACGGTGGATCTGCGTTTGAAGCTGTCGCTCGACTTGCTCCACCGTGCCGCTGAAGGCGATCCAGTTGCGCCCTTGCGCGACGTCGAGAATTTGAAAACCACCCGCCACCAGCCAACTGCGAATGGCCGCCACATCGGCGGGCGCCAGGCCGAAGCGATCGCCGAACTGCAGCGGTGTCAGCCAGCGGTGGAAGTTGGCCGACGAGCGGTCCTGCTGCTGGATGAGCAGCGTTTCCAGATCCGATTGCTGCGCCCCGGTCGGTTGAAACACCATGGTGATGTAGCCGAGGCGCATGCCCGGGTCGGCCGCGCCCCGGTCATAAGCCGGGCGGGCCAGCGGATGAAGGTGATTCGTGAGCACGGACCGGCGGGAGTTATCGATCTGTCCCGCCAGCCTCACCGGTTGAGCCGCGCAGATCGAAGCGAAAAGTAGGGCCAAAAGATAGCTTGAATTTTTCATATCAGTCGGGGCGAGAATGCTTCGGCATTCTATCATGCGAGGCGTGCCTACGCCCCGCTTGCTTCGACCAATTCAAAGGTCGATAATGATCCGCATTGCTGCTTTTTCCGGTCGCCAGACCCTAGAGGCTTTGTGTTCCCTGGCGGTCAGGAGGATTTCATGTCCCGTAACGTGCGCTGCTCGCTGATTCAAGCTTCCAATGCGGCCCCTCCCGACGCTTCGCTCGAAGCCACCAAGAAGGCCATGGTGGATAAGCACGTCGAGTTGATCCGGCAGGCTGCCGATGCGGGTGCGCAGATCGTTTGCCTGCAGGAGATTTTCTTCGGACCGTACTTCTGCGCCGAACAAACCACCCGCTGGTACGATTTGACCGAGCCGATTCCCGACGGTCCGACTGTGAAGCTGATGCGCGACCTGGCGCGGCAGCACGGCATCGTGCTCATCGTGCCGATTTACGAAGTCGAGCAGGAAGGCATCTACTACAACACCGCCGCCGTGATCCACAACGACGGCTCGTATCTCGGCAAGTACCGCAAGACGCACATCCCGCACGTAGCGCCGGGCTTCTGGGAGAAATACTATTTCCGTCCCGGCAACCTGGGCTATCCGGTGTTCGACGTGGGCTTCGCCAAGATCGGCGTGTACATCTGCTACGACCGCCACTTCCCGGAAGGCGCCCGCGCGTTGGGTCTGAACGGCGCCGAGATCGTGTTTAATCCCTCGGCCACCGTCGCGGGACTCAGCGAGTACCTGTGGAAGCTGGAGCAACCCGCGCACGCGGTGGCCAACGGCTACTTCGTCGGCGCCATCAATCGCGTGGGCACCGAAGCGCCATGGAATATCGGCGAGTTCTACGGCTCCAGTTACTTCTGCGACCCACGCGGACGCATCGTGGCGCAAGCCTCGCGCGACCGCGACGAAGTGCTCACCGCCGACTTAGACCTGAGCATGATCGCCGAGGTCCGCAAAACCTGGCAGTTCTTTCGCGACCGCCGGCCCGATATGTACGAATCCCTGGTGAAAGCCTAAATCATGACCAAAGACGAAATTATTCTGGCGAATGAGAAGTTTCTCTTTCCGGCGGTTTTTCATTATTACCGCGATCCAATGGTGGTGGCGCGCGCCAAGGATCAGTACGTCTGGGATGCCGACGGGCATCAATACCTGGACTTCTTCGGCGGCATCGTGACGGTGAGCGTCGGCCACTGCAACGAAGAAGTCAACGCCAAGGTACACCACCAACTCGACACTCTGCAGCACGTCTCGACGGTGTTCGCCAATGAGCCGCAGGCCGCGCTGGCCAAGAAGATCGCCTCCGTTACGCCGGGCGGCAAGCTCACCAAATCGTTCTTCACCAACAGCGGCACCGAAGCCAACGAGACGGCCATTCTGACCGCGCGCTGCTACACCGGCAACACCGATATCGTGGCGCTGCGCCATTCCTATCACGGCCGCTCGGCGATGGCCATGACGCTCACGGGGCAAGGCTCGTGGCGGCTCGGTCCGACCTCGGCGGGCATCGTGCATGCGCACAACGCCTACTGCTACCGCTGTCCCTTCGGCCTCACTTATCCAAGCTGCGAAGTGAAGTGCGCGCAGGACATGGAGGAGCTGATCCGCTCGACCACCGGCGGCCGCATCGCCGGATTCATCGGCGAGCCGATCCAGGGCGTGGGCGGTTTCATCACGCCGCCTAAAGAATACTTCTCGATCGTAGAAAAGATCGTGCGCAACCACGGCGGCATCTTCATCAGCGACGAAGTGCAGACCGGCTGGGGACGCACCGGCGGCAAATGGTTCGGCATCGAGCATTGGGGCGTCACGCCGGACATCATGACCAGCGCCAAAGGACTCGGCAACGGCAGCCCCATCGGCCTCACCGTGGCGCGGCCGGAAGTGGCCGATTCGGTGAAAGGCCTGACCATCTCCACGTTCGGCGGCAATCCCGTGACCACCACGCAGGCCAAGGCGGTGCTCGATTTCATCGAGGAGCGCGACCTGATGACCAACTGCGCCGAGACCGGCGCGTACCTGCGCGGCCGCCTGGAAGAACTGAAGGAGAAGCACGAGATCATCGGCGACGTGCGCGGCATGGGCCTGCTGCAGGCGCTCGAGTTGGTCGAAGATCGCCAGACTAAAGCTCCGGCCGCCTCGCAGACGGCCATGGTGATGGAAGCGGCCCGCGAGAACGGATTGCTGATCGGCAAGGGCGGGATGTACGGCAATGTGATCCGCCTTTCGCCTCCCATGAACATCGGCCGCAGTGACGTGGATCAGTTCGCCGAGTTGCTGGATCGCAGCCTGGCGGTGTGCGGAACGGCCGCTGCGGGGAGGTCCCGGTGAGCGGGCCCTTGCAACCGGTCGAGCGCAACCTGCGCCAGTTCCCGGAACTTCATCCACCGCTCGATAACCTTTCCGCTCTGGCCGAAGCCAACCGCTGCCTGTTCTGTTTCGACGCGCCCTGCACTGCCGCTTGCCCCACCCACATCGACGTGCCGCGCTTCATCAAGAAAATCGCCACGCGCAACCTGCGCGGCTCGGCGCTGACAATCCTGGACTCCAACATTCTGGGCCTGAGTTGTTCGCGCGTCTGCCCGGTGGATGTGCTCTGCGAAGGCTCCTGCGTGCTGCATCGCTACAACCAGAAGCCCATCGAGATCGGGCGGCTGCAGCGCTTCGCCATGGACCGGTTTTACGAAGGCGGGGCGCGCGCGCCGTGGGCCGCCGCCGAGCCGAAACCGGGACGTGTGGCGTGCATCGGCGGAGGGCCGGCGTCGCTGGCCTGCGCCGCCGAACTGCGCCGCCTCGGGTACGCGGTCACGATTTTCGATAACCGCCCACTGGCCGGCGGCCTCAACACCTACGGCGTGGCCGAGTACAAGCTGCGCGCCTCCGACAGCCTGCGCGAGGTGGAGTTCGTGCGCTCGACAGGCGTGGAGTTCCGGCAGGCGGAAGTCGGCGCGGCCGTCTCCATCGAGGAATTGGAGTGCGGGTTCGACCTGATCTTCGTCGGCATCGGTTTGGGCGCGATGGAAAAACTGGGCATTCCCGGCGAGGATCTGCCCGGCGTGATCGACGCGCTGCGCTTCATCGAGCGCTACAAGACCGCCGAAGACTTCACGGTGGCCGGCCGGGTGGTGGTGATCGGCGGCGGCAACACCGCCATCGACGCGGCCAATGCCGCCAAGCGCCTGGGCGCGAGCGAGGTACACCTGGTGTACCGCCGCACCGAGCGGCAGATGCCGGCCTTCAGCTTCGAGTATCACCACTCGAAGATCGAAGGCGTGCGCTTCCACTGGCTGGCCCAACCGGTCGAGATTGTCGCGCAAGACGGCCACGCGGCCAGAGTCCGGTTCATCGAAACGCGCCTCGCCAATGCCGACGAGACCGGCCGCCGACGGGCCATCCCGGTCGAAGGATCGTACTTCGAGTTGGCCTGCGACCTCGTCATTCCGGCGCTTGGCCAGTCGCGCTTCCTCGGCTCGCTTTGCGAGAGCCGCGGCATTCAACTCAGCGGCCGCTCGATTGCAGTGGACCGTGCCACCGGCTGCACCTCCAATCCGCGCTACTATGCCGGCGGCGACTGCGTCAACGGCGGACGCGAAGTGGTGGATGCGGTGGCCGATGGCAAGCGAGCCGCGCGGGCCATGGCGCTGCAACTCGATCGCAAAGTGGAGGCCACCCATGGCTGATCTGAGTACGGTATTCGCAGGACGCATCCGCTGCCCGAACCCGTTCTGGTTGGCCAGTGGACCGCCCGCCAATTGCGGCGAGCAGGTGATGCGCGCCTTCGACGCGGGGTGGGGCGGGGCCGTGTGGAAGACCATCGGCGAGCCGATCGTCAACACGTCTTCGCGCTACTCCTCGGTGGATTGGAACGGCCAGCGCATGATGGGGCTGAACAACATCGAGCTGATTTCCGACCGGCCCATCGAGACCAACCTGCGGGAAATTGCCGAAGTCAAGAAGCGCTATCCGCGGCACGCCGTGATCGCGTCCCTGATGGTGGAATCCAAGCGCGAAATCTGGCACGACATCGTGAAGCGCTCTGAAGACGCCGGCGCCGACGGCCTGGAGTTGAACTTCGGCTGTCCGCACGGCATGAGCGAGCGCGGCATGGGCGCGGCCGTCGGGCAAGTGCCCGAATACTCCTGCATGATCACCGAGTGGGTGAAGGAAGTGGCGCGCACGCCGGTGCTGGTCAAGCTGACGCCCAATGTCACGGACATCCGGGCGGTGGCGCGAGCGGCGCGGCGCGGCGGAGCCGACGGGCTTTCCGCCATCAACACCATCAACTCGATCACCGGAATCGATCTGGACACGTTCACGCCGCGGCCTGACGTCGATGGCCGTTCGGCGCACGGCGGTTATTGCGGTCCGGCGGTCAAACCCATCGCGCTGCACCTGGTACAGCAGATTGCCAGCGACCCCGACGTCGGGTTGCCGATCTCCGGCATCGGCGGTATTTCCGGCTGGCGTGAAGCCGCCGAATTTATCCTGCTCGGCTGCACCACGCTGCAGGTCTGCACCGCCGCGATGCACTACGGCTATCGCATCGTGGAGGACATGGCGGAGGGCCTCAGCAATTGGATGGACGAGAAGGGCTTCCGGACCATTGCCGATTTCCGCGGCCTTTCGCTACCCCGCGTCACCGACTGGAAGCACCTGAACCTGAATTATCAGATCGTGGCGCGCATCAACCACGAGACCTGCATCGGCTGCGATCTGTGTTACGTAGCCTGCTGGGATGGCGCGCACCAGTGCATCCACCTGGATGGCCACGCCAAGCCGGCCATGGCCGAAGCCGCCAGCCGTGCGCGCATCACCACGACCCCGATCGCCAAACTCGACGCCGCCCAGACCTCCGACGGCCACACCCCGCCCGAGCGCATCCCGCGCGTGGATGAAGCCGAGTGCGTCGGTTGCAATTTGTGCTGGCTGGTGTGCCCGGTAGAAGCCTGCATCACGATGGAGCGGGTCGAGAATGGCCGCCCGAGCCAATCGTGGGAGCAGCGTGGCGCAAGCTCTTAGCCTGCTGATTCGACACTCGTCTCGAGTCTCTTTAGCCAGGCGCGAGAGAACGTCGAGACGAATCCCGACGCGGCAGCCTGAGAGGCTGCGCCACCCTTCGGCTCAATGCGCTGAAGGCTTATCGTGGTTGGCAAAGAACGCCGGGGTCTTGAAATCCACCTTCACGTCTTTGTTGATCTGTTCCATCCACTGGCGGTAGTGGTCGCTTTTGAGCTGCGTGAAGATCTGGTCGCTGACCTGGTCGAACGGCTTGTAGGTCACCGACTCGGCGCGGAAAATGTAATACGCCGTGGGCTGCCGCAGCGGCTCGCTGATGTCGCCCTGCTTCATCGACATCACCACCGTCTTCACCTGTTCGGGGATGTTGTCGCTGCCGTGGATGACGGCGAAGTCGCCGTTCTTGGCCTTCGAGGTCATGTCGTCGGTGTATTCGTTCACCAGCTTGACGAAGTCAGCGCCGCCGTGAAGTTCGGCGACCAGTTTGTCCGCCAGGGCCTTGGTCTGCTCTTCGGTGCGCTTGTTGCTCGACGGCGAGGACGAAGCCGACGACGATGCGGCCGCATCCGCGAACTGCAGGTAGATGGCCTTCAGGCTCACCTCTTTGAACTGCTCGCGATGGGCCTCATAAAACTGCTTGGCCTCGGCATCCGGCACGTTGACGTGCATGGAGGCATCCAGCATCTCCGCGTCGGTGAGGATGCGCATGGTGTAATATTCGATCTTTTCCTTGGTTGGGGTGGCCTGGTCGAGCTTGTCCTTGCGGGCCAATTGCGTGAGCTTGCGCATGACCGCCCAGCCCTTCAGGAAATCCTCCGGTTGCTTGAGGGCGGTCTCCTGGTTCTCCTGCGGAAGGATGGCGAAAATGTGCTTGAATTCGCCCACGGTCATGGCGTAACCGTCGTCGAAGACCGCCAGGACGGTTTCGTCCGGCATGTTCGGAAACGCCGGAGCAGGCGGCGAAGGGGGAGTCTGGGCCAGGCCGGTTAAGCAGGCGAATAGCAGAATCGGGAGTACTTTCATGGCAAGCGTCGCGGAAGTCCCGATTTTATCACGCGGCCGAATCGGGACCTTCTTTTCGAAGACGCGCGGCACCATCGAAAAGTCGGAGCATCGCGAAAGAGCGGTTTTGGGCGAACGCCCAAAATCCCGCTCCGGCGCTGTTGAAGAGAAAGGGGGGGTTCTTGTTTTGGGACAATCGCCCAAAACGGCCCCTCCAGCTACTGGAACAGGCTCTGGAACTCCGTGCTGCCGATGAAACCGCTGCCCGGCCCAGGACCCAGAATCTGCAGGCGCGCCGGGTCGCCCGCCGCGCCTTGGAACAGAACGCCGGCACCGCCGTTGTTGGCCACGTTGGTCCAGAACTGCAAGCCACCGGCATCCGGATCGCGGTTCAGAATCACGAAGTACAGCATGTTGATGTACAGCGCATTGGTATGGTCGCCCGTGGCCGATACCGTATTGGCGAATGTGCCGGTGCTCTGCCATTCGTTACTCGCCGCGCCGACCGGAGTGTTATTGGACGGGTAGCCGATGATCGTCTGGAAGCAGGCGGCCAGCGGTGTGCAGGCGCTGGATTCCGCGGCCGTCGGCGCGCGGTTCAGCAAATTCTGATAGAGCGTCGCCGCCGTGAAGCCGCTCGCCGGGACCAGGCTGCCGAAGAGTCCGGGCACCGTCTGCTGGTTCAGCCGGATGGCCGCGACCGCGGCGCTGAACTGCGCGTAGGTCGGCGGCGCGCCGGTGGCGGCCTGGTAGGCAGCCATCACGGCGAAGTTTGTGTTGAAGGCTTCCGGACTGGTGAGGAAATCGTCGGCCATCTGCGACAGCGATGCCGTGCCCGAGCCGGTCCAGAAACTGTACCCGCCCGAGTCGGGGTCGCGGCCGAGAATGGACTGGTACAGAGCCGTCACCTGCCGGTCGAGAATCGGCGCGGTGGAGCCGGGCTGCGTCACCGGAATGACGATAGGCGGACCAATGGATGGCGTGATGGTAATGTTGGCCGTGCGCGGTTGCGGACCGCTGCAATTGAACGCGCCATTGCATCCTGTGAGCGGATCGCTCAGCGCGTAGTACGCGCCTGTGACCGCGTTCGCGCCATTGCCGCTGGTGCCGGAGGTGAGCACCAGCCAGCTTGCGTTGGAGGTGGCCGTCCAATTCGTGGCTCCGGTGCAGAACTGGTTTGGCGTAATGCTGAATGTTCCTGTCGCGGTGATCGGTGTCGAGCCGTCGGCCGGCACCGCGTTGGTAAGACTCACAGTGCTCGTCGGAACTGCGGTAAAGGCGCACGTCCCGGTGACCACCAGGTTCAGCGTCACCGTTGCTGGGTTCGCTACCGCGGCGGAGGAAATCGTGAAACTGCCCTGGACGGCGCCGGGCAAGAGACCCGTCGGATTGGCGCAGACCATCAGGCTGGTTGGCACAGTCGGGTTGGCGAGGTTTGCCGAAAAAAGGCCCGCGGGATTCGATGCGGACGCAGCCACCGTCACCAATGCCCCGTTCGATGGCGTGGTATCGATGTTATAGGTCGCGCACACCGCCGTGGTGTTGCCAGCCTGGGCGCTAACGTTTTGAGTGGCCGCCGGCGTCACGGTGAACACCGGGCTGTTGATGACCGCCAGCGTCACCGTGGTGGTGATGGGCTGCGCGGTGGAACCGTACGATGCAGCGGCCGCGAAGCTCAACGTACAGACATGATTGCCCGCACCGGCGGCGGCCGCACCCGCCGCGGTATAGCCGATTGTCACCGGCGACGAACCGCCGCGCGGTGTGGTGCCGCTCGAAGCGCTGTCGGTGAGCCAGGCGCAATCGCCGTTGGCGGTAGACGCCCAGTTGATGGCGGCAGGGCCGGCGCCTATGGCCAGCGAAGCACTGGCCGGTGTAGTCAGGCCGAGGACGTGCGTGAAGTTGATCGGTCCGCCGATGACGGTGAGTTGTCCGACGTTGAGAATCACCGGATCGAAGGCCGAAGGCGGCGTACTGCCTGTGGCGTAGGCCACCGAGCCGAGATATGTGCCCATGGCGAGCGAACCCGCGTTCACGGTCACCGAGGAAGTGTATGGCGTATTGCCGCCGGTGGCCGAGAGCCAGGTTCCGCCCGCCGGTGTGGTGATCGAAGGCGTCGCCGTGACCGCCACCGTGCCTGACGGCGTCGCGGTAACCGCAACGCTCTGGCTGACCGGCCCCGAGAGCGTTGGAACGTCGAACGTCTGCCCCTGCGGACTCAGGTTCAGCGTCGGGTAGACGTTCAGGGTGATGGTGGTGGTGACCGGCGGCGCAGTCGAGCCGTAGTTGGCCGCGGCCGCGAAGCTCAAGGTGCAGACGTGCGTGCCGACGCCGACGGTCTGTGCGCTCGCGTTGGTGTAGCCCACCATCACTTGCGACGAGCCGCCGCGCGGCGTGGTGCCGGAAGTGGCGCTGTCGTTGAGCCAGGCGCAATCGCCGGTGTTGGTGGATACCCAGTTGATGGCCGCGGGTCCGGCGCTGACGCTCAGCAGAATGGGCGGGCCCGCCAGGGTTACGCCGATTACGCTGTTGAAGATGATCGGTCCGCCGCTGACCGCCAGTTGGCCGACGTTCAACGACACCGTTACGCTGGGCGCGCCCGCAGAAGCGCCGGCCGCGTACTGCACCGAACCGGTGTAAGTGCCCTGCGCGAGCGCCGCGGCGCTCACCGTCACCGTGGATATGAGCGGAGTGTTCCCGGTGCTTCCGCCGGTGGCCGCCAGCCAGTTGCCTCCCGCGCTGACGAACGGCGTGGCCGTGATGGTCTGGGTGATCACCGGATTGTCGGTGACCGTGACCGTCTGGCCAACCGGCGCGGCCTGCGTGGGCAGATCGAAGGAGAGCGACGTCGGATTCACCAGGATTTGTGGGGATACCGTGAGCGTCACGCCGGTGAGCGTGGCCGACGCCGAGCCGCCGCCCGAAGGCGTCCCGGTAACCAGAATCGTCACCGGACCCAGAGTGCCTGGCGACAGGCCGGCGAGGTTCGTGGGTGTCAGGATGAGGGTGGTGGAACCATTGGCCGTCAGAATCGTAGATCCCAGCGAACTGCTGAGCCACGCGGGCAGTCCTGTTACCGAGAGTCCCGCGATGCCGAGATTATTCAGGCTGTTGTTGAGGGTGCAGGTGATGCTCGGCGGCGCGGCGGCGGCCTGCCCGATCGTGTAGGCGAAGCTCGAGGCGCTGCAGTTATTGATCGTCATCCCGGAGCTTTTCACGAAGTCTGCCGCCACCGTGACGGGCCCGCTCATGGTGACGGTGGTGCTTTGCGCGCCGGCATTGACCACCGGACCGGTCCAACCCGTGAATGCGTATCCGTTATTGGCGGAGGCCCCTACCGTAACCACTGTTCCAGGATCGTAGAAGCTGCCATTGCTCGGCGAGACATTGCCGCCCGCCGGAGGAGCCGCCGTGATGGTCAGTTCGTACTTGGTGTTGAAGCTGGCGGTGTAAGTGGCCGAGGTGTTGCCGACCGTGATGGTGTGGTTGGCGTCCCCGCCATCGCTCCAGGAGCTGAACAGGTACAGCACTCCGATGGGCCCCGGCTGCACCGTAGGAACAGCGATGGTGTGGGTGCCGAGGGTCAGTTCCAGGTATTGCGGCGAAGTGAGCTGGCTACCGCCATCGATGGTGAACATCAGTCCGGGAGGCGAGGTCTGCACCGTCACCTCGGTGTAGACGGGATTGATGGTGGCGCTGTCGGTAGTGCTGTTGGTCGCCGAGCCGCCGCCGGAAACCGACACCATGTTCACCTGCGGCGAGCTCGCGGTATTGGCCACCGAGACGGTGACGGTGAGCGGCGGATAACTGGCGCCGCCGGCCAGCGAATCGCCGCGAGAACAGGTATTGCCCGGCGGACACGTCCAGCCCGGCCCGGACATGGAGACGAGCGACAGCGGCGCGGGTGGAAACTCGCTGACGGTGACTTTGCCGCTGGCCGGTCCCGCGCTGGCGGCGTTCGATACCACCACGGTGTAAGTGGCGTTGGGCTGCCCCTGGCTGAAGTTGCCGTTGTGGCTTTTGGAAATCGAGAGCACCGGAGCGGGCAGGTTCGAGCCGATGTACGTCACATCGTTCGAAATCGAGTTGACGGAGTTGCCCGCGCCATCGGCCGAAACGGCCGACGTGTTGGTGACCATGGACGGCGGATTGCTGGACACCGCAACCGTCAGCACGATGTTCGCGTAACTGGCGCCCGGGTTGAGCACGTCCGCGCGCGCGCAGGGCCCGGCCGGCTGCGTGCAGTTCCACCCCGAGCCGCTGATCGACACCCCGGTCAAGCCCGCGGGCAGAATATCGATGACTGCGACGGTGCCGCTGGTCGGTTCCGATCCGCTGTTGGTGACC
>Ga0335085_10015944_pt1 | contig 10882 bp, 13 predicted proteins | sample Lox_Sample_45_FD_206712 | JGI IMG/M metagenome (GOLD analysis project Ga0335085, IMG submission 206712) | Soil microbial communities from Loxahatchee National Wildlife Refuge, Florida, United States - Lox_Sample_4.5 | ecosystem: Environmental > Terrestrial > Soil > Wetlands | place: USA... | reverse complement strand
GTCCCACATCGGAACGATCGTAACGAGGGTGCTACAATCGGGGCCGCGTCGCGGGGTGGAGCAGTCAGGTAGCTCGCCGGGCTCATAACCCGGAGGTCGCAGGTTCAAATCCTGCCCCCGCTATGGAAAAGCCCCGCTCAGGCGGGGCTTTTTCGTTTCTCGGCCCTGGCTGCTCAGTCCTCGGGGATGTCGGAGCTGAGCACCCAGAGATGGCCGTCTGGGTCGCGGAATGCCGAGTGGCGCACGCCCCAGGGGCGGTCTATCGGGCCGTAGACGATCGTGACTCCGCGCTCGGCGAGCTCCGAGGCGGCAGCCCCTGCCTCCTCGACATGGACCGCCAACTGGCCATTCACCCCGGAGGAGTCGGCGAGGGGGACCTGCCCGAGCATCTCCTTCTCCGCCTCGACGCGGGTGAGAAGCCGCAGGAAGAGGTTGCCGAGCTCGAGTATGACCGTCCCGGCATCCTGCTCGACGATGCCTGTGAGCCCGAACACGCGCTCGTAGAACTCCCGCGAGCGGTCCAGATCCTCGACATACAACGTGATTGCGCCGATCGACTTCGGTTGAGCCATCCTCGACCTCCGGGACCGTGGGAACAAGTGCGCTCGTGGAATCAGACCGGCGGAGGATCCCAGATTCATCGTGCCGGGTACGCTGACTCGATGGACGAGGAGCCGCGCGAGTTCGGGTTCAACACGCGCTCCGTGCACGCCGGCCAGCGGCCGGATCCGTACACCGGCGCCAGCGCGACGCCGATCTACCAGACCGCGGGATTCGTGTTCGAGGACACCGAGTCGGCCTCGGCCTACTTCAACCTGCAGGAGTACGGCAACGTCTACAGCCGGATCATGAATCCGACCGTGGGCGCGTTCGAGGAGCGGCTCGCGAACCTCGAAGGCGGCGTCGGTGCCGTGGCGTTCGCGAGCGGGCTCGCCGCGCAGGCCGGGCTCTTCTTCGCGCTGCTGGAGCCGGGCGACAGGATCGCCGTCGCGAAGGCGCTCTACGGCGGCTCGACCGCGCAGCTCAACCACCTCGCGCGCAAGCTCCAGATCGGAGTCGACTGGGTCGACATGGACGACCCCGACGGCTGGCGCCGCGCCGTCACGGCGGACACGAAGGTGCTTTTCGCCGAGACGATCGCGAACCCGGGCGGGAACGTGCTCGACATCGGCCTCGCTGCGGCGGTCGCCCACGAGGTCGGCGCGCCGCTCGTCGTCGACAACACCTTCGCCACTCCGTACCTGTGCCGACCGCTCGAGTGGGGCGCCGACCTCGTCATTCACTCCGCGACGAAGTTCATCGCGGGCAACGGGACGACGATCGCAGGCGCGGTCGTCGACTCGGGCATGTTCGACTGGTCGAACGGCCGCTTCCCCTCGATCGCGGAGCCGTCGAGCGCGTACCACGGGCTCCGCTTCCACGAGACGTTCGGCGTCTACGGCCTCCTGATGAAGCTGCGGTCGGAGACGCTGCGGGACTTCGGCGCCGTGCTGGCGCCGTTCAACGCGTTCCTGCTCCTGCTCGGACTGGAGTCGCTCGCGGTGCGGATGGACCGTCACGTGGCGAACGCGCTCGCGGTCGCCGAATGGCTGCGCGGCCAGGCCGGAGTGGAAGCGGTGCGGCATCCTGCGCTCGCCGACAGCCCGTACCGGGGGCTCGTCGACCGCTACCTCCCGGCCGGCGCCGGCTCCGTCTTCTCCTTCGACCTCGAGAGCGGCCGCGAGGGCGGTCGCCGCTTCATCGAGGCGCTTTCCCTCTGGAGTCACCTTGCCAACGTCGGCGACACGAAGAGCCTCGTCATCCATCCCGCCTCGACGACGCATCGCCAGCTGTCGGACGAGGAGCTCGCCGCTTCGGGGGTCGCGTCCGGCACCGTGCGGCTGTCGGTGGGGCTCGAGGACGTGGACGACCTCGTGTGGGATCTCGAGCGCGGCCTGTGCGCGTCACGCGGCTCGGCCGTCCCGGCATGAACGAGTTCCAGGATCGGCGCGCGATCCAGGAGATCGTCCTCAAGGCACGCACGGTGGCGATCGTCGGACTCTCGGCGAGCGAGCTGCGCGCGAGCAACTTCGTCGGCTACTACCTGCAACGGCACGGCTACCGCGTCGTCCCCGTGAACCCGAACGAGGAGCACGTTCTGGGCGAGCAGGTGTATCCGAGCCTTCGCGACGTGCCCGAGCACATCGATGTCGTCGACGTCTTTCGGGATCCTGCGGCCGTTCCGGAGATCGCGCGAGCGGCGGTCGCGGTGGGGGCGGACGCACTCTGGCTGCAGTTCGGCGTCGTCAGCTCCGAGGGCGCGCGCATCGCGCAGGAGGGCGGCCTCGAGGTCGTGATGGACCGGTGCCTCAAGGTCGAGCACGCAAAGCTGCTCGGGCGCATGCACTGGCTGGGCTTCGACACCGGCGTCATCGCCGGTGCAAGGAGCTAGCCGAGCCCGACGGCCTGCGCGAGCAGGAAGACGTTGAGCGCGCTGATCAGCGCGGCTATCGCGACAGAGAGGACGATGGTCGGCAGCCGATTGACGTAGGCGCCCATCACGTCCCGCCTGCTCGTCAGGAGGACCAGCGGAACGAGCGCGAACGGGATCCCGAACGAGAGCACGACCTGGCTGAGGACGAGCGCGCTCGTCGGGCTGACCCCGATTGCGAGTACGACGAGCGCCGGCACCATTGTCAACGCGCGCCGGACGAACAGCGAGAGGTGCAGGTTCACGAAGCCGGCCATCACGACCTGGCCGGCGTACGTGCCGACGCTCGAGGACGAGATGCCCGAGGCGAGGAGAGCGACTGCGAACGTGAGCGCCGCGGTTCCCCCCACCAGGTGCGATAAGCCGGTGTGCGCCCCCTGAATCGTGTCCGTGTGCGAGTAGCCGGGTTGGTCGTGGAAGAGCTTCGCGGCGACCGCGAGCATCGCCATGTTCACGAGTCCCGCCAGACCGAGCGCGACGATCACATCGATTCGGCCGAAGCGAAGCACCCGCCTCCGCTCCGACTCGCTCCGCACGGGCGTCCGCCCCTTCGTCAGCGCCGAGTGGAGGTAGATCGCATGCGGCATCACCGTCGCGCCGATGATCCCGACTGCGAGATAGACGGAGCCGACGCCGTCGAGGCGAGGAACGAGCCCGGCCGCTGCTTGGCTCGCCGACGGTCCGATCTTGAGGGTCTCGTAGAGGAAGCCTGCGAAGATGAGTCCGAGCAGAGCGGTGATCGCGAGCTCGAAGCGCCTGAGCCCGTGGCGCTGCAGCTCGAGGAGCAGGAAGGCGATCGCTCCGGTGATCAGGCCGGCCGGCAGGAGCGGCACGCCGAAGAGGAGGTTGAGGCCGAGCGCCGCACCGATGAACTCTGCAACGTCGGTCGCCATCGCCATCGCCTCGGCCTGGATCCACAGTCCCCACGCGACCGGCCGCGGGTAGTTGTCGCGGCACAGCTCCGGGAGGTTCCGGTCGGTGACCACCCCGAGCTTCGCGGAGAGATGCTGGATCAGCATCGCCATGAGGTTCGCGGCGACCACGACCCAGAGCAGGAGGTAGCCGTAGCGGGCGCCGGCGTCGATGTTGGTCGCGAAGTTGCCCGGGTCGACGTACGCGACCGCAGCCACGAACGCGGGTCCGAGCATGGTCAGCATCGCCCGCACGCGGCCGCGGGCGAGCACCGCGTGGAGCGGCTTCGCGCCGGGCCGTAGAGCCTCGTACGCCTCGTCGCTCACGCGGTCTCTTCCCGCTGCACGCGCATCGCCCGGGCGAGCGTCGCGCCCAGCACGTGCACGTCCTTGCCGGCGTGGACGAAGAGGGGACCGTCGAACGGCTGCCGCTCGACCAGCTCGAGCCGCGTGCCGGGGACGATGCCGCGCTCGCCGAGAAAGCGGAGCATCTCGGGATCGGCGTCGGGGATGCGGACGAACGTCGCCGCCTCGCCCGGCTCGAGCTCGGTGAGCGCCGGTGCGTCGGTCTCGGCGACCTGCAGGTCGCGGCTGGGGATCGGGTCGCCGTGAGGGTCGACGGACGGGTCGCCGAGTTTCGCGGCGATGAGCTCCTCGAGCTCCTCCGAGAGCGCGTGTTCGAGCACCTCGGCCTCGGCGTGCACCTCGTCCCAGGTCATGCCCAGGCTCTCGACGAGGAACAGCTCCACGAGGCGGTGGTGACGGATCACTTCGAGCGCGACACGGCGCCCGCGCTCGGTGAGGCGGACGCCCCGATACCGCTCGTGCTCCACGAGCCCGAGTGCCGAGAGCTTCCGCAGCATCCCCGAGACGGAAGCGGGGCGGACCTCGAGCACGGTTGCGAGCTCGGTCGTCGACGCGGCGCCCTCGCGGGATTCGAGCGTGTAGATCGCCTTCGCGTAGTCCTGCACCGCAGCGGTGAGTTCGCGTGCCTCGGAAGCGACCGGAAGTTGAGCCATGCCTAAATAATAGATTAGGTGCGGTGTTCGGGCAAGGGGATCCGCGCCTGCACCGATGCGCGGCATCGTCCGCGCTGCGACCGTCCGGGAAAACGAGACCGGAGGTGCGCCATGAGATCGCTCGTGGTCTACGAGTCCTGGTTCGGGAACACGCTGGAGATTGCAGAGCACGTCGCTGCGGCGCTGGCCGCCGAAGGCGAGGTCGAGCTCGTCTCGGTCGACGACCCGCTGCCGCCGCTGGACGACGTCGACCTTCTCGTGGTGGGGGCGCCCACACACGTCCACGGCCTGTCGAGCGGGCGTTCGCGGGAAGTTGCGCTCGACGAGGGTGGTAACGGCATCGACCCGGGGATCGGCGTTCGCGGCTGGATCAAGAGGCTGCCACGCGAGGGAGGCCCACGGGTGGCGGTCTTCGACACGCGCGCCGACAAACCGGAGCTTCTCGTCGGCTCGGCCGCACACGGGATCGCGCGGCGGCTGCAGAGGCGTGGGTTCAGGTTCGTTGCCGAGCCCGAGAGCTTCTTCGTCCAGGGCACGCCCGGACCGCTCGAGGAAGGCGAGCTGGAGCGCGCAGGGGAGTGGGGGAAGGAGCTGGCGAACAGCGTGATGCAGCGGGCGGCATGATTCGTCGGTGCACGACCACTCGCACGGGCACGGCAAGGACGCGCGGCGTCTGACCGTTGCGCTCGCGCTCATCGTCGCCTTCATGGTCGGCGAGGTCGTCGCCGGCGTTCTCGCGCATTCGCTCGCGCTCATCTCCGACTCCGCGCACATGCTCACCGACGCCGCGGCGCTCGGGATGTCGCTCGTCGTGCTGCGACTCGCGGCCAGGCCGGCCGGCGGCAACCGGACGTTCGGCCTGCGCCGCTCGGAGATCCTTTCCGCGCAGGCGAACGGTGCCGCGCTGCTCGTGCTCGCCGGCCTGATCGTCTACGGCGCGATCCGGCGCCTCGTCTCGCCGCCGGACGCGCACGGCGGCGTGATCCTCGTGGTCGCGCTCATCGGGATCGGCGTCAACTTCCTCGCGACGTGGCAGCTCGCGGGCGCGAACCGGCGCTCGCTGAACATCGAGGGGAGCTTCCTCCACGTCGCCACAGACCTCTTCGCCTTCATCGCCACGGCGATCGCGGGAGCCGTGATCCTCGCCACCGGGTGGGCACGTGCAGACCCAGTGGCGGCCCTGCTCGTCGCGGGACTGATGATCGTGGCCGCGTGGCGCCTGCTCCGCGACTCGGGACGTGTCCTGCTCGATATCGCGCCCGCGGGACTGCCCGTGAGCGAGATCGGGACCGCGATGGCCGCGCATCCGGGCGTCGTCGAGGTGCACGACCTTCACGTCTGGGAGGTGACGACCGAGTTTCCGACGCTCTCGGCGCACGTGCTCGTCGATCCCGGCGCCGACTGCCACGGCATCCGGCGCGAGCTCGAAGCGCTGCTCCGCGACCGGTTCGGACTGGGTCACACGACGCTCCAGGTCGACCACGCGCCGACCAAGCTCGTTCAGATCCGCTAACTTACGTAAACGTAAGATTCAGCGGAGGAAGGGCACGCGGTGCGGCTGCACCCGAAGAAGCTCGACTACAAGTGGGTGGCGCTCTCGAACACGACGCTCGGGACGCTGATCGCGATGATCAACAGCTCGATCCTGCTGATCGCGCTGCCGAACATCTTCCGCGGCATCGGCATCGACCCACTCCAGCCGGGCAACACGAGCTACCTGCTCTGGTTGCTGCTCGGCTTCCTCGTCGTGCTCGCCGTGCTGCTCGTCAGCCTCGGACGCCTCGGCGACATGTACGGCCGGGTGCGCATGTTCAACCTCGGTTTCGCCGTCTTCACGTTCTTCTCGATCCTGCTGTCGGTGACCTGGATGCACGGCAGTGCCGGCGCCCTCTGGCTGATCTTGATGCGCGTCGGGCAGGGAGTCGGCGGTGCGCTCGTCTTCGCGAACTCGAGCGCGATTCTCACCGACGCCTTCCCTCACGACGAGCGCGGGCTCGCGCTCGGCATCAACAGCATCTCGATCGTCGTCGGCTCGTTCCTCGGTCTCGTGCTGGGAGGTCTGCTCGCGCCGTTGGAGTGGCGGCTCGTCTTCGTCGTCTCGGTTCCGGTGGGGCTCGTCGCAACCATCTGGTCGTACCACTCGCTGCGTGAGATCGGTGTCCGCAAGCCCGGGAGGATCGACTGGTGGGGCAATTTCTCCTTCGCTGCCGGGCTGATCCTGCTGATGGTCGGCATCACGTACGGGATCCAGCCGTACGGCGGACACACGATGGGGTGGTCGTCGCCGCTCGTGCTCGGCTGCCTCCTCGGCGGGCTCGCGCTGCTCGCGCTCTTCTGCTGGATCGAAGTGCACACGGACGAGCCGATGTTCCACCTCGGTCTCTTCCGCATCCGCGCGTTCGCCGCCGGCAACCTCGCGGCGCTGCTCGCGGCGATGGCCCGCGGCGGCCTTCAGTTCATCCTCATCATCTGGCTGCAGGGGATCTGGCTGCCGGAGCACGGCTACGACTTCGCGTCCACGCCGCTGTGGGCGGGCATCTTCATGCTGCCGCTGATCCTCGGCCTGCTCGTCGCCGGGCCGACCTCGGGCTGGCTCTCGGACCGCTTCGGCGCGCGGCCGTTCGCGACCGGCGGGATGCTCGTCGCGGCGACCAGTTTTGCGCTCCTGATCGCACTGCCGGTGAACTTCAGCTACGCCTGGTTCGCGTTGATCCTGCTCATGAACGGGATCGGGATGGGCCTCTTCCAGTCGCCGAACACGGCCGCAGTGATGAACAGCCTGCCTCCCTCGCAGCGAGGTGCGGGTGCGGGGATGCTCGCGACGTTCAACGTCTCCTCGAGCGTGCTCTCGATCGGCGTCTTCTTCACGCTCATGATCGTCGGCCTCGCGACCGGCCTGCCGCATGCCACGCAGAGCGGGCTCGTCGCGCACGGAGTCGCCCCCGCCGACGCGACGCGGATCTCGCAGCTGCCGCCGGTGGCCACGCTCTTCGCCGCGTTCCTCGGCTACAACCCCGTCAAGACGCTGCTCGGGCCGCACGTGCTCGGCGGGCTCTCGTCGGCCGACGCGCACGCGCTCACCGGCCGCGCCTTCTTCCCGCACCTGATCTCGAGCCCGTTCCACACCGCGCTCGACTACGCCTTCGCGTTCGCGATCGTCGCGTGCCTGATCGCCGCGGTTGCCTCACTCATGCGCGGCGGCAAGTACGTCCACGTCGAGGAAGTGGCCGTGGATCCGCTCGACATCGAGGTGGCCGCATGAGCGCCACCGCGCTCCGCATCGGCGAAGTCGCGCAGCGCGTCGGCGTGACGCCGCGGACGATCCGCTACTACGAGGAGCTGGGGCTGCTCGGCTCGGATTCCGAGCGCGAGAAGGGCGCACACCGGACCTACGCCGAGGCCGACGTCGCCCGCCTGACGGAGCTGATCCGGCTCCGAGACCTGCTCGGCCTGACGCTCGAGGAGCTCGTCGAGCTCGCCGAGGCGGAGGAGGCCCGCGCTGCGCTGCGCGGGCGCTGGGAGGAGGATCCGAGCGACGAGGAGCGCCTGCGCATCGTCGAAGAGGCGATCCCGCACGTCCAGCGGCAGCTCGCGCTCGTCCGCAGCCGTCAGACCACGCTGGACCAGTTCGCCGCCGAGCTCGAGTCGAAGCTCGCGCGCCTGGGGCGCCGTCGGCGCGAGCTCCGCCGCGCCGAGTAGGTTCCGGGAGTGGAGACCGTTCCCCGCCGGCTGACGTTCGGAGCGCACGCGGACGCCTACGAACGTGCCCGCCCGCCGTGGCCGGAGCCGGCTGCGCGCTGGCTCGTGCCCGAGGACGCGCAGCTCGTCGTCGAGCTCGGCGCAGGCACCGGCAAGCTCACGCGCGCCGTGGCCGCGCTGGGCGTGCGCGTCGTCGCGGTCGAGCCGGATCTGCGAATGCTCGCCGTGCTTCGCGGGCTCGATCTCGAAGGCGTGGAGGGCTCGGCCGAGGCGATCCCGTTCGAGGAAGGGGTGGCCGACGCGGTCGTCGCCGGCTCCAGCCTGCACTGGTTCGACCTCGACCGCGCGTTGCCCGAGATCCATCGCGTCCTGAAGCCGGGCCGCCGCTTCAGCTTCGGCTGGAACCATCGCGACCTGCGCCATCCGACCATCGCCGCGATGTCGGACGTGATCTACGCGACTCGGCCGTCGCAGCAGACGTCGGGCTGGCAGCGTCGCGACTGGCCCCCCGCGATCACCGCCGGCGGACTCTTCGAGGATGTCGAGCACACGCTCATCGAGCACGTGCACGAGTTGCCACGCGAGGCGCTCGGTGACCATCTGACCTCGTATTCGGGTCTCGCCGCACTTCCCGACGACGAGCGCCGGCGTGTCGACGCCGCGGTGGCAGAGATCCTCGATGGGGATCCGTCGCTTCACGACGGCGATCGCCTGCGGCTGCCGTTCGTGGTCGACGCGTACCGCGCGGCGCGCGTCGGCTAGCCGCGGCGTCGACGCATCTGCAGGGGCATCGCCCACGCTCTGGCCAGCAGTGCGGCATGTTCTAGGGTCTATAGTCTCCGGAACCAGCTAGGCATTGCATCGGCATTCGAATGGGAAGCGTGGCGAACCGTGGGAAGCGGGCTGAGCAGGGCAGGGTTCTTGCAGCGCGGGGCTGTCGGCGGCGGGGCGCTGCTCGTCTCGGCGTCGGGGCTGTCTGCGCTCGGACTCGCGAACGTCGCCTCGGCCGCGACGCCTCCTCCCGACGGCGACCTCGCGTATCTGCGCCTCCTGGTCGCGGCAGAGCTCCTCGCCGTCGACTTCCAGACGAACGCGCTGGCGGGCGGGAAGCTGCGGCACGCGGCACACTCGGTCGTCCGCCGGGTCCGCTCCGACGAGAACTCGCACTACGCCCTTCTCGCGGGCGTGCTGACGGCAGCGGGGCAGACGCCGGCCACCTCCGACGACATCGACTTCTCGTATCCGAAAGGGGCGTTCCGCAGCCAGGCGTCGATCCTCGGTCTGGCCGGGCGGCTGGAGCATCTGATGGTAGGGGCGTACCTCGGGGCGGTGGAGAACGTCGAGACGCCGGAGCTGCGGCTGCCGATCGGCCAGATCGCCGCGAACGAGGCGCAGCACCAGGGCGCCTTCGCGGCGCTCGGCGGCCGGCCGGTGGTCGGAAAGGCGTTCGCGCCGGCGCTGTCGATCGGGGCGGTGTCCGACGCGCTCGACGAGTTCGAGAGCTGATGGCGAAGCAGCAGTACACGGCCAGCGAGGCGGCGGCGACGCTCGGGATCAGCCTCGACACGCTGCGTCGCTGGGATCGCGCCGGTCGCATCCGGGTGACGCGTGACCGGAGCAACCGGCGGGTTGTGTCGGCGGCCGAGATCGACCGGCTGCGCGGCGACGGCCAGGGCACGCACATCAGTGCGCGCAACCGCTTCCGCGCGACGGTGACCGACGTCCAGATCGACGGCCTGATGGCGCAGGTCGAGCTCGTCGTCAGCGACCCGGTCCGCCTCGTCGCGATCGTGACCCGCGACGCGGTCGAGGAGCTGGGCCTGAAAGAGGGAATGGCCGCGACCGCGATCGTCAAGTCCACCAACGTGATCATCCAGAGCTGAAGGGGGCTTCGCCCGTGTCGAACCGCCGTAGCCGCCGTCTCGCCGTCTCGACCGTCGTCTCCGTCCTCGCCCTGCTCGCATTGCCGGCGGGACCGGCCGCGTCGTCGACGCGCCGCACCCACACGACGGCGGCCACGCAGCTCACGATCTATGCCGCCGCCTCGCTCACCGACGTCTTCCCGGCGATCGCCCCGAACGAGAAGTTCTCGTTCGGCGGCTCGAACGCGCTTGCCGCGCAGATCACACAGGGGGCTCCGGCTGACGTCTTCGCCTCGGCCAACATGAAGCTCCCCACGCAGCTCAACCAGAACGGGCTGTGCTCGAAGCCCGTCGTCTTCACCCGCAACACGCTCGTCGTCGTGGTGCCGAAGAGCAACCCGGCCCACATCCACAACGTCTACGACCTGACCAAGTCGGGCGTGAAGATCGACATCGCCGCTTCCGGCGTCCCGGTCGGGACCTACACGCTGCAGATCCTGAAGAACATGAACCTGACGGCGGCCGTGCTCAAGAACGTCGTCAGCCAGGAGACCGACGTCCGCGAGGTCCTCAGCAAGGTCGCCCTCGGCGAGGCAGACGCGGGCTTCGTCTACGCGACCGACGCGAAGACCGTGCCTGGGAAGGTCAAGGTGATCAAGGTCCCCGCGTGGGCGCAGCCGAAGGTGCAGTACGGCATCTGCGTCGTCTCGAAGAGCAGCCAGAAGTCGGCCGCTCAGGCGTTCATCAAGCTCGTGCTGAGCAAGAAGGGCCAGAAGAAGCTGCACCAGTTCGGCTTCCTGGCACGTGTCAAGCCCAAGCCGAAGAAGAAGTAGGCGTTCGGGGATGAGGCGGGCGATCGGCGTCGGCCTCTTCGTCGCGGTCGCGGTCCTGACGCTCGTCTTCCTGACGCTGCCGATCGTC
>Ga0335085_10015942_pt1 | contig 10883 bp, 5 predicted proteins | sample Lox_Sample_45_FD_206712 | JGI IMG/M metagenome (GOLD analysis project Ga0335085, IMG submission 206712) | Soil microbial communities from Loxahatchee National Wildlife Refuge, Florida, United States - Lox_Sample_4.5 | ecosystem: Environmental > Terrestrial > Soil > Wetlands | place: USA: Florida... | reverse complement strand
TCGCCGGATTCAATGACCTCACGTCTGCCAGTCACACTGGCGGCGCTGCTGTTGTGCGTCGCCGTAGTCGCGCATCCCGCCGCCGCCGCGCCGCTGAAGGTGCTGCGCCTGGCGGCGCAGCAGGCGGAGAATTCATTCGACCCCGCGCGCGAATCGGAGGAAGCCTCGCTGCAGTACTGCGAGAACATCTTCGACTCCATGCTCGCGTACGATTACCTCGCGCGCCCGGTCAAGCTGGTGCCGAACACGCTCACCGCGCTGCCCGAGGTGTCGCAGGACGGCACCGTTTACACCTTTCACATCCGGCCCGGCATCTACTTCGCACCCGACGCCGCCTTCAAGGGCGCGCGGCGCGAACTCGTCGCCGCGGACTACGCCTACAGCCTGAAGCGCCTGCTCGATCCGAACATCAGATCGCCGTGGCAGTTCCTGCTGGCGGGCAAGATCGTCGGTGCGGATGCAGTGGTCGCGGCCGCCGCCGGCCGCAGTTTCGACTACGACGCGCCGATGGCGGGGCTCGAGGCGGTGGACCGTTACACGCTGCGCATTCGCCTGACCGCGCCCGATTTCAAGCTGCCCTATATCCTGGCGACGCCGGCCACCAGCGCGCTCGCGCGCGAGGTGGTGGAGCGCTACGGCGACGAGGTCGGCGCGCATCCGGTCGGCACCGGGCCCTACCTGCTCAAGGAATGGAGGCGCTCCAGCCGCGTCGTGCTCGAAGCCAACCCCGGCTATCGCGAGGTGCGCTTTGCCGCCGAACCCGAGGACACGCCCTGGGACGCCGCGATCATGAAGGCGCTCGCCGGGCGCCGCATTCCGCTCAACGACCGCATCGAGGTCAACGTCATCGAGGAAGGCCAGCCACGCTGGCTCGCGTTCCTCAATCGCGAGATCGATGTGATCGAGATCCTGCCGGAGGAATTCGCCAACGTCGCTGTGCCCAACGGCAGGATCGCGCCGAACCTGGCGAAGCAGGGCATACGCCTGTTTCGCGAGGCCAAGCCCGACGTCTGGTTCACCTACTTCAACATGGAAGACCCGGTCGTCGGCGGCTATACGCCGGAGAAGATCGCGCTGCGGCGCGCGATCGCGCTCGCCATCAATACCCAGGCCGAGATCGCGATCGTGCGCAACAACCAGGCGCTGCAGGCGCAGTCGATGATCCCGCCGGGCATCGCCGGCTACGATCCGGATTTCCGCAATCCCTTCGGCGAGTACGACCCCGCGCGCGCGAAGGCGCTGCTCGACCTGTTCGGCTATGTAGATCGCGACGGCGACGGCTACCGCGAGCTTCCCGACGGCCGGCCGCTCGTGATCGAATACGCGAGCCAGCCGACGCTGGCGGCGCGCCGGCTGGACGAGCTGATCCAGCGTTCGCTCGAGGACATCGGCATCCACATCACGTTGCGCAAGGACAAGGTGCCGGAACTGAGGAAGCTGAGCAAGCAGGGCAAGCTGCAGATGCGCTCCGACGGCTGGCAGGCCGACTATCCGGATGCCGAGAATTTCTTCCAGCTGCTCTACGGTCCGAACGCGGGCCAGGCGAACTATTCGCGCTTCAATCTGCCACAATTCAACAAATTGTACGAACGGACGGCGGCGATGCCGGATTCGGCCGAGCGCAACGCGCTGTACCGGCAGATGTCCAACCTGGCGCTGGTGTACGGCCCGTGGCGCATGGCCGTGCACCGCTTGGAGAATCACCTGATCCACCCGTGGGTGGCGGGCTACAAGAAGCACCCGTTCGTGAGCACCGCCTGGCGCTATCTCGACGTCGACGTGGCGCGGCGCGAAGCGGCGCGGCGATGAGGGGCGCAAACCCTGCAGCGCCGGCAAAGGCTGCGATTGGAGACTGGGCTTGACACGAGCATTCCTCGCCTGCATGGCGATCGCGGCGGCGCTGCTGGCGGGGGCGAACGCGGCCGCCGCGGCCGACCGGAACAAGGTGATCCGCTACGCGTTTCCGGTCGCCGAAACCAGCTTCGATCCGGTCGTGGCCTCCGACCGTTATTCGAACACGCTGGTCGAGGACGTGCTCGAGTCGATGCTCACCTACGATTACCTCGCGCGGCCGGTGAAGCTCGTGCCGAACACGCTCGCCGCGATGCCGGAGATCCGCGACAACGGCGCGACCTACGTATTTCACATCAAGCCGGGAATTTTTTTCACCCCGCACCCGGCGTTCAAAGGGAAGCGGCGCGAACTCGTCGCCGCCGACTACGAATTCAGCCTCAAGCGCCTGTTCGATCCCAGGCTGCGCTCGCCGTGGATGTTCCTGCTCGAGGACAACCTGATCGGCGCGAGGGAAGCGTACCAGCGCGCCAGGGTGGCGGGCCGGCTCGACTACGACCTGCCGATCGAGGGCATCAAGGTGCTCGACCGCTACACGCTGCAATTGCAGCTCAAGGTGCCGGACTACAACCTGCTCTACATCATGGCCATGCCGGCGACCGCCGCGTTCGCGCGCGAGGTGGTCGAACTGTACGGCGACGACATCGGCTCGCACCCGGTCGGCACCGGCCCCTACATGCTGAAAGAGTGGAAGCGCTCGTCCAGGATCGTGCTCGAAGCCAATCCGGATTTTCGAGAGGAATACTTCAGCTCCGTGCCCGGCACCGATCCGCTCGACCGGAAGATCGCCGCGCATTTGCAGGGCAAGCGCCTGCCGCTGGTGGGCAGGGTCGAGATCAGCGTCATCGAAGAGTCGCAGCCGCGCTGGCTCGCCTTCCTGAACGGCGAGCACGATTACATCGAACGCTTTCCGAACGAGTACGCCAACATCGCGGCGCCCGGCGGCAAGCTCGCGCCGAACCTCGCCAGGCAGGGCATCACGCTGCAGCGGCTGGTGGAGCCGAATCTCACCTACTACTGCTTCAACATGGAAGACCCGGTCGTCGGCGGCTACACGCCGGTGAAGGTGGCGCTGCGCCGCGCCATCGCCATGTCGATGAACGACAACGAGGAAATCCAGATTCTGCGCAAGAACCAGGCGATCCGCGCCGAGAGCCCGGTGCCCCCGGGGGTGGCGGGCTACGACGAGAATTTCCGCAGCACGGCGGCGCAATACGACCCGGCGAAGGCGAAGGCCCTGCTCGACCTGTTCGGCTACGTCGACCGCGATGGCGACGGCTACCGCGAGGCGCCCGGCGGCAAGCCGCTCACGATCGAATACGCGTCGACGCCGTCGCTGCTCGATCGCCAATACGACGAGCTGTGGAGGAAATCGCTCGATGCAATCGGCATCCGCATGACGGTGCGCAAGGTGAAGTGGCCCGACCTGGTCAAGGCGAGCAAGGCCGGGAAGGTTCAGTTTCGCGGCAATGCCTGGGGCGCGGATTACCCCGATGCCGACAACTTCCTGCAATTGCTGTACGGCCCGAACGCGGGGCAGTCGAACGACGCGCGTTTCCGCCTCCCCGCGTTCGACCGCCTGTACGAGCAGGCGAAACGGCTGCCGGACTCGCCCGAGCGAACGCGGCTGTACCAGGAGATGAACCGGCTGATGCTCGCCTACGCGCCGTGGAAACTCGGCGTCAGCCGCGTAGAGGGCTATCTCATCCATCCGTGGATCACGGGCTACAAAAAGCACCCGATCCTGCGCGCGCAATGGCGCTTCCTCGACGTCGACGTCGCGCAGCAGGCCGCGGCGCGCAGGTAGGGCGGGCGAACGCATGAACACCCGATTGCGCCGTTGCCGCTTCCTGCTGCCCGCCGTCGCGCTGCTGCTGGCCTGGGCGCTCGCGCTGCCGCCGGCGGGCGCAGCCGATCCGGCCAAGGTGCTGCGTTACGCGTTCCAGATCGCGGAGAGCAATTTCGACCCGGTGGTGGCGTCGGACCTGTATTCGCACACCGTGGTCGAGGCGATGTTCGATCCGATGCTCGCCTACGATTACCTGGCGCGACCGGTGAAGCTGATACCGAACACGCTGCGCGAGCTGCCGCAGGTCGAGGAGGGCGGCACGCTGTTCACGTTCCGGCTGCGGCCCGGCATCCACTTCATCGACGACCCGGCGTTCAAGGGCAAGCCGCGCGAGCTCACCGCTGCGGACTACGCCTACAGCCTGCGCCGCTTTTTCGACCCGAAGCTGAAATCGCCATGGGAATTCCTGTTCGACGGCAAGATCGTCGGCGCGAATGCGGCGATGGAGCGGGCGAAGAAGACCGGCGCGTTCGATTATGACGCGCCGATCGATGGCATCACCGTCCTCGACCGCTACACCCTGCGCCTCAAGCTCACCAGTCCGGATTACAACCTGCTGTGGATCCTCGCGGCCTCGATGACCAGCGCGGTGGCGCGCGAAGTGGTCGAATTCTATGGCGCCGACGTGGGTTCGCATCCGGTCGGCACCGGGCCGTTCCGGCTGAAGGAATGGCGGCGCTCAAGCCGCATCGTGCTCGAGGCCAACCCGGGCTTCAGGGACACGTTCTTCGACGCGCAGCCGGCGGCGGACGACGCCGAAGGCCAGGCGATCCTCGCGCGCAGCAAGGGCAAGAAGCTGCCGCTGGTCGGGCGCGTGGTAATCGACATCATCGAGGAGGAGCAGCCGCGCTGGCTCGCGTTTCTCAATAATGAGCACGATTTCATCGAGCGCGTCCCCAATGAGTTCATCAACCTCGCCGCGCCGGGCGGCAAACTCGCGCCGAACCTCGCGAAGCAGGGCATCGGCATGCAGCGGCTGGCCGAGCCCGAAGTCACATGGACCTACTTCAACATGGAGGATCCGGTGGTCGGCGGCTACACGCCGGAAAAGATCGCGCTGCGCCGCGCGCTGAGCCTTGCCTACAACAACGAAGAGGAGCTCCAGGTCATGCGCAAAGGCCAGGCGATCCTGGCGCAAACGCCGATCCCACCGGGCGTCGCCGGCTACGATCCGGACTTCCGCAATCCTTTCGCCGAATACAACCCGGCCAAAGCCAAGGCGCTGCTCGACGTGTTCGGCTATCGCGACCGCGACGGCGACGGCTACCGCGAACTGCCCGACGGGCGGCCCTTGTCGATCGAATACGCATCGACGCCGGACGCGCGCAACCGCCAGTTCGACGAACTCTGGAAGAAGTCGGCCGATGCGATCGGCGTGAGGCTGACGTTCAGGAAGGCGAAATGGCCCGACCTGCTCAAGATGTCCAGGCTCGGCAAGATCCAGATGCGCGGCTTCGCCTGGTACGCCGACTACCCGGATGCGGACAACTTCCTGCAGCTGCTGTACGGCCCGAATTCGGGGCAGTCGAACGACTCGCGCTTCCGCCTGCCCGAATTCGACCGGCTCTACGAAGAAGCGAAGAAGCTGCCGGATTCGCCCGAGCGCAACACGCTCTACCAGCGCATGACGCGGCTGATGGTCGTCTACGCGCCGTGGAAACTGGGGATGCACCGCATCGAGACCTTCATGTGGCACCCGTGGGTGATCGGCTACCGCAAGCACCCGATCATGCTGTTCAATCCGCGCTACGTCGACGTCGACGCCGACCTGCAGCGCAAGGCGATGAACTAGCGGACCGGCGCAGGGAACGGCAACCCATGAGCGCCTGCTCGCCATTCGACCGCAGCCTCGCGCGCCGCGTCTTGTGCGCCGCATTGGCGTGGGCCGTTTGCGGCGCATTCCAGGCCGCGCTCGCGGCCGACCCGGCCAAGGTGGTGCGCATCGCCTTTCCCGTGGCCGAGAGCAGTTTCGATCCGCTGCAGCAGCGCGACATCTATTCCGCAGCGATCACCGAGGCGATCTTCGACTCGATGCTGCAATACGACTACCTGGCGCGGCCGGTCAAGCTCATTCCGAATACGCTGGAAGCCATGCCACAGGTGAACGCAGCGGGCACCGAATACGTCTTTCACCTGCGCCGCGGCATCTACTTCAGCGCAGACGCGGCATTCGACGGCAAGCCGCGCGAACTCACCGCGCAGGACTACGCCTACAGCCTGCGCCGGCATTTCGACCCGCATTGGCGCTCGCCCTGGCTGTTCCAGTTCGAACACAAGATCCTCGGCGCGGATGCGGCGCGCGAGCGCGCGCAGAAGGCCGGCAAGTTCGATTACGACGCGCCGATCGAAGGCATCGAGGTCGTCGACCGCTACACGCTGCGCATCCGCCTGAACCAGCCGGACTTCACCTTCATCAATGTGCTGGCGACGCCGCCGGCGGCCGCGCTCGCGCGCGAGGTGGTCGAGCGCTACGGCGACGATGTCGGCGCGCATCCGGTCGGCACCGGCCCGTTTCGGCTGGCCGAATGGAAGCGCGCGAGCAAGATCGTGCTCGAAGCCAATCCCGGATTCAGGACGCTGCGTTTCGAGGCCACCCCCGGCGACGACCCCGAGTCGCAGGCGATCTATGCCGCCAATCGGGGCAAGCTGCTGCCGCAAATCGGCCGCGTCGAATACGACGTCATCGAGGAGACGCAGCCGCGCTGGCTCGCCTTCCTCAATGGCGAGCACGACATCCTCGAGCGCGTTCCGAACGAATACATCAACCTCGCCGTTCCCAACGGCAGGCTCGCGCCCAACCTCGCGAAGCGCGGCGTGGGCGTGCACCGCGGCTTCGAGCCGCTCCTGACCTTCGCCGTGTTCAACATGGAGGATCCGGTGGTGGGGGGCTACACGCCGGAGAAGATTGCGCTGCGGCGCGCCATTTCGTACGGCTACAATCGCGATGCCGAGATCGCGGTGATCCGCAAAGGCGAGGCGGTTGCGGCCGAGCAGCCGATCGGACCGGGCGTCGCCGGCTACGACCCGGACTTCGTCAACCCGATGAACGGCTACGACCCGGCGCGCGCCAAGGCCCTGCTCGACCAGTTCGGCTACATCGACCGCGACGGCGACGGCTATCGCGAACTCCCCGACGGCAGTCCGCTCAGCATCGAATACGCCTCGACGCCGACCCTGCTCGAGCGCCAGTACGACGAGTTGTGGAAGAGCTCGATGGACGCAATCGGCATCCGCATGACGTTTCGCAAGGCAACCTGGCCTGAATTGCTGAAGGCGGGCCAGCTCGGCAAGCTGCAACTGCGCAGCATCGGCTGGCTCGCGAACATCCCCGACGCCGACAATTTCCTGCAACTGCTCTACGGCCCCAATACCGGCCAGAGCAACGATGCGCGCTTCCACCTCGAGGCCTACGACCGCATCTACCGCGAGGCGAAACGCCTGCCGGACTCGCCCGAGCGCAACCGGCTCTACCGTGAGCTGTCGCGACTGGCCGTCGTCTACGCGCCGTGGAAGCTCGGCGTATACCGCACCGAAACCTACCTCGAGCAGCCCTGGGTAACCGGGTACAAGCCGCACCCGACCATGCGCTCGGTGCTGCGCTACATCGACGTCGACCTGGAGAAGCAGCGTGCCTTCGCGCGCTGATGCCGCCGGCGCGGGTTGCGGCCTGCGGGTCCGCGCCGGCGCGCCGCGCTGCGGTGACCGGCGCAAATGACGCTCTGGCACCCGGGTATTTTTGATAAGATGCGCCGACTTCACGCAGTGCGAGGGGATGTGGCCCGAAGGTCTTGATCCCCCTTGAGGGGAAAGTCCCCTCGGGGGCCGTCCTCTTATCGCGTAGCAGGCTCCTGGGAGGGCGCATGACCGCCTATTTCGTACGCAGGCTGTGGCAGATGATCCCGACGCTGCTCGGCGTCGTGCTGCTGATCTTCTTCCTGTTCAACTGGGTCGGCGGCGACCCGGCACAGGTGCTCGCCGGCAAGATCTCGAACCCCGAGCAGATCGAGAACATCCGCAGGCAGCTCGGCGTCGACCAGCCCTACTGGAAGCAGCTCCTGATCTTCTGCCGGCAGATCGCCACCGGCGACTTCGGCCGCAGCTGGAGCACGAACGAGGTGGTCTCGCACATATTCGCGACGCGCATCGGCCCCACGCTCACGATCATGTTCCCGCTGCTGCTGCTGGAGACCACGCTCGGCATCTTCTTCGCGCTCGGGGTCGCCTACGTGCGCGGCTCGCTCACCGACCGCGCCATCATGATCGCGTGCACCGTCGCCATGTCGATCTCGTTCCTGGTCTACATCATCCTCGGCCAGTGGCTGTTCGGCTTCATGCTGGGCTGGTTTCCGGTGCAGGGCTGGAGCGACTCGTACTGGAGGAACCTCGTCACCTATGCGCCGCTGCCGGTGTTCCTCGCGCTGCTGGTGAGCATCGCGCCGACGCTGCGGCTGTACCGCTCGTTCTTCCTCGACGAGATCAACCAGGACTACGTGCGCACGGCGCGCGCCAAGGGCCTGTCGGAGAAGACCGTGATGTTCAAGCACGTGATGCGCAACGCCATGATCCCGATCCTGACCAACGTCGCGATCGCGCTGCCGGGGCTCATGATCGGCTCGTTCCTGCTGGAGAAGTTCTTCTCGATCCCCGGGCTCGGGCGCGAAGTCATCACCGCGGTGGAGCGCAGCGATTTTCCGGTGATCAAGGCGATCACGGTCTACCTGGCCGTATTCACGATGTTCCTCAACCTGCTGGTCGACATGCTCTACAAGTGGGTCGATCCGCGCGTCGAGTTCAAATGAGGTCGGCATGAAGCCACAGCAGATGCGAGCGCGGGCGCGATGAGCGCGGTGCTCGATAGCAGCGCCGCGCAGACCCGGCACGACTCGGCCGGGCCGTGGGTGGCGGCGCTGCGGCGGCTGCGCAACGACCGCCTAGGCATGGTATGCGTCGTCATTGTCGCCGCCTACATGGTTCTGGTGCTCGCCGCCGCGCTGGGGCTGATCGCGCAGGACTGGAACCGCGAAGTCGGCGTGTCCTACGCCAATCCGGCGTTCCTCGCGCACCAGGAGAACCTCGAAGCCGAGTCCAGCCGCAACCTCAACGCGCAGTCGAAGGCGCCGCCGGTCGACCTTTCCGACATCGACCCGCTCGCGCCCTACTACAAGGAGATCGAAGAGCGCACCGCGAAAATCAAGGTCACCGAGATCCAGCGCACCGACACGCTGCCGTTCGGCGGCGACAAGTGGGGCAAGGACGTGATCAAGAAAACGGTGAAGGGCGCGCAAATCTCGATCTTCGTCGGCTTTGCCGCGGCGCTCGTGGCGACGCTGCTCGGCACCGTGTTCGGCGCCTGTTCCGGCTATTTCGGCAGCAAGACCAACGACCTGTTCGAGTGGATCTACAACGTCTTCACCTCGATCCCCTATATCCTGCTGATCCTCGCCTTCGCCGCGGTGTTCGGCAAGGGCATCGTCACGGTGATCATGGTGCTGGGCATCACCGGCTGGACCGGCATCTACCGGCTGGTGCGCGCCGAATACATCAAGCACCGCGAGCGCGAATACGTGCGCGCGGCCGATGCCATCGGCGCCTCCGACCTGCGCCGCATGTTCGTGCAGATCCTGCCCAACGTGAGCCACGTCATCCTGGTGCAGCTGTCGCAGCACGTGGTGCAGTTCATCAAGGCCGAGGTGATCCTGTCGTTCCTCGGTTTCGGCGTGCCGGTCGACATGGTGTCCTGGGGCACGATGCTCGCCGAAGCGCAGAACGAGCTGGTGATCGGCAAGTGGTGGCAGCTCGCGGCCGCGACCGCGAGCATGGCGGTGCTCGTCACCGCGTTCAGCCTGTTCACCGACGCGCTGCGCGACGCCCTCGACCCCAAACTCAAGGCGCTGCTGTAGGCGGCCCGGCCGGGCGCATCCGCGGAACGCGACCTTCATTTGAGACTGCCATGAGCGAACACGGAAACCTGATCGAAGTGCGCAATCTCGGCGTGCGCTTCCGCCTGGACAAGACGCAGACGTTCGACGCGGTCAAGAGCGTGAGCTTCGACATCCCGCAGCGCAGCACCGTGGCGCTGGTGGGCGAATCCGGCAGCGGCAAATCGGTGTCGGCGATGGCGATCATGGGCCTGCTGCCGCCGGAGTCGGCACTGATCCTGGAAGGCAGCCGCGTGATGTACGGGGGGCGCGACCTGCTCGCCGAACCGCGCGAGAGCCTGCAGCGCATCCGCGGCAAGGAAATCTCGATGATCTTCCAGGAACCGATGACCTCGCTCAATCCGGTGTTCACGGTGGGCGAGCAGATCGGCGAGGTGCTGCGCCTGCACATGGGCCTCTCCGGCGCGCAGGCGCGCGCGCGCGCGGTCGAGGTGCTCGCCGAAGTCGGCATTCCCGAGCCGCAGCTGCGCGTCAATTCCTATCCGCACCAGCTCTCCGGCGGCCAGCAGCAGCGCGTCATGATCGCGATGGCGATCGCGTGCGAGCCGAAGCTGCTCATCGCCGACGAGCCGACCACCGCGCTCGACGTCACCATCCAGAAGCAGATCCTCGAGCTGATGGCGGGCCTGAAGCAGCGGCACAGCATGTCGGTGCTGTTCATCACCCACGATCTCGCGCTGGTCGGCGAGATCGCCGACCAGGTGGTGGTGATGCAAAGCGGCGAGATCCGCGAAGCGGCGCCGGTCGCCGCGATATTCGGGCGGCCGCAGCACCCTTACACCCGCGCGCTGCTGGAATGCCGGCCGCGCCTGGACCGGCGGCCGCAGCGCCTGCCGGTGATCGATGATTTCCTGCGCAGCAACGGCAAGCCGGCGGGGCAGCAGGAGCGCCGGCGCGGCGTCGGCGCTGGTGATGCGATCATCCTCGAGGCGCGCGGCCTGTCGAAGGAGTTCCGTCTGCGCGAGGGCCTGTTCGGGCACAAGGCGTTTCGCGCGGTCGACCGCGTCTCGTTCAAGCTGGCGAAGGGCAAGACGCTGGGCCTGGTGGGCGAGTCCGGCTCGGGCAAGACCACAATCGGCCTCGCGCTGATGCGCCTGATCGACGCCAGCGGCGGCGAAGTGCTGTTCGAAGGCACCGACCTGCTCAAGCTGTCGCGGCGCGAGCTGATGCCCTACAAGCGGCGCATCCAGATCATCTTCCAGAACCCTTACGCCTCGCTCAATCCGCGCTTCACCGTGGGCAAT
>Ga0335085_10015941_pt1 | contig 10883 bp, 8 predicted proteins | sample Lox_Sample_45_FD_206712 | JGI IMG/M metagenome (GOLD analysis project Ga0335085, IMG submission 206712) | Soil microbial communities from Loxahatchee National Wildlife Refuge, Florida, United States - Lox_Sample_4.5 | ecosystem: Environmental > Terrestrial > Soil > Wetlands | place: USA: Florida... | reverse complement strand
ATCAAGGTCAACGTGCGCGTCATCGCCGCGACCCACCAGAACCTCGAAGAGCGCGTGCGCGACGGGTCGTTCCGCGAGGACCTCTATCACCGCCTGAACGTGATCCGGTTGCGCTTGCCGAGCCTGCAGGAGCGTCCCGAGGACATTCCGCTGCTGGCGCGGCACTTCCTCGCGGCGAGCGGCAAGCAGCTCGGCGTCGAGCCGAAGCGCTTCTCCGACGAAGCGCTGCTGCACCTTTCGCGGCTCGCTTTCCCGGGCAACGTGCGCCAGCTCGAGAACCTCTGCCACTGGCTGACCGTGATGGCGCCCGGGCAGGTCATCGACGTCGCCGACCTGCCGGCCGAATTCCGCGATCAGGCCGCGGCCAGCGCTTCGGACTGGCTCGGCGCGCTCGCGCAGGAAGCGGAGCGGCGGCTGACGCGCGGCGAGAAGGGCATCCTCGATGCGCTCGGGCGCGACTTCGAGCGCACGCTCATCAACAAGGCGCTCGCTCGCACGGGCGGGCGGCGCATCGAGGCGGCGAATCTGCTCGGCATGGGCCGCAACACCATCACCCGCAAGATCCAGGAGCTAGGCATCGACGAGGGCGGCAAGCCCCCGCCGGAGAACGAGCACAGTTAGGCGCTCTTCTTGCGCGCCGCTCCGACGGCGGCATCGGCGGCGGGCGCCTGCGCTGCCTTGCGGTTCGAGTCGAGCTTGGCGTCCACCAGGCGCACCACCTCGTCGAGCGCTTCGAGCTTCTGGCCTTTCTGCGCGGCGATGGCCTGCACGAGACGATCGACGCGCTCGATGTTCGGCGCGCCGGCGAAAAGCGCGCGCGCCGCGGAGGACGGGCTCGCCAGGCCGTTCGCGGCGGCCGCGTACTTCTCGAACGGCACCAGGTCAGCTTCCTTCGCGCCGAGCGAGACGCACAGCTTGACCACCCAGTTGTAGACCGTGCGCGAGGCGTTCAGGTCGCTGTGCACGGCTTCCTTGATCGGGCGCATGCCGTCCTTCGTGACGCAGCGGTAGTTGCCGGCGATCAGCATCGCCCACTTGGCGAGCGGCACGAAGACCGAGTCGTGCACCTTGAGCTTGACCGGCAGCTCCATGCCGTCGAAGCGCGCGGCCTCGATGTCGCGCTCGAGGTCCTTGAGGATCTTCGTGTGCGCGTCGCCGGCGAAGCGCGCCGACTTGAAGTTGGTCGGCAGGCGCACCTGCAGGACGTTGACCTTCTCCTCGGGCGGACGGAATGCCTGCGGATCGGGGCTGCACAGCGTCATCAGCTTCGGATCGAAGCTGTCCCACACTGCGGGATCGGTATAGCAGCCGCGCAGCTTCTCGATGGCGAGGCCGGGAATGCGGGCGAGATAGGGCAGCGGCGGCATGTTCATGATCGACATGCACGGCAGCTTGGCCTTGGCCACCGCGTCGAGCAGCTCGCGCACGCCGGGCGAGCGGTACTGCGGCTCCTGCATCGCGAGCACGACGAGGTCGAAGCCGGCGAGCCTCACTTGCGCCGGCGTCGCCGCGGAGAGTTTTCCGGGCAGCTTGCGCGAATCGATCTCCACCAGCCCCTCGCGGCCTTTCACCGGCACGCGCACGCGCGTGCCTTCCCTGTTGATCAGCTCGGCCTCGGCCGGAACGCAGATCAGCTTCACCTCGTGGCCGCCGAGCAGCAGCTTGGTGGCGAGGAGCGAGCCGTAGGACGCACCGAAGATGAGGATCTTGTAGGTCATGGCGTTCTCACCATATGAAATGGCGCCTTGCTAGCCGGGAGGCGAGCCTACTCCGATCAGATCAGGAATTCATGTTGCAGTGCCGCATTCGGTTTCATAGAATGCTGCAATGCAAATTTCCGTCGCCCCTGCGCAGGACATCGCCGTTCTCGGCCGCGCCACCGGCGAGTTCTCGCAGATCCTCACGCCGGAAGCGCTCGACTTTGTCGCGAAGCTGCACCAGCGTTTCGAATCGCGTCGCCAGGAGCTGCTGGCGCGTCGCGCAGCGCGGCAGAAGGAATTCGATGCCGGCGCCCTGCCGGACTTCCTGCCGGAAACGAAGCGCATCCGCGAGAGCGACTGGCAAGTCGCGGCGCAGCCCGCCGATCTCCTCGATCGCCGCGTCGAGATCACCGGGCCGACCGACCGCAAGATGGTGATCAACGCGCTCAACTCCGGCGCCTCGACCTTCATGGCGGACTTCGAGGACGCGAACTGCCCGACCTGGCACAACATGATCGACGGGCAGGTCAACCTGCGCGACGCCGTGCGGCGCTCGATCAGCCTGCAGCAGAACGGCAAGCGCTACCAGCTCGCCGAGCGCACCGCGGTGCTGATTCCGCGCCCGCGCGGCTGGCACCTCGACGAGAAGCACCTGCTGGTCGACGGCGCCCCGGTGTCGGGCGGCATCTTCGATTTCGCGCTCTACTTCTTCCACAACGCCGCCGAGCTCCTCAAGCGCGGCTCCGGCCCGTACTTCTACCTGCCGAAGATGGAGTCGCATCTCGAGGCGCGGCTGTGGAACGAGATTTTCGATTTTGCCGAAACCGAGCTGCAGATTCCCCGCGGCAGCATCAAGGCGACCGCGCTGATCGAGACCGTGCTCGCGGCGTTCGAGATGGACGAGATCCTGTACGAACTGCGCAGCCATTCGTCCGGCCTCAACATCGGCCGCTGGGACTACATCTTTTCCTGCATCAAGAAATTCCGCGCCAACCAGGCTTTCTGCCTCGCCGATCGCTCGCAGGTGACGATGACCGCGCCGTTCATGCGCGCGTACGCGCTGCTGCTGGTGAAGACCTGCCACCGGCGCGGCGCGCCGGCGATGGGCGGCATGGCGGCGCAGATCCCGATCAAGAACGACCCGGCCGCGAACCAGGCGGCGCTCGAGAAGGTGCGCCAGGACAAGCTGCGCGAGGTGACCGACGGCTGCGACGGCACCTGGGTCGCGCATCCGGGCCTGGTGCCGGTCGCGCGCCAGGTGTTCGACGATCACATGCCCGGGCCGAACCAGTACGCGCGCCAGCGGCCCGACGTGCAAGTGACGGCGAAGGACCTGCTCGACTTCAAGCCGGAGAAGCCCATCACCGAGGCGGGGCTGCGCAACAACATCTCGGTCGGCATCCGGTACCTGGGCGCGTGGCTCGCCGGCAACGGCTGCGTGCCCGTGTTCAACCTGATGGAAGACGCGGCCACCGCCGAGATCTCGCGCTCGCAGATCTGGCAGTGGATCCGCTCGCCGAAAGGCGTGCTCGAGGACGGCCGCAAGGTCAGCCTGGATCTCTTCCAGACGCTGCTCGTCGAGGAGCTCGACAAGGCCAGGGCGAGCGGCGCCGAAGGCAAGCTCGACGAGGCGGCGCGCCTGTTCGAGAGGCTGATCGCCGAGGACTACGTCGAGTTCCTCACGCTGCCGGCCTACCGGCAGATCGACTAGAGCTCGACTTCGGTCATCACCGGGGCGTGATCGGACGGTCGCTCGAGCTTGCGCGGCTCGACGTCGATCACGCAGGAGCTGCAGCGCGCGGCGAGCTGAGGCGAGAGCAGCACATGGTCGATGCGCAAGCCCCAGCCGCGCTGGAAGGCCGCCAGCCGGTAATCCCACCACGTGAACTGTTTCTCCGGCTGATCGAACAGGCGGAACGCATCCCTGAAGCCGAGCTCGAGCAGCGCGCGGAACGCGGCGCGCTCGGGTTCCGAGAAGTGGATCTTGCCCTCCCAGCGCTTCGGATCGTGCACGTCGCGCGCTTCGGGCGCGATGTTGAGGTCGCCGAGCACCGCCAGGTATTTCGCTTCTTGCAGAGCGGTCGCCAGCCATGACGTCAATGCGGAATACCAGCGCAATTTGTACGCGTATTTTTCCGAGCCGGGCTCCTGCCCGTTCGGCGCGTAAAGGCAGACGACGCGCACGCCTTCGATCGTCGCGGCGATGACGCGCTTCGGATCGTCGGCGAAGCCCGGGATGCCGCGCGCCTCGGCCGCGAGCGCGGTGCGCGAGAGAATGGCGACGCCGTTGTAGGTCTTCTGCCCGCTGTAGGCGACGCGGTAGCCCGCCGCCTCGATCTCGCCGAGCGGGAAATTGCGATCCTCGGTCTTCGTTTCCTGCAGGCATGCGACGTCGGGCTGCGCGCGCGCGAGCCATTCGAGAAGATGCGGCAGGCGGACCCTGAGCGAGTTGACGTTCCAGGTCGCGAGCCGCAGCCGGCCCTGGGTCACCTCGTCTGCGAGCGCTGCGGCGGCGCGCCTGGCGCGTACGGCCCGCTGGGCCGCGGCTCGGGCTTGACCGGCTCGGCCTTCGGCGGCGCGCTATCCGAGGGCGGCGTGTAGCCCTCGGGCAGCGGCGGCTCGGCTTGGTTGCGCGGCGCGAGCACGCCGGCCTTCGGGTAGCGCGCCGAATCGAGCAGCGCATCGAAGGCGCCCTGCTCGTAGCCCTGCTGCACGCTCGAGCCGACGACGAGCGTCGGCACCTGGTTGCTGCCGGAGACGTTCTTCAGCATCTCGTTCGTCGCCACGTCCCAGACCTGCACTTCGCGGAACGGCACGCCGCGCTTGTTGAGCGCCGCGCGCGCGCTGGCGCACGCCTCCTTGCAGAGCGGCGAGGTGTAGAGCACGACGGGGAATTCCTTCATCGCGAGCGCGAGGTCGAAGGAGGGCTGCTGCTCGCCGGGAGTCGCAGGACCGCTGGGCGCGCCCTTCTTCTGCACGTCCTTCGCGGACGGCGGCGGCGGCGTGTCGGTGATGTGCACGCGGCCCTTGTCGTCGGTCCAGCGATAGATCTGCTGCGCCGACGCGGCGGCGGTGACGAGGAGGAGAATCGCGCACAGTGCGGCGCGTTTCATGCGGCGATCATACCATTGTGACGCAGCAGCGCCTCGACGCTCGGCTCGCGGCCGCGGAAGGCGCGGAACGATTCGGCCGCCGGCCGGCTGCCGCCGACGGCGAGGATCTCGTCGCGAAAGCGCCGACCCGCTTCCGGATTGAAGACGCCTTTCTCCTCGAACAGGCTGTACGCGTCGGAGGAGAGCACTTCGGCCCACTTGTAGCTGTAGTAACCCGCCGCGTAGCCGCCGGCGAAGATGTGGCCGAAATTGTTCGGGAAGCGGTTGTACGCGGGCGGGCGCAGCACCGCGACGCGGTCGCGCACTTCCTCCAGCACCTGCAGCGCGCTGCGCCCCGCCGCCGGGTCGAAATCCGAGTGCAGCCGCATGTCGAACAGCGCGAACTCGATCTGGCGCAGGAAGCCGAGCCCGCTCTGGAAGTTCTTCGCCGCGATCATCTTGTCGAACAGCGCGCGCGGCAGCGGCGAGCCCTGCTTTTCTCCCGGCCCGACGTGGCGCGTCATGTGGCTGAGCACGTCCCATTCCCAGCAGAAGTTCTCCATGAACTGGCTGGGCAGCTCGACCGCGTCCCATTCCACGCCGTTCAGCCCCGACACGCCAAGGTCGTCGATCCGCGTCAGCAGGTGGTGCAGCCCGTGGCCCGTCTCGTGGAAGAGCGTGAGCACCTCGTCGTGCGTGAAGAGCGCGGGCTTTCCTCCGACCGGTCGCGAGAAGTTGCAGTTGAGGTAGGCGACCGGGGTCTGCAGCGCGCCGTCCTTGCGGCGGCGGCCGCGCGCGTCGTCCATCCACGCGCCGCCGCGCTTCGTCTCGCGCGCGTAGAGATCGAGGTAGAACTGCCCGACAAGGGTGGACGATGCGGCGCCGTCGGCTGCGCGCACGTCGAAGAAGCGCACGTCCTCATGCCAGACCGGCGCCGGCGAGGGAACGATCTTCAGGCCGTAGAGCGTCTCCACCACGCGGAACAGGCCTGCGAGGACGACGTCCTCGGGAAAGTATTGCTTCACTTCCTGGTCGGAGAATGCGTAGCGTTTGGCGCGCAGCTTCTCGGACGCGTACGCCACGTCCCACGCCTGCAGGTCGGGGAAGAATTCCTTCAGCTCCTTGACGTCCTGCTCGGCGAACGGCCGCGCGCGGCGCGCGAGGTCGTCGAGGAACGCGAGCACCTGCGCGGGCGACTCGGCCATCTTCGGCTCGAGCGACACCTCGGCGTAGTTCGCGTAGCCGAGCAGGCCCGCCGCCTCGCGGCGCAGCTCGAGGATGCGCGCGATGAGCGGCGTGTTGTCCCACTCGGGCCTGCCGAACTCGGAGGCGCGCGTGGCGCTCTCGCGGTACAGGGTTTCGCGCAGCGCGCGGTCGTCGGCGTACTGCATCACCGGCATGTACGAAGGCGCGTGCAGCGTGAACTTCCATCCCTGCCTGCCGTCCTTCTGCGCGGCTTCCCTCGCCGCTTCCAGGACGTCCGACGGAATTCCCCTCGTGCGCGTTTCGTCCACGACGATCGAAAACGCGTTGGTGGCGTCGAGCACGTTCTCGGAGAACTTCGCGCCCAGCTTCGCGAGCTCCTCCTGGATCGCGCCGAACCGCGCCTTCTTTTCAGGCGCGAGCTCGGCGCCGCCGAGGCGGAAGTCGCGGATCGCGTTCTCGACGATGCGCTTTCTCGCCCCGGAAAGGGAGGCAAATGGTGGAGAAGCGAAAAGCGCCTTGTACTTGGCGAACAGCGCCTCGTTCTGGCCGAGCTCGGTCCAGTACTGCGTGACCTTCGGCAGGTTGGCGTTGTACGCCTCGCGCAGCGGCGGCGTGTCCATCACCGCGTGCAGATGGGACACCTGTCCCCAGGCTCGGCCGATGCGCTCGTTGGCGTCCTCGAGCGGCGCGACGAACGCGTCCCAGCTCGGCGCGGCGCGCGTCACCGCCGCGATGGTGGCGCGGCCGTCGGCGAGCAGCTGCTCCATCGCGGGCGCGACGTGCCCGGGCTTGATCCGCTCGAACTGCGGCAGCCCGGAGAAATCAAGAAGAGGGTTGTCTTGCGGCAGCATGAATGCAGTTCTCCAGCAGCATGGCGATCGTCATCGGGCCGACGCCGCCCGGCACCGGCGTGATCGCGCCGGCCACGTTCTTGGCCGCGTCGAAGTCGACGTCGCCGGCGAGCGTGCCGTCGGCGAGGCGGTTGATGCCGACGTCGATCACGCAGGCTCCCGGTTTGACCATCGCGCCGCTCACCAGTTTCGCGCGCCCGACCGCGGCGACGAGCACGTCGCCCTGGCGGCAGACCGCGCCGAGGTCTTTCGTCTTCGAGTGGCAGATGGTGACGGTCGCGTCTTTTTGCAAGAGAAGCAGCGACACCGGCTTGCCGACGATGTTCGAGCGGCCGACGACGACCGCGTGCCTGCCTGCAAGCGCCACGCCCGCGTGCTCGATGAGCCGCAGCACGCCCGCCGGCGTGCACGGCACGACCGTCGGGCGGCCGGCCAGCAGCGCGCCGAGGTTCGATTCATGGAAGCCGTCGCCGTCCTTTTCCGGCGCGACCGCATGCAGCACCGTGGCGGCGTCGAGGTGCTTCGGCAGCGGCAGCTGCACGAGGATGGCGTGCACCGCCGGGTCCGCATTCAATTTTCTGATGCGAGCGATTAGCTCTGCTTGAGTGACCGAGGCGGGATAGTCGATCTGCTGCGAGCGCACACCGATTTCCTCGCAGGCGCGCGTCTTGTTGCGCACATAGACTTTCGAGGCGGGATCGTCGCCGGCGAGGATCACGGCGAGGCCGGGCCGCACGCCGCGGCGCACCAGAGCGTCGACCTCTTGCTTCAGGTCAAGCCGGATCGAGGCGGCAAGCGCCTTGCCGTCGAGAATTCTTGCGGGCATGTGTTGCATAATACGACGACCCGAAGGCTCCCCCGGCTCGAGGCTCCATGTCCGCCGTCCCCCAGTTCCCCGCCGCAAACGATCCCGACGCGTTGGAGACGCAGGAGTGGCTCGACGCGCTCGAGGCGGTGCTCGAGCGCGAAGGGCCCGAGCGCGCGCACTTTCTCCTCGAGCGGCTGATCGACAAGGCGCGCCGCTCGGGCGCGTACATCCCGTTCTCGCCGAACACGGCGTACATCAACACCATTCCGCCGCACATGGAGGAGCGCTCGCCCGGCGACGTGACGCTGGAGGAGCGCATCCGCTCGATCTGCCGCTGGAACGCGATGGTGATGGTGGCGCGCGCGAACAAGAGCGACGACGAGCTCGGCGGCCACATCGCGAGCTTCGCCTCGGTCGGCACGCTGTTCGGCACCGGCCAGCAGCACTTCTGGCACGCGCCGCACGAAGGCCACGGCGGCGACCTGGTCTACTTCCAGGGCCATTCCTCGCCGGGCGTGTACGCGCGCTCGCTGATGGAGGGCCGCCTCTCCGAAGACCGCCTGCTCAACTTCCGCCGCGAGGTGGACCACAAGGGCGTCTCGTCGTATCCGCATCCGTGGCTGATGCCCGACTACTGGCAGTTCCCGACGGTGTCGATGGGCCTCGGCCCGATCCAGGCCATCTACATGGCGCGCTACCTCAAGTACCTCGAGGCGCGCGGCCTGGCGCAGACCGCCAACCGCAAGGTGTGGGTGTTCTGCGGCGACGGCGAGATGGACGAGCCCGAGTCGCTCGGCGCGATCGGCCTCGCCTCGCGCGAGAAGCTCGACAACCTGATCTTCATCGTCAACTGCAACCTGCAGCGCCTCGACGGCCCGGTGCGCGGCAACGGCAAGATCATCCAGGAGCTGGAAGGCGACTTCCGCGGCGCGGGCTGGAACGTGATCAAGGTGATCTGGGGCTCCTACTGGGATCCGCTGCTCGCGCGCGACAAGGAAGGGCGCCTCTTGCGCGTGATGGAGCAGACGGTCGACGGCGAGTACCAGAACTACAAGGCGAACGACGGCGCCTTCGTGCGCAAGAACTTCTTCGGCAAGGACCCGCGCGTGCTGGAGATGGTCTCGCGCATGAGCGACGAGGACATCTGGCGCCTGAACCGCGGCGGCCACGATCCGCACAAGGTCTACGCGGCGTACGCCGCGGCGGTGAAGCACGAGGGCCAGCCGACGGTGATCCTGGCGAAGACCATCAAGGGCTTCGGCCTGGGCAAGCAGGGCCAGGCGAAGAACCCGACGCACCAGCTGAAGAAGATCGACACCTCCACCATCCGCGAGATGCGCGACCAGTTCAACATCCCGATTCCCGACGACAAGCTCGACGAGCTGCCGTTCTACATCCCGCCCGCCGACTCGCCGGAGATGAAATACCTGCACGAGCGCCGCAAGGCGCTCGGCGGCTACCTGCCGCAGCGCCGCCGCAAGGCCGAGGCCGCGCCGGCGGTGCCGCCGCTGTCGGCGTTCGAGCAGATCCTCAAGGGCTCGGGCGAGGGGCGCGAGATCTCGACCACGATGGCGTTCGTGCGCGTGCTCACCGCGCTACAAGGAGATCGGCAAGCGCATCGTGCCGATCGTGCCCGACGAGGCGCGCACCTTCGGCATGGAAGGCATGTTTCGCCAGCTCGGCATCTTCGCCCCGGAAGGGCAGAAGTACGAGCCGGTCGACAAGGACCAGGTGATGTACTACCGCGAGGACAAGTCCGGGCAGATCCTCGAGGAAGGCATCAACGAGGCCGGCGCTTTTTCCTCGTGGATCGCGGCCGCCACCGCCTACAGCCACTCCAACGTGGTGACGGTGCCGTTCTACATCTTCTACTCGATGTTCGGCCTGCAGCGCGTCGGCGACCTCGCCTGGGCCGCGGCCGACCAGCGCGCGCGCGGCTTTCTCCTCGGCGCCACCGCCGGGCGCACGACGCTGAACGGCGAGGGCCTGCAGCACGAGGACGGCCACTCGCACGTCCTCTCCTCGGTGATCCCGAATTGCGTCTCGTACGACCCAACCTACGGCCACGAGCTCGCGGTGATCATCCACGACGGCCTGCGCCGCATGGTGCAGAACCAGGAGGACGTCTACTACTACATCACGCTGATGAACGAGAACTACGTTCATCCGGCGATGCCCGCTGGCGTGGAGGAAGGCATCCTCAAGGGAATGTATTTATTAAGAGAGTCCAAAACAAAAAATAAGCTGCGTGTGCAGCTCATGGGCAGCGGGACCATCCTGCGCGAGGTCGAGGCCGCCGCGGACCTGCTCGAGAAGGACTGGGGCGTGTCCGCCGACGTATGGAGCGCGACGAGCTTCACCGAGCTGCGCCGCGACGGTCTCGCCGCGGATCGCTGGAGCATGCTGCATCCCGAGGCGAAGCCGCGCGTTCCCTACGTCACCCAGGCTCTCCAGGGAAGAACCGGCCCGGTCATCGCCGCGAGCGACTACATCAAGACCTTCGCCGACCAGATCCGCCCGTTCATACCGCGCGAGAGCACCGGGTCGCCTCGTCTCTATCGCGTGCTCGGCACCGACGGCTTCGGGCGCTCGGACTCGCGCGCGAAGCTGCGGCACTACTTCGAGGTCAATCGCTACTTCGTTGCCATCGCGGCGCTGAAGGCGCTGGCGGACCAAGGGGAAGGAAAAGCGAAGACGGTCGCCGACGCCCTCAAGAAGTACGGCATCGACCCTGAGAAGGCTGATCCCACCACCGTATGAGCCAGGTTGTTGTCCCGGACATCGGTGACTTCAAGGAAGTGGAAGTCATCGAGGTATTGGTGAAGCCGGGCGACGCCGTGACGAAGGAGCAGTCGCTCATCACGCTCGAGTCGGACAAGGCGACGATGGAAATCCCGTCGCCCTCGGACGGCGTGGTGAAGGAGCTGAAGATCAAGGTCGGCGACAAGGTGTCGAAAGGCGCGCCGATCCTCGAGCTGGACGCGAGGACCGCCGAGAAGAAACCGGCCGAGGCGCCCAAGCCGGCGCCGAAGCAGGCGCCGGCTCCAGCTCAGCCCTCCAAGGCGAACGGCGGCACGCAGACCGTGGCGGTGCCGGACATCGGCGACTTCAAGGAGGTCGAGGTCATCGAGGTGCTGGTGAAGCCCGGCGACAGCGTGGGCAAGGAGCAGTCGCTCATCACGCTCGAGTCCGACAAGGCGACGATGGAGATTCCGACGCCGAGCGC
>Ga0335085_10015940_pt1 | contig 10883 bp, 6 predicted proteins | sample Lox_Sample_45_FD_206712 | JGI IMG/M metagenome (GOLD analysis project Ga0335085, IMG submission 206712) | Soil microbial communities from Loxahatchee National Wildlife Refuge, Florida, United States - Lox_Sample_4.5 | ecosystem: Environmental > Terrestrial > Soil > Wetlands | place: USA: Florida... | reverse complement strand
ATCAGTGTCCGGGCCGCACTGCTCTCGTTTGCCCGGAGCGCGGCGGCGCTCGACGAAGAGGACCTCCGGGAGGCCATTCGGGCGGAACATCGGAAGGCCGGCGCCAGTTTCGTCGAAGCGCCGCCCCCGCGCGCGCCGCGGAATGGCGGTGCAATCGCGGGTTTCGTGGGAGGTCTGTCCTGAGTTACGCAGCGCTGCGGCGGAAGGTTCATTCCGGGAGCGATGACGCGGCCCGCGTACGGAGGGCCAAAACCGAACCCTCGTCCGCGCCGAAATCGCCGTCTACGCCGGTGGCATCTCCCCTTCCGCTTGGAGGGGCGCAGCGGCAAGTCAAGGTGGGCGCCGCCCACGATCCAGCGGAGCACGAAGCAGACCGCACGGCAAACCACGTAGTCTCGGGAGCCGCGCACCCAACCCCTGCGATTTCCCGCATCCAGTTGCTCCAGCGGCAGGTGACCGCCATGCGGGAGAGCGTTCCCTCGGCACCCTTGGAATCCAAGGCCCACCGCGCGATGACGGATGAGCATCCGGGCGCGCAGTCTGCGGGCGGCGTCCAGCGTGCCGAACCGGAGCACACGTCTTCGACTCCGGCGCAGCGCTCGGCGATGGAAGAAAAGAACGCCGGCACTCCCGTGCAACGGTGGCGCGAACGTAAAGAAGAGGAGCGGCCTTCCGGTATGGCCTCCGTTGCCTACCGCAAGTCGCGGGATAACACGGACTCCGCGGGAACCGTGACCCGCAAGTCCGAGGCGGAGATGGATGCCGCCGCCACGCGGGCGGTTGCTACCAAAGACACAGGAAATCCGCTTCGCCCGCACGTTCGGCAGGTGCTCGAATCGCGGATGGGAGTGGATCTTTCCGGCGTCCGCGTCCATGAAGGCCCGGCCGCTCAGGAGGCTTCCGCCGCCATCCACGCGCGGGCGTTCACTCACAAGAGCGATATCTGGCTTGGCCGCGGAGAGTCCCAGGAAAACATCCGTCTCATGGCGCACGAGGCGACCCACGTCGTGCAGCAGGGCGCCGCAACGCGCCGCGCACCCGGTCTTCCCCGCCGTGGGGAGGAGGATGTCGCGCAGCGTGAGAGCCCGCCCGTTGCGGAGAATGCCGGCCCGCCACGGGTCCAGCGTCTGGGGCTCAGCGATGTTCTCGATTACATCTCGGATAAGGCCAACCTGATTCCAGGTTTCCGCATGTTCACCATCGTGCTCGGGGTCAACCCGATCAACATGAGTCCGGTGGACCGCAGTGCGGCCAACATCCTCCGTGCTGTGGTGGAGTTCATTCCCGGAGGCGCGCTGATCACGCAGGCTCTCGATGCCTACGGCGTCTTCGACAAGGTCGGCAACTGGGTGGAGCAGCAGATCGCGACTTTGAACCTCGTCGGGAGTTCGATCAAACGCGCGCTCAGCGATTTTCTCGATTCGTTGTCCCTCTCCGACATCGTCGATCCCGGCGGTGTATGGGACCGCGCCAAGCGCATCTTCACGGAACCCATCGACCGCATCAAGAATTTCGTTAGCGGGCTCGCCAACGACATCATCAAGTTCATCAAAGACGCGATCCTCATGCCGCTGGCCAGGTTGGCGGAGGGGACGCGCGGGTGGGATCTCCTCATCGCGGTTCTGGGTAAGAACCCGATCACCGGTGACGAGGTTCCCCGCACTCCGGAGACCCTGATCGGCGGGTTCATGAAGCTGATCGGTCAAGAGGAGGTCTGGAACAATCTACAGAGATCCAACGCCGTGCCCAGAGCATGGGCATGGTTCCAGGGCGCGCTCGGCACGATTCTGGCGTTCGTAACGCAGATTCCTTCCTTATTTGTCAGCGCCTTGAAGTCCCTTGTATTGGAAGACCTCATCCTGCTGCCGCGGGCGTTCGCGAAGGTAGCGGGTGTATTCGCCAACTTCATCGGCGACTTCATGAAATGGGCCGGCGATGCGCTTTGGGAATTGCTCCAGATCATTTTCGAGGTAGTGGCGCCCGGCGCGATCCCCTATTTGAAGAAGGTCGGCGCGGCGTTCAAGACAATTCTCAAGAATCCCATCGCCTTCATCGGGAATCTCGTCAAGGCCGCCAAACTGGGCTTCGAGCACTTCGCGGACAATATCCTTGCCCATTTAAAGGCATCGTTTATCGAATGGCTTACCGGATCTCTGGAAGGCGTCTATATCCCGAAATCTCTGGATTTCCGCGAAATCGTTGCCTTCGTACTGTCGGTTCTCGGGCTCACCTGGCAGAATGTCCGGCAGAAACTGGTCAAAGCCGTCGGCGAGCCCGTCGTCAAGACCATGGAGACTGGTTTCGATATCGTGGTTACGCTGGTGAAGGACGGTCCTGCGGCCGCCTGGGACAAGATCAAAGAGCACCTCGGCAATCTGAAGGACATGGTCATGCAGGGCATCATGGACTTTGTTGTCGACACCATCGTAAAAAAGGCGATTGCCAAGCTTGTGAGCCTGTTCGTGCCTGGCGGAGCCTTTATTCAGGCGATCGTCTCGATCTACGACACGATCATGGTATTCATCGACAAGCTCGCAAAAATCATTCAGGTGGCGACGGCCTTCCTCGACTCCATGATCGAGATCGCGAACGGCGCGATCGGGAATGCCGCCAACAAGGTGGAAAACACCATGGCTGGTCTGCTGACGCTCGCCATCAACTTCCTGGCGGGGTTCCTCGGGTTGGGCAAGATCGCCGACAAGGTACAGAACATCATCAATACCAAGGTCAGGCAGCCGATCGATAAGGCGCTCGATGCGGTGATCTCCTGGATTGTCGTGATGGCGAAGAAGTTGTTCGCCAAAGTCTTCGGCAAGGACGGCAAACCGGACGAGCGCACAGACGACCAGAAGAAGGCGGACCTTCACAAGGGGGTTACCGAAGGACAATCTTTCCTGAAGCAGCCCGGCGCAACGCCGGCTTCAGTAAGGGCTGCGCTACCGCCGATCCAGTCCCGGAACAAACTGGCAAGTCTCACGTTAATCGAGCACAACGGCAAGTATCAAATCAAGGGTGAGGTGAATCCGGAAGAAGAGGGCGACGAAGTTGAACTAGAAGAAGCAGAGTTATCGGAAGATGCGCTTTGGGATAAAGCGGCGGATCAGATTAACATTGAACCGCCTCCGCAAACCGTAATTTCGCCAAGCAGTCTGAGCTACACGAGGACAGTTCTCGAAACTCTGATTCAGAATAGCCCGGCTTCGGCCGCGCGAAAGACCACTGCACTAGGGCTCGTTGCCTCCAGGCTGGATCAAGCCGCTGCCGCGACCGATGGAGATACGATCTACCGATTCCTCCAACAGGCAGGCGGGATCGTAAGCAGCCTGTATCCAGGATCCCGTCCTGCCGTGGTTATTCATCACGAGCAGGAAGTAGCCGAGTTTCAGGATACCTTTGTCGATACCCGGAAGGGCCGTATGAGAGTTTCGAAGTCGCTCCGCGCCGACGTCAAGGCGCGGGTAGCCAGTGCGAAAGGGCTCTCAGCCCCTCAGAAGAAAGCTGCCGAAGAGGAATTGATAAATCTCATCAAAGAGCAGGCAATGGACAGGCAAAAGCAAGAGACGGAACGACCTCTGCCAGAGGTCGATCTGATCGCAGTCACCGAACGCGTACACATAGAGATTCACAGGAGGAGGCAGGCTTAGCGGGGACAACCGGGTTCAGCTCCAGGTCGGTTTATGACAGACATACTCGTCTCGTGCATCATGCCCACTTACGACCGCAGGGCGTTTATCCCGCGGGCCTTGGCTTACTTCGCGCGGCAGGATTATCCGAACCGGGAATTAATTGTGGTGGATGACGGTACGGACTGCATCCAGGACCTGATCCCGGTTACTCCCGAGATCCGTTATTTCCGCCTGCCGTCGCGCACGTCCTTGGGCCGCAAGCGAAACTTTGCGTGCGAGCAGGCTCGGGGCCAACTGATCGCACACTGGGACGATGACGATTGGTATTCTCCCTCTAGGCTTCGGGAATGTGTCCAGACGCTGGCAGCTTCGGGACGGCCGATCTGCGGGGTTGCTGTGCCTTACTTCCTCGACCCCGTCAACCGCCGGTCATGGCGATTTCATTACACCAACAGCCAGAGCCTTTGGGTGGCGGGCAGCTCTTTGTGCTACCGGCGGGATTACTGGATGAACCACCGGTTCAGCGAAATCAACGTCGGCGAAGATACGCACTTCGTTTTCGATGCACGCCCGGGTGATGCCGCGGCTCTTCCCGATTCCAGCACGTTTGTGGCGTTGATTCATCCGCAGAACAGCAGTCCGAAGCATGTACAAAGTACGAACTGGAAGGTATGTCCCTTTGAGGAATTGACTCACGTGATGAAAGACGATCTCGCCCTTTATGGGCTTCCCGCGCCCGGAGCTGGCGCTGTCAGTTCCGGACCGATGGTGGTGGCTCGTGCCCGTGATCTCGAGTTACCGGAGTATGCGGCCTTCCCTCATAGCACTGCTCTGCCTTGGATGCGCCGATGGGAGCTTCCCTTTGCCCTCTTCCAGTCGCGTCTGCCCAACACGCCCTCGATTCTCGATTGCACCATCAACCCGTGCGGCTTCTCCGATTGGTTGGCGAAGCTGTACCCCCATGCTCTCTACCGGCATGTCAGCCCGCTCGCGCAAGGGGCCTTCACCCTGCCGTTTGGCGTGCCCGATGAGAGCTTTGACCGCGCGATCTGCGTGAATACCCTTGAACATCTGGTCGTAGACCAACGGGCCAGGCTGATTGGGTCCATGGCACGAAAGCTGAAACCCGGCGGCGTTCTCACCTTGACCTCCGATTACTACTTCGACAGCGCCTGGCAAAACTCTGCCTTTCTGAATGCGGGCGTCATGCGGCGGGATCGCAGCGAATTCCTGAACGGCTGGAACAAAGTAACTCCCGAGGAACTCATCCGGCTCTGCCAGAGCTTTGGCCTCGCGCTCATCACCGGAGAGCCCGGGCACGGCGGCCCAATGGAGGGCGATTCCGCCCTCTTCACGCAGCAGGCGCCGTTTCGTCACGCGTGCATCGCGGGAGTATTTCAGAAGGTTGGCGGCTCTGTGACCGCGCCTTCTAAAAAGATCGTGTTGGCGCTGTTAACGTGGAACACACGCGATATCAGTATCGAATCGGTTCGGGCGTACCTGAGGGAAGCGAGCATGCTCACGCGTCTCGGGCATCGTCCGTTTATCTGCGTGGTCGATAATGGTTCCGCCGACGGCACACCCGAAGCTCTCCGGGCCTTGGAAACCGAGATGGGCGTGCCGTACAAATTCCTCTATAACCGTGAAAACCTCGGCAACTCGGTCGCCCGCAATCAGATCCTCGATTACGTCCGGGAATGCGATGCCGACTACGTTCTGTTTATGGATGGCGACATCGAAATCGTGCCGTTTTCCAGCTTTGCCATGATGCGATATATGGAGAATTGCGGGCGTCAATTGGGTTGCATCGGCGCCGACTCCGGAGGGCAAACTCCGAACCGCCCATCCGCGTCCCCGTACCTTTTCAGCATCTCGGGTCTGCAGCTGCAAACCGTCAACCTCGTCGCCTGGACGCAATATGGAATGTTTCGCCGGGAAGTGTTCGAAGATGGAGTGCGGTTTGACGAGGCCGATCCGTTCCGGGGTCCCGGATGGGGCTTCGAAGACAACGACCTTGCGTTTCAGATGGACATGAAGGGGTATCTCAACCAGAGATTCTACGGCATGGTATACCTGCACCGCGCCATGTGTTCTTCCATTAGGATCATGCGCGGAATGGGTATTGACGCTTCGGCGCTGTATCAGCGGCGCAAGCAGTACACCATCAGTAAATGGGCCGCAATTCCGCGCATCGCCTCGGGGCCGCTGCTGGATGTCCGCCGGGTCGAGTTGCGCCTTTGAACCCCTCTTCTCGGACGCTGTTGACCTCGTGCCTGCGTCTCACCGCACCCGCATTGCCTCGGTGGATGGACGAGCATTGTTATTCGTGTATTGACAGCCTCCGCTCGCGGACGGATAATCCCGTTCACGTGGTCTTTTCAGTGCCAGCCGCGCATATGGCCCTACGCGCGCCGGGCGTGAGCCGGGGCGCGCAGGAAAGATCCGCCGGGCCAGGAACGCCGGGCGGAAAGATCGGGTAGAAACGATGATGGGCAAAAAGACTCGTTGGTGCTTGCTGGCAGCCGGTGTGACGTTGGTGTCATTCCCGGCGGTGCTCGCGCAGATCGCAAACGAGAAGCCGGCCTACATGGATCCGAAGCGGCCAGTGGAAGAACGGGTCGACGACCTGATGAGCCGAATGACGATCAAGGAGAAAGTCGGACAGCTCAATCTGCCGTGTGTCTACGTGCGTCAATTGGGAACCGACATCCCGTCCAAGACCGAGGCATGCAAGCGGTTCGCGGCGGGGACATACACGCAGGAAATCGGACCGGCCGGCGGCTTCTTCACGCTCGCCAATGAAATCCTGCACCAGGGCCCGCGGCAGCAGGCCGAGTATTTCAACGAGCTGCAGAGAATCGCGCTGACCCAGACGCGACTGAAGATCCCGCTGCTCCAGGACGAAGAAGGCACGCACGGAGGAATGTTTTCGGGGGCCACGGTCTTCCCGGAGGGCCTGGCCGTGGGCAGTTCCTTCGATATGGACTTGGTGCGAGAGATCTACGCGGCGGCGGCCGCCGAGTCGCGCGCCGTCGGAATTCACATGCTGTCCACGCTGGTGATGGAAGTGCTAAGGGATCCGCGAATGGGCCGGAATGAGGAGGCGTACACGGAAGATCCCTACCTCTACGAGCGGATCGGCGAGACTATCGTGCGGGCAACGCAGGGGAACGACATCTCCGCCCCGGACAAGGTGATCGCAGTACTCACGGATTTCCCCACGCAAAGCGAGCCGGCGAGCGGGCTGGAGCGGGGCGCGGTGGAGGTTTCGGAGCGCTCCTTGCGGGAAAACTACCTGCCTCCATGGATTGGGGCGATCACCAAAGCCGGCGGCTTGGGCGTGATGGCGGGCTACCCGGAGATCGAGGATGTGCCCGCCCACGCTTCGGTCAAGTGGACAAACGATATTCTGCGCCGGGAGATCGGCTTCCGGGGGGTGGTGGAGAGTGAAGGCGGCGGTTTCGGGACACTGCAGTACGAGCACATCGTGGCCACGCAGAAAGAGGCAGGGCTGCTTGCCCTGCGGGCGGGCGTGGACTTGGATATCACGTACGAGCCTGCCTACATGGGACCTCTGGTGGAGAGCCTGCAGGAGGGCCGCGTGCCCATGGCGCTGGTGGATCGCGCTCTGCGCAGGGTCCTGGAGCTGAAATTCCGCCTGGGCCTGTTCGAGCATCCCTACGTGGATGCAAACCACGCCGTTCAGGTGATGCATTCGCAGGCGAATCAAGACCTGGCGCTTCGCGCCGGCCGCGAGGGTATCGTGCTGCTGAAGAACGATCGCAGCGTGCTCCCGCTGAAAAAGGACCTGAAATCGATTGCGCTGATCGGACCCAACGCGGATGATGCGCGCAACCAACTGGGCGACTATTCACCGCGGATGGTGCTCCAGCACGTCACCACTGTGCTGGACGGGATCAAGGCGGCGGTCTCGCCCCAGACAAAGGTCACGGCGGTGCGCGGCTGCGAGGTAACCGGCGACGACAAGAGCGGATTCGCCGCGGCCGTTCAGGCGGCCAAGGCGGCTGATGTGGCTGTGGTAGTGGTGGGCGAGAGGCAGCATGACCAGCCGACCGATGGGGAAGCTCACGACGTGGCTAGCCTTGATCTTTCCGGTGTGCAGGAAGACCTGATCCAGGCGGTCTTTGCGACCGGAACACCGACGGTGGTGGTGCTGATCAATGGTCGGCCGCTATCGACGCGCTGGACCGCCGCGCATGTGCCGGCTCTGGTGGAGGCGTGGGAGCCAGGCGAGCGGGGTGGCGAAGCCGTGGCCGACGTACTGTTCGGCAATTACAACCCGAGCGGAAGACTGGCTATTTCGGTGCCGAGACATTCCGGGCAGTTGCCGGTGTACTACAATTACAAGCCCTCCAAAGCGTACTGGATGCAACGGGGATATGCCGATATGCCGGCCTCTCCGCTTTACCCGTTCGGTTACGGGCTGAGCTACGCTTCCTTCGAGTACAGCAATCTGCGCGTGGAGCCGGCGGAAATCCACGCGGGCGGCGAAGCGCAGGTGACCCTGGACGTGAAGAACACAGGGACGCGTACTGGAATCGAGACCGTGCAGCTCTATGTTCACGAGCAGTATGCACCGGTCTCGACTCCAGTTAAGCAGCTTCGCGGGTTTGAGCGGGTGGCGCTTCAGCCGGGGCAGACTAAGACGGTAACCCTCAAACTTACTCCCGAAGATCTCCAGTTGCTTGACGTCGACATGCACTGGCGCGTGGTGCCGGGGGATTTCGAGATTATGGCCGGCAAGTCTTCGGCGGACATCCTGCTCCAAGGAATGCTGAAGGTGGTGCCGTAAGTAGCCGAACCGTCTCGTCGTTCTCAGAAGTGATATTTGAGCGCGAACTGAATGTTGCGCGCACCTTGCGCCCCCGTGATCTGGCCGAACGTGCCGGTTCCGATGTTCCCCTTGCTCACGATTGTGCGAACGGCAGCCCGGCTTTCGCTGGCGGGCGCGGTTCTCGTTTGGAATCCGCTCCGCGTGGCCGGCCAACAGGTGACCGCCGCAATCACGGGAAGAGTCACGGACCCGTCGGGCGCGTCTGTACCCGATGTCTTTACCGGAATTCCATGTCAATAGCCCTCTCTGCAAGAACAGCGGCAAGGGGATCGAGGCGGCACGGGCGTCTGGGACAATCCCACGGCAGCCACACCTGCGCGGCACGCAAGGTATTCATCGGCGATACGATCAAATTGGATGGCTGGCCCCAAATTGAAGCTCAATGAGCACCAGTTCGCGCTGATCGGTAAGGCGCTTGCGGATCCGAAACGGTTTGAAATGCTGAAAAGGATTGCGGCGTCGAAACAAGCACCCACTTGTTCGTGTGTGTGCGACTGGCTACATCTTTCCCCTGCCACGGTATCCCACCATTTGAAAGAACTGGAAGCCGCTGGATTGGTCAGTGTCGAGCGAGAGGGCAAATTTGCCCGTATCAGCCTACGGCGTGACGTACTCGATGCGTATGTGAACCGGCTGTCGAGTCTCTGAAGCGCGGCTCGGGTTGGTCCCGCATTTTCGATGGGTCCCTGGAAGGCTGAATCCTTCCCGGATTTTTCGGCATCAATTTGATTGTTATCGAAATGAGCGAGATCGAGAGATCGTCGCCGGAGAGGGATCCATGAAAAAATTGAACGGCAGAGTGGCGGTGGTAACGGGTGCATCAAAAGGGATTGGCGCGGCCATCGCCAAGCGGCTTGCCGCTGACGGCGCCCAGGTAGTGGTGAACTATGCTACCAGCCGGGAGGGCGCCGATAAGGTAGTGAAAGAGATCAGGGACGCGGGCGGCGACGCGATCGCGGTGGGCGCGAGCGTTCCAAATGAGTCGGACATACGAACGCTTTTTGCCGAAACGCAAAAGAAGTATGGCAAGGTGGACATATTGGTGAATAATGCCGGGGTGTATGGCTTCAGCCCGCTGGATGCTGTGACCGCAGAGGAATACAGGCGGCAATATGACACCAATGTCCTGGGCCTGTTGCTCACCACAAAAGCAGCTCTTCCATACTTCCCGAGCGAGGGTGGCAGCGTCATTAACATCAGCTCGGTAGTGAGCGCCCTGGCTCCGCCTGCGGCATCGGTGTACGCATCCACGAAGGGCGCCGTAGATACAATCACCAAGGCGTTGGCCAAAGAACTCGCTGTTCGCAAGATTCGGGTGAATGCTGTCAATCCTGGGCTGGTGATCACGGAAGGCGTTCAGGCGGCGGGGATCGCGGGAAGCGAATTTGAAAAAGGCGCGATCGCCAACACACCCTTGGGTCGCGCGGGGCAACCGGACGATATCGCGCCTCCTGTTTCGTTTCTGGCTTCAGACGATGCACGCTGGATCACCGGTGAGACGATCTTCGTGTCCGGAGGAGCCGCCATTTGACTCGAATCCGGGAGTGCCACCGAACCCCGTTCCCGAAGCAATAGCCGCCGTTCGGTCGTTGTGGCAGGGCGGCGCCCCGGCTCGCAGCCGGTTCGTGCATTCTTCCAGCGGATGTTGATCGGCCTGGTATACTTCGCCGGAGGCATTGCCGTCCTGACCGGCTTGTAAGATCACGAAGAGTCTGCTAATTTGCCTCCAGGGGACAAGTCGGATGACTGTCGAAATTAAACGCTGCTTCTTTTGAGCAGACATCAAAGCCGAGGCCGTGAGCCTCAAGAACAATCTGGAGCGCGAGTTGGGTGTGCCGGTTCGCCTGCGCGCCGGCGCCCCGGGTTCACTTAGGGTTCTGGTCGATGGCGACCAGATTTATTCGAAGAAGGAGGCCGGGGGCGCGCCCAACGTGGCGGAAATCGTCAGGTCCGTCCGCGAGAAGGGAAAATGACAGGCGTCACCGCCGGCTGGCGGGGCCATCCGGCGGCGAGTGCCCTCTTGTGGTAGGGTGAGGGCAATGACTGACGCCGACCGCCGCCAGCTTGACGAGCAGGGCTATCTCATTCTTCCCGGGCTGATGACGCCCGCGTTGCTCGAGGCACTCCGCCGGCGGATGGATGGGCTGTTGGCGGAAGAAGGGGAGCGCGCCGGTGCCGAGTTCAAGAACGAGCCTGGCGCGCGGCGCCTGGCGAACCTGGTCAACAAGGGTGAGATCTTTCAGCGGATTATGCTCATGCCTGAAGTGCTGGAGGCTGTGGCCTGCGTGCTCGGCCCCAAGTTCAAGCTCAGCAGCCTCAACGCCCGCTCCGCCGATCCGCACGGCGAATCCGCGCAACCGCTGCACGCCGACAGCGGCGCCATCGCCGACGAGCAGGGGTAC
>Ga0335085_10015939_pt1 | contig 10883 bp, 7 predicted proteins | sample Lox_Sample_45_FD_206712 | JGI IMG/M metagenome (GOLD analysis project Ga0335085, IMG submission 206712) | Soil microbial communities from Loxahatchee National Wildlife Refuge, Florida, United States - Lox_Sample_4.5 | ecosystem: Environmental > Terrestrial > Soil > Wetlands | place: USA: Florida... | reverse complement strand
CGGGGAAACGGCTTGGCGGCGACGCGGTGAGCTGGCTAGCCTCGGGCTCCTGCAGGCGGCGCATACGTGCGTCACGAACCTGGATCTCGTGATTCTGGGGCTTGTGGCGACCCGGACGACCGTTGCGAGTTACGCGGTTGCGAAGTCCCTCGGCGCCTTTGTGCTCCTACCAGTCAACAGCCTCTACTATCTCGTGCTCCCGGAGGTGTCGAGGGCGCCCGGCGGGGTCACTCCGCGGGCCCGGCGGCTCCTGTGGGGCGGGACGCTGTTGACGTTCGCTGCGGCAATCGCATTGGCAGTGGCGGCAGGGGTGATCGTGCCGATGGTGTACGGGAAAGGGTACCCGGAGGCAGTCGTTCCGACCGCACTAGTGGCGATAGCTAGCGGGCTCTACGGCGTGACACTGCTGCACAGCGCAACCTGGGTGGGACGAGGGGCGACACGCGCCTACGCCCTGCTGGCTGCAACGGCTGCCTTCGTGGAGGCCGTCATCATCGCCTTCGTACCCGGAACCCACCACCCGACGCAGGCTGCGTCGGTGACGCTGGCGGTATTGGCCGCTTTGGCCGCTGCGGTGTTGCTCGGCGATCGGTTCGTCGGTCTCCAACCTGCGGCCGAACAGGAATCAGAACGGACCGAGCAAGTCAGCGGCGCTGGCAACTAGCCGTAGCCGCCCGCCCGCAGCGGCCGCAGCGACTGAATCGAGGAACCAATCCAGCGCGTCGGGAGGTATAACCTTCCGGGAATGGAAGACGAAGATCGTGTAGGTCCCAGGCGTAAACATCTTGTGGTAGCGGGCCACGATCGACGCCGAGTCGTAGCCGGTGATTTCAGTCGGCTCCACACCGAACGGCAGCACTCCCAACCGTCCCGTCGGAACCTTCCACCCCGACTCATATGCCTCGAACACCGTTACTACATTCCGAAGCAACGCTCCTCGCCACGTGGCCAGCTTCGAGGCGGAGTCGAACATCAGGCTGTCGGTCCACGTACCGGGTTGAACGAACGTGCGCGTGGAGAGACCGTGGTCCCTTAAATCACCCACCGAACCGATCACCTCAGCAAGGAACGGCAACCCGGGCCCCGTGGTCGCCGCGTGGTGGCGCGAGTGAGCGACGACGCTGTACCCCTCGTAGGCCGCAACAAGAACGTCGGGCCACCCGTCGTGTGTGGGTTCGCCAACCAGCCGCGTGGGGGTCGGCAACTCCGCCGGGAGCCCTCTCGCCCACAGTCTCGCCAGAAAGCCCGGATCCTCCGCCCAGGAGTCGTCTACGCGAAGCAGCAACCTGGGGGTCGAATCAGGCGGTGGATGTGGAAGTCCGCTCGCCGTGTCGGATTCCGGCGGCACGAGTAGGGAAGAGTCCACCCTAACGCCGAACAACTGCCACGCGGTGGTGTCCCTCTGCAATGCGCCGCGCGCGGTGTCCCCGTCCCAGCGGATCACCACGTCAACGGTATCGGTACGTCCTTGCGGGACCCCTTGGAAAGCCAGACTGTCACAGGAGCGCCGGACGTCCATCAACTCCGGATTGAACGTGCGGCCCAAGGAGCCATCCGCAGACCTCGAGAGGAGCTCACGAACCGGAGCCGTCCCGTCAGAATCGACTCGGAGAAGCGTGATGCGCGGCCCCAACGGGCTGCCCGGCGCCACGAGAATCCAGATGCCGGCTGCGGTGATATCACAGCGATCGGCACTGCCTGTCGGATCGAACAGGCAGGCCTGGGGGAGGAGCGCCAACGCAAGGCACAACGGCCCGTACCACCGAGATCCACGCGACGTCCGCACGACGCCTCCCGAATGCCCGAGGGTGCTCCGCTGGCCCGGTACGGCCAGCTGGGACCTGCACCTAGCCCCAGTCGTCGAAGTGTAACATTCACTGGGACGCTGGGTTAGTGGCCGAACTCGCGCCTAATCCCCAGGCGATCCCGCCTGCCACGCGCCCGTCGGCTCCTCACCTGCTGCAGCTGGCTTGGCTTGCGTGAGAGCCACGAGCGCCCAGTACAGCTCGAGGACGCCGGGGTAGCGGAAGAATGCCTGCAGCAGCGCGAGGACCCCAAGGACCAGGGCGGCAGTCAGCGCCGTGTCGACGACGGGATCGCCACTCGCAGAGAGGCGCCGGCGGCGCCTGAGGTGCCGGATGGTCGCGACCATCATGACGCTCCACCCCGCTAGTCCGATGATTCCTCCCCGAAGCAACAGGGAGATTATCTGGCTGTCATCCGACGGGATGAAGCTGGCCCCGCTCACGATCTGGAGTGGAGGCAGGGAGGGACCGTACCCGAACATCAGATTCGCGCGAATGACCGGCCCGAACAGGAAGAACCACTCGTAGAGCCTTCCGTAGGCGGACACGGGAATCCACCCGCCGAACAGAAACCGCTCCGGATAGATGATCGGGAGCAGGACGGCGCCCAGTGTCCCCGCCGCGGCGCACCCGGCGAGCAGTGCCAACCGACGACGGCGGCTTGTCACTTGGCGCCAGATGAGGAAGAACGCGAAACCCGCCAACCCGCCGAGTCCGATGAACGTCTCGGTGGTCAACAGGCCCACCGCAATCACGCACAAGCCGGTAGCGAGCGCGGTCCGGCCGCCTGCGGCGGACCCCCGCCGCAGATTCCATCCCAACGCGAGCGCGATGGTGTAGCTGGCCGACAGGCCATGCCAGTTGGCAAGCAGGCCAGTCGCGCGATGATAGGTACCTTCGAGGTCTTCCAACAGGTGGCCGCTCTTGAAGTAACCCAACAGGAGGGCCCAAACGAGTGGAACGTTCAACCATTGTAGGATAGCCACCACCGCTGACGCGACCACTGCGGCGAAAACGGCGACCAAGATCCGTCGCACCTCTCCGGGCTCGAACGAGAATCCGGCGACCGCCGCGTAGATGGCGCCGGCCTTGATCGTGCTGCCGTACCCTCCGACCGCTTCGCCGTTGACCGCGTGACCCGTCAGGGCCCAGTGGATGAGGGGAAGGACAGAGAACGTGAAGACGAAGACCAGGACGTATGGTCCCAAGGGATTCCGAAACGCGCGCCTTGCGCTCCATCGCGTCGAGACCATGGCGCCGAGTACCCCAATCGCCATGGCCGCTTCCCCAGGGCGCAGATTTCCGAGGACGGCCGCCCGCTCACTCCCACCCAGCAGTGTTTCGCCAACGACGATCAGAGCAATAAAGAGCCAGGGGCGGTACTGCATTGTCGCGACAAACGCGACGGCGAGCAGGAGTCCAGCCGGGGCGAGGAAGAGAAGAAGGGCTGGCTCGGGCATCGAAACGCGGCACTAGGCGCCGGCAGGAGCCCGCGCGCGCACAAACTCTCCCAAAAACGCCTGCGACACCCACAATCCCGCGAAAGCCAGGCCAGTGACGAAGGCCAGAGCGAACACCAAGACTGGTCCGCGGTCCGCCGGAATGGTTCCCGGATCGACGACAAGGAGTTGAGGCGTATCCCGCGCCTCTTCCTCGCGGGCCGCTGCGACCCGTCCGAACAGGTCGGCGTAGATCTGCTGCGCAAGCTCGACCCGCTGCGTGAGGCGCGTCTCTTCCAACTTCAGCCGGGGGGCGTCTCCGAGGGTGCGGTTCCGCTCGTAGAAGAGGTTCAGGGAGTCCTCCCATGCGTAAAGCCCGGCACGGGCCGTGTCGAGCTGGCCCTCGAGGAACTCGCGTTCGTACTTGTGGGAATCCCGGTTCACCCTTTCCAGCTCGTCGTTCGCATCAGCCACCAGAGCGAGCCCTATCGCCTGGTACAGCTCGGGCGTATACGATTTCAGCGTCACGGTGATAGTCCCGGAAGGGACATCCCCGTTGACGTCGATGTTCTTGTTGAGCTTGTCGGCCGCCTTTTGTATCAGGTCTCCGTCAGGCGTCCACGGATGCCGCCAGATCTCTGCCAGGGGCGTGCCGACGTTGGGATTCGCCGCAAGTGACGTGCCGACGAACCGGCGAGCCACAAGCTGTCGCATGATAGTGTCGCTCTGGAGGACCATGTCGAAGAACTCCAGAGGCGTAGCGATCTGCCCCCCGGCCTCGACCCCAAACTTCGCGGCGATGGAGGCCAAGCTGCCGGCGGCCGTTCCCAACGTGCTCTGCTCGCCGGGTTGGAGGACGATGTTGACTACCTTCTTCTGCGGGAGCATTTCCAGCGCGATAAGGGACAGGACGAACCCCGTGATCCATGAATAGGCCAATCCCCGCCCGTGCCCTTTGACCCATTCGGCCTGCCGACCCCACCCCACTGCCTGCGCCATCCGCACCAGCGACGAGCCGTCGATCATGCACGCGTTCCTCGGGCGGCGCCCCGATTCAAAACGCTCCGCTCCGCGCCATCACGGCTGGAACAGTTCGGAGCAGAATGGACAGGTCCAACCACAACGACCACTTCTCGATGTACTCCCGGTCGAGCCGTACGACCTCCTCGAAGTCAAGGATGGTGCTTCGCCCGTTGACCTGCCACAACCCTGTGATGCCAGGCTTCGCCCCAAGGCGCCGAAAATGATGGTCCTCGTACGTGGCCAGGTCCGCCTCGAAGAACGGACGGGGGCCGACCAGCGACATCTCACCGCGCAACACGTTGAAGAGCTGAGGAAGTTCATCCACGCTCCATTTCCGGAGCCACCGTCCGACGCGGGTAATGCGCGGGTCGTCCTGGATCTTGAAGAGCCGAGGGTCTCCGGTCTGGTTCAGGTGCGCCAGGCCCGCCTTTTCAGCGTCGGCTCCGGTGCGCATCGTTCGGAACTTCATCATCCGGAACGCCACGCCACAGAAGCCGATGCGTTCCTGAAGAAACAGGACCGGGCCGGGTGAGTCCAGCTTGATTGCCAACGCCGCCGCGAGCAATACGGGAGCGCCGAGAACCAGCATGACGAGAGCTCCGACGGTGTCCACCAGACGCTTCACCACGAACTGCCAAGCCTTGAGTGATGGTGCGGTCAACTCGATCAAGGGCTGACCGCTCCGGAAGAGGAGGTTCGGCCGGACGCCGGCCAACAACGTCGATCGCGGCACCGAAAGTAGTTGGCACCCCGAGGATAGCGCCGTGTCCACAACGTCCTGGAACCGCACATCGGAAAGGTAACCACACACGACGACGGTTTCCGCACCGACCTCGTGCAGGCAGCGGGCGAGGTTCGGCAACGCCCCAAGTGCTCCGGGGGTCGGTGCGATAGATGCCTCGACATACCCGACTATCCGGAAATCGGCGGCGGCCTTGAAGGCCGGCATGTCCATCGCCTCCCGGCAATCCGCGGCGGTGCCCACAAACAAGGTCCTCGACGCGTGTCGCTCCGGAGGCGCGATCCAGATGATGACGCGGTCGAGGATCTGTCGTTCGATGGCCAGCCCGACCCAGACCAAGCCGGTGGTCAACAGGTACTGGGCAAGCACCGACCCGGGCCCGTGTGTCCACATCACCATCCAGAATGGGAAGGCCGTTGCCACGGCACACGCTGCCAGGATCCGTCCGGGGTCCCGCCGCATGTCACCACGTCCGTAGTTCCCCGTGGCGAACAAACCAACCAGAAGCGCCAACGCGTACTCCCAACCCGCGAGAACCCCCCGTGGAGTGAGGCGCTCCGAAAGCGACATGATCGTCTGTCCGAATACTCCGAAGTCCCGAACTGCGCGCAGGAACTCCCGCATCACGGCAAAGGCGATCAGGTCACCGAAAACCAGCACGAAAAACCGCCGGGCGGCCCTGGTGAGGTGCCGTCGGAGGTTTTGGGGCGCCCGCTGCTCAAGATCCAACCGGAGTGGAAGCCGTCGCGCCCCTGAAGGTGGGGGCGACTCCGCCACCGCTAGGTCAGGCCTCTGCGGTGCAATGCGCACGGTTGGGGCATTCGGCACCCCTGACTTGGCTGGAGACTCGCGGATCGGTTCGACGCTCACGGGACCCCATAGAAGCAAGACGCATACCACCGGACGCGGCCAATATATAAGCGCCGCAAGGACTTGCCTAGATCGGACGGGCTATGAAGGTGTGACGGCCGTCACGAAACCCGCGTCAATGTGTCGTGGAAGCGCCACGACGGGCCGTCAGCCGCCGAGCACCACCTCTACCCCCTCCCGACGCAGTCTGCCCAGGAGCTTCGCCTCCACCCGCACCGTGACCCGGAGAACCCCGTCCTCCTCCACCTGCTCCACCACCTCCGCATCCCGGTGCAGCGCCGCCAGCAGCTTGCCGTCGGAAAGCGGCACCTTCACCGTCGCCACGGGCCGCAGGGACTGCACGGAGCTCCGGAGTGCCTCGCGGAGATGGTCCACTAAATGCGGAATTCGGAATTCAGAATGCGGAATGGTGGAGGCGAGTACCGCGCGCGGGAACCGCTCACGGACTCGGACAATAAATGCGTCAGGATCCGGCAGCAGGTCGGCCTTGTTGAACACGTAAATCGTCTCTCGATTCCGCATTCCGCATTCCGCATTCCGCATTCCCAAGAGCGCCTGCTCCACGACGTCCACTTGTTCTTCCCAAGTCGGAGCAGCGGCATCGACGACGTGAAGCAGCAGATCCGCCTCCCCCGCCTCCTCGAGCGTGGCCCGGAAACTGGCCACGAGATGGTGCGGGAGCTTCCGGATGAAGCCCACGGTGTCGGTGACGCGCACGCGGTACCCCTCGCCCACGTCCACTTCGCGGGAGAGGGTGTCGAGCGTGGCGAAGAGGCGGTCCTCCACGAAGACGTCGTCGCCCGAGAGCGCGCGCAGGAGACTCGACTTGCCGGCGTTGGTATAGCCGACGAGCGCGGCGCTCGGCACCTCGCGCCGCTCCCGCCCCTGGCGCTGGTTGGCGCGATGCTCGGCCACCTGGGCCAGCTTGTGCCGGAGCCCCGAGATCTTCCGCCGGATCGCCCGGCGGTCCGTCTCGAGCTGGGTTTCGCCCGGTCCCCGCAACCCCACCCCGCCGCGGATACGGGACAGATGCGTCCACATCCGCTGGAGGCGCGGGAGCAGATATTCCAGCTGGGCCAGCTCCACCTGGAGCCGGGCCTCGTGGCTCCGCGCCCGGGTGGCGAAGATGTCGAGAATCACCTCGCTCCGGTCCATCACCCGGACGCCCAGCGCCTTCTCGAGCCCCACGCCCTGCGCCGGCGACAATCCCTCGTCGAAAAACACGAGCGTCGCCCGCTCGGCCGCGAGCCGCTCCTTCAGCTCGTCGACCTTCCCCTCACCCAGATAGAAATTCGGCGTCGGCTTGTCCACGCGCTGGATGAGCCGCCCGACGACCTCCGCGCCGGCGGTGTCGGCGAGCCGCGCCAGCTCGTCCAGGTGCTCCCCGGCCCGGTCGGCGTCGGCGGTGCCCTTCCGGGGCGCGCCCACCAGAAACGCGCGCTCGACGGGGAGCGCGATCTCAATCAGATCTTTGATGTGGAAGCTCCTTGATTGAATGCGGAATGCGGAATGCGGAGTGCGGAATGGAACTGGAGGTTTCGAGTGGGAAACCTGGACGTCCATTCCGCATTCCGCACCCCGCACTCCGCATTACTTGTATTGCTTCCCATCGCACAGCACCTCCGCAATCCGCTCACCGGCCTTCCCATCCCACCGCTCGATGACCGGGGCGCTCCTCGGCCCGGCTGACCCCGGGCCGGCGCCCCGGGGATCCCCCAGCGCCCGCCTTGCCGCCCCCACGATCTCCCCCGGCCCGACCAGCCGGTTCGTCCCTTCGGTGACGGTGATCGGCCGCTCGGTATTGGGCCGCACGGTGAGGCACGGGACGCCGAGGAAGGTGGTCTCCTCCTGGACGCCGCCCGAATCGGTGACGACCAGGGCCGCCGACTCGATGAGCGAGAGCATGTCGAGATACGGGACCGGATCGACCAGGCGCACGCCGGCGAGCGCCTGGGCCAGGGCCGGCTCGGCCAGGCGCTGGCGCGTGCGCGGGTGGACCGGAAATACCACGGGCCGTTCGCGCGCGAGCGCCGAGAGCCCCTGGCAGATCGTTCCCAATACGGCCGGATCGTCCACGTTGCCGGGCCGGTGCAGCGTCACCAGCACGAACCCCCGCTCGGGAAGCCCCAACCGGGCGGCGCCGCCCTTCGCTTTCCCCCGCAGCCGGATCAGGGTGTCGATCATCACGTTGCCTACGAACTCGATGCGCTCGAGGGGAATCCCCTCGCCCCGGAGCGTGGCGACGGCGTCGCGGCTCGGCGTGAAGAGCAGATCGGCCAGGTGATCGGCCACGATCCGGTTGTGCTCCTCGGGCATCGAGCGGTCGTGGCTTCGGAGCCCCGCCTCCACGTGGGCGGTCTTGATACCCAGCTTCACGGCCACGAGGGCCGCGGCGGCGGTGGAGTTGACGTCGCCGTACACGAGGACCCAGTCCGGCTCGAGCGCGAGGCAGGTGTCTTCGAAGCGCTCCATCACGGCCGCGGTCTGCTTGGCGTGCGACGCGGAGCCGACTTCGAGGTTCACCGTGGGCGCCGGGATCTCGAGATCCGCGAAGAACGCGTCGGACATCAACGCGTCGTAGTGCTGGCCGGTGTGGACGATGAGGTGCTCGACGCCGGCCCGGCGGGCCAGCGCGTGGGCGACGGGGGCGAGCTTGACGAAGTTGGGACGGGCGCCGACGACCGAGATGATGCGCAGGCGGGAGCCTGCGGTCACGGCTTGACGAGTCGGACGAGACTGAAAAGGGCGAGCGGGATGCCGAGCCCGAACTCCATCGTCTGGAACACCCGGTAGAAGTCGGTTTCCCCGCCCCCCACCTGGAGCTGGTCCCCGGCCCGCACGCCGAGCTGCTCCAGCGTCCGGCCCTGGTTCAGCGCGACCTGCAGGTCGGTTCCCCCCAGCACGACGTTGCCGCCCCGCAGGAGGGTGATGGACCCGAGATTCGCATCGGCCGTCGGCCCCATCGCGTCGGTCAGCACCCGGCTCAAAGGGATGCCGGTCATCACCGTGTAGAATCCCGGGTGGGTCACGTGTCCCGTGACGGTGATGGAGATGAGGGGATGCGCGTGCACGCGCGGATTGCGGAGGTATCGGCCCAGATAATTCGTCAGGTAGGGCTCGATGTCCGCGCGTAGGACTCCCACCAGCGGAACCGCACCGACCATCTGCAAGGTGATGTCGCGGGCCGGGCCCACCGAAAACGTGTCCGTCAGCGCCGTCTCGCCCTCCACCTGCACGAACAGCCGGTCCCCGGGCCGGAAATCTCCGTCCACGAGGCGCCGATCGATCAGCCCCGCCTCCTGGGCGGCGAAGGTCCGCAGATGCGGGCTATAGGCGGGAGAGCGCGCCGCTTGGAGGAGGCGGGACTTCAGCTCTTGGAGTCCGGCGCGGGTGGCCACCACCCGTTGCGGGTCCCACTCCTGCGTGCCCTGCGCCGGGGCGATCGCCGGCGCTGCCAGCATCGCGGTCGTGAACGCGAGGAGGCCCACGGCTCGGAGCGCGTGCATGGACGGGAATCTAACGGATGGCGGGTTGGGCGCGCTACTCGACCGTTACGCTCTTCGCCAAGTTCCGGGGCCGGTCCACGTCGCACCCGCGGAGCACCGCGACGTGGTAGGCGAGCAGCTGCAGGGGAATCACGGTCAGAACCGGCGACAGGAGCGGCGCCGTCACCGGGACCGGCAGCTGCCGCTCGGCCAGGCCCGACAACTCCCCGTTCCCCCGGGTGGTGATAGCCACGATCCGCCCTCCCCGGGCCCGCACCTCCTGCATGTTGGACAGGACCTTCTGGTACACCCCGTCGTGTGGGGCCACGAAGATCACCGGCATGTTCTCGTCGATCAGCGCGATGGGCCCGTGCTTCATCTCCGCCGCCGGGTACCCCTCGGCGTGGAGATAGCTGATCTCCTTGAGCTTGAGGGCGCCCTCGAGCGCCACCGGGAAATTGACCCCCCGCCCCAGGTAGAGCGCGTGCCGCTCGTGCACGAACCGCTCCGCGATGTGCCGGATCTCCGGGTCGAGCGCGAGGGTCTGCTCCACCAGCTTGGGCAGCTGGGCCAGCTTACAGACGAAGTCCCGGCCGGTCTCTAGCGGGAGGCCGCGCTGGCGTCCCAGGTGGAGGCCGAGCAGGGCGAGGGCCACGATCTGGGAGGTGAAGGCCTTGGTGGACGCCACCCCGATCTCGGGGCCCGCGTGGAGGTAGATGCCGCCGTCCGCTTCGCGCGCGATGGTGGAGCCCACGACGTTCACGATGCCGACCACCCGCGACCCCGCGGCCCGCGCGTGACGCATCGCCTCGAGGGTGTCCGCGGTCTCCCCCGACTGGGAGATCGCGATGGCGAGCGTGCCGGGGATGGGAATCTGGCGCCGGTAGCGGTACTCGGAGGCGTACTCGACGTCCACCGGAATTCCCGCCAGCTCTTCGATGATCTGCCGCCCCACGAGTCCCGAGTGCCAGCTCGTGCCGCACGCCACGATGACGATGCGGCGGATCTCCTGGCAGGCGTCCGCGTCCAGGTTGAGGCCGTCGAGCCGCGCGGTCCCCTCGCCGAACAGCAGGCGGCCCCGCAGCGTGCTCTCCACGGTACGCGGCTGCTCGTGGATCTCCTTGAGCATGAAGTGGTCGTAGCCGCCCTGCTCGATCGCCTCGAGGTCCCAGGAGAGGGCGTCCACCGTGCGGAGCTGGACGTGCGACTCGCTGTCGATCACATGGTACTGGCCGGGCGTGAGGATCGCGATGTCGCCGTCGTCCAGGTACACCACCTGGCGCGTATGCTCGAGCAGCGCCGAGGCGTCGGAGGCCACGAAGAGCTCCTCGTCGCCGATGCCGAGCAGCACGGGGGAGCCCCGGCGCGCGGCCACGACCTTCCCCGGCTCATCCGCCGTCATCACGGCGAGCCCGTACGTCCCTTCGACGAGGGCCAGCGCGGCGATCACGCGTTCCTCGAGCGTCGCGCCCTCCGCGTCCTCGATCAGGTGGGCGAGGGTCTCGGTGTCGGTTTCGGT
>Ga0335085_10015937_pt1 | contig 10883 bp, 9 predicted proteins | sample Lox_Sample_45_FD_206712 | JGI IMG/M metagenome (GOLD analysis project Ga0335085, IMG submission 206712) | Soil microbial communities from Loxahatchee National Wildlife Refuge, Florida, United States - Lox_Sample_4.5 | ecosystem: Environmental > Terrestrial > Soil > Wetlands | place: USA: Florida... | reverse complement strand
AGGTAATGCGGCATTGTGTCCTCCTCGATATTCGGATTTAAAGAACGCGCCGAGCGCGCAAAAACTTCGCTCTGCTTTCGGGGGAACCCAGTGTACATTCCTGCGATTGGGAAAAGAAGTCTCCCGACGGGTAGCCTCGGCCGCCCACGACTCCGGACTTAGTGCCGGGCGACTTCCTGGTAGACATTCAACATGCGGCCGACGCTGTCTTCCCAGGAGAACTTCATCGCCTGCTCGACGCCGCGGCACTTCAGCTTCTCGCGCAGGTTCTGGTCGAGCAGCACGCGATAGATGGCGCGCTGGATGTCGAAGACGTTCTCCGGGTTCACCATCACTGCCGCGTTGCCGACCACCTCTGGAATCGCTGACGTGTTGCTGGTGACTACCGGAGTGCCGTGCGCCATCGCCTCCAGCGGCGGCAGACCGAAGCCTTCGTAAAGCGAGGGGAAGACGAAGACCTTGGCCTGGTCGTAGAAAATGCGCAGCACCTCGATCGGCACGAAGCCCAGAAAGCGCACATCGTTCTGCAGGTGCAGCCGGATGACGGTACGTCGCAGGTCGGGATGACGCGAGACCTCGTCACCGATGATGATCAGCCGCAAATCCTCAAGCTGACCTTCTTCGACGAGCTGGTTCTTTAGCAGGGAGAACGCCTCGATGATGCGCACCACGTTCTTGTGCGGGCTGATGCGGCCGGCATACAGCAGAAAGGGATAGTTCACCTGGTAGCGTTCGGCGATGAGCTGACGGTCGGCAATGCTGGCGTGCCCCTGCTTGAAGCGATCGTCAGGCGCGTTGTAGATGACCTCAATCTTTTCCGCCGGGACCTGGAAGTAGTTTTCCGTATCTTTCTTGGAGAATTGGCTGACGGCGAAGATCCGCGCCGCCCGGTGCAGGACGCGCTTGGTAAGTACGAAGTGCGCGGAGCGTTTCAGGTCCGAGCCCTTGCTTGCCTTGTACATGTGGTCCAGCAGGTCGTGCACGGTCACCACGTATCGGCATGGAATGCCCTGCGGTTTCCAGAACAGATGTGGCACGTGCAGCAGGTCGCATCCGTTCACCTTCAGAATGCGGTGCAACTCCATGTAGCTGGCCAGCGAGAATTCGTTGGGATGCGTGGGTATGGTCTTGAAGTTCGCAGGCAGGTCTTCGATGCCGCTGAGCTTGCCGGGAATGCCCAGCAGAAAGTACTCGTTCTTGTGATCGAGGCGCGCCAGGGTGCGGATGGCGTTGCGGGTGTAGGTGCCGACGCCAAACTCGCTGATCCGCCGGATGTCGATCGCGATACGCACAGCCCAGTGTAAACCGAGGGTGCCGGGCAGATCGGACTAGAATCAGGCGCTTTGAAAGGGACGGCTTTCAGGCCGTCAGTGAGCGCCGTGAATCACTCTGGGCGTTAGCCCCTGAGGGTATTCGAATCGAAGTCAATCAGGTTCCCTAGCCCTTGCCGCGAAACAGGTAGACGAGTTCGATCACCAGGATGATGACCACCATGAGCTCCAGTACAAAGCTGCGGCTCTGCTGGAACTCATCGATCAGGAAGCGGTACAGGTTCTCGGCGGTCTTGAGCTTTTCGTTGACCAGGTTCTTGTACTCGGGCACGCCGACCTTGTTGGCTGCCAGCCGGTAGAGGCGCGCGGCATACATGTCGCTGACAAACTTGATGGCGGTGTCGGCGCGCTCCACCAGTTCGGTCACCTCGACCGTCACGCTGTTCAGGCGCGAGGCCTCGCGCCCCATGCGCCAGCGCGCCACAAAGTTCCCTCGCCGCTTCAGCGAGCCGTACACCGTGGCCAGCTCGCGATCCAGCAGCTCATCGTAGTGGCGGAACTCTAGCAGCTGCGAGTTGGCGTACTCCAGGATCTGGATGGCAGCCTCGGCGCCAGAGGGCGTGTCATAGATGAGCGCGGCGTTCCAGCCTACGACGACCAGGTCGTGAAGGTAGTACGAGAGGCTGGCCCCCAGGGCATCGGCGCGTTCGCTGCGCGCCAGCTCGGTCTTCTCGCCACGCAGGATGCGCGCAATCTCCTCGCCACGCTGCGAGAGCAGCTCGGCGCCGGTGGGATTGTCGTCAACCTCGCTGAGCGCGAAGACGTAATAGTCCTCGCTGATCCACTGGTTGTAGGGGCGAACGATGACGGATGCGATGCGCTCCAGGCGCTCGCGCACGATCAGCTGCGCCTGGCGTTCGAGCTCAGCGCTGGGAACGAAGCGGGCGGCCAGCTCGACCAGTGATTCCCAATCGCCCTCGAAGGGCAGCTCGATACCGACGCTGACCACGCCGTAGTCGTAATACTTGACCTCGGTGTCGAGGGTTTCGCCGGAAGCCAGCGTGATGGAGCCGGCGCGGCCGATTACAGGAGGCTTCTCGAAGCGCACATATTCCGGCGTGGCGTGCTTGAAGCTGGGCTCGGCGCGGCGCGCTCCCAGCATGGCGCGCAGCTCTTCCAGGCGAATCTCTTCGCAGACATCGTGCAACAGCATCGCTCTGAGGCAGCCTTTGAGCATGAGAATGGGCGGCGTGAACCGCAAGGATGATTGTACGGGGGAGGGTCAGGATTCGCGCTCGGCAGCGCGGGCGCGGAGGAGGGCTTCGAGGTTTGAGCGGGTAGAGGGCATCGTCGCGCGTCGATCCTGGTGCGAATTACACAGTTGCTTTCAGCCGGTCGGCGTACTTCCTGCGAATCTTCTGTGCCTTGGGAGCGACCACGAACATGCAATACGGCTGCATGGGATTGTTCTCCAGATAGTTCTGGTGATAGTCCTCGGCAACATAGAAGGTCGACGCCGGTTCGAGCGCGGTGATGATCGGGTCGGAATAGACCTTCTCCTGCGTGAGTTCGGCGATGACTTGCTCCGCCACCTGCTTCTGCTCTTCGCTGGTATAGAAAATGACGGAGCGGTACTGCTCGCCCACGTCATTGCCCTGGCGGTTCAGGGTTGTGGGATCGTGCATGGTGAAGAAGATTTCCAGCAGGTCGTGGAAGCTGAGCTTTTGCGGATCGAAGACGATCTCGGCAACTTCCACGTGTCCGGTGTTACCGCCGCATACTTGTTGATACGTAGGGTTGGCGGAACGTCCGCCCATGTAGCCCGAGCGCACCGACTCCACGCCTTCAATCTGCTTGATGGCGGCTTCGACACACCAGAAGCATCCGCCGCCAAGATAAGTTGTCTCTGTGGTCATGCCCATATGGATGCACCAGCCCCAGATTGTATTCAACCGGGATGGTGCGCATGGGCGATAATTAGCGCCAGTGACACTGAAAGATCGACGTACGGGCTATGTGCGGTCGGGGATCAGGCTTGGGGTGGCGGCTGTCCTGTTGCTTGCCTCGGCCCTGACTGCGCCTGCACAGCTTCCCTTCATGCAGCTCATGAAGGGCCCGGCGAAGCCGCCCACGCAGAATCCGCCGGCTAACGCCAAGCCGGCGAATACGCCGCCGGCTGCCGCACCTCCCACCGCACCGGACGCTTCGACTCTGCAGCCGATTCCGCTGCCCGAAGTTGCCGAGCAGTCGGAGCAGCTGACGCAGACGATCAGCAACCTGTCGGCTTCGCTGCCTTCCCTGGACGATCTGAAGCAGGTCGATGCTGCGATTGCCGAGCATGGTGAAACGCTGGAGACCAAGCGCAAGGAGATCGACGACCTGCTGGGCAGCACGCCCTCCTCGATTGAGCTGCGCGAGCAGGAAACCTATTGGCGCGGGTTTCAGACCTCCACCACAGGCTGGCGCAAACAGTTGTTAGGATGGGCCAACTCCTCGCAAGCAGCAGTCGACCAACTCGATCGGTTGGAGCCGCAGTGGTCGGTCACCCTGGATGCTTATAGAGATCAACATGAGCTTGGGCCCCTGGTAGATCTGATTCGCGGAAATCTCGCTTCCATTCGCAAGCTTCGCGCGCAAGCGGTCAACGAATTACAGCTCCTGGTGAAGATGCAGATCGCCGTCGGCACGCAGGACCAGGCAGCGACGGACATTCTGGGTCGCATCGGAAGTGCACAGCAAGTTTTCACCGAGAATCTGCTGCGGCGTGACAGCCTGCCGTTCTGGCAGTTAGCTGCGCGCCGGGAGGCGGGTGAGAATCCTAGCCTCTACACCACCGCCACGAGCCGCTGGATCAGCATTGGAGCCTTTCTCCAGGAAAGTCGCGAGGCGATCGCACTTCTCGTGTTTCTGACGCTCGCCTCGCTGGGCTGCGCCTACCGGCTCTATGTCAGGACGCGAAACGCTCACCCGCAGGACCCGACGCAAGCGGAAGCTCTGCTGCTGGTGCGGCGGTGGGTGGCACTGGGAGTCCTGGGGCCGCTGCTGATTGGATACGTCCTGGCCCCGTCGGTACCGCTGGCGCTGATTGGGCTGGTTGTGTTGTTCTCCTTCTTTCCTATCCTGCGGCTGCTCGCGCCCTTGTTGCGTCCGCGCTACCGCCTGATGCTGTATTGCCTCGCCGGCTATTACGGGTTCAGTGCGTTAGCAAGCTGGGCGCCTCTTTCGGCGGTCCTGAAGCGCGAGGTAAGCTTTGCCGGCACCCTGACGCTGTTTCTGGCGCTCGCCTACCTGCTGCGCCCTCGCCGCTTCCGGCCCGATAACGCCCCCGAACTGAAATACACCATCCTTCTGTTGGGGGCGCGGATTGCTACGGCGATGCTCGGCGCCGCGCTGGTCTCTAACCTGTTCGGCTACGTTCGACTGGCGCAATACCTCGGTTTGGCCTGTATCTATAGCGGCTTCATAGGCGTCAGCATGTACACCGGAACCCGCGTCTACATCACCCTGCTGAAAGCGGGACTCAGCCTGCCGCAGGCCGAGACGCTTGCGGTGGCGCGGCTGCATCGCCAGGGACTGCTGCGTTGGCTGCCTCGAATTCTCATCTGGACGGCAGTCGCGGTCTGGCTCTCAGCAACGCTCGATCTGTTGCGCATTCGCGATCAGGTGAGCAGCGCGGTACAGGCGGTGCTGAACTTTCACATTGCGGGAAGCGCCAGTGAAGTCACCTTGGGCGGCATCTTGGGATTTTTCACGATGCTGGCGCTGGGCTACATCTTTGCCAGCGGCATTCGTTTCCTCTTGCGCGAGGAGGTCTTCAATCGTTTCAACCTGAAGCGCGACGTGCCTGATCTGTTGGCTTCGACGGTCTACTATCTGCTGCTGTTGCTGGTGTTTTTCACCGCCGTCAACGCCGGTGGAGTGGAGCTGAACAAGTTCACCCTGCTGACCGGCGCGCTGGGCGTGGGCTTCGGCTTCGGCATGCAGAACATCATCAACAACTTTGTCTCGGGCCTGATTCTGCAGTATGAGCGGCCGATTCACATCAACGACGTGCTCGAGGTCGAGGGCTATACCGGTAAGGTGACTCGCATCGGAATTCGCTCGAGCACTTTGCAGACCTTCCAGGGGGCGGAAGTCATCATTCCGAACGCCAACTTCATTTCGGGCAAAGTGGTGAACTGGACGCTGACTGAATCCCGCCGTCGAGCCGAGATGGCACTTGGGGTCGCCTACGGGACGGATCCCAAGGTGGTGTTGAAGTTCCTGTTGGACGCCGCTAATCAGCATGAGAGCGTGCTCACCGATCCCGCGCCCATGGCCTATTTCGTCGGTTTCGGCGACAGTGCGCTCAACTTCGAGCTGCACTTCTGGGTGATGCAAGACAGCAACTGGTACCGCGTGCGCAGCGAAATTGCCATGGTCGTGATGAAGTGGCTGGAAAATGCCGGCATCGAGATTCCGTTCCCGCAACGCGACCTGCACCTGCGGACCTTGCCCGACGGAACGTCGGCTACGGACCTTCCCGAGTCACTGCTGCAGAACGGCAAAGAAGAATTGCCCGCAGCGCATCAGAGAAAGCTGTAAGGAACTTGAACGATTCGCCGGTCACTCCTCAACCAGAAACTTGTATTGCGCAGCGGTAAGAGGCACGACCGAGAGCCTTCCCTGCCGTACCAGCGGCGATTCGGCGAACAACGTGTTGGCCTTGATCTCAGCCAGCGAGACCGGTTTCGGCAACGGTTTGCCGGCTTTGATCTTCACCTGCGGCTTGGCCGGATCGCCGGCTTCCACGGACACCACCGAGGCGCTGCCAATGGCAGTCTTGTGGTCGCCGGTTTCATAGATGATGAGATGGTCGCCGGGCTTCATCTCACGCAGATGTTTCACCGCTACCGGGTTCGAGACGCCGTCCCACACTGTAGTACCTTCCTTTTGCAGGTCGGCGAAGGAGTATTCGGTCGGTTCGGTCTTCAGAAGATAGTCCGCCATGTTTGGATCACCACCTAGCGCGGCTGTGGAGTACCGGGCAGATTCCCGCCTGTCACGTTGAAGTTGGAATCGGCGACGTTCCCGTTAGGATGCATGGTGCAGTGGTACGTAATGTTGCCCCATGAATTTCGTGCCTGCACCCGGCCGTTGCCATCGACCATCACGAAGGATGCCGCCTGCTTCTGGCTGGGGTTCCCGTTGAAGGTTACGCTCCCGCCGTAGCGAGAGGAAATCTGGTTGCGAATGTTGCGCTGGCAATTGGAGACGACGTTGTTGCCCCAGTTGTTGTTATTGTTGTTGTTCCAGCCGCCTCCACCGCCGCCCCATCCCGAGCCGTTCCACGTCCCGCTTCCGCCGTTCCACATGATGTCGCCGGTGTAGCCTTCCATTCCGCCGCGGTTATCTACGATCTGCACCACAGCGATGCCATTATTGGAGTTGGGGTCGCGGACCAAGGTCTGGCGGCCGCGTCCATCGATGCCTTTGAAGCGAAAGCTGTTAGGCCGCAGGGGTAGTGGCTGGTTGCACTTCAGACGCACCCAGCTGGCAGGTCCGCCGCTGACGGAGCGCACACGACCCTGGTTGCCTCGGATCTCGACTTCAGCCACGCCGCCGGTGCGGATTTCGAAAGTACACTTGCCGCTGCCTCCGCCGCCTGTGACGTTGGCCTGAATGGTTCCCTGGGCCGGCAAAGAAAGGGGGGACACAGCTAAGAGGCTAACAACCGACAACCAGAGCTTGCGTCTTGTCATGGCGAGTCATTTCCCGGTGTCAATCTTGGCCACCAATATAGCAATAGGCTGCCGGACGATCTACAGGGATTCTGCTGACCGTTACTAGCTGATGACTCGCGCTTTGACGACAACCGCTCCGACGCACCAGAGCAGCGCGTCCTCCACATGGTTGCGGAGCGAGGAGTTTACGAAAATGGCGCCCAATTGCTTGCCTTCCGTCAGCCGGGCTGTCAGCTCCGTCAATATTCCCTGGTAGCGCTCCGGCATATTGATCTGCGCCGCGCGGACCAGGTCATCGAAAATCATCAGACAGTCGAGCAGCACGCCGTTGGGGTCGGAGTCCTGTGAATTGACGAGGTAGAGTGCCTCGGCTGCATCGCAGAGGGATTCTACTTCCTGCGGTACCGGGCCCAGTTGCGACATCGAGGTGTCGAGTTTCAGGACAGCTTCAGCCTGTTCCGGACGTTTGAAGAAAAGAATGCTGCCGTCCGCGGTCAGCGGACGCTCGTTCTCGCCGCCCACTGCTAACAAGGTGTAGAACTGCGGCCCGTCGTGATACGGGGTGACGCGGAGCGCGATCAGCACCAGCTCTTCATGGCCGGGCGTCTTCTGCGAATGCAACACCGTCAGGTCTGACATAACGGGTAGATGGTAACAAAGCAAAGCCTCCGCTGCAGCGGAGGCCTGCCGTGAAATCGGGTCCGGGCTTACTTTGTGGCCGTTTCGGCTTTGGCGTACTTGCGGCGGAAGCGCTCGACGCGACCCGCGGTGTCGATCAGCTTCTGCTTACCGGTGAAGAACGGGTGGCATGCCGAGCAGATTTCCACGCTGATGTCGCTCTTGTGAGTCGAGCGGGTCATAAAGGTATTGCCGCATGCGCAATGCACACGCACTTCGCTGTAGGCCGGATGAGTTGCTGCTTTCATGGTGCTCCTAACTGGCTGGTTGCAATCTACGATTGTAACGGAAGCGAGACAATCGCGGCAACGAGCCGGCGCGAGTCTTTCCGAGGCGCGAAACGGTTGGATTCAGCGAGAAGAGAAAACGATTCAAGCGGCAGTTGCTTCTTTATCCGGCGAGGGTCATACTTCCGTTGCTTTGACCAGCCAATGAAGGTGCGAAGTCCGCTAGGTTGTGCGCCGTCCTCACTGCTGGATTACCCTTCGACCCAATCACCTTCGCAAACGCCCCGCAGGAGATCGAGATGAAGACCAGACCTCTCTGCTGTTTAGGACAGCTCCTGATATTTGGTGTGGTGCTGGCGGCTCAAACACCCGGGCCGTGCTTTGGAGTGTCGGGAACGACGCTTGCAAACTGGCCGCAGTTTCACTCCGACCCCTGCCATACGGGTTACAACGCAAGTGAGATTATTCTGAGCCAAGCCACGGTCGGCAACCTCGCTCCAGATTGGGTGTACAGCACAGACGCGGCCATCTCTTCCGCGGCGGTGGTTAATGGCATAGTGTACGTTGGGTCCTTTGACAACAACGTCTATGCACTGAACGCCTCGACCGGCGCTAAGCTTTGGAGCTACACCAGCTTTAGTGTTGAGTCTTCGCCCGCCGTGGCAAATGGAGTGGTCTACTTCGGTTCTTGGGACGGCAACGTCTATGCGCTGAACGCCTCGACCGGCGCGAAGTTGTGGAGCTACACGACCGGTAATGAGGTGCGCTCCTCGCCCACGGTGGCAGATGGGGTGGTTTACATCGGCTCCGAGGATGGTCACTTCTATGCCCTGAATGCCTTGATCGGCGCTAAGCTGTGGAGCTACACCACTGGCGGGGGTCTGTATTCTACGCCCGCCGTTGCCAACGGGGTGGTCTATTTCGGCTCTCTCGATGGCATTATCTATGCGCTGAACGCCTCGACCGGCGCTAGGTTGTGGAGCTACTACACCGGCTTGCGCGGCCTTGTACCATCCTCGCCCGCAGTGGCGAACGGAGCGGTTTATGTTGGCTCCGAGGACCAGAACGTCTATGCACTTAACGCGTTAACCGGCGCCAAGTTGTGGAGCTACACCACCGGCAGCGGCGTGTGGTCCTCGCCTGCAATAGCGAACGGAGTGGTCTACGTTGGCTCCTTCGACCACAACGTCTATGCGCTGAACGCCTTGACCGGCACTAAGCTGTGGAGCTACACCACCGGCAACGCTGTGCAGTCCTCGCCCGCGGTAGCGAACGGGGTGGTTTATGTCGGCTCGAACGACGGTAACATCTATGCGCTGAACGCCTCGACTGGCGCTGAACTGTGGAGCTACTCGCTCGGCAACAGCGGGGTGTGGTCCTCGCCCGCGGTGGTCAATGGGATGGTCTACGCCAGCTCTCTCAATTACATCCTGTACGCCTTCCATCTGCCGGGCGAGTGACAAGGTAGGCGTCGCAAACAGGCAGTAGCACTCACGATCTGTGAATTCCGGGAGAAACGGCCCCTGGGCGGCCTCTACGCAGGTCGGAATCGAGACGAATTGAAATTTTATTTCGCAGTGAATCGCCAGTGTTTATGCGGTTCCGGAGCGAATGGCCTCAAAGTTGTAAAGAAAAATCGGCCCGGGGGTTGCGCGACCTATTTCGGTTTGGTATAACTAACTTCGTCAGCGAGAGGCCATCAGGTCGCCTGCGGACGCGGGAAGGATTTTGAATCCTGCGGGAGAAGCCGGCATCTAAGACTTGATAGCCTGAATAGGCTGCCCCGGCCACGGGGCTGGAACCCGAGAACAAAGCTTCTCGGTAGGTTAGCGGGAATCGCAAAACCTCCAGTACAAGATCTTTAACGAACTTAATCGCTCCGGTGCTTTGCGCGCCTAAATAAAGGCCTGAAAAGTCACCGTGAGCGGCATATCGCGTGCGCTCCGCTGAAATCAAGCGTTGTAGCAGCTTTCCGCGTGATCCGTATCTGCTCTGATAAGAATCAGGGCTGCGGATTGACATGGCGGAAAATGGCGTGGTATGTTTGAAAGGTTTCGAGGACAGACGGTCGCAGCATTGTGTCTATGATCGTTGTTCCGTCCGAAGCGCCCGCCCAGTGCGGTAGTGCCCGGATCTTTGACAACAAGGTTGAACGTGCCAGTCGTGAGAAGTCGTTCGAGTTTAAGTTCGAGCGATCTCACAAATTAAATCAATTCACCGTTGTGCCTTCGGGCATGACGGTTGTTCATCGACCTCCGTCGGTGAACACTTCAGGTTTCAAACGAGAGTTTGATCCTGGCTCAGAATCAACGCTGGCGGCGTGCCTAACACATGCAAGTCGAACGAGAAAGTGGAGCAATCCATGAGTACAGTGGCGTACGGGTGAGTAACACGTGACTACCTACCCTCGAGTGGGGAATAACCTCGGGAAACCGGGGCTAATACCGCATAACATCTACGGATCAAATGCGTAAGCAGCTTGAGGAGGGGGTCGCGGCCGATTAGCTAGTTGGTGAGGTAATGGCCCACCAAGGCAATGATCGGTAGCCGGCCTGAGAGGGCGCACGGCCACACTGGAACTGAAACACGGTCCAGACTCCTACGGGAGGCAGCAGTGGGGAATTTTGCGCAATGGGGGAAACCCTGACGCAGCAACGCCGCGTGGAGGATGAAGCCCTTTGGGGCGTAAACTCCTTTCGATCGGGACGATTATGACGGTACCGGATGAAGAAGCACCGGCTAACTCTGTGCCAGCAGCCGCGGTAATACAGAGGGTGCAAGCGTTGTTCGGAATTATTGGGCGTAAAGGGCGCGTAGGCGGTGCGGTAAGTCTTTTGTGAAATCTCCGGGCTCAACCCGGAGCCTGCAAGGGAAACTGCCGTGCTTGAGTGTGGGAGAGGTGAGTGGAATTCCCGGTGTAGCGGTGAAATGCGTAGATATCGGGAGGAACACCTGTGGCGAAAGCGGCTCACTGGACCACAACT